>ENA-OUUV01000009-OUUV01000009.1-human-gut-metagenome-genome-assembly--contig:-NODE-9-length-161359-cov-8.389594_pt1 | contig 161359 bp, 146 predicted proteins | sample MGYA00237952_ERZ548838 | MGnify/ENA primary metagenome ERZ548838 (study PRJEB26490, sample SAMN05194705) | human gut metagenome | biome: terrestrial biome; feature: human-associated habitat; material... | reverse complement strand
TCTTTGATGCATTACAATCATCAGCCCATTTGCTGAAAGCAAATTTTGCATGGGCTGATGTTCAAGGGGAGAGAAAATAATGAATTGGTTTGGAAATAAAATTACACCACGAAAGAGTGAAGTGCCGGCACCAAAGGGAATCTATCTTGCAAGGGGGCTGGGATTTCCTGCGGTCGGAATGATTGGATTTACTGTTGCCGGGATAGAAGATATCGATCCGGTGCCGAAGATGATTGGAGGAGCAGCAGGTCTGTTGTTTTGTTTGATTGGTGTGATCCATATTTTGGTTTATTTGTCGCAAATTTATAAATTTAATAAATATACGCCAAAATGGGATAAGGGAAGAGGTTTTTTTGACCGGTTTGCGCTGGAAATGAACCAGATGGACGAGACAGGTGCATATCCATCTTCGTGTGACAGCGATATGCAATACCATCTGAAGTTGCAGAGAAAGCGTCTGGAGGCGATGAATCTGCGGATGCACAGTCAGATTTTTCCGTCAAAGGATGAAGGTGCATCTACAATTTCATCGACAGTTCGTTCTCCGTGGTATTCTTCGGATATCAACCGGGAGCAGATTATTCGGAAACTGTCTTTTGAAGATACCTCCGGAAGAAATATTTATCATCGCAATGTTGGATATACGATGTCACAGATGGTTATTCATTCACCGGACGATAACCGATGTCAGGAGTTGCGCGTGGCATGTCCAAATTGTGGTGCAGTGGTAAAGGTTGGTCAGCTGGAACAGGGATGTGAATTCTGTAACACCAGATTTTCGATAAGGGATCTGTTCCCGTATGTTACCAATACATACTTCGTACGCAGTAATACAAGCACAAAAAACAGTGTGGTTTTTACAGTGTCCCTGCTATTATCGATTGTGGCAGTATTTGTTGCAACACTGCTTTATGGAAAAACGCATTGGGGATATTCTTTTGCAAAAAGTTTGTTTTATGCATATCTTGTCGGTGCTATGGGAGGCGGCTTCTTTGGTTTGATTTTTGCGGATATTGTTTTAATGATTTCAGCATCAAACCGTGATGGCATGTGTCATATTCCAATGTTTAAGTATATTGGTGCAAAGAGCAGGATTGGAAATGTAGTAAAGCAATATGATTCGAGTTTTCTATATGAAAAATTTGAAGGACAGGTTGTTTCGTTGATAAAGATGGCGGTGTTTACGGAAGATCCGGATAATCTGGCTTCGTATCAGCCGACGGTGAGAGATCCACAGTTTGACCGTATCGTGGATATGATATATGGTGGCGTGATGATTCTGCAGGAGGCTCATATGAGCGGAAACATGCTTTTTATGACGATTCGGACCTGGTGGTGCAACTATGCATATGAGAATGGAAAAATCGAAAAAAGGGGAGACCTGATTGATGTGACAATTATGAGGAATGTTGCCAACATGCAGGCACCGGGTTTTTCTATCTCGGCAGTTGGCTGTCCACAGTGTGGCGGCAGTTTTGATGCAGTGCGCCAGCGGAATTGCCCGTTCTGCGGGACTGCATATCACATGGAAAATGAAAACTGGGTAATTGCAGATATGAAGTTGTTATAAGGTTGAGATAACCTTTTTATGATAAAAAACACAACAAGTAGTTTTGAAAACTACATTAAGAGGTAGACAAAAACTATGAAATAGAGTACAATGTCATATGTTGAGTAAGGGGATAGAAGATGCACAAGAAACAAAAAGTGGTCTATTACCGGGACGAGTTAAACGATGAGTTTTCGGATGGTCATATTGATGCGAAAAAAATAGATGGAAATTATTGCTATATAAGAGATGACAGTCCAATCGGGAAAGTACTGCATATATTCTGGTATCGTATCATTGCGACACCGTTGGCGTGGCTTTATATGAAGCTGCATTTTCGTCATAAGATCGTAAACCGACAGGTGTTAAAGAAGGCTGATGGTGCTTATTATATCTATGGAAATCATACGCATTTTCTTGCAGATGCGCTCGTTCCTACGATGGTAAATTTCCCGAAAGATGTGTCGGTAATCGTACACCCGGATAATGTGTCGATGCCGCTGCTTGGAAGAATCACGCCTACACTTGGAGGATTGCCGCTACCGGATGATAAAGAAGCGATGAAACATTTTATCGAAGCACTGGAAAAGCGTGTAGCGCAGAAGCGTTGTGTGATGATTTATCCGGAGGCACATATCTGGCCGTTTTATACAGGTATACGTCCGTTTAAAGATACATCTTTTCGGTATCCGGTACAGCAGAAACTTCCGGTGTTTTCATTGACGAATACCTATCAGAAGCGTAGATATTCAAAGAAACCGAAGATGGTGACCTATATTGACGGACCGTTTTATGCAGATGCATCGCTTCCGGTCCGGCAGCAGAAGAAAATGTTGCGGGATCAGGTGTATGAAACCATGAAAAAGAGGGCAAAGAATAATACTGTAGTTTGCGTCCGCTATGAAAAAATGACAGGAGATTTGGGAGAAACTTTATGATTAACATACTTTTCTCAGGGAATGGTAAAGTGTTTGATGGGGTATTGACCTGTATGCTTTCTATTCTAAAGAGAACGAAGACTACCGAGCCGTTTTGTGTCTATGTTTATACGATGGATGTGACAAGAATCAAACCGGAATATACTGCGATATCGGAAGAGATGATCGCATTTCTGGATGAAGTGGTGAAAAACTATAATGTAAAAAATCAGGTTCTGCGGATCGATGTAACAGATTTGTATGAACAGTATTTTGCAAAATGTCCGAATGAGGACGCGTATTGTTCACCTTACACGCTGCTTCGGCTTTTTGCGGATCTGGTTCCGGGGATGCCGGATAAATTGCTATATCTGGATGTGGATATTTTATTTCAGCATGATATCCGGATGCTCTATGATATTGATGTGACCGATTACGAGTATGCAGCAGCGCGGGATCATTATGGAAAGTATTTGATCAATCCGAATTATATCAATGCGGGTGTATTGCTGTTAAATCTTGCAAAAATAAAAGAGATGGGATTGCTGGTGAAAGCGCGTAAGCTGATTCAGACAAAAAAACTGATGTTTGCAGATCAAAGTGCAATCAGCCGCAGTACGACAAGAAAGAAAATGCTGCCACAGAAGTTTAATGATCAGAAATTTCTACACAGGCATACGGTGGTAAGGCATTTTTCCAAGAGACTTTTTTATCTGCCATATCCGCATACTGCGAATGTGAAGCAATGGAATGTGAGTCAGATACATAGAATTTTTCGTTATTATGTGTTTGACGATATTTTATATGATTATGTTTATTTAAAGAAAAAGTACGAACAAAAGGAGCGTTAATCATGAACAAAGAAAACAGAATACCGATTTTTTTTGCATGCGATGATAATTTTGTGAAGTATACAGTCGTAGCGTTACATTCTATGATTGCGAATGCTTCCAGAGAAAGAAAGTATATCATTCATGTATTAAACACCGATATTTGCGAAGATATGAAACAGGTCTTATATGACATGGCGAATGACAACTTTGAGGTACAGTTCAATAATGTGACGAATTATCTGCGAACAATCCATGAAAAGTTACCGATTCGCGATTATTATTCACATACGACCTATTATCGCTTTTTCATTGCAGAAATGTTTCCGGAATATGAGAAGGCAATCTATATTGACAGTGATACAATTGTAAAAGGGGACATTTCCCGGCTATATGATTTTGAACTTGGAGACAACTATGTTGGCGGTGTTAATGATCAAGTCGTAGTACAGGATCCTACATTTGGGGATTATGTGGAAAAAGTGTTGGGTGTGGAGAGAGACAATTATTTTAATGCAGGGCTCTTATTGATCAATTGTGAGCAGTTCCGCAAAAATAATATCCTAGATCAGTTCTGTAAGCTGCTTCATATGTATAATTTTATTGTGGCACAGGATCAGGATTATTTGAATATTATCTGCCATAATAAAGTGCTTTGGCTCCCGCAGATATGGAATACGGAAGTATTTGGTGAGATTGAACCAAAGGAAGAAGACATCTGTATCCTGCATTATAATCTGGCTGCAAAACCATGGCACTACAGGGATTGCAGGCTGCAACAGTATTTCTGGAAATATGCAGAAGAATCCAGCGTTTACGAGCTGATCTTAAAGGAACTGGAAACGTATACGGATGAACAGAGAGCGGAGGATACAGCATCTGGAGCTAATCTCCTGGAACTTGCAAAGCAGGAAATTGCAAAAGAAAATAATTATCTGAATCTGGTACAGAGTGGAAAATTAAAATCGGAGGATCGAATCGAGGTTTTGGACAAGATTGCCATGCTCGAAAGAGAAGGACGATTTGATGAGGATGTGGAGGAAGATCCGCCATCGAAAGAACTGAAGCCGGATGATGTAGATTATCTGCGCAAGAAATGGAGCAGTAAGCTTAAGACAAAACTTACCTACCGCGTTGCCAGAAATTTTATGAACAATATTATTGCGAATAAGCAGTTGATTATCAAAGATGTAATCGGCATTGAACATATGAATGAATTAAATTCGGGAGCAGTCATTACCTGTAATCATTTTAATGCGTTTGACAGTTTTGCAATCCAGATTGCGTACGAGAAATCAAAGCAGAAGAGAAAACGCAGACTGTATCGTGTAATCCGGGAAGGAAATTACACGAATTTCCCTGGATTCTATGGAATGCTTATGCGTAATTGCTATACATTTCCATTAAGCTCGAACAAAGAAACCATGAAGAAATTTCTGCATTCCATGGATGCAGTATTGCAGCATGGCGATTTCATGGTTGTTTATCCGGAACAGAGTATGTGGTGGAATTACCGCAAACCAAAACCATTAAAGAAAGGGGCATATACATTTGCAGCGCAGAATCATGTGCCGGTGTTACCTTGCTTTATTACGATGGAGGACAGTGATATATTGGGCGATGACGGTTTTTATATTCAGGAGTATACGATTCATATTGCTCCTGCAATTTATCCGGATCCGAATAAGAATCGTGCAGAGAATATCGAAGCGATGCGTCAGAAGAATTATGAAGTTTGGAAAGAAATCTATGAGAAAACATATGGGGAGCCACTTGTATATGAGTGTGATGATATGTCAACAATTGCGTAGACAGCAATTTAGTACTGCAATTGAATGAAGTATAAAAAATTATTTTTAGTTGCAATGTAAAAAAAGGTGTGTAATACTTAGAATGAACATTATTATACAAAACGAGAGGATGGAAGATATGAGAAAATTTGTTTCAAAGAAATTGGGATGTCTGATGCTTGCTTTGGCAATTTTATTGACATCTGCATTCACGAATGTCACGGAAGTAAATGCTGCGACAGATGATGATTGGAATGTTGCATATGAGTCAGAATTAGAAACTGCTTATGCCGGTGTTGAAAAACAACTAAATTTTACAGTGACGGCAAATGAGGGTGCAGCAGTATATGTATATACAAATGCGCCTTCCGCTGGAACAATCAGTTTTTATAACAGTCAGAAGAAGTATTTATATGGTGATTCCGTATATGCAAGCGATTATGAACTGATTACACTTTCAAGTGGAGCACAGGTATATGCTTTTAACTGGGGATGGAGAAGCGGTTTACAGGCCGGTGATTACGCGGTAGGTTTAAAATTTGATACAGATACAAGCTTCTGTGTGATTGTTGATCAAAAAAATGTGAAGGCAACCATGAGCCAGTCAAAATTGACACTTACAGCAGGATTTTCAAAGAAATTATCCGTAAGTGGAAGCACTGTGAAATCTTGGAAGTCTACAAAGAAGTCTGTAGCAACTGTTGATAAGAAGGGAAAAGTTACTGCAAAGAAAGCAGGAAATACAACAATTGTTGCGACATTAAAGAATGGAAAGAAACTTACCTGTAAGGTAAAAGTTGCAGCAAATAAATACAAAGACACAAAGCTTACCACAGGCAATTGCCCATATGGTGATTTATATATTAGCGCATATTCCGCTGATTTTGATAAGAAAGGAAATCTTGTCATAAAGGTACAGTGTGTAAATGTAAGTGGTCACAAGGCAACAGGATTAAAGAATTTAAAAATTACAGTGAAAGATGCAAATGGAAAAACAGTTGGTACTTATAAGCAGATCAAAAAGTCTACAACAATTTCCGATGGATCATCTAAGGCATTTACGTTTATGATTAAGAAATCAGCTTTAAAGAAAAAGAAAATTGATTTGCGAAATGCTAAAATTTCAGTGGCCGGTAAATATATTTATCTATATTATTAAAATTTGTTGATAAATGATCCATGCAAAGAATGCAGTAAAGTAGATAAAATATCTGAAAATTATCTTGCATTCTCTATTAAAAATAATTATAATGGAGTAGTAAATAAAGATTAAGAAGCCAACGATGGCGCATCCAGTGGGTGCGTCATTTTTTCTTATCAGAAGAACAAATGTACGTATTATTTTCGGGAGAACCAACGCAATGAAAAATCTGGGAACGAATGAATGGACAATCTTGAATAACATTATATACAAAATATATACAACAGAACATTTTGATGAAATGCGTCTTGCTTTGATGGAAGAACTCCGGATGCTGATTGATTTTGATAGCGCAGATTTTTATGTAGCGGCAGAACATGATGAAAAAAAACTTGCACATCCGGTAAAACTAGATATGGAATGTAATTTTGCGCGTGAGTATGAACAATTGGATATGAGCAGGGGAATTATATTCAGTGGAAAATCATTGATTTATCGCGAAACAGATCTGGTCAGTGATGAGGCCCGAATGGCAACAGACTATTATCAGCATGTGTTCAAACCAAATAACTGGCATTATTCGTTGCAGATGGTCATTGCGAAAGATCATCATTTTCTTGGAGTAATCACATTTTATCGTTCAATCGGAAAAGAAAATTTTCATTATGATGACATTTTTATTCTTGATATGCTCAAAAATCATTTGGCTTTTCAACTTGAAAAACATCATATGTTTGGAGAGGATGAACAGGAAAAACTTACCGTAACCCAGGCAGTTGAAAAATATAATCTCACAAGAAGAGAGAGTACGATTCTCCGGATGTTGATGAGTGGACGGGAAAATACTGTGATTTGTGAAGAACTGGTCATCAGTGCCAACACATTAAAAAAGCATATATTAAATATATATCGGAAATTAGGAATACGGAATCGTGTGCAATTGTTCAAGATGATCAAAGAAAAGGAATAATCATAAAAAAATTGGGGAAAAGCAACCTTGTGGCAAATTAGATACAATGGTATAATCTGTCTTAACGACTGTAAATAAGAAGAGAGTATAAAATTCAGCCAAGAGGATGTAAGAATGTATCAAAAAACAATAGATGACTTAATGTCAGAGGAACGTGAAAAACTGGTTATTGATTTGCGGAGCGAAGAGGACTATGCCAAGGAGACTTATCCACAGGCAAAAAATATTTATTGGGAAAATTTTGTGGAGCATGAGGCTGAAATCCCTAAAAATATGCCGGTTTATCTGATATGTTATACGGGTCAGAAAAGCGACGAGATTGCAGAGGAGTATGAGCAGAAGGGCTATGAAATCTATAGCATTCAGGAAGGATATCGTGCTTATCTGAGAAAGAAACTTGCTGATTTCATGAAAGACGATGACGAAAAAGAGGAACGACTTGCAGACAAAGCAAAAGATGCAGAACGCAGCATTATTAAGAAGTTCAAGAAAACAGTCTGGAGACCATTTACGAAGGCAATCAACGAATATGAAATGATTCAGGACGGAGATAAGATTGCTGTATGTATCTCTGGTGGAAAAGATTCTATGCTGATGGCGAAGCTGTTTCAGGAATTGGAGCGGCATGGAAGAAAGAACTTTGAAGTAGTATTTCTGGTAATGAATCCGGGATACAACGAAATTAATTACCAGACGATTTTAAATAATGCCAAAATGCTGAATATTCCAATTACAGTATTTCGCACAGAAATTTTCGACACGGTGGCAGATATTACGGATTCACCGTGCTATTTGTGTGCGCGTATGCGTCGTGGATATTTATACAGCAAAGCGCAGGAACTTGGATGCAATAAGATTGCTTTGGGACACCACTTTGATGATGTGATTGAAACGATTGTTATGGGAATGCTATACGGAGCACAGATCCAGACGATGATGCCGAAATTGCATAGTACGAATTTCCCGGGGATGGAGCTGATTCGTCCGCTTTATCTGGTGAGAGAAGATGATATTATTCATTGGGCAAGATACAATGATCTGCATTTTATTCAGTGTGCCTGCCGATTTACAGAAAACTGTGCATCTTGTGGGGGAACAGAAAAGGGATCAAAGAGAGCTGAAATCAAGGCTATGATTCATGAACTGGAAAAGCAGAATCCATATGTTGCAAAGAATATATTTCGTAGTGTGGAAAACGTTAATTTGAATACCGTGATTGGATATAAAAAGGACGGCGTAAGACATAATTTCCTTGATACTTATGATGAGGTCGCAGATGAAAGGTAGGGAGTCTCGCATGAAAGATGCAAAAGGTAGCTATATGTATGAAATCATACGAGGTGCAATTGATGCATTTGATGAGTGCATGAATGATTACCTCTTTGTTTATGCGGTTCGTGAAGATCTTTATCATATTTCGCCAAAAGCAACGAAACGATTTTCTATTGAGAAATCGGAATTCACAGATGCATTGGAAGAACATGCAAAGTTTGTATATCCGGATGATCTTCAGATGTTGATGAATGATCTGGCACAACTTGTTGCAGGTATTAAGACAGAACATAATCTGGTATATCGCTGGCTTGACAAGAATCACAAGCCAATCTGGATTAATTGCAGAGCACGCATTATTTTGGGGGAAGACGAGAAACCACAGTTTTTAGTGGGATGTATTAACGAAATTGGCACAAAGCCACTGGCTGATAATGTGAGCGGACTGTTGGAAAGTATTGCAATCAAAGATAAACTGAATGAGTTTCACAAACTTACTCCAAACGGATTTGTGCTTCGTGTGGGCATTGATGATTTCAAGAGTATTAATGAGAAATTTGGAATCGAATATGGCGATTATGTATTACGCGGCGTTGCAGAATGCATTGTTGATAGTGTTTCAGAAGGTCAGAATGTGTACCGTGTTGTGGCAGATGAATTTATGGTTATGGACATGAATGGTGCAACGGAGGAAGAGGCTCAGAAGTTATATCGGAAAATTCGTAACCGTGTAGATAAATTTATCAAAATGGACAATTACAAAGCGGTATATACAATATCTGGTGGAATCGTACTTGGAAATTCTATTGATAAGATGGAATATAACGAGGTAATGAAAATATCTCAGTTTGCATTGACGACTGCAAAGAATCGGGGGAAAAATCAGACATATTGCTTTGATGCATCGGATTATAAAGCTTTTATACGTGAACGGGAATTATTAGAGCAACTACGAAAATCTGTTTCAGATGGATTCCGTGGATTTGAACTTTTTTTCCAGCCAATCGTACTTGTTGGACAGAAAATACCTTTTATGGCTGAAAGTCTGTTGCGTTTTAAAACTACAGAAGGCGAAAATATTTCACCAGTTGAGTTTATTCCGATTTTAGAGGAAAGTGGCTTGATTATCCCGGTTGGAAAATGGATTATTGATCGTGCACTTTCAATGTGTGCAGAGTGTCAGAAGACAAATCCAAATTTTAAGATTAGTGTGAATTTGTCATATGTCCAGATTTTAAAGAGCGATGTCTGTGAAGAAATAGAACATTGGATTGAATTCTATAATTTAAAACCGGTAAGCCTGATGGTAGAATTGACAGAGAGTGGCTACGTAGATGATAATTCGTCGGCAGTAAAACGGATGTGGGATCGTTTGAGAAAACATGGTGTGATGATTGCACTTGATGATTTTGGAACAGGCTATTCCAATTTCCAACTGATCAGTTCTATGGTCCCAAATGTCGTGAAGTTAGATCGAAGCTTTACGGTTAAAGCATTGCAAAATGCATTTGAGCATCAGTTGATGGATCATATTATCCAGTTGGTACATAGTGTAAATCTCAAAATTTGTGTGGAAGGTGTGGAAACACAAACAGAACTTGAAGAGATAGAAAAGTTATCAGCAGACTGTATTCAGGGATATTTTTATGGCAGACCATGCGGTAGAAGAGACTTTTTGAAAAAATTTATACAAAAAGCTGAATAAAAAAAGAGAAACAGAGATTTTCTTAAAAATCTGTTTCTCTTTTTATGTAAAATAACATAATGGCACATTTATTTTGAAATGCCAGAGCCAACATGAGCTTTAATTGCTGCAAAACTTTCTGCACTGATGACATGCTCGATACGGCAAGCATCTTCAGCAGCAACTTCAGGATCGACTCCGAGTTTGATCAGGCATTCTGTCAGTAATTCATGACGTTCATAGATCATTTCGGCAATTTCTTTTCCAGCATCTGTTAAATATATAAATCCAGCATCAGTTACAGTAATCTGATTTTTTTCACGAAGATTTTTCATGGCAATGCTGACACTTGACTTTTTGAATCCCAGTTCGTTTGCAATATCTACGGAGCGTACGACCGGAAGCTTTTTGCTAAGTATAAGGATAGTCTCTAAATAATTTTCAGCTGATTCGTTTGTGTGCATTTTGTTCCTCCCAAAAATTCGTGTATAAACATATGTAGATAGTATATCATAACCAGACAGAATGTTCCAGTAAAAAAGTTTTTATAAAGTTCTTGACAACTAATATCGGTTAGATTATACTAACAATGAATCAGAAAAACGTATGCATGGATAGTCCTTTTGAAAGGAGTGGTTATAATGGGTACAGCGATTGTATTAGTTATACTTGCCGTTGTGGTCGCAATTGCCACCAAGAGTCTTATCAAAGATAAGAAAAATGGAAAATCCATATCTTGTGGCGGTGACTGCAAAAACTGTCACGGATGTCATTAATTAAATGTTCAACGACTAGGAAGGCCGGACTGCAACCGGTCTTTTTGGTGTACAAAAAAATATATATGCTTGAATAGAGTGTGGGAAGAATGATATAATTTTAAATTAGGCACGTATATACTAATTATGAAGAAGGAATTTATTTTATGAAAAAACTATTGACCTATTTAAGAGATTACAAGAAGGAGTGTGTTCTGGCACCTTTATTTAAATTGATGGAAGCTTCTTTTGAACTGATCGTGCCGCTTGTGATGGCGGCAATTATTGATAAGGGTATTGCATTGTCGGATCACCCTTATATTTTCCGTATGGGTGGAGTGCTGGTTTTACTGGCATTGATCGGTTTGACATGTTCCATTACTGCACAGTTTTTTGCTGCGAAGGCAGCAGTGGGATTCTCTACAAAATTGAGGTACGCATTATTTTCACACATTGAGTCACTTTCTTTTTCTGAAATGGATACCATAGGTACTTCAACTTTGATCACCCGTATGACAAGTGATATCAATCAGGTACAGTCGGGCGTGAATATGGTGTTGCGTCTGTTTTTACGTTCTCCATTTATCGTGTTTGGTGCTATGATTATGGCATTTACGGTCAATGTGAAAGCGGCGTTTGTATTTGTCGTTACGATTCCATTGCTTTCTGTTGTGGTATTTTCGGTTATGGCGGCAAGCATTCCGCTTTTTAAAAAGGTGCAGAATGGTTTGGATCAGGTGCTTGGTCATACAAGAGAGAATCTTGAAGGTGCACGTGTGATCCGTGCCTTTAATAAAGAAGAACAGGAACAGAAAGAATTTTATGAGAGCAATGGATTTTTGACGAACATGCAGATGATCGTCGGACGTATTTCAACACTGATGAATCCACTGACTTATATTATTATCAACTGTGCCATCCTTGCGGTTATTTGGATTGGTGGTAAGCAGGTATACGGTGGGATTATTACACAGGGTGAAGTCGTTGCGCTGGTAAACTATATGTCACAGATTCTGGTAGAACTGGTGAAGCTTGCGAATCTGATCGTGAATATCAACAAATCCATTGCCTGTGGTAATCGTATTCAGGAAGTGTTTGAAATTCAGTCTTCCATCGAGAGTGGTTCAAAAGAAGCTGATGAGACAGTGGAAAAAGACGCACCGGCAGTGGAATTTTCCCATGTCAGTATGTCTTATGCGGGCAGCGCAGAAGAATCACTTACCGATATTGACTTTACAGTGAAGAAAGGACAGACAATCGGTATTATCGGAGGTACCGGCTCCGGAAAGTCTTCCGTGGTAAATCTTATTCCTCGTTTTTATGATGTGTCCAAGGGATGCGTTCGTGTGGATGGAAGAGACGTAAAGGATTACGATCTTGTTACACTTCGTGACAAAATCGGTGTTGTTATGCAGAAAGCGGTCCTGTTCCAGGGAACGATCGAAGAGAATCTACGCTGGGGTAATCCGGATGCGACCGAAGAAGAGTTGTGGAAAGCAATTGAAGTGGCGCAGGCAACGGATGTTGTGGAAGGAAAAGAGGGAAAGCTTTCTTATATGGTTGAACAGGGCGGTCGTAATCTGTCCGGCGGTCAGAAACAGCGTCTTACCATTGCCCGCGCCGTAGTCAAAGATCCGGATATTCTGATCTTGGATGACAGTGCATCCGCTTTGGACTTTGCAACAGATGCGAAGCTTCGCAGTGCATTGCGTAACCTTCAGGGAAACAAAACAATTTTTATTGTTTCGCAGAGAACATCTTCGATTCAGTTTGCAGACCAGATTATTGTTATGGATGATGGACAGGCAGTCGGCATCGGAACACATGAACAGTTATTAGAGAACTGTGAAATTTACCGCGAGATATATGAGTCTCAGTTTAAGAAAGAAGATTTACAGAAACAGAAAGGCGGTGCTTTCTAATGGCAGCAACTAAGAAAGAAAAACGACAGGGACAGATGGAGACATTGAAGAAAGTCTTTCATTATATGAAACATTACATCCCGATTTTGATTTTATCGATTGTTCTGGCTACCGTTACCGTGGCACTGACTTTATATTTTCCGATTCTTACCGGAAAAGCAATCGATCGGATTCTTGAAAAAGGGAAGGTTGATTTTGCGGGGATTTTATCACTTGCAAAGGAAGGCGTTTTGATCATTGCAATTACGGCGTTGGCACAGTGGATTATGAACATGTGCAACAACCGCATGACCTATAATATTGTGCGGGATATCCGTAAAGATGCATTTGACAAAATGGAGCATCTTCCGCTCAGTTATATTGACAGTCATTCACATGGAGATATGGTTAGCCGTATTATCGCGGATGTCGATACGTTTGCAGATGGTCTTCTGATGGGCTTTACACAGTTATTTACCGGAATAGCAACGATTGTTGGAACATTGATTTTTATGCTTGTGATTGATGTGAAGATTACACTTGTTGTCGTAATTCTGACACCGTTATCTCTTTTTGTGGCAAGTTTTATCGCAAAGAAAACATATTCCATGTTCCAGTTGCAGACAAAGACAAGAGGAGAACAGACGGCACTGATAGAAGAGATGGTTGGAAACCAGAAGGTGGTACAGGCATTCAACCATGAGGATGAAGCATTGGAGCAGTTCGATGAGATCAATCAGCGCCTGCAGAAGTATTCCCTTCGGGCAATTTTCTTTTCAAGTATTACGAACCCGAGTACACGATTCATTAACAGTCTGGTGTATGCTGCAGTTGGTATTGTAGGTGCGCTTTCTGTTATTTTGACAAACGGTGCATTTTCTGTTGGTAATCTGTCCTGCTTTTTATCTTATGCGAACCAGTATACCAAGCCGTTCAATGAAATTTCCGGAGTTATTACGGAGCTTCAGAATGCACTTGCATGTGCGGCACGTATTTTTGAACTGATTGAAGAACCGGCAGAAGAACCGGATGCAGAAGATGCCTATGTATTAGAGAATGCTGATGGAACGGTCGATATTGAACATGTATATTTTTCTTATGTGCCGGATCAGAAACTGATTGAGGATTTTAATCTTCATGTAAAACCGGGGCAGCGTGTGGCGATTGTTGGTCCGACCGGCTGTGGAAAGACAACACTGATCAATCTGCTTATGCGCTTCTATGATGCAAATTCCGGCAAGATTGAAGTCAGTGGACATGATATTATGCATATGACAAGAAACAGTCTGCGTGCAAATTATGGCATGGTTCTGCAGGAGACCTGGTTGAAGAAGGGGACCATTCGAGATAATATCTGTATGGGCAAACCGGAAGCAACCGAGGAAGAAATGATTGCGGCTGCAAAAGCATCTCATGCACACAGCTTTATCAAACGTCTGCCAAAAGGATATGATACGGTTATCACAGAGGATGGAGGTAATCTGTCACAGGGACAGAAGCAGCTGCTTTGTATCGCAAGAGTTATGCTTTGCCTGCCACCAATGCTGATTCTTGATGAGGCAACATCTTCGATTGATACACGTACGGAAATCCGTATCCAGAAAGCATTCCTTACGATGATGCAGGGAAGAACAAGTTTTATTGTTGCGCATCGACTGTCAACAATTCGTGAGGCAGATGTGATTCTCGTAATGAAAGATGGCAAGATTATCGAGCAGGGAAATCATGATACGCTACTTGCACAGAATGGTTTCTATGCAAATCTTTATAATAGTCAGTTCGCTTCTTAAAATAAGTAAGTAATGCATTGTTCCGGAATCACCGAATCGGTTGCGGGAAATAAACATGGAGTGAATTTATCGATGAAAGTACAATTGTATGATAAATCAAAAATTGAGTGGGATCATCTGACGTTTTCCAATATGGATTTACGCCGGTTGATCATTCCACTCATGATTGAGCAGTTTTTGAGATGAAAAATGTCATAAGGAGTCCTTTTGGAAGAGCTCCTTATGACATTTTTGCTGTATTAGGAAATTCCAGTGAAATTTCCTATGCTCTATTCTTTGTCAGGATCTTTGTAGGAATAGGCATTGGAAATTCTTGCGTTCTCTGCAGTGAGTGTTACTTTTTCACGGTAGAAAGCAATGACTGGAGTGCCGACGTCTACTTTATCATAAAGTTTTTTTGCAATTTTTTCCGGAAGATTGATACAACCGTGAGAACCGCTTGTTTTGTATATTTCTCCGCCAAATGTGCTGCGCCAGCTTGCATCATGCAGTCCGACATTGTATGCAAATGGCATGAAATAATTTACATTGGAAGCATAGTTTTCACCGACGAGTGTAGCATCTTTCTGACGATAGACGATTTTAAATACACCATCCGGTGAACCATTGTTGCGATTGAGGTTACCGGATACGAAATCGGATTCTAAGACAAGTTTTCCTTTTTTGTAGAACCACATATGTTGGTTCGTGTAATCCAATTCGATATAGGTGTCTCCGATATCATCGGTTCCGCTTTGGATAGCCGTCTGCTCATAAACAGGTTCTCGTTCTACCGGTTTTCCGTTTTTGAGATCTTTTAGGATTTCTTCTTTTTCTTTTGCCTTATTGATGCCCCAGCCATAATCGCCACCGCCGATTTTTACGGTATCTCCTTTGGAGGTTTTAAAATCACGTACGTCACCGTATGTATTATAGGTGCTGGCAAGATGCTGCACAAAAGAGGTAACCTTGTCTTCGTTGATGGAAACTTTGCCGTCTTTGCTGATATTTAACATCTGCAAAATCCTGGAAGAATCAAGGTTTGCATCTGCGCCATCGATCGTATAGTGAATGGTAGCTGCGGTGTAAGCATCAATCTGGGCTTTGAGATTCGTGATCGTTTTGTCGTTTGCGGTGATCTCCGGTTTTTGATAACAATTGTCGGAGAGTGTCAATTTTGTTTTCTGTTCGTTGATTGCTGTCGTGATTTCTTCTGTCACATTTTCTTTGATCGGAGCATTTCCTTCTACTTCATTTACCACTTTGTATGTATCATCGGTAATGTCAATATAAGCATTCTGTGGATTCACGATGTAATCTTCCTGAAAGATTTCCATAGCATCGATCAGTTCCTGAAGCTTGCTGCTATCATAGGTAAAAGAACGGTCAAGCTCATATGGATGTTTACGGAAAATTTCTACAGGCCACAGAAAGCCGTTCTGGTGGGAGAGGATAGAGGCCTCTTCGCCGGTAGCATCATAGGCATAGGAAAAATCCATACCTGCCAGATGAAATTTGGTTCCTTTTCGATCATAGAGTGTCAGCAGATAGTCGGATGCGTTATCTATATTTTGGGATTCCACATAGTTTGCGGTTTGATTTCCGCATGGGATATCACCAATCGTTGTATGTGGAAAATAATGGTTGTTGTAATAAATGCCAAAGCCGACATATACGCCAATCAGCGCAATACCGGCTCCGGTGAGTGACGCAAGGGCGACTCCGCGCGCTTTGCGTTTCTTTTTTCTTTTGGATAATTCGGTTGGTTTTGCTGCCATAGATTACTCCTTTATCTTAGGCTTTAAATGTGAAACCGGCATATAGACCGGTACGCCATCTTTGTATTCATTGGTGACTTCTCCCTGAATGAGAGGGAGCAGATATTCCTGTAACTGTGGCATGATATCATTTCCAGTCTCGTTGATCCATTCACGCGGAATGGATTTGGCTTCATTTGCAATGCCACGGATTGGTGCATGCCCGTAAGTGACAGTGTATGGGGTGTTGGAAGTACGAGTCAGAGTGACCATCGTGGCAGTCTCACCTTCCTCGGCGAGAGATACCGCTTTCTCGCCCAAAGCGAAAGCTTCAGCCAAATCGGTTTTGGAAGCTATATGTGCAGCACAGCGCTGAAGAACATTGACTTCTACAGAACGTACTTTTACACCGATATTTTCTTTTACTAAAAACTCGAGAGCTTTGCCAGCTCCGGACAGCTGTTGATGCCCAAACTGATCTGCCACAGCTTTGGAAGCGGTAATGTAATCACCGTTTTCGTCACGGATGCCCTCTGAAACAGCTACGATTACATTATTTAAAGTTTTTAATTTTTCACGGATGTCATTTAAGAAATTCTCTTTGTTGAATGCAACTTCCGGAAGATAGATAAAATGCGGAGCAGTATTGTATTCATTTCTTGCAAGTGCACTCGCAGCAGTAAGCCATCCGGCATCGCGTCCCATAATCTCGACAATTGTTACGCTTTTTACAGCGTAGATAAATGTATCATGTGCGACTTCAAGCATAGTAGATGCAATATATTTTGCAGCGGAACCAAAGCCAGGGGTATGATCGATCATGCAAAGATCGTTGTCAATTGTCTTTGGAATACCGATAATACGAATGTCGCTATTGATTTTTGCTGCATAATCCGATAATTTAAGTACGGTGTCCATGGAATCATTGCCACCGATATAGAAAAATGCTTTAATATTAAGTTTGGCAAACTGATTAAAAATAAATACATAAGGAGAATCGTCATCCTTATAGTTCGGCAGCTTGTGACGGCAGGAACCAAGATACATGGCAGGTGTCCGCATAAGCCGGGCTAGTTTTTCCTCATTTTCAACAGATTCCGAAAGATTGAGATAGTTTTCATTCAGGATGCCGAGGATTCCGTTGATCGCTCCGTAGCAGATGTCATATTTTCCGGATTTGGTAACACCGGAGATGACTCCTGCGAGACTGGCATTGATCGCTGAGGTTGGTCCACCGGACTGGGCGACCATACAGTTTGACTGATTCATAGTTATACTCCTTATTCTATGGTATGCAACCATTGTTTTTGATATCCCCATTGTAGAGGTTTTGGAAAGGAATCGCAAGAGGTACATATGAAAAATCAAAATTTATACAATAAATGCACATTATGTCCAAGAAACTGTGGAGCAGACAGAAATCATAATCAGATTGGCGTGTGCGGCGTCACCAGCCAGCTGCGGGTGGCGCGGGCAGCACTGCATCATTGGGAAGAACCATGCATCAGCGGAATCAATGGTTCCGGTGCGGTTTTCTTCAGCGGTTGTGCGTTGCACTGTGTATTTTGCCAGAATGAACCAATTGCACAGGGAAGTGCAGGTATTGATATATCTCCACAACGGCTGGCAGAAATTTTCCTGGAATTACAGGAACAAAAGGCAAATAATATCAATCTTGTAACACCGGGGCAGTTTCTTCCACATATTATAGAAGGAGTGGAATCTGCCCGGATGCAGGGACTTCGGCTTCCGATAGTTTATAATACGGGAAGCTATGAAAAAGTAGATACATTAAAAATGCTTGAGGGCATTGTGGATATTTATCTTCCGGATTTTAAATATATGTCAGCGCAGCTTGCTAAAGCATATTCGAAGGCGGAAGATTATCCCAAAATGGCCAAAGCTGCCATTGCCGAGATGGTAAGGCAGCAGCCAAAACCGGTTTTTCAGTGGGAGAATCCGGCCAGAAAAGAAAAAGTGCCGGTGGAAGCCGTTGAAGGTGCCGTCATGACAAAAGGTGTGATCGTAAGACAGCTTTTGCTACCGGGAAGTCTGGCGGATGCAAAAAAGATTGTTCTCTATTTGCATGAAACATATGGAAACCAGATATACTTAAGTATGATGAGTCAGTATACGCCATTAAATGAAATTTCGGATTTTCCGAAGTTGAATTGCAGGGTTTCAAAGCATTCTTATATGAAGTACATAGATTACGCATTGGACATTGGTGTGGAGAATGCCTTTATACAGGAAACCGATGTTGCAGAAGAAAGTTTTATCCCGGATTTTGGGAGTGGGGAGGGAGTTCTTGCGCCTGTAAAAAAAGAGTAGAAAAAGGAAAAAATAAGTGGTTTTTTATGTCGGAATGTAGTACTATAGTATCATAAATAAAAGGGGAGGTAATGATATTGGAAAAGGCAGGAGGACAGATATTAATCGAGTGTCCGAATACAATATTTCATCTGTATATTAAAAGCGAACAGGATCTGTCGAAGATAGAGACTTTTATGAATAATATCCGTACCATCGAGCGGCTGGGACTTAACGATATCTATACCTGGTGCAATCGACAGGGAATTTTATATGATACTGCATTTAATTATCACAAGGAGACCTCTTTTTGGAAAAATATAAAGGCGTATGTCAGATATTCCCGACAGAAGATGAAATATCAGAGCTGTTGCTCATAAAAAATGAAAATGGACCGGCGTGCAAAATTGTACGTCGGTTTTTAGCTTTATAGGGATGTCTTGCATTGATAAAATTTCTGCATTATACTGAAAGAATGAAAAAAGGAGGTCTGGCATGAGATATCCAGAATTTTTAAAAGACAATGGAACAATCGGCTTTGTTGCACCTTCATTTGGATGTGCGACAGAGCCTTACTATACCGCATTTCAAAATGCATTAATGAATTTCCATACGATGGGATTTCAAACAGAGATCGGGCCAAACTGCCTGGTGGAGCAGGGGGTGGGAATCAGCAACAAGCCGGAACTTTGTGGGGCAGAGTTAAACGAGGCATATGTGGATGATGGCTCCGACATCCTTATTTCCTGTGGTGGAGGAGAATTGATGTGTGAAGTCGTTCCCTATATCGATTTCGCAAAAATAAAAGAGACAAAACCAAAGTGGTATATGGGTTTTTCTGATAATACGAATTTCACATTTTTGTCAACTGTTTTGTGTGATACGGCAGCAATTTATGGCCCTTGTGTTTCGGCATTTGGTATGGAACCGTGGCATCCGTCCGTAAAGGATGCATTTGATCTGTTGCGGGGGAAAATCAATCGTGTGCATAATTATGACAAATGGGAGCGGGAAAGTTTAAAAGATGAGGAACATCCACTTGCACCGTATAATGTAACAGAACATACTGTGATCCGGCGATTTCCAGATCGGGAAATTACAATAGAAGGCCGTCTGATTGGAGGATGCATGGATTGTCTGGTAAATCTGCTGGGCACACGTTTTGACCGCGTAAAAGATTTTAATGCACGTTATGAGGAGGATGGATTTATCTGGTTTTTAGAATCCTGCGATTTGAATATTATGTCAATCCGGCGTGCAATCTGGCAGATGAAAAATGCCGGATGGTTTTCATATGTAAAAGGCTTTCTGATTGGAAGACCGCTTTGCTTTGGGGAAGAAATGTTTGGAATCGATCATTATGAAGCAGTTCTGGCACTTCTTGCAGAGTACAATGTGCCGGTGATCATGGATCTTGATATCGGACATTTGTCACCGATGATGCCAATAATCTGTGGCGCAAAAGCAAAGGTGCACAGCAAAGAGAATACATTTGAGATGGAGTATATTCTGGAATAGAGTAAGAAAAAGGAGAGAAAACAATGAAAAATAGACATTGTAAACAGGTGCTGGCATTAATTCTGGTAGCGGCAATGATGACTGGAACCGTAAGTACTGTAACACATAACGTATATGCCAGTGAGGAGACACAGGTCACAGAAGAGGGTGACAATGTTGTAATCACACAGGAAGATAAGCCGTATCTTGCGCTTGGCGCAGACCTGACAGCAGATCAGCAGCATACGGTTTTAGCCTATATGGGAATTGATGTGGCAGATTTTGACAATTATGATGTTGTCTATGTCAACAATGATGAGGAACACAAATATCTTGATGCCTATGTGCCGAAGAAGCAGATTGGAACAAAAGCATTGTCATCGGTTTTGATTTCACTGACTGATAAAGGAAGCGGAATCAAAGTCTCTACTTACAATATCAATTACTGTACTGCCGGTATGTACAAGAATGCTCTGGCGACTGCAGGAATTTCCGATGCAAATATTATTGTAGCCGGACCGTTTGCGCTATCCGGTACAGCTGCGCTGGTGGGAACTTTTGAGGCATATGAAAAGATGACCGGAGAGACACTTGACGAGGATGTAGTTGATGCCGCTATGGATGAACTTGTTACAACAGGCGATCTCGAACAGAGTATCGATGGTGATTCCGAAGATGTTGAAGCTATGATCGCAGATCTGAAAGGAAAAATAGCCAATGGGGAGTTGAATTCAGCAGAGGACATTGAAAATGCAATCGATGAACTGGCTGATAAATATGAAATTAAAATCTCAGATGAAGATAAGCAGAAAATTGCCGATTTGATGGAAAAATTAAAAGGCCTTGATCTGGACTGGAGCAGTATCAAGGATCAGGCACAGGACTGGGCAGATCAGTTGCAGAGTCAGTTGTCTGATAAAAATCTGGGCCAGAAAATTGCGGATTTCTTTGCAAAACTTTGGGAAGCCATCTGTTCTTTGTTCAGCTAAATGAAAGGTTATTTTATAAAATTTCCGTAAAGTGATTGTAAAAAGTATGAAAAGTGTTTTATAATAAAACGTACATGTAAATTTTTATACAGGAGCAAAGGAAAAGAAAATATGAGTGGCATAACAATTGTCCTGACACTTTTAAGCGGAGTTGCATTGTTTCTTTTTGGTATGTCTCTGATGGGAGACGGACTGAAGAAAGTGGCAGGAAATAAGCTCGAGCTTGTTTTATATAAGCTCACAAATACACCAATCAAGGGTGTACTTCTCGGAACTGTAGTTACAGCAATTATCCAGTCATCTTCGGCAACCACGGTTATGGTTGTGGGATTTGTGAATTCCGGAATGATGAAAGTAGCGCAGGCAATTGGAATTATTATGGGAGCCAATATCGGAACTAGTGTGACAGGATGGATTCTCTGTCTGTCCTATATTGATGGTTCAAGCGGTATTGCACAGCTTCTATCCACAGCAACCATCTCTGCAGTTGTGGCAATCATCGGTATTGTGTTCAAGATGTTCGTTAAGAAGACAACCTATAAGAATGTCGGTGATATTATGCTTGGATTTGCCATACTTATGGTGGGAATGCAGACAATGAGTGGAGCAGTTTCCCCATTAAAGGAGAATCCGCATTTTGTAAATATGCTGACAAAGTTCGAGAATCCGTTTATGGGAATTATTGTTGGTATTGCATTTACAGCAGTACTGCAGAGTGCTTCCGCATCCGTAGGTATCCTGCAGGCGTTGTCTATGACAGGAAGTATCAGTTTTGCAGCAGCACTCCCAATTACCATGGGTATTGGTGTTGGTGCAGCTTGTCCGGTACTTCTTTCTTCCATTGGAACAAACAAGAATGGTAAGCGTACAGCGCTGATCTATCTGTTGAATGATTTATTTGGAATGATATTCTGGTCAATTGTATTCTACAGCGTGAATGCATTCGTTCATTTTAAATTTATGGATATGACAATGCGTCCGGTAACGATCGCAATGATGAATACCGTTTTCCGTCTGGCAACAATTCTTGTATTGCTACCGTTTATTCATGTGATCGAGAAACTGGTGTTCCGTCTGATCAAGGATGACCCGGAAGAACTTGAGGAGCAGGCAGATTTTGATCTCCTTGAGGAGCGTTTTCTTTCCTATCCGGCACTGGCAATTGGACAGAGCCATACAGCGGTCAATGGTATGGCAAAGAAAGCCCGCAAGAATATTAATCGTGCGCTTTCTCTATTGAGTGATTATTCACAGGACAAATACAATAAAGTGCAGGAAAAAGAAAATCTGATTGATAAGTACGAAGATAAGCTTGGAACATATCTGATGCAGTTGACGGGACAGGAAATGTCCATGTCACAGACCCAGCAGGTTTCGAAGTTCTTACATACGATCAGTGACTTTGAACGCCTGGGTGACCATGCAGTCAATATTTCCAAGGTTGCAAATGAGATTGTAGAAAAGAAGATTTCCTTTTCAGATTCTGCAAAAAATGAAATCAAAGTATTAGAGGCTGCCGTTCGTGAAATTGTAGATTTGACCGTAGATGCGTTCTGCGAGGATGATCTGGAGATGGCATCGAAAATCGAGCCTTTGCGTGAGCTGATTGGAATTTTGTGTAACGATTTGAAAAATCGCCATGTAACGCGCCTGCGTGAAGGAAAGTGTGAATATAAGCAGGGATTTGCGTTCAATGATCTGCTGACAAATCTGGAGAGAATTGCGGCGCATTGTTCTAACGTAGCGGTTGCGATGATTGAGACAGAGACTTCTGAATTTGACACGCATGAATATTTAAAAAGTGTGCGTCATATGAAAGATGATGCTTATCTGAAATGCTTTGATGAATATGCAAGTAAATATAATATTTCCACTGGAAAAAAGGAAAAGGAAAAGGAAAAGAAAAATAAATAAGTTTGTAGAGCACACGCGAAAGCGTGTGCTTTTTAGTGTCCGTATTATAGTACACCATATAGGCGATAATTCCTTTATCAGAAGAACGGAGGAAAAACAGATGAAGGGATATGTAGTAGAAAGCGGATATATGGGATATGTAGACGGACAGTATGTGCTTTTTGCAGATGAAAGTGATTATGCAGAAATGTATGAAGAAATAGAAGGCTAAGTTACATTGAATTTTCTGCCGGGTTGTGTCATAATAAAACACAGTGTAGTATATGTTGTAGGAGGTATTTGACGATGAAACAGGAAATTGAACTTGCAAGACCAACAACAGACGTAAAATTACGCCCATATGAGCATCATGCAAAATATTATGAGACAGATCAGATGGGAATTATCCATCACAGTAATTATGTGAAATGGATGGAGGAAGCCCGTATGGATCTGATGGATCAGATGGGACTAAGCTACAAGCAGATGGAAGAAATGGAGATTATCAGTCCGGTACTCTCAATTTCTGTGAATTATCACAGTATGGTTCATTTTGATGATACTGTTGTGATTCAGACAAAACTTGTGAAATACAATGGCATCAAAATGGAAGTGGAATATGTTATGACGGATAAAGAAACCGGAGAATTGCGTACGACCGGAAGCAGCAGCCATTGCTTTTTGAATCGTGCGGGAAAGCCTATTTCACTCAAGCGCATGTATCCGGAACTGGATACGAAGTTCTTTGAGATGAAGGGGGATGTGGAATGATTCCGCAGAGACTTGCAGCACTTCGTCGAGAAATGAAAAAACACAATATTTCTGTGTATGTGGTTCCAACTTCGGATTTTCACGAATCCGAATATGTTGGAGCATATTTTATGGCAAGAACGTATATCACTGGATTTACCGGGTCAGCCGGTACGGCGGTGATTACGATGACAGAGGCCGGGCTTTGGACGGATGGAAGATATTTTGTGCAGGCCGCCAGACAATTAAAAGGAACGACCATTACTCTGTACCGCATGGGAGAGGAAGGCGTTCCTACTGTGAATGAATATATTGAAAAGAATCTCATGGAAGGCGAGACAATCGGATTTGACGGACGTGTTGTCAATGCGCACTGGGGTGAGGAGTTAGAAGAAATCGCGGCGAAAAAGAAGGCATTTGTATCGGCAGAGAACGATTTGGTGGATGCCATCTGGGAGGATCGCCCACCGATGGCAAAAGAACCAGCCTGGATTCTGGATGAGGCATACAGCGGAAGAGGTACAGGAGACAAATGCGCCGATGTGCGCCGGATTATGAAAGAAAAGGGGGTGGATACCTATATCCTTTCATCCCTTTCGGATATCGCCTGGCTGTTAAATGTACGAGGCAATGATATCAGCTATGTGCCGGTAGTGCTTTCTTATATTCTGCTGACCGAAAAAGAATGCATCTGGTTTGTACAGGAAGAGATTTTAGATGCAACGATGCAGGAGTATCTGCATGCGAATCAGATACAGACAATGCCTTATGATTCTTTTTATGCATATGTTGCGATGATGGAACATAAATCGATTCTGTTGAATCCGGCAGTGATTAATTATCGGACAAGAAAGAGTATTTCTTCTTCCAATAAGATCATAGAAGTGGCAGATCCTACCGAAAAATTGAAAGCAGTAAAAAATAAAACAGAAATTGGACATATTAAGGATGCACATGTGAAAGATGCAGTCGCAATGTGCAAGTTCATGTATTGGCTGAAGAAAAATGTGGGAAAAATACCAATGACAGAAATCTCAGTGGCAGAGTATCTTGCAGATCTTCGCGGCCAGCAGGAAGGTTTTCTTGATCTGAGCTTTGAGACAATTGCAGGTTACGCAGAACATGGGGCAATTGTTCATTATGCAGCAACAGAAGAAACCGATGTTCCCTTGAAACCGGAAGGGTTTCTTTTAGTGGATTCCGGTGGACACTATCTGGAAGGAACAACAGATATTACGAGAACATTTGCACTTGGACCGCTTACGGATGAGATGAAGGCAAATTATACCCGCGTGTGCCGTTCTAATATGAATCTTGCAAATGTGCGTTTTTTGTATGGATGTTCGGGAAGAAATCTCGATATTGTTGCAAGAGAGCCTTTGTGGGAAGCAGGACTTGATTATAAGCATGGAACGGGACACGGTGTCGGCTATACCTTAAGTGTTCATGAGGGACCGAATGCGTTTCGCTGGAAAAAGTCTCCGGTGAGTGAAGAATGCATTTTGGAAGAAGGTATGGTAACAACCGATGAGCCGGGCATCTATATTGAGGGACAGTATGGAATTCGTCTGGAAAATGAACTGGTATGCTGCAAGGATGAAAAAAATTCTTATGGACAGTTTATGCATTTTGAAAATATAACGTATGTACCGTTTGATCTGGATGCGGTAGTGCCGCAGCAGATGACAGAGACAGAGAGGGCGCGCCTGAACGCTTACCACAAAAAAGTATATACGGTGGTCTCTCCTTATCTTGAGGGAGACGAACTGGAGTGGTTGAAAGAAGCAACCAGAGAAATATAAAACAGTCACCGGTTGTCGGGGACAAGAAGGAGTTATGAATGAGTAAAAAGCTGGTACTGATCGATGGACACAGCATTTTGAACCGTGCATTTTTTGGATTGCCGGATCTCACAAATTCAGAAGGATTGCACACCAATGCCGTGTATGGCTTTTTGAATATTATGTTTAAAATATTGGAAGAGGAAAAGCCGGACTATCTGACAGTGGCTTTTGATGTTCATGCGCCGACGTTTCGGCACAAGATGTTTGATGCCTACAAAGGTACGCGTTCACCGATGGATGATGCCCTGCGGCAGCAGGTGCCGATGATCAAAGAGATGCTGAACGCCATGGGCGTACGCATTATCGAGATGGAAGGTTACGAAGCGGATGATCTGCTTGGAACACTTGCCGGAATGGGTGAGCGGGAAGGCATGGATGTGTCGGTGGTATCCGGAGACAGAGATTTGTTGCAGCTCGCAACGGAACATGTAAAAATCCGTATTCCAAAAACCAAAAAGACCGGAACTGAAATTGAAGATTATTTTGCAGAAGATGTCAAAGCACGTTATCTGGTCACACCAAAGGAATTTATCGATGTCAAAGCACTTATGGGTGATACCGCGGACAATATTCCAGGTGTTCCGGGCATTGGAGAAAAGACAGCGACAGCACTGATCGCACAATATGGAAGCATTGAGGCGGTACATGAGAATGCGGAAGTTGTCCGTCCTCCTCGTGCCTCAAAGAATATTGTGGAATATTGGCAGCAGGCGGTCATGAGCAAAAAGCTTGCGACCATTATCACAGATGTTCCTGTGGAGTATGATTTTAAAGAGGCGGCGTTAGCGTCAAATGATGCGCTTTATACACCAGAAGCGTATCTGATGTGCAAGAAACTGGAGTTTAAGAATCTTTTGGGACGATTTTCCGTGGACGCACCGAAAAACAATGCCCAGGAGCATTTTACGGTAATAAAAACAAAAGCAGAGGCAGAACGTATCTGGAAGAAAGTGGAGGAAAAGCCGCTTGCTTTTACAGTTATTCCAAATGCGGATAACAAACAGGAATCGGACGGACAGATGCTTTTGTTTGCAGCTGCACCGAAGAATGCATTTGCAGCACTTGCAGTGGCTTTTTCTGAGGAAGACATATATTTGTTCGTTACCGGAGATGAGCTTACGGCAGATGATTTGATGACATATCTGTTTGTATGTAAAAGCAAGCAGCTGCTTACGGCCGATTTGAAATCACAGTTGCCGTATCTGGAATGGATGAATGAAGAAAAAGCAGCAGAGGACTGGGACGCATATTGTGCGCAGAGAGATCGCTTTTTTGACCGTACAGTGGCAGCCTATCTGTTGAATCCGCTAAAGGGCGAATACCCATGCGATGATGTCGCAAAGGATTATCTGGGACTTATGGTACCGGGCAAGGCAGATTTACTCGGAAAGAAAACGGTAGCAGAAGTGCTTGCGGAAGATGAAAAAAAGGCAGTGGATTATGCCTGCTATGAGGCATATATTTCGTGGAAGTCCTATCCGGTTCTAATGGAATCGTTAAAAGAACAGGGCATGGATTCGCTTTTCCGTGAAATCGAGATGCCACTTGTTTTTGTATTGTCTGATATGGAACGGCAGGGAATCAGCATTGATGCGGATGCACTGAAAGAGTATGGTGAAAAGCTTTCGGTTTCGATTGCGGAACTGGAACAGAAAATATACGAAGAAGCGGGTGAACAGTTCAATATCAATTCACCGAAGCAGCTTGGCGTGATTCTGTTTGAGAAAATGCAGCTTCCGAATGGCAAAAAGACAAAGACCGGATTTTCCACTTCTGCGGAAGTGCTGGAGAAACTGGCAGGTGATTATCCGATTGTTGCGGATATATTAGAGTATCGCAAACTGGCCAAATTGAAATCGACCTATGCGGATGGACTTGCCAATTACATTGATGAGACGGGAAAGATCCATACGACATTTCATCAGACGATTACAGCAACCGGAAGACTTAGCAGTACGGATCCGAACCTGCAGAATATTCCAATCCGTATCGAGCTTGGAAAAATGATCCGTAAAGTATTTCATCCGCTGGATGGAGATTTGTTTGTGGATTCAGATTACTCACAAATCGAACTTCGTCTCCTGGCACATATGTCCGGAGATGAGCAGCTGATTGAGGCGTTCCGGGAGAATCAGGATATTCATAGAAGTACGGCTTCCAAAGTATTTCATGTGCCGTTTGATGAGGTAACTGATTTGCAGAGACGAAATGCAAAAGCTGTCAATTTTGGTATTGTATACGGAATCAGCGCATTTGGTCTGAGCCAGGACCTTGATATCGGGCAGAAAGAAGCACAGGGATATATCGACAGTTATTTTGAAACCTATCCAAAAATTAAGGAGTTTTTAGATCGTACGGTTGCAGAAGCGAAAGAAAAGGGTGTTACCAAAACCTTATATGGAAGAATTCGCCCGATTCCGGAACTGTCATCCAGCAATTATATGCAGCGGCAGTTTGGGGAGCGTGTTGCGATGAATGCGCCAATCCAGGGAACCGCAGCAGATATTATTAAAATTGCGATGATTCGTGTGCATGACCGTCTGATTCGTGAAAAGTATAAATCCAGACTAATCTTACAGGTACATGATGAACTTTTGATTGAGACCGCAGAAGAAGAAAAGAATGCAGTGATTGCGCTTTTGGAGCAGGAAATGCAGGGTGCAGCAGATTTAAGTGTAGAACTTGCAGTCGGAACAGAAACCGGATATAACTGGTATGATGCACATTAGGAGGCCAATATGCTTTTTGTTGGAATTACAGGCGGTGTGGGAGCCGGAAAATCAGAGATATTAAATTATCTAGCCAGACACCACGGAACCAGGGTCATGCTTGCAGATGAGATCGCGCACGAGCTTATGGAGCCGGGAACGATGTGTTTTGAAAAACTGGCGGAGTTATTCAAAAAAGAAGATATTTTCCAGAAAGATGGGCACTTTGACCGCAAGAAACTGGCATCTGTGATTTTTGCAGATGAGGAGAAAAGAAATCTGCTGAATGGAATTGTCCATCCGGCAGTCAAAGAATATGTATGTGAGCAGGTGCAGGCCGAACGGGAAGGCGGTGTGCGCAAGCTTCTAGTATTGGAAGCGGCTTTGCTTATTGAAGAACATTATGATGAAATATGTGATGAACTTTGGTATATTTATACGGACAGAGAAATTCGAAGAGAGCGTCTGAAAATTTCAAGAGGATATTCAGATACAAAAATTGACCAGATTTTTGATAGTCAGCTGAGCGAGGATGAATATCGAAAAAACTGTCAGCTGGTCATTAATAACGATGGAAGAATTGAACAGACGCTGGCACAGATTGATAAGGCGTTGAGGGAGAGACACATATGAGTAACGTATTTGGTTTGGACATTGGAACCCGCAATGTAGTGGGAACTGTGGGATACCGGACAGAAGATGATAAGTTTATAGTGGCAGCGCAGTGCGTGAGACAGCACGAAACCCGTGCAATGCTGGATGGGCAGATTCATGATATCGGTAAGGTTGGACGAATTATTGGCCAGGTGAAAGCAGAACTCGAAGCACAGCTGAATGAACCGCTGAGTGATGTGTGTATTGCAGCCGCTGGTCGTGTGTTAAAGACGGTTACCACACATGTCGAGTATGAGTATGCGGAGGAGAGCATTGTTACTGGAGAGGATATTCATACGCTGGATTTGCTGGGGATTGAAAAGGCACAGGATATTTTAAAAGAAGCCAATGATACACAGTATAAGTTTTACTGTGTGGGCTATTCGGTTGTGAAATATTTTTTAAATGATGAAGTATTCATAAGCCTTGAGGATCATAAAGCAACAAAAATAGGTGAAGATATTATTGTAACATTCCTTCCGGAAGATGTTGTGGATGGTTTGTATTCCGCAGTAGGACAGGCAGGGCTTACAGTTGCCAATATGACGTTGGAGCCAATTGCTGCAATCAATGTAGCCATTCCGGAAAATTACCGTATGTTAAATATTGCATTGGTTGATGTGGGAGCTGGAACTTCCGATATTTCTGTGACGAGAGAAGGAAGTATTATTGCGTATGGAATGATTCCATATGCGGGAGATGAGCTGACGGAATTGATTGTACAGCATTTCCTTGTGGATTTTAAGTCGGCAGAGGCGATGAAGCTTGCATCGACGACAGAAGAGGAAGTGACATATGAAGATATCATGAGCATTTCCCATACAATTCCTTCCAAGGAAATCTGGGATCTTGTGGAGCCTACGGTAGATAAGATTACATCTGAGGTTGCCACTAAGATTATGGAATTGAATGGCGATAAGACCGTCAGTGCCTGCTTTGTCGTAGGAGGCGGCGGAAAAATCCATGGATTTACACAGATGCTTGCCAAGAAACTGGAACTGCCGGAGGAACGTGTGGCATTGCGTGGAGAGGAAGTTCTCAAAGAAGTTGTCTTTGAACAGGAAGATATCCACAAAGATCCGCTTTTGGTTACACCGATTGGAATCTGCCTCAATTATTATGAGCAGCGTAACAATTTTATTATGATGAAGTTCAATGGCGAGCGTCTGAAATTATATGACAACAATCGTCTCACGATTGTGGATGCAGCATTACAGGCGGGATTTCCGAATGATGAGCTTTTTCCAAAACGTGGCATGCCAATCAATTTTGTGGTAAATGGTGCGGCGAGAATTGCAAGAGGCGAGGCCGGAGAACCTGCGATTGTAACATTGAATGGCAGACCTGCAAACATTAATACACCACTTGTTCCAAACTGTGAGGTAACAATTGAACCGTCCACAGCGGGAGCAGATGCCGTATATACCGTTGAGCAGTTAGAGGAGTATCATGAGTCTACACTTACGGTGATCATCAATGGAAAAACCGTTGTCTGTCCAAAATTTGTAGAAGTCAATGGACAGTTGGAACCGGGTTCTTATGAGATCAAAGAAGGCGATGTCATTGAGACGAGAAATTATTATACAGTGCGTCAGGTCGCAGAATTTATGGATGTGGAAGTAGATACCGATCATGAGATTCTCGTCAACAACCGGCTGGCGGATTTTGACACGCTTGTATACGAAAATTTTACGATTGACTGGACAGTTCTCTCCTTTGGGGTTGCGCCGGAGCCGGAGAATCGTTATAATGCTACAATAAGTGATACTTCTTCGGAAGTGTCTGCAGAGGATGAGTCTCAGGAAACGAAAGAAGAGGAAGCACCAAAGGAAACGGAAGGATCTGTTACCATTATGGTAAACGGAGAGTCCGTGACCATGACAGGAAAGCAAAATTATATCTTTGTTGATGTATTTGACTGGTATTCCTTTGATCTGTCTGCTGGAAAAGGACGCGCCATTGCGACGTTAGTCAATGGAAAAGAAGCAGAATTTTCGCAGCCACTGGCAAATGGGGACAACATCGAATTATACTGGAAAGAGAATTAACATGTTAGAATTATGTAGTATTGCGAGTGGAAGCAGTGGCAATTGTATCTGCGTAGGTTCAGATGATTCCCATGTACTGATCGATGCCGGCATCAGTGGCAAAAAGATCGAGAACGGACTAAATGCCATTGATCTGAAAAGCCAGGATATGCAGGGGATACTTGTGACGCATGAGCATATTGACCATATCGCGGGACTTGGCGTTATGGCAAGACGTTATGGTCTGCCGCTGTATGCAACACCTGGAACCATTGACGCAATAAAAAATGTAAAGTCTGTGGGAAAAATAGAGGAAAGTCTGTTTCACCCTATTACGCCAATGGAAGAATTTTCAATTGGTGATCTGGAAATTACACCGATTCCGATTTCGCACGATGCGGCAGAACCGGTGGCATACCGGATCAAAAAGGATCATCATATTTTTGCGGTTGTTACAGATCTTGGAACCTATGATGATGCAATAATACAGGAACTTCAGGGATTGGAAGTCCTTCTGCTGGAGGCTAATCATGATATACATATGCTGGAGACAGGTGCATATCCTTATTCATTGAAGCGACGTATTATGGGCGACAGAGGTCATTTGTCGAACGAGCGAAGCGGGCAGCTGCTTGGCGAACTTCTTCATGATAAATTTGGAACAGTTATGCTGGGCCATCTGAGCAAAGAAAATAATTACGAAGAGCTGGCCTATGAGGCGGTGCGTCTGGAGGTTACGAGTGGAGATAATCCATACAAAGCGGATGATTTCCCAATGTATGTAGCCAAAAGAGATACTGTTTCGCCGGTACTTCGTGCACAATAAAAAGGAGAATTAAAATGGAAAAGACATTAGACAAGGCAATTATCACCGTAGTAGGAAAGGATACCGTAGGTATTATCGCAAAAGTTTGTACATACCTTGCAGGAAATGGCGTAAATATTCTGGATATTTCCCAGACAATCGTGTCCGGATATTTTAACATGATGATGATTACAGATATCAGCGGTGCTACAAAATCATTTGCTGCAATTTCCGATGAGATGGAAAAACTCGGAGAAGAGATTGGCGTTGTGATCAAGTGCCAGCGTGAAGAAATCTTTGAGAAAATGCATCGTATCTAATATTGTTTGCCAGAAGGAGTAAATTCATGATAAATATCGGAGAAGTAATCGAAACCAATGAAATGATCGAGAAAGAGAATCTGGATGTACGTACCATTACATTAGGTATCAGTCTTTTGGATTGTATTGATTCTGATCTGGATCGCTTAAATGAGAACATTTATAACAAAATTACAACGGTTGCCAAGGATCTGGTGGCTGTTGGCGAGAGCATTGAGAATAATTATTGTATTCCAATCGTAAATAAGAGAATTTCTGTGACACCAATCGCTTTGGTCGGTGGTGCAGCATGCAAGACTTCCGAAGACTTTGCAACGATTGCAGCGACACTGGATCGTGCAGCTAAGGCGGTAGGTGTTAACCTGATCGGAGGATATTCTGCACTGGTATCCAAAGGAATGACTAAGGCAGATGAGCTTTTAATTCGTTCTATTCCGCAGGCATTACATAATACAGAAAGAGTCTGCAGTTCAGTAAACCTTGCATCGACAAAGACAGGAATCAATATGGATGCGGTCCGCCTGATGGGTGAAATTATTTTACAGACGGCAGAAATCTCGAAGGATAATGATTCCGCAGATTGTATGAAGCTTGTAGTATTCTGTAATGCACCGGATGATAACCCGTTTATGGCAGGTGCGTTTCATGGTGTAACAGAAGCTGACGCTGTCATCAATGTCGGTGTCAGTGGACCGGGTGTAGTAAAGACTGCATTGGAAAAAGTGCGTGGAGAGAGCTTTGAAGTTCTCTGTGAGACAATTAAAAAGACAGCGTTTAAGGTAACACGTGTTGGACAGCTGGTCGCGCAGGAAGCATCCAAAAAGCTTGGTATTCCGTTTGGAATTATCGATCTTTCTCTTGCTCCGACTCCTGCAATCGGAGACAGTGTTGCAGATATTCTCTGTGAGTGTGGACTTGAGTATGCAGGTGCACCGGGTACAACCGCAGCACTTGCCATGTTGAATGATCAGGTAAAGAAGGGTGGCGTTATGGCATCTTCCTATGTAGGAGGACTTAGTGGTGCATTCATTCCGGTCAGTGAAGATCAGGGAATGATCAATGCCGTAGAAGCAAATGCAATTACTCTTGAAAAGTTAGAAGCAATGACTTGTGTATGCTCTGTAGGTCTTGATATGATTGCAATTCCTGGAGATACAAAGGCAACAACGATTTCCGGAATGATCGCAGATGAGATGGCGCTTGGAATGGTAAACCAGAAAACAACTGCTGCACGTCTGATTCCTGCTATCGGAAAAGGAGTTGGCGATAAAGTAGAATTCGGTGGATTATTTGGATATGCACCGGTTATGCCAGTGAATCCATACTCCTGCGCAGACTTCATCAACCGTAAAGGCCGTATCCCGGCTCCGATTCATTCATTTAAAAATTGACGAGAAAGCTACGAGACGCGTAAAATAAAAAGCTCCCTGACTGGTTCGCTTGCGAAGACCAGACAGGGAACTTTTTATTTTATGGGGTGACAGCCCACGCATGAGGAAGCTCTGCTTCCGAATGACGCGTCTCGTATCTTTCGCGTCAACTTTGTATGTGACAGCCCGCGCAGCGAATCGACGCGTCTCGCAGCAAATGGACATATGCAAAAAGAAAAAGTATAATGTCCACAAAAAACAGAAAGATTGGACATATAAGAAAAATATGTAAAAAATGTTCTTAAAATATACATTTAATTGGATCAAATTATAGAAATTTGATGCATATATCCAATGTAAGATAAAAGCAAGGATATTTATCAAGGAAAAAATTGTATATGTCCAAAAAGTGAAAATAATGAGGACATAATAAAGAAATTTTTTATATATGTCCAAATGACAGAAAATGGTATACGATTCAAACGCAAGCTTGTCGCATTGGTGTTAGGCTATGCACATAAGGTAAATCATATGGAATCTGGCGAGAAGAGCAGCCATAGTTTTATGAATGTTAACTTTGAATAATATGGGGTTGACACTCGGAAAAAGAAGTACTAATATATTTGACGGACAAGATGAAAGGAGAAACATTATGAAATTATCAGTTCGAACCATATGTATGGTTGCTATGTTTACAGCCATTATATCGGTATTATCAATTATGCAGATTCCAACTCCATGGGGAGTACCATTTACTTTACAGACATTTGCAATGGCATTGTGCGGATATGTACTGGGATGGAAGGAAGGAACACTTTCAACAGTTCTTTATATTCTGATCGGAGCGATCGGCGTGCCGGTATTTGCCGGAATGTCAGCGGGAGTAGGCGTTTTAACTGGTGCAACTGGTGGATATCTTTTTGGATTTATTATAATGACATTCCTTTGCGGAATCGGAAGAGTTTATATGAAGAAGGGTGCCAAAGGTATCGTCTGGCTTGTAGCATTTTCAGCATTTGGTTTGGCAGCTTGTCACATCCTTGGTATTATTCAGTTAAAATATGTTGCAAATCTTCCATGGGCAGTTGCAGCGATAAAAGGTTCTGTTCCTTATCTTGCAAAAGATATTGCATCTGTGATCGGTGCTTATCTGGTAGCACTTGCAATCCGCCGTGCACTCCGTTCTACAAACTTACTGGATTGGGAGAATGAAAAAAAGGCAAATGCATAAATACAGAGAATTTCGTGTACATCATATTTTATGCACACAGTTGTATCAGGGATTGGGATATGATGGAGCTTTTTGTGAAAATATGACGGCAATTGTTTCGGATCTGCGAAAGAATCCGGATCAGCCATTGCGACTGGTTGCAAAAGCGGATGCGATATGTGTAAATTGTCCGAACCGTCTGGAAAACGACTTTTGCACAAATGGAGACAATCATGTAGCAATCAAAGACAGGAAGCTGCTTGCACCGCTGCATTTGACAGAAGGAGAAATATACACTTATGCACAATTGCTGCAACATTCCAAAAAGTATCTGACTAAGGACATCTTTGCCGAAAGCTGTGCCAGCTGCAACTGGTATCAGCAGGGCATCTGTAAATATGAAAAATTGCAGTTCACACCCATAATGTGAACTGCAACTATAAAAATTTCTAATAATTTTAAGAAGAGAAACTTTCTTGACAACTTCAAGTTTCCATGCTTAAATTAATTTAGTTATATGACTGACGGAATTTATGTGGAAGAACCACGTGGAGTATAACATCAGGCAGTTTTACTGCCGGGAAAGGCAATGTCTCTTCGGGACATCGCGGCAACACTTCATAGAAACGTTGCAATCGCCGACCGTCTGGGCAACCTGCACATTTGAGGGCAATGCAGTACGCATTACCTTGTATGCTATTGTGTAAGTTCTCGGATGTGTCGGCTTTTTTTATACAATTTTAAAGATGTTTTAAGCGAAAGGAGATCACAAATGCAAAAGGTAGCACTGAGCAAAGAATTAGCTGCAACAACTTATCCGGGAAGAGGAATTGTAATCGGAAAATCAAAAGATGGTAAGAAGGCGGTAACTGCTTATTTTATCATGGGAAGAAGCGCAAATAGCCGCAATCGTGTCTTTGTAGAGGATGGTGAGGGTATCCGCACACAGGCATTTGATCCTTCCAAGTTAGAAGATCCGAGTCTGATCATTTATGCACCGGTACGTGTACTTGGAAACAAGACAATCGTCACAAACGGCGATCAGACCGATACAATCTACGAATTGATGGACAAGCAGCAGACATTTGAGCAGGCACTTCGTACGAGAGAGTTCGAGCCGGATGCACCAAATTATACACCACGTATTTCAGGAATCATGCATATTGATAAAGGTGAATTTAATTATGCAATGTCCATTTTAAAGAGCAACAATGGAAATCCGGATGCATGCAATCGTTATACTTTTGCATATTCGAATCCGGTTGCAGGAGAAGGACATTTCATTCACACTTATATGGGAGATGGAAATCCGCTTCCAAGTTTTGAAGGAGAACCGACATGGGTAGATATTGACGGTGACATTGATACCTTTACACAGATGGTGTGGGAAAATTTAAATGAGGACAACAAAGTGTCCCTGTTTGTTCGTTTTATTGATATTGAAACAGGAAAATATGAGTCCCGCATTGTTAATAAAAACAAATAATTGCAACAGAAATAACAGTAAAAGCAGAATACAAAAATAAGGAGAAAATCATGCAGGAATATGAATTAAAATACGGATGTAACCCAAATCAGAAACCTTCCAGAATTTATATGCAGAACGGAGAACTGCCAATCAAAGTATTATGTGGTCGTGCAGGATATATCAATTTTCTTGATGCATTTAATGGCTGGCAGCTGGTAAGAGAATTAAAGAAAGCGACCGGACTTCCGGCAGCTACATCTTTTAAGCATGTTTCACCAGCCGGTGCGGCAGTTGGCCTGCCACTGTCTGAGGTAGAAAAGAAAATTTACTGGGTAGATGATATGGATGCAGAGTTTACGCCACTTGCAAATGCTTATATCCGTGCAAGAGGTGCAGACCGTATGTCTTCTTTCGGAGATTTTATTTCTCTGTCTGATGTGTGTGATGCAGCAACCGCACTTGTTATTAAAAGAGAGGTGTCCGATGGTGTGATCGCACCGGGATATACCGATGAGGCACTTGAAATTTTAAAACAGAAAAAGAAAGGCAATTACTGTGTAATCGAAATTGATCCAAATTATGAGCCGGCTCCAATCGAGCGCAAGGATGTGTTTGGTATCACATTTGAGCAGGGAAGAAATGAATTGCACATTGATGAGCATTTCTTTGATAACATTGTGACAGAAAACAAAGAGCTTACCGAGCAGGCAAAGATTGATCTTACTATTGCAATGATTACATTGAAGTATACACAGTCCAATTCAGTATGTTATGTCAAGGGTGGACAGGCGATTGGTATCGGTGCTGGTCAGCAGTCTCGAATTCATTGTACACGTCTGGCAGGTTCTAAGGCAGACAACTGGTGGCTGCGTCAGTCTCCACAGGTATTAGGACTACAGTTCGTAGATGGTATCAAACGTGCAGACCGTGACAACGCAATTGATCTTTATATGGGTGAGGACTACATGGATGTTCTTGCAGATGGTGCATGGGAAAATATTTTCAAAGTGAAGCCACCTGTATTTACCGCAGAAGAAAAGCGTGCATGGTTAGACAAGAATACAGATGTTGCATTAGGTTCTGACGCGTTCTTCCCATTTGGTGATAACATCGAGCGCGCACATAAGAGTGGTGTAAAATACATTGCAGAGCCAGGCGGTTCTGTTCGTGATGATAACGTGATTGATACATGTAACAAGTATGGAATGGTAATGAGCTTTACAGGAATCCGTCTGTTCCATCACTAATTGTAAAGAATAATTTGCTTGCATTTATTGGAAAACCGAAGTAAAATTATAGGCAAATAGTACCGATGATAAAAATTTCTAGAACTAAGGAGAAAATTTATGCAAGGAAAAGAGTATTTTCAGAACAGAAGGATTGCAGATAAGCTTTCTTTGGTGCTAAAAGTTGTATTTGTTGTACTGGCAATCAATAATATTTTGTTTGCAGCATTAATGATTGCTTTTGGACACTTCGTATTTTTGATCATTCCAGTGCTTGGCATGATTATTATGCCGATTCTCGGTCAGCAAATGGTAAAAGCGCTCACAGATAACATTCTTGAGCCATTGGAACAGATTGAAAATGCAGCAGAAGCGATGTCGCATGGAAATCTTGACATTGACGTAACCTATGAGGCAGAAGATGAACTTGGAAAACTGGCACAGAGTTTTCGCAATACAGCAGCTTCTCTGAAAGAAGTTGTGGAGGATATCGATCAGCTTCTCACGGAATTTGCTAAGGGAAATTTTGATGCAAAGTCAGGAAACATCGAAGTTTATCGTGGTAATTTCAGTGAGATTTTAAGCAAACTTGAAGAGACAGAGACAGGACTGAGCCAGACGATTTCGAATGTTCAGGAATCTTCAAATCAGGTTTCAGCAGGAGCAGATCAGCTGGCACAGAGTGCCCAGGGACTTGCGGAAGGTGCAACCGATCAGGCTGCTGCACTTGAGGAACTGACATCTTCTGTAAACGAAGTGGCAGAACATGTAGCTGAGAATACAAAATCAACTGATCGAGTTCATGATCAGGCAAAAGAAGTTGCTATCAAGGCAGACAGTGGTACGGCAAAGATGAAGGAATTGATCGAGTCCATGAAACATATTTCTGATACCACAAACGATATTCAGGCTGTCATTGGAAAAATTGAAAGTATTGCCAGTCAGACAAACCTTCTTTCTTTGAATGCATCGATTGAAGCGGCACGCGCAGGCGAGGCAGGAAAAGGTTTTGCCGTTGTTGCAGAACAGATCAAAGAACTTGCAGAAGAAAGTGCTGCTTCCGCAGAAGAGACACGTGTCATGCTGACAAACAGCCTGAATCAGGTAGAGATTGGAAGCAATGTTGCTGACCAGACTTCACAGTTTATGGCTGAGATGATTGAGCAGTTGGATGTTGTTGTTATGGAAGTTGCCAAGATTCGTCAGGTATCTGATCAGCAGGCAGAATCTGTAAAACAGATTTCGCAGGCAGTGGAGCAGGTAAGTAGTGTTGTACAGTCTAATTCTGCAACATCCGAGCAGGTATCTGCTACCAGTCAGGAGCTTTCAGCTTCAGCGGAAGGACTTGATGAGATGATTTCCGGATTCCAGATTCGTAAGTAGTTTGTATTTAATTTAAAACTTGCCAAAGAGCAGTCGTATGTGCTTATATAGAGAGTATAAAGATGACTCTGACACCGAAACCAAGGTTGAGGTGAAAGGTATAGCATAGAACGACTGCTTTGTGTTTTCAGACATAAGGCTTATTTTGTATGAATCAGGCTGTACCTTTTGAGGTGCAGCCTGATTCGTGTCATAAGGAGGAAAAATGGAAAATAACACAAGAATCGCACTTATCGGTATTATTGTGGAAAAGGAAGAGTCTGCAGAACCATTGAATCATTTATTGCATGAGTACAGAGAATGTGTTGTGGGACGTATGGGCATTCCTTACCGCGACAAGGGTGTGAATATTATCAGTGTTGCGGTGGATGCTCCGCAGGACACCATCAATGCATTGTCTGGTAAAATCGGAAGATTAGAAGGGGTGAGTGCAAAGACAGTTTATGCAAACGTTAGTGGAAATCATTGATCAGATAAAGAATGAGCAGACAATTTATCGTGAGCAGCTGCAGACGCTGCTTGCGACGACAGATGAGCAGGCAATCAATTATCTGCGTGACACAGCCAGAAAAGTTGCGGATGATATTTATGGAAAACAGGTGTTTATTCGTGGATTGATCGAGTTTACGAATTACTGTAAAAACGACTGTATTTATTGCGGAATCCGAAGGAGCAATCCGAATGCGCAGCGATACCGTCTGACAGAAGAAGAAATTTTATCCTGTTGTGCAAACGGATATGAACTGGGATTTCGAACTTTTGTCTTACAAGGGGGAGAAGATCCGTATTTTACAGATGAACGGATCTGTAATATCGTAGCAAAAATCAAACAGGACTATCCGGATTGTGCGGTGACACTTTCGATTGGAGAGAAGGATAAGGCAAGCTATCAGGCATTTTATGATGCAGGAGCGGATCGTTATCTTTTGCGCCATGAGACGGCAGATGAAGCACATTATCAGAGCCTGCATCCGGCGGAAATGTCATTTCAACACAGGATACAGTGCCTGTATGACTTGAAAGAAATCGGTTATCAGGTTGGCTGCGGATTTATGGTAGGTTCGCCGGGACAGACCGTGGACACATTGTATGAGGATTTGATGTTTATCAAAAAACTGCAGCCGCATATGGTTGGAATCGGACCTTTTATCCCACAGAAGGATACACCGTTCGGACAGGAACCGGCCGGAACAATGGAACAGACCCTGCGGCTTTTGAGCATCATAAGGCTGATCCATCCCCATGTGCTTTTGCCCTCGACGACGGCACTGGGAACGATTCATCCCCTTGGAAGAGAGAAGGGGATTCAGGCAGGTGCGAATGTCGTAATGCCGAATTTGTCGCCGGTTGCAGTCCGGGAAAAGTATAAATTATATGATAACAAAATATGCACCGGAGACGAGGCTGCTGAATGCCGCCATTGTATGGCCCGACGGATGGAGAGCGTCGGATATCAAGTCGTTGTTTCCAGGGGCGATTTTAAAAAATAACTGAATAGTTATAGCATGATTCAAACACTAGGAGGAAAGTATGTATAACGTAAAATCATTAAAAGCAGAAGAATTTATTTCAGATGAGGAAATCAAAGAGACACTTGCCTATGCAGATGCCAATAAGGACAATATGGAAGTAATTGATGCCATTATTGCCAAAGCAAAAGAGCGCAAGGGTCTGACACACCGGGAGGCATCCGTTCTTCTGGCATGTGAAAATGAAGAAAAGATACAGGAAGTATATGAACTTGCACAGCAAATCAAAAAGGACTATTACGGAAACCGCATTGTATTGTTTGCACCTTTGTATTTATCCAATTACTGTGTGAATGGATGTGTATACTGTCCATACCATTTGAAAAATAAGCATATTGCAAGAAAGAAACTGACACAGGAAGAAATTGTAAAAGAAGTTACCGCTTTGCAGGATATGGGACACAAGCGTCTGGCTATTGAAGCAGGTGAAGATCCAGTAAATAATCCGATTGAGTATATTCTCGAATGTATCAATACCATTTACAGCATCAAGCATAAAAACGGCGCAATCCGTCGTGTAAATGTAAATATTGCGGCAACGACAGTAGAAAATTACCGCAAGTTAAAAGAAGCCGGAATCGGTACATACATTCTTTTCCAGGAAACATACAACAAAGAGGGCTATGAGCAGCTGCATCCGACAGGACCAAAGCATGATTATGCATATCATACCGAAGCAATGGACCGTGCGATGGAAGGTGGCATCGATGACGTAGGACTTGGTGTATTGTTTGGGCTCGAAGGATACCGCTATGAATTTGCAGGACTTCTGATGCATGCTGAGCATCTTGAGGCTGTTCATGGGGTAGGACCGCACACCATTAGTGTTCCTCGCGTGAAAAAAGCAGATGATATTGATCCAAGTGCTTTTGACAATGGTATCAGTGATGACACTTTTGCAAAAATCTGTGCATTGATTCGTATCTCGGTTCCATATACCGGTATGATCATTTCCACAAGAGAGAGTCAGGCGGTACGTGAAAAAGTATTACCTCTTGGAGTATCCCAGATCAGTGGTGCATCGAAAACAAGTGTCGGTGGATATGCCGATCCGGAAGCAGAAAAACTTGCAGATGAGACTTCGGAGCAGTTTGATGTCAGCGACCAGAGAACGTTAGATGAAGTTGTGAACTGGCTGATGAAAATGGGATATATTCCATCATTCTGTACGGCATGTTACAGAGAGGGAAGAACCGGAGACCGTTTTATGGCGCTTTGCAAGAGCATGCAGATTTTAAATTGTTGTCATCCAAATGCACTTATGACTTTAAAAGAGTATCTGGAAGATTATGCAAGTGAAGAGACAAAGAAAATCGGTATGGAACTGATCAACCGTGAGATTGAGAAGATTACAAATCCGAAAGTAAAACAGACAACTTACGAGCATATTCATGATATTTCCGAAGGAAAACGTGACTTCCGTTTCTAACATGAGAAAGGACGAAAGAACATATGGCAGTAACATTGAATGATACACCTTCCGCAAACCGTCTGCATATAGGTGTTTTTGGAAAAACCAACAGTGGAAAATCTTCGTTTATCAATGCTTTTACCAATCAGGAGGTTTCTATCGTTGCGGATATTGCGGGAACAACCACAGATCCGGTTTATAAAGCGATGGAAATTCATCCGCTTGGTCCATGCACGATCATTGATACCGCAGGTTTTGATGATGAGAGTACGCTTGGCGAACAGCGCATCGAACGAACGAAATTAGCTGCGGAAAAAACAGATCTTGCAGTGATCCTTTTTGCGGCAGACGAAAAGCAGGGACTTGCGGCATGTGCACAGGAGCTGAAATGGTATCGCTTTTTTAAAGAAAAGAATACACCGGTTCTTCTTGTAATCAACAAAGTCGATCTTGCAGATGCAAAGGTGATGCAGGAAGAAATTAAAAAGGAGACCGGAGAGGATGCTCTGGTTGTAAGTGCAAAGACAGGTGTCGGCATGGATCAGGTGAAAGAAGCATTATCCCGAAAGGTCCCGGAAAATTTTGGTGAGCGTCTGATCACCGGAGATCTGGTAAGTGAGGGAGATCTGGTTATGCTTGTAATGCCACAGGACATTCAGGCTCCAAAGGGGAGACTGATTCTGCCACAGGTGCAGACAACCAGAGAATTGCTGGATAAAAAATGTCAGGTTATGAGTGTAACAACGGATCAGATGGTTCCGGCGCTGGCAACATTGGTCAAACCGCCAAAACTGATCATTACAGATTCACAGGTGTTTGCATATGTGTATGAGAATAAGCCCAAGGAAAGCATGCTTACGTCGTTTTCTGTTTTATTTGCGGCTTATAAAGGAGATCTGCCTTATTACGTGGAAGGAGCAAAACAGATCGACCGCCTGACAGAAAATTCGCATGTGCTGATTGCGGAATGTTGTACACATGCACCGTTGAGTGAGGATATTGGAAGGGTGAAGATCCCTCGGATGCTTCGAAAACGCTTCGGAGAAAACATGCAGATTGATCATGTGAGCGGTACCGATTTCCCGGAAAAACTGACAGAGTATGACCTGATCATTCAGTGTGGAGCCTGTATGTTCAACCGGAAATATGTACTTTCCCGCATTGACCGTGCGAAGGAACAGGCGGTACCTATGACAAATTATGGAGTGACGATCGCTCACCTTACCGGAATTCTTGATCATGTCGTTATGCCATAGAATAGTTAGTTGAGGGATGAATCGTTGGAACAGGTAATTGTGAAAAATCAGTCGGAAGAATATATGGTTAACGTGATCCGGTCAAAGCGCAAAACAATGGCACTTCAGGTAGGGCTGGACGGAACTGTCGTGGCAAGGGTTCCAAACCGGGTGGCAAAGAAAGAGGTGCTGCGCTTTTTGGACTCCCATGCGGCGTGGATTGCTGCGGCAAAGAAGAAGATGGCCCGGCGCCAACAGGAAAAGCAGGCATACCGGAGTCCCTATGAGATTCCTGCATATGATTCCCTGTCGAAGCGTGAGAAAGATGAAATCCGGGCACATTTTATGCAGCGGCTGATGTATTATGCACCAAAGATCGGAGTGACGTTCGAACGGGTTGCAATCCGGAACCAGAAAGGACGCTGGGGAAGCTGCAGCAGTAAAGGAAATCTCAATTTCAATTATCGCCTGCATTATCTGCCACAGGAGCTGATGGATTATGTTGTGGTACATGAACTTTCGCACCGGATTCATATGAATCATTCACGGGATTTCTGGGCATTGGTGGGGCAGTACGATAAGGATTACAAACTGCATCAGACACAGCTTCGAAATATTGGGATTGACAAATAGAAAAAAAGGGTTTAAAGTATACGAATAAAGAGAAACCGATGAGAAAGAGGAGTAGACTTATCCGGATATCACAGAGAGCTGCAGGTGGTGTGATGCAGTATGTATGGATTTGTTGAATGGACTTTCGAGGGTGGCCCAAAAGGAAATCACTTAGTAGGCGTCACCGGGAACCGAACCCGTTACCAATTCGGCATGTATGGCATCGTACGTGAAAGAGTGGACATTTGTCAATTTGAGTGGTACCGCGATAATAAGATTTTATTACCGTCTCAAGCATTTTTGCTTGAGGCGGTTTTTTATGTATAGGAGATTTCTTTGGAATTCCCTACACAGTAAAAGCAAGCATGAAAGAGAGGAAAAAGATTATGAAGAAAAAAGTATTAGCTATGGTATTATCTGCAGTATGTGCAATGGGACTGCTGGCAGGATGTGGATCAGGAAATGATGGAAACACAACACAGGGACAGGGAGGAACTTCCGAGACAACCTATACGATCGGAATTTCACAGTTCGCAGAACACGGTTCACTGGACAATTGCCGTGAGGGCTTTTTGGCAGGACTTAAGAATGCAGGAATTGAAGAAGGAAAGAATCTGAAAGTTGAATATCAGAATGCACAGACTGATACAGGTACAGCAAGTACGATTGCAGACAGTTTTGTATCGGAAAAAGTAGATATGATCTGTGCCATTGCAACACCGTGTGCAGCAAGTGCATACAACTCATGTATGAACACAGATATCCCGGTTGTTTATACCGCAGTATCGGATCCCGTTACCGCACAGCTTGCAAATGAAGATGGTTCAAGTGTCGGAAATATCACAGGTTCTTCCGATATTCTTCCGGTAAAAGAACAGTTGAAAATGATTCGTGAGATGATGCCGGATGCAAAGAAAATCGGTATTCTCTATACAACAAGTGAGGCAAATTCCTGCAGTACAATTGAAGAGTACAAAAAACTTGCAGGCGATTATGGATTTGAAATTGTAGACACTGGTATCAATACTTCTGCCGATATTGAAATCGCAGCAACAGATCTGGTATCTAAGGTTGACTGCTTATGTAACCTTACCGACAATACAGTAGTAAATGCATTACAGACAGTACTCGATAAAGCAAACGGCGCAGGAATCCCTGTATTTGGAAGTGAGATCGAGCAGGTAAAATCCGGTTGTGTAGCATCTATGGGTATTGATTATTATCAGCTTGGAATTGAGACTGGTGAGATGGCTGCAAAAATTTTAAAGGGTGAGACAACGGCAGATAAGACACCATTCATTACTGCATCAAAGGCAGAACTTTATGTAAATACTGCTGCAGCAGACAAGATCAACATGAAACTGGATAAATCCTATATTGCAAATGCCGCACAGACATTTGATGAAATTACAGTAAAGTAATAAACAATAAGAGATAAATAATTAGATTTGGGGGTAACACCGTGACATTAGTTTTAAGCGTACTCGAACAGGGCATGATTTATGCAATTATGGCTCTTGGCATTTATATCACATATACGATTCTGGATTTTCCGGATCTGACGGTTGATGGAAGCTTCCCACTTGGAGCTGCTTTATCTGCAGTATTGATCGCAAAAGGATGCAATCCGATTCTGACACTGCTGATTGCTTTTGTGGCAGGAGCGGTGGCAGGAACACTGACCGGACTGATTCATGTTAAATTAAAAGTAAGGGATCTCTTATCCGGAATTATTATGATGACAGCATTGTATACCGTGAATCTGCGTATTGCAGGCAGAGCCAACCTTCCGATTTACAATATGACAACTTTGTTTGACAATGATCTTGTACATAGTCTTTTCAAAGGATCACTTGCCGCTTTTTCCAATGTAATTATTATTTTTGTAATTACATTTATCATGAAGTTTTTACTGGATTGGTATATGAGTACGAAATCCGGATATCTTCTTCGTGCTGTCGGAGACAATGAAACGATCGTTACTTCCATGGGTGTAGACAAAGGTGTGATTAAGATTATCGGCCTTGCAATTGCCAATGGTCTTGTCAGCTTAAGTGGATGCATTTTTGCACAGCAGCAGCGTTATTTTGATGTTTCCATGGGAACCGGAACAATGGTTATCGGACTTGCCAGCGTAATTATTGGTATCAGTCTGCTGAAAAAAGTGACATTTTTACGTGTGACAACAAGTGTAGTGATCGGATCTATCGTATACAAAGCCTGTGTTGCGATTGCAGTTAAGTTTGGTATGCCGTCTTCCGATTTGAAATTGATTACAGCAGTGCTTTTCCTTGTGATTTTAGTGCTTGGCATGGATCGTAAAAAGAGAAAGAAGGTGGCTTAGATGTTAGAGTTAAAGCATATTCATAAAATGTATAATCCGGGAACAATCAATGAAATCTGTCTGTTTGATGATTTTAATTTAAATATTGAGGATGGACAGTTTGTTTCCGTTGTCGGAAGTAATGGTTCCGGTAAGACATCTATGCTCAACATTATCTGTGGTACCATTCCGGTAGATGGCGGAAATATTGTTGTCAATGGTGTTGATATCACAAAACAGAAAGATTTCATTCGCCATCGTCGCATTGGACGCGTGTTTCAGGACCCGTCGAAAGGAACCTGTCCGTCCATGACGATCCTTGAGAATCTTGCAATCGCGGATAATAAGGGAAAAATGTATGGACTGGGCAGAGGTACCAACCATGCCCGCGTGGAGGCGTACAAAGAATTGCTTGCCAGTGTAAATCTTGGACTCGAAGATAAGCTGCACACAAAAGTTGGGGCATTATCGGGTGGTCAGCGTCAGACACTGGCGCTTTTGATGGCAACCATGAATCCAATCGAATTTTTGATCCTTGACGAGCATACTGCTGCTTTGGATCCAAAGACAGCAGAGATTGTTATGGAACTGACCGGCAAGATCGTCGCAGAGAAAAAAGTTACCACAATCATGGTTACGCACAACCTGCGCTATGCGGTAGAATATGGTGATCGATTGCTGATGATGCATCAGGGACATGCGATTATTGACAAATCGGGTGCCGAGAAAAAGGCCATGCAGGTGGATGATATTCTCGGAACATTCAACGAAATCAGTATTGAATGCGGAAATTAGTGAAACAGATACAAAAAGAAGGCGAAAGGCGTGAGAGCAACTCATGTTTTTCGCCTTTTTTCAATGGATACAGAGCGTGAATATGTATGTTGCGTCATGGATTTTCACAGGAATCTGCAATTTATCGTGTATGTGTATCATATGAAGAGGGAAGAACATCGCATTCATTAAATTTGGCATCGTTTGGGACAGAAATTGCATAAATTTTTTGTTTAGTCAGAATTGATTCGGTTACGACCGAATAAAAATTGAAAATCGTATACATTTTTACTCTTGAATATAGTTTCAAACTATGACAAACCACATAAATAAGGTATTATACAAACAAATCACGACATGGTAGGATAACCCTAGAAAACGAACAGAAAAACACAGGAGGTTATCAATATATGAGTACATTAAAGACACCATTTCGCTATGATTTTGTAGGAAGCTTTTTAAGACCAGAAAAGCTTAAAGCAGCAAAAAAAGCGTTTGAAGAAGGAACAATCACACAGAAAGAACTCGACCGCGTGACGGATGAGTGCGTGACAGAGATCGTTGCAAAGCAGAAAGCCGCAGGATACCATGCAATCACGGATGGAGAGTTTAGAAGAAAATTCTGGCATCTGGATTTCATGTGGGGATTTGAAGGAGTTTCCCATGAAAAAGACGGTGGCGGCGTACAGTTTAACGGAGAGATGGCAGACCTTGAGGCTACTTATCTGGTGGGAAAGGTAAAAGCAAAGGCGCATCCGTTTGTAGAGTATTTCAAATTCTTAAAGCAGTTTGAAGATGAACAGACCGTTGCAAAGTATACCATTCCGGCACCGGCGCAGATGTATCAGCAGATGATCGTTCCGCAGAACATTGAGCAGACAAGAAAATTTTATGCGACCGATGATGCGTTGATCGAGGATATCGGTAAGGCATATCAGGATGTGATCAAACAGTTCTATGCAGCAGGATGCCGTAATCTGCAGCTTGATGACTGTACCTGGGGTGCAATTGTCGGAGATGCTGCAAAGCAGAGATACCAGTCACTTGGTGTTGATATTGAAGAGGTAAAGGCACGGCTTTTGAAAGTAAATAATCTGGCACTGGAAGGAAGACCGGAGGATATGGTGATTACTTCCCACATTTGTCGCGGAAATTATCACTCTACATTTTTTACAAGTGGACCATATGATTCTGTAGCTGACTATGTATTTGCCCAGGAGCATGTGGACGCATTACTTTTGGAGTATGATGATGCGAGATCCGGTGGTTTTGCACCGCTTGCAAAAGTGTCTCCGGACAAGAAAGTTGTACTTGGACTTATTACAACAAAGAAACCGGAACTGGAAGATAAGGATAAGGTGATTGCAAGAATTCACGAAGCAGAAAAGTATATTCCGCTTGAGCGTCTATGCTTAAGTCCACAGTGTGGATTTGCATCCTGTGAAATTGGAAATAAGATTACAGAGGAGCAGCAGTGGGCAAAGCTTGCACTTGTGAAAGAAATCGCAGAAGAAGTTTGGAAATAGAATATTGTTCTTACATATCTGCAACAATTTTTAAATATTTGCCATAGCTTAAAACTATATTTACTTTTAAGAAAATTATGTTACAACAGAACTTTAGTACTTTTAGTATATAAGGATTACCATAGGAGAGTATACGTTTTGAGTAAGCATATGAGATTTAAAAAGATGTGTTTCTGCAAGCAGATGCACAACTTTACCGGGCAAAACAAAGCGGGCGTAATCAGGTATGCTGCGAATAAAAATCAGAAATTACTTATATGTGCGGGTACCTCCTTATGACAGGAGGTACTTGTGCAGTGCAGCGAGATAGGTTTCACCAAGACGGCTGAGCAGGCCTTTGCGGTGGGTAATATAGCCGATATGCATTTCACTTTCATCAGCCAGTGGAACAGCAATAATGTCACTTCCATTCAGCTTTTCGTCAATGATACCACTGCACACCGTATAACCATTCAATCCAATCAGAAGATTGAACAGGGTTGCCCGGTCACGTACACGTATATTTTTCTTTCGTTCGGAAGGAGAAAAGATCTCTTCTGAAAAATAAAAAGAGTTATGTTCTCCCTGTTCAAAAGAAAGATATGGATATTCCTGAAGCTCTTCGTTTGTGATGACAGATTTTTGCGCCAGTGGATGATGACTGCTGAGAAATACATGTGGCTTGGCAACATAAAGCTCGTGAAATTTCAAATCATTGGATTTTAGAATTTTCTGCAGTACGGTTTCGTTAAATTCATTAAGAAACAGAATGCCAATTTCACTTCGCATATGTGCAACATCTTCAATAATTTCATAGGTCTGTGTTTCGCGCAGACTGAAATCATATTCTTCCTGTCCATATTCCTGAATCAGATCCACAAAAGCATTGACCGCAAAAGAGTAGTGCTGTGTGGAAACACAAAATTTCTTTTTTCCACCATTGTTTTTTTTATATTTGTCCTCTAGGATAGAAGCCTGTTCTAATACCTGTCTGGCATATCCTAAAAAATCTTCCCCCTCTTTTGAGAGACAGATTCCTTTATTTGAGCGATGGAAAATCGTGATATGCATTTCCTTTTCCAGTTCATGGATGGCATTTGTCAGGCTTGGCTGGGAAATGTATAATTGGTTTGCGGCTTCGGTAATGGTTCCGGTTTCCGCTACGGTTACAATGTATTTTAATTGTTGAAGAGTCATGAAAATACCTGTCCTTTGCGCTTTTGTTTTTATGATAAATATTTTGTATATAATTGTCAAATTTGTGGGATTACACGATAAAATAAAACGAAAAATTCCTAGTGTTGTCTAAGCTTGTGTGGTAAGATATAAAATATATCTGGAGGAAACAAATTATGGCATACGAAAATGATTTTATTATGCGGCAGGTGCGCGATATGACACGCATGCTTGCTAAAATTTTATTTGGAAAAAATACAGCGACTTATGAATATCAGCAGGAAGACAAGTATACGGCAGCAGACAGTTTGTATGCGCGCCTGATTGCTATGGTGGATGCTGGAAAAATCAATGAGGCGGAAAACAGATTATATGAGGAATTGGACCGTGATGAAGAAGGAACATTCGAGGTGGCTTTGGGATTTTATGATTATTTGAATGAACTGCCGGAAGAATTCCTTGAGGCACATGATTACAGTAGAGACGAGGTAAAGGAAGGCGCGCAGAGTCTTGCAGACCGCAAGGGAATGGGAGTGCTTGGGGAAGGTTTGGATTAAATATTGTGATAGAACATTAAAGAAGTCTACAATATGTGCCGATATAATAGAAGCATGGAAGTATTGTATCTCAAAATTATTGAGGTACAGTGCTTTTTTTGCAAATAATTACTTATTACCGCTGGGACCTTTCCGGACAGCGGTGCGGTCATGACTGACAGATTGACCGCGGAAAGGAGAAAAATGAGTATTGCACAAGTGAATCCTTTTGGTAATCAAAGCTATCAGAATTATGATATGTTTACCAAAAGCAAAAAAGATTCATCCGATGCGGAAACAGAAAAGCCGGATATTTCCGAAGTTATGAAGAAATATCAGGAAGCACATGACATTACCGCGCAGAAATTGCGGGAAGACACGGATTGGCGCGATATGACGAATGAAGAGTGGGACAAGATGCTTGAAGGCATGGATCAATATATCGATGCCTTTAAGGAACGGCTGAAGCTGCAGGAAGAATTGCAAGAGGAAGCCGCTAAAAAAGCTGCAGCAGAGGCTGATTCTGCCATGAAAACGACTGCCGCTTCCGCAGCGGCGCTTAATGTGGCAGCAGGCGGTTCCGGGGACGTGGTGGCAGGCAGTGGAGACGAACGAAACGAGGTTTCTACAGGGGAAGAAGTCAAGCACGAAAAAAACTGGACGAAATTGCTGCAAACGGATGATCAGACGATTCTTCGTGTTGCAAAACGCGCACAGGAGATGGAAAGCATGGCAATGTCAAAGTATCAGGAAGTCATGCTTACCGGGGAAACGACAAGTGGTGTAAGAGAAAGTGATGGAATTACGGAATATGCGAGTGTTTCCAAAAGCGACGAGGACAAAGATGTCTGGACGATCACGGCATTTACAGAGCAGGGGATCGTGAGCAATAAATGCAAGGATGGTCAGATCATAAGCCATTGGGAATTGACTTACAAAAATTCGCAGGATGCACAGAAAGTACAGGAGTATCTTGCGCAGTTTGATAAAGAGGATGCATTATCAATCCCGGATTCAAAAGAATTTTGGGAGAATTTCCTGATGTAGTAGGCAAAACATGGCAGTAAAAGTGGGAAACACAGAGGTGTTCTATTTTAAGAATGCAACAGCAGGTTGCTTTTCAGAACATGGATTTATCTTTATGATATAGTTATGGAGGTGATGGCTGTGGAATGCCAATTGAAGATGATTCTATATTAGGTCGTGACAAAGATGGCACATTGAACGAGGAGTATTGTAAATGGTGCTATGCTGATGGAACTTATACATATAACGATATGAATGAATTGATTGATGTGTGTGTAAAAAATATGGTAAATGAAAATTTTACTGAAGAACAGGCACAATCTTATTTGAAGGAAATGCTTCCAAAATTGGATTACTGGAAGAGATATGATGAACTCAGCGACAACGGACAATTCGAAGAGTTTAAAAAGCAATTGATAAATGAAATAAATGATTTGCATATAGAAGGACTTCCAAGGGTAGACAAACTAAATGCACTTGTGGGGAAATATGTGAATCTGGAATATACACTTAGGTAACTTGTCAATAGTGTTAATTTGGAAAGAAGTATGGAAGTCAATGAAAAGAACACAAAGGAAAAAATACTGGAAGAAGCTTTGAAGTTATTTGCACAGAGTGGATATATGGGGACATCCATGAATGATATTGCCTCAAAGCTGGGAGTAACCAAGGCTGCATTGTATAAGCATTATAAAAGCAAGCAGGAGATATTGGATAGCATTATTGAAAAAATGAATGAATTAGATATGGAGAGAGTAAAGCAATATGAAATGCCAGAAGGAGAAATGTCAAAAGTTATAGCGGAATACAAAGAAACAGCATTTGACAAGATTAAGCAGTTCACAAAGGTGCAGTTTCTTCATTGGACAGAAGAAGAGTTCCCATGCTGTTTCCGTAAGATGTTGACATTGGAACAGTATAGGGAGTCACAGATGGCACAGTTATATCAGAATTACCTTGCAAGCGGACCATTAACTTATATAGAAGCTTTGTTTTCAGGAATGCTGGAAGATGCAAGGAAAGCCAGACAGATAGCACTTGATTTTTATGGACCTATTTTTTTACTTTACAGCATATATGATGGAGTAGAAGACAAGAGAAATGTGATAAAGCTACTGGAAGAGCATATGGATCATTTCTTACATGAAATGCAGATAAGTTGAAAGGGTGAAGTGATTTGAACGATGAATCAGGAATAGAATCTATATACAAAAATAACGAGGAGGTTCACACATGAAATCAAGAATTAAAATATTAAAGAAATTCGGAGCAATTGTATTGGCAGCCAGTCTTTCTTTCGGTATGCTGGCAACATCTGCACAGGAGACAAATGCAGCAGCTAATTATCAAGTAAAGAAAGTCGCGTATTCGAAAGAGTACAAATGGGATGATGGAACGGCATATTTTACGGTCAAAGGAAAATTTCCACAGATTAAAAATGACACAGACGCCGCAAAGAAGATCAATCAGGCATTGACCAAAGAGAAAAATCGTCTAATCAATCAGTGGAAAAAGAATGCAAAAGAATATAAGAATGAGATTAAAAAAGATAATAATTTAGAAATTACATATGGAGATGAAATTACATATAAAGTGTATTCCAATGATGATAAGTACTTTAGTGTAATGCTCAGTGGTTATCTGTTTACTGGTGGAGCACACGGTAATCCGTATTGTAGCTGTCTGACATTTGATGCACGGACCGGAGAAAAGCTTACTGCAGCTAAAATATTTGGAATCAGTAAGAAACAGTTGAATCAAAAGGTGAAGAAACTTTATCTGAAAAAGTATGATAAAATGGGCGAAGAAGCAGGATTCTATCCGGCAATAGGAGATGAGGATGGAAGAAAGTTATTACAGGATAACCTGAAAAATATGGATTTTAACTCTTCATTTTATGTGAAGAATGGTAAGGCAGTATTTTATGCAGAGCCATACGCATTAGGACCATATGCGGCAGGATATATTTCTGCTTCTGCAACAATCAAATGATATGAGAATTGGGCGAATTGTATGCACAATTGATATAACAGTCACAAAATCTTCACATAAATTTAGCAGTCCATGCTTGACTGTGCTAACGGATGGTGCTATAACATACTCAGACAAAGAAATATCACATTAATAAGTGACAAATAGAAGCCATCAATCAGATGACAACAGAAAAGAGGCGTATGAAGATGGCAGATAAAAACCCAAAACATCCATTAAAGAAAAAACAGGCGAAAGCCAAAGATAAAAAGAAACATGTTTATGAATAACAGAAAAAGTTCCGGCAGACAGTAAGTTGCCGGAACTTTTTTGTTTAAAAATGGGAAATGAGTTTGACCTTTTGTTTTCGTGCGTTTATACTATATAGCAGTTAGTTTACAAACGAATTTAACATGGAATACATAGGGTGAGCGAGAAGAACCGGGTATTGTCTGCGGCACTCAAGAAACCATACACTTTGTTATGGAGACATGGCGAAAATAGAAAGCGGAGAGATGATTTTGCAGCCGGAAGTTGTATTTCATGAGGAATTTTTGAAAAGCATTCAATTGGAATGAGCAGCGAATTTTAGAAGCAAATATAGAATCATTGCTGAGGGGTATGCACATTTGAGCAAGCCGGTCAATATTGTACAAATTGAGAGAACGCTGAGTGCAGAAGTCGCAAGGGCAAGACAGTCCAGACAAACGAAAGATGGGAAATAAAGATGGAACAAAAGAAGATGACAATGCAGGAAGCAGAGAAAAAAATCGACACTTACAAAGAAATATTTTCCGTTGTGCGTCTGCTTAAAGGGGAAGAAATAGAGGAAACACAAAAACAGAAAACAGACGGCATGGAGGGAGTAGATACTTCATGTCAGTGCTACAGTTTCTGGAAAAAACAACATCTGTGTGACAACTGCATTTCTATAAAAGCACTGCATGAGAAAACACAGAAAACAAAGCTGGAATTTCTGGACAATGAAGTGTTTGAAGTAATTGCAAAATATATGGAAATCGATGGAGAGCCGTATGTTATGGAGTTACTGAACCGCATGGAGGAAGAAACTTTTGTTGATTCCATAGGAAGAGAAAAGCTCGTAGAAAAACTTACCGTTTATAATAACAAATTGTATAAAGATGCTTTGACAGGAGCATATAACCGCCTCTATTATGAGGAAGATGTAAAAAAGCGGATGCAGACATCCGGTGTGGCACTGATCGATGTGGATGATTTTAAGCTATATAACGATACTTACGGACATCTCACCGGAGATATGGCACTTGTTACAGTTGCGAATGCAATTAAGAAATGTATCCGCAAAACAGATATTCTGGTGCGGTACGGCGGTGATGAATTTATTTTGGTTTTGCCGGATGTCAATGAAGATATATTGATTCGCAAACTGCAGCGGGTACAGCATGCCATTCAGCATGCGAGTGTTCCGGGATATTCAAAACTACAGTTGTCTGTTAGTATTGGTGGAGTCGTATCCTGCAATGAATCGATTGAGAGTGCGGTCAGCCGTGCGGATAAACTGATGTATCAGGCAAAGACAGAAAAGAATATGGTGGTTACGGAGAAAAACAAGGTGAATCATGAGGGGGAAATCAGCCCATTGGAGCAGAAAAACCGCATGAAACCACAGATTCTTATTATAGATGATTCCGAAATCAACAGAGATTTGCTTGCGCAGATGTTAGAGAAAGAGTATCAGATTCTTCATGCAGAAGATGGGGAACATGGAATACAGATGCTCGAGCAACATGGCAGAGAAATTGCACTTGTACTCCTGGATATTATCCTGCCGGGAATGGATGGATTTGAAGTGCTTTCCTATATGAACCGCAGACAGTGGATTGAAGACATTCCGGTCATTATGATTTCGAGTGAGCATACAGAGACGGCGATTCGTCATGCATATGAACTTGGATCTGTTGACTATATCAACCGCCCATACGATGCGAAAATTGTTTACCAGCGTGTGACAAATACCATAAAATTATACGCAAAGCAGCGACGCCTGATTTCTCTTATTAAGGATCAGATCAATGAAAAAGAAAAAAATAACCAGATGATGATCCGCATTTTAAGTCAGATCGTTGAATTTCGTAATGGAGAGAGCGGAAGTCATGTACTTCATATCAACAAATTGACCGAGATGCTTTTGGATCGTCTGATTCAAAAGACAGACCAGTATCAGCTGGATGGTCAGATGGTTGCTATGATTGCGACGGCATCTTCTCTTCATGACATCGGAAAAATAGGTGTGGATGAGAAGATTTTAAATAAACCGGGCAAACTGACGAAAGAAGAGTTTGAAATCATGAAGACGCATACGATTATCGGTGCAGCAATACTTGATCATTTGGAAAACTATCAGGATGAGCCGATGGTCAAAGTGGCGCACGAAATCTGTCGCTGGCACCACGAGCGATTCGATGGAAAAGGCTATCCGGATGGATTGAAAGCGGACGAGATTCCAATTTCTGCACAGGTGGTATCTGTGGCAGATGTTTATGACGCTTTGGTAAGTGAACGTGTTTATAAGAAAGCTTTTTCGCATGAAAAGGCTCTGCAGATGATCTTAGACGGTGAATGCGGACAGTTTAATCCGATTTTGATCGATTGTCTGAAAGAAATCAGCGAGGAGATAAAGACAGAATACAATGAACAATCATAATCATCAGAAAAAAATTGCACTGATCAATGATTTTACCGGATTTGGACGGTGCTCCATAGCCGTACAGCTTCCAATTATTTCGATGATGAAAGTGCAGTGTTGTCCGCTTCCAACTTCTATTTTCTCGAATCATACCGGATATGAGCATTTTTTCTATACCGACTATACAGACAATATGAATGCTTATATGCAGGAGTGGAAACGACTGGACCTGCAGTTTAAAGGAATTTGTACTGGTTTTCTGGGATCTGCGAAACAGATTCAGATTGTAAGTGATTTTATCCGGCAGTTTAAAGAGAACGATTCAATTGTGATCATTGATCCGGTGATGGGAGATTATGGAAAGCCTTATCCTACCTATACGGATGAAATGTGCAAAAAAATAGTAGAGCTGGTGCGTTACGCGGATATCGTAGTTCCGAATGTGACGGAAGCCTGTGTTTTGACCGATACGCCGTACAAAGAGCGCTGGACAACGCGAGAACTGATCGTTCTGGCAGAAAAGATTTCAGCAATTGGACCGGAAAAGGTAGTTATTACGGGAATTCCGCAGAAGACCTATGTATCGAATTTCTGTTATGAAAAAGAGAAAGGATATGAGATGATACGTACCCATAAAGTAGGAAATTCCCGTGCAGGAACCGGGGATATTTTTTCCTCAATTATTGCGGCGGATGCAGTAAACGGTGTTGAATTTACCGCATCGGTAAGAAAGGCATCCAAGTTTATCCAGAAATGCATTCAAAAGTCGGTAGAGATGGATTTGCCGCTTGCGGATGGTGTCTGTTTCGAAGAACTGCTTTATACATTGCGGGCATAAACAGGTTCGCAAAAGAAAACGCCTGTTTCGTGGGAAGTCCATAAAACAGGCGTTTTCTATATAAGATGTACTTGTTGAAATCTGGTAAACTTAGAAATCTACTTCGGTGTCATAGTAGCAGCATTTCAGAAGTTTCTCCATTTCCTCCTGACTTGGCTGTCTTGGATTGGAACCGGTGCAGGCATCAAGGATCGCATTGGCTGCGATATCATGAAGACGATCTAAGAATACTTCTTCCGGAACGAATCCCTGCTCAGCCGGGTAGCTGTCCGGACCATAGTTTTTAATGCAGTGTGGAATATTCAATTCATCATTCATACCGCGAAGGTAAGCAATCAGCAGGTCAACTTTCTCATCGAGAGAATTTCCGCCTAATCCCATGAAATCTGCAATCTCACCATAACGTTTCTTTGCTGTCTCATCCTTGGCGTTAAAGGCGATGACTTTTGGAAGGTACATCGCATTGGCAGCACCGTGGATAATATGAGCACCATAGTCTGCAAAGGCAGCACCTGTCTTATGTGCCATGGAGTGAACGATTCCAAGTAATGCGTTGGAGAATGCCATACCGGCAAGACACTGTGCGTTATGCATGGAATCACGCTTTTCCATATCTCCATTGTAAGAACCGACCAGATCACGTTGGATCATCTTGATCGCATGAAGTGCGAGAGGATCAGTAAAGTCACAGTTTGCAGTGGAAACATATGCTTCGATTGCATGGGTCATTGCATCCATTCCGGTATGTGCGACCAGTTTCTGTGGCATGGTCTCTGCAAGTTCGGGATCTACGATTGCAACGTCCGGTGTGATTTCAAAGTCAGCAATCGGATATTTGATGCCTTTTTCATAATCCGTGATGATCGAAAATGCGGTCACTTCTGTTGCGGTACCGGATGTAGATGAAATTGCGCAGAAGTGTGCTTTCTGACGAAGTTTCGGAATGCCGAACACTTTGCACATATCTTCAAATGTGATATCCGGATATTCGTATTTGATCCACATGGCTTTTGCTGCATCAATCGGAGATCCGCCGCCGATTGCAACGATCCAGTCCGGTTGGAATGCTTCCATTGCAGCAGCACCTTTCATAACAGTCTCAACCGAGGGATCTGGCTCAATACCTTCAAATAACTGAACTTCCATACCAGCTTCTTCCAGGTACTGTTTTGCGCGGTCAAGGAAACCGAAACGTTTCATAGATCCACCGCCAACACAGATAATAGCGCGTTTTCCTTCGAATGTTTTGAGTGCTTCCAAAGCTCCTTTTCCATGATACAGGTCACGTGGTAATGTAAATCTTGCCATAGCTCCTCCAATCTGCCGCCGAAGCGGCTGCCCCAATGATTATTTGGTTGATTACATCAACCTATGTGGTAATATTATACCATGATTATTAAAAAAATGACATGAATTTATACAAGTTTAATAAGATTTCTTGTACTTTGTAAAAAACACGAAATAGCGCCCCATATTTATGGAAACATGCTAAAATAAAAAGAACTCTTTCAAAAAGAGTGAGCGAAATGTGTGAAAAAACACAAATAAATTACTTCGAGGAGTGACAAAAATGAAGTACTTGAGACAATTACTAATTATTCTTATTTTCTCTTTTATTGGAGAGATATTGCACAGCCTGATCCCAATACAGGTTCCGGCAAGCATTTATGGACTTGTGTTGCTATTTATAGCACTTTTGACTGGCCTTATTCAGCTTCCACAGGTAAAAGAAGCGGCAAAGTATCTCATTGAGATTATGCCGCTGATGTTTATTCCGGCAGGCGTTGGTCTGTTAGAGAGCTGGGGAAATCTGAAATCAATTCTTGTCCCGGTTCTGCTCCTTCTGGTGGCATCTACCATTTTGGTTATGGGAGTTTCCGGAAAAGTGACACAGGGAATTATTCAAAGAAGTAAACGAAAGGAATCAAAGAAACAGTCATGAGCAATTTTTTAGAAAATTCAGTATTTTTTGGTGTATTTATCAGTATCATAACTTATGAAATCGGTGTCTTAATTAAAAAGAAATTAAAGCTGGCAATCTTTAATCCGCTTTTGATTTCTATCGCATTGATCATCGTATTTCTTCTTGCTTTTCATATTAAATATAATGTATATGAGAGCGGTGCACAGTATTTATCGTATTTTCTGACACCGGCGACTGTAGCACTTGCGGTGCCGCTTTATGAACAGATCGAGCCGCTTAAGAAGAACTGGAAAGCCATTGTTGCGGGAATTTTGTCTGGTGCGCTGATATCTGCGTTATGTGTGCTTGCGGTTGCATTGATTTTCCAGTTAGATCATAAACAGTATGTTACACTTTTACCAAAGTCCATCACTACAGCAATCGGTATGGGACTTTCGGAGGAACTTGGGGGTATTGTGACCATTACCGTTGCGGTCATCGTTGTGACAGGTGTGATCGGGAACATGTTTGCTGAGTCGATCTGCAAATTGTTCCATATTACAGATCCGGTTGCGAAAGGTATCGGAATCGGTTCGGCATCCCATGCGATGGGTACCGCCAAGGCTATGGAGATGGGGGAGATCGAAGGCGCAATGAGTAGCCTTTCCATAGCGGTATCCGGTTTACTTACGGTAGTAGTTTCCATTATTTTTGCCCAGATTTATTAAATACGGGAAAAAGCGGACATAAAGGAGAAGAAAAATGTCGTTGCAATTTGTATTGGGGAGTTCCGGAAGCGGAAAAACCGAATATGTATACAGCCAGATCGTGGCACAGGCGGGGGAGCATCCGAAGAAAAATTATCTCGTGATCGTTCCGGAACAGTTTACGATGCAGACGCAGCAGAAACTGGTTGAACTTGCGCCGAACCATGCCATTATGAATATCGATGTCCTCAGTTTTAAAAGACTGGCATATCGTGTGTTTGATGAGATGGGAAGAACCGATATTCAGGTGCTCGAAGAGACGGGAAAGAATCTTGTACTTCGCAAGCTGGCGAGTGAGCAGGAAGAAAATCTGACAGTTTTGCGTCCGAATATGAACCGCATGGGATATATTGGAGAGGTCAAATCATTGATCTCAGAATTTATGCAGTACAACATTACCTGGGAGCAGCTGGAAAAAATTACGCAAAAAGCTGGAATTTCTCCGGTCCTTTCGGCAAAGCTGCGTGATATTTCCGTAATGTACCGTGCGTTTGAGACTTTTATGCAGGGAAGTTATATTACGGATGAAGAGATTTTGTCGGTACTTGCTTCAATAGCAAAAGACTCTGAAATTTTAAGAGACAGTGTGCTGGTATTTGATGAATTTACCGGATTTACGCCGGTGCAGAATCAGCTTATGCAGGAACTTCTTCAGGTGACAGATCGTATTCTTATTACACTTACCATGGATGCCAGAGAAGATTTTTACCACAGTATGGGAAGTGAAGAGTTGTTTGATATGTCGAAGAAGACCATTCATATGCTTTCCAAAATGGCGGATGGATTACATATTCCGGTTTTAGAACCAATCGTACTGGCGGACAGTGACAAAAAACGATTTTGTGACGCGCCGGCACTGGCATTTCTTGAAAAGAATCTTTTTCGAACTCCATACGAAAAAATGGACAAAGAAGTTGAAGAGATACACCTTGCAGCGGTGCGTACCCCGAAGGATGAGTTGACGCTTGTCGCAAGGGAAATCAATCGTCTGGTGCGGCAGGGATACCGCTACCGTGAGATCGCGGTTGTGACGGGTTCGGTGGAGACGTATCAGAGTTATATCGACCCGCTGTTTACCAAATATGAGATTCCGTATTTTATGGATACCACAAAGGAAGTGTTGTTTCATCCATTTATTGAGTTTATCCGCGCAACGCTTGAGATTATCACAGGCAATTACAGCTATGAAGCGATGATGCGCTTTTTGCGGTGTGGTTTCTGTGCAGTTGCACAGAAAGATCTGGACGCCTGTGATAATTATCTGATGGCTACGGGAATCCGTGGGCATGGGGCATGGAACAAACGCTGGCTTCGCATGCCACGGCAGAAATCCATGTACGACCTTGAAAAGCTCAACGAAATCCGGGAAATGATCGCAGATGTATTAGAACCGGTGTATGAAGTATTTTCCAGAGAGGATGCCTGCGTATCGGATGGCGTTCTGGCATTATACCAGTTACTGGTAAGATTGGATGTCGAGAAACAATTATGGCAGAGAGAGCAGGAGCTCTTAGAAGCGGATGAACAGACAAAATCGAAGGAATACGGACAGATTTTTGAAATTGTCATGCACCTTTTGGAAAAATATAATCTGTTGCTGGGGCAGGAACCTTTGGATGCAGAATCGTTTACAGAAGTTCTTGATGCAGGATTATCGGCTGCTTCCGTTGCAGTGATTCCACCTGGATATGACAGTGTCACGATTGGTGATATTGAACGAACACGATTGAATCATGTAAAGATTCTGTTTTTTGTAGGTGTGAACGACGGGCTTATTCCAAAAAGCAGCAATCACGGCGGCATTATCTCTGAATATGAAAGAGAGATGCTTTTAGAGAGTGATATTGAGCTTGCACCCGGGGCGCGTGAGCAGGCGTTTATCCAGCGTTTTTATCTGTACCGCAATCTGACAAAACCATCCCGGCAGCTGTATATGAGTTATGCAAGAATTGACAGGGAAGGAAAAGCGCTGCGTCCTTCGTATCTTGTGGCTGTCATACGAAGAATTTTTCCGAAGCTGGAACTTAAGGAATATGAGGAGATTGAGGCGGCAGATGATTTCTATACAAAAGAGGCGGCAGCAGATTATCTGATTCATGGAAAGAAAGACGAGGCATGGTTTGCTCTGGCGAAGTGGTTCATGGATACGGATGAGACGGAAAATGAAAAGATTACCGGGCTTTTGACAGCGGCATACTGCTGTTATAAAAATACACCAATCAGTCAGGCGGTGGCGCGCGCTCTGTACGGCAGGAGACTCGAAGGAAGTGTGACCCGGTTAGAACGTTTTGCAGCCTGTGCCTATGCGCATTATCTACAGTATGGCTTGCAGCTTCGTGAGCGGGAGACAGCTGGATTTGAGAGCGTGGACATGGGTAATCTTTACCATGAGGCTTTGGAGAGGTACAGCCGGAAGTTAGAGGCATCGGAGTATGACTGGTTCGGCGTACCGGATGAAGCGAGAGGTCTTATGGCGGCAGAAGCGATGGATGAGGCTTTGGAAGGATATCCAAATGCAAGTCTTTCTGATTCTGCACAGAATATGCATCAGACAAAGCGCATGAAGGATATTTTTGATCAGACGGTATGGGCACTGACAAAGCAGGTGCGGGCGGGCGCGTTTGTGCCGACGGATTTTGAAATCCGGTTTTCTGAGCTGGAACAATCTGCCGCATTGGAATATGAGCTGGCAAACGACGTGCAGATGCGTCTGACCGGACGGATTGACCGGTTGGACACATACGAAGACGAACAGAAACTCTGCGTGAAAGTCATTGACTATAAATCAGGCAACACCAGATTTGATCTGATCAAAATATACCAGGGTCTGCAGTTGCAGCTGGTCGTATATATGAATGCCGCGATGGAGCTGGCAGATAAAAAGCATCCGAAAAAAGAAATTCTTCCGGGTGGCATTTTGTATTACCACATTGATGATCCGGTGCTTGAAACTGAGGAAAACATCAGCGAGAGCGAGGCGGAACATGCGCTTCTTATGGCGCTTCGACCGGATGGACTGGTAAATGCTGATGAAACGATTTACCGTGGCATGGATGCTGATTTTGAAGGTAAATCAGAAGTAATTCCGGTAGAATTAAAGAAGTCAGGAGAAATTTCCATGGCGCGTTCCCATGTGGCAACGACGGACGAATTTGCGTTGATCCAGCGGTATGTTACAGCGGAAATAAAAAGACAGGGACAGCAGATTTATGCGGGCGATGTAAGTGTAAATCCATATCAGAACGGGACGGAGTGCAGTTGCAATTACTGTCCGTATGCCAGTGTGTGTGGTATCGGGGGAAAGATTCCGGGATATGGATACCGTCACATGGAAAATCTGTCAAAGGATGATGTATTCGACCATATGGAAACGGATCTGGCGAGACAGGAGTAGGAGGAAATCATGAAGTGGACAACCGAACAACAAAAAGTAATTGATCTGCGTGACCGTGATATTCTCGTATCTGCTGCCGCCGGTTCGGGAAAGACGGCCGTGCTGGTCGAGCGAATCATTCAAAGAATTACCGATAAGAAGCATCCGGTAGATATTGACCGTCTGCTTGTTGTGACATTTACGAAAGCAGCGGCAGCGGAGATGCGGGAGAGAATCGGAGCCGCCATAGAGGCACAGTGCGAGCAGTATCCGGAAGACATGCACCTGCGCCGCCAGTCTGCACTATTACACAATGCCATGATTACAACGATTGACAGTTTCTGCCTGTTTGTTGTGTGGAATCATTTTGAGGAGATTAATTTAGACCCGAATTTTCGCATTGCGGATGAGGGGGAAATGAAACTCCTAGAACAGGATGTTATGCAGGAAGTGTTTGAGGGACAGTATGCCAATCAGGCGGAAAGCTTTTTGCATCTGATCGATGCTTATGCCGGTAAGAGGAGTGATCAGGCGGTAAGGGATATGGTAAGTAAGATTTATCATATTTCACTGAGCAGTCCGTGGCCGCTGGAATGGATGGAAGGACTTGTTGCACCGTATCAGGTGAAAAATAAAGAAGAACTGCAACAGACACAGATGATACAGGAAATCGTAACGCATGTCAGACAGCTGGTTTCGGATATGAAGATGCAGTTGGAACATCTGATGCATCTGGCATTGGCAGAGGATGGTCCGTCTGCATACGCGACAACCATTGAGCAGGATATCAAATTGCTGGAAGAGGTGGATGCCTGTGCGGATTATGAGCAGATGCAGACTTTTTTTACTGGACTGAAATTTGGCAATCTGTCTGCTATCCGGAAATTTACAGGGGATCCGATCAAGAAGGAAACCGTTCAGACAACGCGCAATGCGATCAAAAAAGAGATTGAAACGATAAAAACAAAGTATTTTGGCATGAATCTGAAATTGCTGTTAGAGCAGGTAACCCGTTTGGAGCCGATTGCCGGAGAACTGGTGGAGCTTTCTCTTTTGTATGCCAAAGCAATGGCTGCGGGAAAGCGTAAAAAGCGTATCGTGGATTTCTCGGATATTGAGCATTTTGCGTTGCAGATTCTTGTGGATGATAAGACAAAAAAGTGTCGGCATACGGCAGAGGAATTCCGGAGACATTTTGAAGAAATCATGATTGATGAGTATCAGGACAGTAACCAGGTACAGGAAGAAATTATGACGGCAATCTCCAGACATGAAGAGGGCGGTCACAATATGTTTATGGTTGGAGATGTCAAACAGAGCATTTACCGCTTCCGACTGGCCCGTCCGGAACTGTTTATGGGAAAGTATGCGCTTTTTTCGACAGAGGAAGCCAGACAGCAGCGCATTGATCTGCATCAGAATTTTCGAAGCAGGCAGGAAGTTGTGGATTTCTGCAATGACATTTTTTATAAAATCATGAGCCCAGATCTGGGACGTGTAACGTATGATGACGATGCGGCACTTTACTGCGGAGCGTCCTATCCGGCCAATGCCGATATGCAGGCGGAACTTCTGCTTCTCGATGAGGCGGATGATATGCTTAAGGAGCAGGAGAATCTGGACAAAAAGCAGATGGAAGCGCACATGGTAGCTACGAAAATCCAATGGCTGATGAAGTACCAGAAAGTCGTGGATAAAGCGAGTGGACAGCTTCGACCAATACGATATGGAGACATCGTGATTCTGTTTCGTAGTCTGAAGAACTGGGGAACGGATTTCGTGTCTGTGTTAGGGGAGCATGGTATCCCGGCACATGTAGAATCTTCCACCGGCTATTTTTCTGCACTCGAAGTGCAGACGATATTAAGTTATTTAAGAATTCTGGATAATCCGTATCAGGATATTCCGATGGCAGCCGTACTGAAATCTCCAATTGTGGGATTGGATGAGGAAGAGCTGGCACAGCTTCGTGTCAGTGATCCGACGGTTTCGTTTGCAGCAGCTGCATTAAAACAGATGGAGGAAGCCACAGAAGGACCATTGGCAGAATTCTATGAGAATTATTCCAGACTGCGCAAAGAACGGGATTTGCCGATTCATGAGCTGATACAAAAGATCCTGGCGGTGACCGGGTATGGTAATTATGCACAGGCGATGCCTGCCGGAGATCGCAGGGGTGCCAATCTGCAGATGCTGATTGAAAAAGCGGTGGACTATGAAAAGACGAGTTATCGCGGACTGTTTCATTTTGTGCGGTATATCGATCAGTTGCAGAAATACGAGATTGATTATGGTGAGGCAGATACGACCGGAGAGAATGCAGATGTTGTCCGTATTATGACGATTCACAAAAGTAAAGGCCTGGAGTTTCCGGTTGTATTTGTATCGGGCATGGCAAAACATTTCAATCAGATGGATACCAATGACAAGCTGGTGGTGCATCCCGATCTTGGCATGGGAATCTGTGAGATTTCCGGTAAGCCAAAGGTAAAGAAAAACTGTCTTTTCCGTTCGGCAATTGCAGATAATCTGCGCAGGGAAAATCTCGGAGAGGAACTTCGTGTCCTGTATGTTGCACTGACCCGTGCAAAGGAAAAACTGATCCTCACAGGCGTAATTAAGGATGGGGAAAAGACGATAGGTAAATACACTGGAAACACAATTCCAAAGAAACCGATCGGTTATCGGGAGCGTGTGGGCGCTGCCAGTTATCTGGACTGGGTGCTGCCGGCAATGCTGTCTTATCCGGATAAGTACACGATTACATGGACGGATCCAAGGGAGATTGTCTGGGAGACCGTAAAAGAAGTTGCAGAAAAGCAGATGGATTATCAGGAGCTTATGGCGCATATACAGAATGCTAATCTTCGGGATGTGCAAAAGTATGAGGAACTGTTTTCCTACGAATACCCTTATAAAAGTCAGGCAGGACGTAAAAGCAAATATTCGGTTTCGGAATTAAAGCATGCTTCCATGGTATTGCAGTACGATCAGACGGAGGGTGGAGCGCAGGTGCCGGAATTCCTGCTGGAAGAACATGAATCTTATGTGCCGGATTTTGCCAGAGAAGGGGACGAAAAAGAGACTACCGTATCGCTGGTGAATCCGGGTGCACTTCGTGGAACGGCAGTGCATCGTGTGATGGAGTGTCTGGATTTTATGGCTTTGGCCAAAATCGATCAAACGGATTCAAAAGCAGTGCAGCAGTTTGTGACAGAACAGCTGGATCGGATGAAAGCATCCGGTGAGCTGATGGAAGAATATTATAACCTGATTGTTCCTACAACGATTGAAGGCTTTGTAAAAAGTCCGGTTGCCATGCGTATGGCAAAAGCAGCGTGCAAAGGGGAACTGTATCGGGAAAAACCGTTCGTTATGCAACATGAGGATGTGCTCGTACAGGGAATCATTGATGTGTTCTGGATGGAAGAAGACAATATCATTTTGCTGGATTATAAAACAGACCGCATCAAAAAGGGCGAAGAACTTGTCATGCGTTATGAGACACAGTTGCGCCTGTACGCGGATGCATTAAGCCGTGTTTTTTCCAATGAAACGGTGCATAAAGAAGCGGAGGAATGTTTACTCTATTCTTTCCACTTACAGGAGGTAGTACGTATATGAGTCAGATGATTTTGGCGTCGGCATCGCCGCGGCGAAAAGAATTGTTAGAACAGATCGGGGCAGAGTTTGTAATCTGTCCGGCAAAGGGAGAGGAAGTAATCACAGAGACGGATCCGTCGGCGGTCGTTATGGAATTGTCCCGGCAAAAAGCAGAGGAAGTAGCTTACGGAGTACTCATTTATAATGAACAGCATGCCGATCTTGCAACCCCACAGGATATTCTTGTGATCGGAGCGGATACAGTAGTTGCCTATGAGAATCAGATTCTTGGAAAACCAAAAGATGAGGAAGATGCCAGACATATGCTTACGATGTTATCCGGAAAAACGCATAGTGTCTATACGGGTGTGACATTTGTGTTCATTGATAAAGAAGGTCGAACCGGAGAACACTGCTTTTTTGAAAAGACGGATGTCTGTATGTATCCATTAAAAGAAGAGGAGATTGACCGTTATATTCAAAGCGGTGATCCGATGGATAAAGCGGGAAGCTATGGAATACAGGGGCGTTTTGCTATCCATATTAAGGAGATACGGGGCGATTATAACAATGTGGTAGGACTTCCGGTGGCGCGTTTGTACCAGGAACTGCAAAAGCTCGGAGTCAGCATCTGGGAATACCGATAGAGTAAAATGGTACCTTTCCCTTTGAATCATGAAATTACGGTTGTAGGAGAAACCGTTGTCAGGTATAATACGAATACAAGGGAACGATTCGCAAGTTCTGAAAAATAAAAGAAATATCAAAACAGGAGGGCGACATTATGTATGAATATGATGATGAGGTATTAAATTATTTTTTAGAGAATCAGCAGCAGCTTTTTCCGGAGAATGTAGCAGATACATTGGAAGAGGCAGAGAACTTTTTAGAGGATTGTATGGCAGTCGTATGCGACAACCTCAAAGATGTTAAAGATTATTTTGATGAGGCAGGAATGGATATCGCAGGAATGGGCGATGACGAAATCCTTGAGGCTAGTGAAGTATTTGCACTTCCGAGTGGAAGATTCCTGATCGTAGAAGGATAGATGAAGGCATATGAAGAAAAGTAAGGCGATTTGTGTACTGGCAATTGTGGGATTGTTGTCATCCAATCTGGGGGGATGTACAGTAGGAAACACACAGATTCGATTGGAAACCATACAGTTGCACAGCCATAAAACAGTATTTCAGATCAATAATAACAAATGCGAATTAAAATATGCCAAGCTGTATATGTGCAATTACCGGAATCTGTACGGACGTGCTTATGGCATGGATTTAGAACCATATGATTTCGGCAGTGATTCTTTGGAGGATTATGTCAAGGATGTGACATTACAGGAACTGGCAAGAATCTACTGTATGGATATGATTGCGCAGCAGAAGAAGATGAGTCTGACCGATGAAGAAGAAAAGCTGGTAAAATCTGCGGCAGAATCTTATTATGATTCGCTTTCCGATGAAGAAAAGTCTTACATGGATGTCAAAGAGAAAGATATTGTTACGGCATATGAACATTATGCGCTTGCAGAAAAACTCTATAAGACACTGACGGAAGGTGTGGACGAGGAAGTGAGCGATGACGAAGCCAGAGTAATTCATGTGCAGCAGATTTTTGTGACCGACGAAGAGTCAGCGCACACAGTACAAAATTTACTAAAGAAAGGAACAGATTTTGCTACTGTGGCACAGGACTACAACCGTTCCGGTGAGGTTGACCGGACCGTGGCAAGAGGGGAGTATCCAAAAGAGGTAGAGGATATTGCGTTCAATCTTAATAATGATGAATGCTCTGATATGATAAAGGTAGATGGAGGCTATTATTTTATCAAGTGTCTGAACAAGATGGAAAAAGAACTAACCGAAAAGAACAAAGATACGATTCGGACAAAGCGGGAGAAAGAACAGTTCGAAGATGAATATCAGAAATTTGTAGATTCCGCATCGTTCCAGTTAAATGACAGCTTGTGGGATGAGGTCAAATTAGATGATATGCAGTCCTTTACAACAGACAGTTTCTTTGAAACTTACGATAGATACTTTGAATAAATGCTACCCTGGAATAGTAAAACGAAAGGACACTGATAGATGAATTGGGAGTTTGAATGGCTTTATGCGCTGCAGAAGATTCATAATCCGGTTCTTGACCCGATCATGGTAGGATTATCCGCTTTGGGAAATGCAGGAATCCTGTGGATTATCATATCGGTCATTTGCCTGATAAAAAAAGAGACGCGAAGATGTGGTGTACAGATGATCATTTCCATGCTTGTCGTACTGGTGATCGGAAACGGAATCTTAAAGAACCTCGTTTGCAGACAGCGTCCCTGCTGGATCGATTCGACCGTAACACTGCTTGTCAAGAATCCGAGTGATTATTCATTCCCGTCTGGGCATTCCATGAATAGTTTCACGGCAGCAGTAACCATATGGTTCTATCACAAAAGGGCGGGGGCAGCAGCAATTGCAGTTGCAACGCTGATCGCATTTTCACGCCTGTATAACTTCGTGCATTTTCCGACGGATGTGTTTGCCGGAATTGCAATCGGAAGTATTGTGGCGATCATTGTGAACTACATTATGAAATTACATAAAACAAAAAATGGACTACGCACCAATTAAAGTGCATAGTCCATTTTTTTGTGACACATTTTATTTTGTGAGTAACAACATAATTTCATTACTTCTCTTTACAAACTTGCTCATTGCATCTGCAGACAATGGCTGGTTGGAAAGCATAGCCAGATCATACAGCTGCTCTGCAAACATAGAAGCGTGCTCGCCGTCTTTGTTCTCGAACAGATATTTTACCAGTGCATTGTTTGCATTCAGGGTAAGTGTCTGGTCTGCTGCGAACATGTTTGGATCCATACCGCCCATGCCACCGGCAGCATACATCTTCATCATATCCTGCATACGTCTTCCTTGCTCGGAAAGAGTAAGGATCGAAGCAACATCTGCATCTTTTAAAGATTCTACTTTTACAGTAAGCTTATCGTTATTCAAAGTCTTTTTGAACAGATCGGAGAGTGTAGTAGTCTCTTCGGTGAGATCTGCAGTATCATCACTCTTTAACGCATCTGTGACATCTGCATCGATACGTTTGAACTGATAATGTTCGTTTCTCTGCTCAAGCTGTGTGATGAAAGAAGTATCAATGTTATGATCTAAGATTACAGCATTCATATTCTGTTCTTTGAACATTTTGATATACTGACCCTGCTGTACCTTATCTGTTACATAGTAAATTGTGCTGCGTTCCGGCTCTTTTTCTTCTGCAGCATCGTCGGTCTTACTTGCTTCTGTTGCAGCATCATCAGCCTTGGAATCATCAGTTTCTTTCTTTTCGTCTTCCACTGGAACGAGGAGTTCCGGCAGAGTCTGATACTTATCATTGATATCCTTGAAGAGAATGTAATCATTCATCTTATCGCAGAATTTTGTATCTTTTAAGCAGCCGTATTTGATAAATGGACTGATGTCATCCCAATATTTTTCGTAGGCTTCTTTTTCGGTCTTGCACATACCGATCAGTTTGTCGGCAACCTTCTTGGTGATGTATTCGGAAATCTTCTTTACGAATCCGTCATTCTGCAGAGCGGAACGGGAAACGTTCAGTGGAAGATCCGGACAATCGATCACACCTTTTAAGAGCATTAAAAATTCCGGAATAACTTCCTTAATGTTATCTGCGATAAATACCTGATTGTTATAAAGCTTAATGGTTCCTTCGATGGAATCATATTCGGTATTGATTTTCGGGAAGTAGAGGATACCCTTTAAGTTGAATGGATAATCCATGTTCAGATGAATCCAGAACAGAGGCTCTTTGTAATCCATAAATACTTTGCGGTAAAATGCCCTGTAATCCTCGTCTGTACATTCACTCGGGCTCTTGGTCCAAAGAGGCTGTGTATCATTCAATGGTACCGGACGCTTTACAATTTTTAATTTATCTTTGGCAGGGGAAACTTCTACAACTTCCTTTTCGCCATTCTCGTTTTCCTTTTCCTCTGTCTTAGCTTCCTCGTGTATTTCCTCTATAACGGTATCGGTATCCAGTTTGTCTTCTTTGTCAATTGTCTCATATTCTTCCGGAGCGTTGGCTTTGCTCAGATAAATTTCAGTTGGCATGAAAGAGCAGTATTTCTCAATTACTTCACGCGCACGGTATTCGTTGGCAAATTCCAGACAATCCTCGTTTAAGAACAAAGTAATCTCTGTACCGACACCTTCTTTGGTTCCGTCAGACATATCGAATTCTGTGCCACCGTCACTTGCCCAGTGAACCGCTGTCGCACCTTCTTTATAAGAAAGTGTATCGATGGTAACTTCATCTGCAACCATGAATGCAGAATAGAAACCTAAACCAAAGTGACCAATAATCTGATCTGCATCAGATTTGTCTTTGTATTTCTCTACGAAATCAGTTGCACCGGAAAAAGCAACCTGATTGATATATTCCTCAACTTCCTCTGCGGTCATTCCAAGACCATTATCGATGAATTTCAGAGTCTTTTCTTCCGGATTTACGATTATCTGAATCTTGGCTTTGTAATCGGCAGGGAGAGTATATTCCCCGATCATATCCAGTTTCTTTAATTTGGTAATGGCATCACAGCCGTTGGAAATTAATTCACGATAGAAGATATCGTGGTCGGAATATAACCATTTTTTTATGATAGGAAACAGATTATCGCTATCAATTGATAAAGTACCATGTTTATTTGTCATTGTATATGCATCTCCTTTGTTTTAATTCGTAAGTATTCGATACAAAAAATGATATATCTGCCATTTGGAAAAGTCAATAGAAAATTAGCACTCTTTTTGGATGAGTGCTAACAAAAACACTGGAAATGCCGAAAAACAGGGCATTTCCGTATTTCTTAAAAGTTTATAAACTGTGGACATCATGCCGAAAAAATGGTACCATAGTATGAAGTAAATTTTAGAAAAAGGAGTATTACGATATGTTAAAAGAAGGCATAAAAGGTACACAGGAAGTGGTTGTTTCTGAAGAAAATACAGCTAAGACAATGGGAAGCGGTGCATTGGATGTGTTTGCGACACCTGCCATGATCGCCCTGATGGAAAAGACTGCCTGGGAGAGCGTACAGCCTTATCTGGAAGAAGGAAGCGGAACCGTAGGAACTCTTATGAATGTAAAACATGTAGCGGCATCTCCGGTAGGAATGAAAATTACATGTGAGACAGAACTTGTAAAAGTAGACGGACGCGCCCTTACATTTACAGTGAAAGCTTTTGATGAAGCCGGACTGATTGGAGAGGGAGAGCATGAGCGCTTTGTAGTTTTTAATGATAAATTTCAGGCAAAGGCAGATGCAAAACTGCAGAAATAATGTTATACGATAAAGATATCCGGGAACCTCTTTTTGAATTCCTGGAAGAGACATATGGAAAAGTAAGATTTTTGGAAGAACAGGTAATGGGACAGTCACGTGCGGATATTGTCATGGTTGTTCCGGATGCGTTGTACGGAATCGAGATTAAAAGCGATGCAGATTCTTATGTGCGGCTGGAGCGGCAGATTCAGGATTATGATCTCTATTATGATTACAATTATGTCGTCGTGGGTACAAAACATGGAGCCCATATTGCAGAACATGTCCCGGAGCACTGGGGAATCATAACCGTGGAACAGACGGAGACGGGCATTGATTTTTACAGGATGCGTGAACCAAAATTAAATCATGGTATGCAGTGGACGAACAAAATTGAAATTTTGTGGAGACCGGAACTGGCCCATATTCAGGAACTGAATGAGATGCCTGCCTACAAAGCCAAAAGTAAGCGCTTTGTGGCAGATAAGATCGTAGAAATGGTGCCGAAAGAGTGTCTGGCATTACAGCTTTCAGAGGAACTTTTCGAGCGTGATTACACGAAGATCTGGAAGACAATCCAGGCGTATCGTGCAGAGAACGGACAGAAGCCGAGAAGACGCCGCAGACGCAGAAGAATCAAAAAGCGGGGCTAAAATAACAAAAACAATAAAAAATATCAACTAAATTGTTTAAATTTAATCATTGCATATATCAATAACTGTGATAAAATTCTATCATAGTTGTTGATATATTTTAATTTTAGAAAAGAGGAACATTATGAAGAATTTTGACAAGTATGAGAGACAGTATTTCCTTCCACCAGTATGTGAGTATGACTGGGTAAAGAAAGATTACATAGAGAAAGCACCTATCTGGTGTTCGGTAGATTTAAGAGATGGTAACCAGGCGCTGATTGAGCCAATGAGCCTGGATGAGAAGCTGGAATTCTTCCAGATGCTTGTGGATATCGGATTTAAGGAAATCGAAGTTGGTTTTCCGGCAGCATCTGAGACAGAGTTTATTTTTATGCGTACATTGATCGAACGTGATATGATTCCGGATGATGTAACGGTACAGGTACTGACACAGGCCAGAGAGCATATCATTAAAAAGACATTCGAAGCAGTCAAAGGTGCACCACATGCAGTAATTCATCTGTACAATTCTACGTCTGTGGCTCAGAGAGAACAGGTGTTTAAGAAAGATAAGGAACAGATCAAGAAGCTTGCCGTAGATGGAGCAGAATTATTAAAGAAACTGGCATCTGAGACAGATGGAGATTTTTCTTTTGAGTATAGCCCGGAGAGTTTTCATGGTACAGAAGTAGAATATGCTGTTGAGGTTTGCAATGCGGTTCTTGATGTATGGCAGCCAAGTGAGAAGCAGAAGGCAATCATCAATATTCCTGCAACGGTTGAGACAGCTATGCCACATGTATTTGCAACACAGATTGAATATGTAAGTAAGAACCTGAAATACCGTGACAATGTAGTATTAAGCCTTCACCCACATAACGACAGAGGCTGTGGTGTCAGCGATGCTGAGTTGGGACTTTTAGCAGGAGCTGACCGTATCGAGGGAACATTGTTTGGAAATGGTGAGCGTACTGGTAACGTAGACATCATCACACTTGCCATGAATATGTTCTCCTATGGTATCAATCCGAAGCTTGACTTTGCTAATATGCCACAGATTCGAGAAAAATATGAGCGTCTGACAAGAATGCAGGTAAATGATCGTGCTCCATATGCCGGAGACCTGGTATTCTCTGCATTTTCCGGATCGCATCAGGATGCGATTGCAAAAGGCATGGCATGGAGAGAAGAAAAGAAGCTTAAGACATGGACCGTTCCATATCTTCCAATTGATCCGATGGATGTGGGAAGAACTTATGACGGCGATGTTATCCGTATCAACAGCCAGTCCGGAAAGGGAGGAATCAGTTATATTCTGAAACAGAACTTTTCTATTTCTATGCCTGTTGCAATGCGAGAGGAAGTTGGATATGCCGTAAAGCAGGTTTCTGATGAGGAACATAAAGAACTTTCTCCACAGTGGGTATATGAGATTTTTGAGGAAAATTATGTGAACCGTATGCCTTACTTTACCATTGGTGAGTGCCATTTCAAGCAGAATGATGGAATTATGGCTGAGGCAAGCATTAATTTTGGAGGAAAGACAACGGTTGTAGATGCAAATGGTAACGGCCGTTTGGACGCTGTCAGCAATACATTAAAGCAGTTCTTTGGCATCAGCTATGAACTGTCTACTTATGAGGAACATGCACTTTCTCATGGTTCTTCTTCAAAAGCCATCGCATATGTAGGAATTACCTGTGATGGAAAGAATTACTGGGGCGTTGGTATGGATGAAGATATTATTAAGGCATCTATCAGTGCACTGGTAGTTGCGGTAAACAAATTGCCACAGATCCAGCAGAATGAAGAAGGACAGGATGAACGTCTGACTGCTATGCTCAATTATATTCAGAACAACTATCAGACAGTTACATTGGAGAGCGTTGCGGAACAGTTCCATTTATCTGAGCCATACGTGTCCAAGTATATCAAAGATAAGTCCGGAAAGACATTTGGAGAGCATGTGGCACATATTCGTATGAAACGTGCGAAGACGCTTCTGAAAAACGGAAATATGACCGTTGAGAATATCGCTTATGCTATTGGATATCAGAATGTAGAGCATTTTAACCGTACATTCAAGAAGAGTTTTGATATGACACCGATTCAATATCGGAACGAAAGTCGCGAGCAGAAATAATAAAAGTATCAAGTTTTCTGTGAAAACTTGATATGTAGCGTCAGCCCATTTGCTGAAAGCAAATTTTGCATGGGCTGATGTTCAAGGAAAAGTATCAAGCTTTCTATGAAAACTTGATATGAAGCGTCAGCCCATTTGCTGAAAGCAAATTTTGCATGGGCTGATGTTCAAGAAAAAGTATCAAGCTTTCTATGAAAAGAGGAGAAAACTATGAAAAGAAAAATGAGAGTGCTTGCATTATATCTGGCGGGCGTACTGGCAATTACAGGATTGTCAGCCGGCAAAGTGCAGGCTTCGCCGAAAGTTTATACTGGGAATAATCAAAACAATATATCATATTTGACGATTGACTATTCGGAAAGTTATAAATCAGGAAAAATCAAAGGCAAGTACACGTATACGATGCCAACACTGATTGGAACTTCAAAGGCTGTGAAAAAGATCAATAAGGCGTTGAAAGCGGGATACACAGCGTCGCAGAAAGAGAAAGACAATCTCTGGGATTATGTCAAAACCGACAGCAAAGATGATGCTGCGAATCGGAAGGTAGTATATGAACTGACTTCTACGTGTAAGGTAAGATACAATCAAAAGGGATACATCTCTTTTTCCTATGACCATTACTGGTTCGCAGGTGGCGTATCCAATATCTGGACAGATGGTATGACGTTTGATTTGAAAACAGGAAAGAAGCTAGGTATTTCAGATGTTGTATCTGGAAGCAATACAAAAATTCGAAAAAAGATTCTTGCAAAATATGAAAAAAAGAATGGCGAACTTGGAGAACTCGGACAGGATGAAATCTTGAAAGATACCAAGATGAAAGATTTCCAATTCTACCTGAATAAAGATGGAAACGTCGTTGTATGCTTTGGACCGTATCAGCCGGGTGGCGGTAATGGAAAGAGCACGATTACACTAAAAAGCAATTTGAAGTAAAGAAAAGGAGCCGAAATGGCTCCTTTTCGTGTAATTTAAATTGTTTCTGCGATATGTCTTGCTACATATACACCGGATGCTGACGCGTGGGACAGAGAATGTGTAACGCCACTTCCGTCGCCGATGATATAAAGACCCGGATACTTACTCTGTAAATGTTCGTCGATTTCTACTTCCATATTGTAGAATTTTACTTCAACGCCGTACAGGAGAGTATCGTCATTTGCTGTTCCCGGTGCAATCTTGTCTAAAGCGTAGATCATTTCGATAATTCCGTCGAGAATACGTTTTGGAAGAACAAGGCTTAAATCACCTGGTGTAGCTGCGAGGGTAGGGGTGACAAGGCCTTCTTCAATTCGCTTAGTGTTGCTTCGACGTCCACGGACAAGGTCACCGAAACGTTGCACGATGACTCCACCGCCTAACATGTTGGAAAGTCTGGCAATGCTTTCGCCATATCCGTTACTGTCTTTGAATGGCTCAGAGAAATGCTTTGCAACAAGAAGGGCAAAGTTGGTATTCTCTGTGCGCAAATCTGCACTTTCATAACTGTGTCCGTTTACAGTTACAATACCGTTTGTATTTTCGTTAACAACCATGCCGTATGGATTCATACAGAATGTACGAACGTTATCTTCGAATTTCTCGGTACGGTATACGATTTTGCTTTCATACAGTTCATCGGTCAGATGAGAGAAGATGACTGCAGGCAGCTCGACACGGACACCGATGTCCACGCGGTTGGATTTGGTTGGAATATGTAAATCATTGCAGACAGTTTCCATCCATTTGCTTCCGCTTCGTCCGACGGAAATAACACATTTCTTACAGTCATAACTGTTGTCTTTTGTGTCAACACGGTAATCACCGTTGTCTAATACTTCGATTTTTTCGATTGGAGTATCAAAGAAGAAATCCATATGATCCTTCATTTCATTGTAGAGATTCTCCAAAACAACGTAATTGATGTCTGTTCCGAGATGACGGACAGAGGCATCTAACAGTTTTAATTTATTCTGCAGACACAGCTTTTTTAAGTTAGTTCCGGCGGTAGAGTACATTTTAGTTCCTTCGCCGCCGTGAGACATATTGATCTTGTCAACATACTCCATGAGATCAATCGCCTGCTTGCGTCCGATATATTCATAAAGAGTACCACCAAAATCGTTGGTGATATTGTATTTTCCATCAGAAAAAGCGCCTGCACCGCCGAAACCATTCATGATCGCACATGTTTTACATTTGATACAGTTTTTTACTTTATCCCCATCAATTGGACAATGACGCTTTTCGAGAGAATGACCTGCGTCAAATACTGCAATTTTTAAATCTTTATTTTTTTGCATCAGCTCATAGGCAGAAAAAATACCACCAGGACCTGCTCCAATGATTATCACATCGTACATTATATGATTACCTCCATGCATAGAAAAATTTTACTCACACTTATCAATAGTATAACATGAACTAATAAATATGAAAAGATATATTTCAAAATAAAATTCGGAGGTAAAATTCGGATGAAATTCAGATTATTCAAAAGGATTAACATGCACCATAACATGCTTTACTTTTGGAAATTTTTTTTCAATATGATCATGGACACGTTCGGCAATGGCATGTGTTTCTTTTAACGGACGATCACCATCTGCGGCGATTTCTACATCGACATAGATTTTGTTGCCAAACTCACGTGTGCGCAGATCGTCGATACGAAGAACACCTTCTTCTTCACAGATACAGTCTCTTAAAAGCTGCTCATCACCTTCGTTACAGGAATGGTCGACCATTTTATCAACCGCGTCATGGAAAATATCATAGGATGCTTTGACGATAAAGACACAGATGACAAGGCTGGCAATCGAATCGCAGATCGGAAATCCGAGACGTGCACCGGCAATACCGACTAAAGCGCCGACAGAGGAGAGTGCATCGGAACGATGGTGCCATGCATCTGCCATAAGTGCAGCGGAATCTATACGGGTCGCGTTAACTTTGGTGTACCAGAACATCGCTTCTTTTGTAGCGATGGAGATTACAGCAGCCACGAGAGCAAGGATACCAGGGACGGCCAGATCGGCATAATGTCCGCTTGCAATTGTTTTGACTGCGGATATACCTATGGAAATACCTGTGATGAAAAGGATGACAGCAAGGATAATTGCTGCAACACATTCCAGTCGCTCATGACCATATGGATGTTCTTTGTCGGATTCTTTGGATGAAACATGGATACCAATGATGACAACGATACTGCTGAAGACATCTGATGCGGAATGTACGGCATCACTGATCATGGCGCCGGAATTGGCAAGCAGTCCTGCGATCAACTTGAATGCAGAGAGCAAAAGATTGCCAATGATACTTACCGATGTGACACGGTTTGCTGTCTTTTGAAATTGATTACTCATATAAAATATCCCCCTTATAATAAATAAATGAAAAGCGTTTCAACTAAGAAACGCTTACGTACAAAATGGAATATATGTATCTTTTATAATATAGCAATTTATGGATGTTTGTGCAATAAAATCAGGCTTTGTTCTTAAAGAAATGCGAATGAGTTTTATATAAGAAAAATCAGTGTTTTATAAGAAAAATCAGTTGTAAAAAAGAGATGTTAGCAACAAATGATAATGATAAGTGATGTTTAATAAGAATGAGAAAAAACTAATAGAAATTGGAAAAAACGAAAAAAAGACATTGACATCTAATAATCGTTAGCTTATACTAACAAACGTGAGAAGTGAAAAACTTTATCAAGAAAGAAGGAGAGTATGATGCCACTTACAATGTCGCCGAAAGGCAAAGAAGTAACAATTCAACGAATCGGTGGAAAAGATGAAGTACGCAGACATTTAGAGGAACTGGGCTTTGTAGCTGGTGGACTCGTGACTGTTGTTTCAGAAGCAGCCGGAAATATGATTGTAAATGTGAAAGGTGCCCGCGTAGCCATTGGTCGCGAACTGGCAAATCACATTTTCATATAATACTAATAAGAAAAGAGGAGTAAAAACATGACTTTAAAAGATGCTAAAATCGGTCAGACAGTCACCGTAACGAAGATTACGGGCGAAGGCGCTGTCAAGAGAAGAATCATGGACATGGGCATTACAAAGGGTGTAGAAGTTTACGTTCGTAAAGTCGCACCTCTTGGCGATCCGGTCGAAGTAACCGTAAGAGGCTATGAGCTTTCGTTAAGAAAAGCAGATTCACAAATGATCGAAGTACAGTAAGAAGATAGCAAATAGAAGGAGAAATCATATGGCAATTAAAATTGCACTCGCAGGTAACCCAAACTGCGGTAAGACAACGTTGTTTAATGCGTTGACCGGTGCAAACCAGTATGTTGGTAACTGGCCAGGCGTAACAGTCGAGAAAAAAGAAGGAAAATTAAAGGGACACAAGGATGTTGTGATCATGGATTTACCTGGTATCTATTCCTTATCTCCATACACATTGGAGGAAGTGGTAGCCAGAAATTACCTGATCGGTGAGCGTCCGGACGCAATCATCAATATCATTGATGGAACGAACATTGAGCGTAACCTTTATCTTACAACACAGATTATTGAGCTTGGTATCCCTGTTATTATGGCCGTCAACATGATGGATCTTGTTACAAAGAACGGTGACCAGATCAATATCAAAGCATTAGGTGATGCTTTAGGATGCGAAGTAGTTGAAATCTCTGCTTTGAAAGGAACTGGCGTAACAAAGGCTGCTGAGAAAGCAGTAGCTGCAGCACAGCAGAAGAAAGCAGTTAATCGTGTACATGCATTTTCGGTTGATGTAGAGAACTGTATCAGCACAGTAGAGGATAAGCTTGGAAGCACAGTTGCAGAAGAACAGAAGAGATTCTTCGCAATCAAATTGATCGAGCGTGATTCAAAAATTTCGGATCAGCTTTCAGCTGTTCCGGATGTATCAGCAGAAATCAATGCATTGGAAGAGAAGATGGATGATGATACAGAGAGTATTATCACAAACGAAAGATATACATACATCACTTCTATCATTGGAAAATGTGTAAAGAAAGCAACCGGAAAAGAAAAGCTTACAACTTCTGACAAGATCGATAAGATTGTAACAAACCGTTTTGCTGCATTACCAATTTTTGCATTGATTATGTTCGTTGTTTACTATGTTTCCGTAACAACCGTTGGAGCGTTCTTAACAGACTGGACAAATGATACTTTATTTGGTGAGTGGATTATTCCTGGTGCACAGTCATTCTTTGACAACATTGGATGTGCTGCATGGCTGAGCGGATTGATCGTTGATGGTATTATCTCCGGTGTCGGTGCTGTACTTGGTTTCGTACCACAGATGCTTGTATTATTCATCTTCCTTGCATTCCTTGAGGGATGCGGATACATGGCGCGTGTTGCCTTTATCATGGACCGTATTTTCCGTAAATTCGGTTTATCAGGAAAATCATTCATTCCTATGCTGATTGGTACAGGATGTGGTGTTCCTGGTGTTATGGCCAGCCGTACAATTGAAAACGAACGTGACCGTCGTATGACAATTATGACAACCACATTTATTCCTTGTGGAGCAAAGCTTCCAATTATCGCTTTGATCGCAGGTGCATTCTTTGATAACGCAGGATGGGTTTCATGGTCTGCATATTTTGTTGGTATCGCAGCAATCATCTGCTCTGGTATCATCTTAAAGAAAACAAAGATGTTCTCCGGAGAGCCGGCACCATTCGTTATGGAGCTTCCATCTTACCATCTTCCAACTGTAGGCAGCGTACTTCGCAGCATGTGGGAGCGTGGATGGTCTTTCATCAAGAAAGCCGGAACAATCATTTTGTTATCTACCATCGTAGTATGGTTCACAACTTACTTCGGAGTTGTAGATGGATCCTTCCGTATGCTCTCTGATGAAGAAATCGATTATAGTATCTTGGCAGCTATCGGTAAAGGCATTTCATGGATTTTCATTCCACTTGGATGGGGAGACTGGAAGTCTGCAGTGGCAGCTGTTACCGGATTAGTAGCAAAAGAGAACGTAGTAGGTACATTTGGTATCCTATTCCACTATGGAGAAGTCGGAGAGGCCGGAGAAGAAATCTGGACAAACCTTTCTGCAAACATGACTGCAATCGCAGCATACTCTTACTTAGTATTTAACCTCTTATGTGCACCTTGCTTCGCAGCAATGGGAGCAATCAAGCGTGAGATGAACAACGCAAAATGGTTCTGGTTTGCAATCGGATACCAGTGTGGTCTTGCATACCTTGTATCTTTATGTATCTTCCAGATCGGTGGATTATTCACAGGTGCGGCAACATTTGGATTCTGGACAATCGTAGCAATCGCTATCATTATCGGATTCATCTATATGCTTGTTCGTCCTTATAAGGAAAGTACAACATTAGAGGAAAATGTAAAAATCGCTACAAAATAAGATTCAAAGGAGGCAGTTATGTCAGCAGAACAGCAGGAACAAAAACAAATCATCATCGAGCGGCTGAAAGAGGACGGCTGCCGAATTACGAAGCAGCGTCTGATGCTTTTGGATATCATTCTTGAAGACGAGTGCTCAAGCTGTAAAGAGATTTATTACCGGGCATCCAAAAAGGACCCGTCAATCGGTGCAGCCACAGTATATCGTATGATCAATACGTTAGAAGATATCGGTGCAATCAGTCGGAAAAATATGTACAAAATCAGTGTATAATACGAAGGAGATCTGCATACAAAAAGTATGTGGGTCTTCTTTTTTATACTTTTTGAACTTGTTTATTGAGAATTCTTTTCAAACAACAGCCTTGACAAAATGTTCTGAATTAGTTATATTTAATATGCGTTAGAGATAACTAACTCATATGTAAGGAGATGGATTATGTGCCAGGAAATTTTTCGCATGATGGGAACAATGAATCAGGACAGCGTTGAGTTTCAGCTTGCATTGCAGTGTGCCCCACTGATTACAGGAATCAAGATTTCAAATCTGCTCATGGTTGCAGCTGAAAACGAAGACCTGGTTATGGATCTTGTACAGGGATCCGGAATTACCTGTTTTTGTGTTATGCGGACAACAAAGAAAACCGCCTTCCTCTTATATCGTAAAGCCAAGCTGGAAGCTTACATATTTAAGCCGGAAGTACAGCAGTTGCTCAGAAAGCTTGGATACGAGGATTTTTCTTTGGAGAACGTATTGCATAGTTTTCGCAAAAAATATCAGGCACATATGAACCAGGGAAAGCAGTTCCCTCATGAGATGGGGCTGCTCCTTGGATATCCGGTAGAAGATGTGGTCGGCTTTATGGAAAATAACGGTAAGAATTATCTGTATTCCGGATATTGGAAAGTATATGCGGATGTTCCAGCAAAGAAACACATTTTTACACGATATGACGAAGCAAGAGAAACACTGATTCGTCTGTTGGCAAATGATATTGGAATCCGGTTGATCTTTGAAATTTACCGGGATGAAAGTATAAAAGAAATAGCTGTTTAGGAGGAAAAGAAAATGAGTAAAGTATGTGTGGTTTATTGGTCCCAGTCAGGAAATACGCAGGCAATGGCAGAGGCAGTCGGTAAGGGTGCAAGTGATGCAGGTGCAGATGTTTCTGTTGTATATGTTGGTGATGCTGCATTAGATGCTTTAAAAGAGTGCAAGGCATTTGCTTTAGGATGCCCTGCTATGGGCGCTGAAGTCTTGGAAGAAGCTGAGATGGAGCCATTTGTTGCAGATGTAGAAGGTATCTGTTCAGGAAAGACAATTGGTCTGTTCGGCTCTTACGGATGGGGCGATGGCCAGTGGATGCGTGATTGGGAAGAGCGCATGAGTGGTGCTGGTGCAACAATCAGCGGTGGCGAAGGCGTTATCTGTCAGGAAGCACCGGATGCTGATGCATTAGCTGCATGTGAGGCGCTTGGCAAAGCTCTCGCAGCTGTTTAAAATCGGGAAAATCGGTTAAAACCGTTTTCTATAAATATTATCTCCGCAAAGGAAACTTTGCTCCTAGTGTAAATCCGAGCCATCGCGAAAGCGGTGGCTCGCTCTCTTTTATATTCAAAAAATCAGAAATAATTACTTGGAATCCTTATAAATATCTCCTTGCAGAACAAGAAAAATTAGAATATATTGTAGATAGTACCAAGTTTTCTATGAAAAACTTGGTATGTAGTGTCAGCCTATTTGCTGAAAGCAAATTTTGCATGGGCTGACGTTCAAGAGATAGATGGAACAGGTTATGAAACCTGAAAAAGATAGAAACAAGAGGAACAACGGTGATCACAATTTATTGTGCGCTTTATGCAGAAGCGCAATATCTAATACAATATTTCGAGCTGAAGAAAGATTCTAAAGTAACACATTTTCAAATGTTTTCCAATGAAAAAAAAGATATCCGTGTGGTAATTACCGGAGTCGGAAAAATCAATATGGTAGTAGCAATCGCAGAACTTTCAACTTTATACCCGCCAAAAGGGGAGGATGTTATCGTAAATTATGGAAGTTGTGCGGCGAAGGATCATGCAGTGGGAAGTATATTTATCTGTAATAAAATAGTAGAAGAATGGACGGCACGTACATTTTATCCGGACATGTTATACCAGCATCCGTTTGCGGAAGCATGTCTGCATACGGTAGAAAAGGAAAAGCTGGAGAATTTGGCTGACGATTGTATTTATGACATGGAGGCGGCAGCTTTCTATCAAGGAGCAGCTTTTTATTATGGACCGCATCAGATGCTTTTCCTAAAGGTTGTCACAGATCATGGAGATATTCATGCTGAGGATCCGAAGGAATTTCAAAAACGCTTCTGCAACATTATGAATCAGGCAGGAGAAGAAATTGCCGCGTATTTGGATGAAAAATTACAGACGAATATTCAGGAGGAAGAGTGGAAGCTGGCTATGCAGGAGACGGCTTTTGAAGATCGTGTAAGACAGTTGGCAGAAGATCTGCATTGTTCAAAAACAATGGAAGCTACCGTGCGTCAGCTGATGCGATACTGGAAGCTTGCCGGTATAGATGTAAACACATTGCTTGCGCCGTTTTACGACAGTGAAAAACTACCATGTAAAGATAAAAGGGAAGGGAGCAGAATACTCAATGAATTACGCACAAAATGGTTATAACAGTGCTTTTTCCCATATATATGTGGAGGAACGTATTCTTTCACATCCCAGAACGCAGAAAATTCTGGCGCATTTTCCAAATGCACAAGTGATTTCCATTGGACATTATAAAGATGTGTTTTGCCGGAGAGGACAGCAATATGTCCAGCAGCATCAGGCGCAGAATCTGATTCTTGCTAAGAAAGAAGATCATTTTATTTATGAGGGGGCGAAACCCTGTCAGGATTTTGGAAATGAGCATTTCTATTACTGTTCGACAATGATGAACTGCATGTTCGATTGCGGTTATTGTTATCTGAAAGGTATGTATCCGTCCGGGCATATGGTTATATTTGTCAATCTTGAAGATTATTTTACAAAGCTCGAAGAGATGTTGGCAAAGAGTGAAATCTATTTGTGTGTGTCCTATGATACGGATCTTCTTGCGATGGATTCTCTGACCGGATATGCGTCAGCATGGGCAGATTTTGCAAAAAAACATGAGAATCTGAAAATAGAGATTCGAACAAAAAGTGCACGTATGGAGATGTGGGAGCAGTGTGAACCAGCATCCAATGTGATTTACGCATTTACTGTGGCTCCGGAGGAAATGATTGTAGCCAGTGAGAAAAAGACACCGTCGGCAAAAGCACGTATTGCCTGTGCTGTAGAAGGAGTCAAAAGAGGCTTTGCTGTAAGGTTGTGTTTTGATCCGATGCTGTATCTGCCAAATTGGAAAGAATATTATGGAAATCTGTTGGAAGCATTTGATCAGGCTTTTGCTGAAAAGGGTTGTCACTTTTCAGATGTGATGGATGTGAGTGTTGGAGCATTCCGCATTTCACAGGATTACATGAAGAAAATAAGGCGTGTGGAGCCGGATTCCGTGATTGTGCAGTTCCCGTTTGTCAATGAAGGTGGCATCTATCAGTATCCAAAGTCTCTGTTAGAGCAGATGGAACAGTATCTGGTGGAAGAGCTGGAAAAGCGTATTCCGCGTAATCGTATTTTTTTGGACAGGGAGTGAAAAAGATAATGCAGCAGAAAAAGAGTGCAATTGTAACGGGAGCAAGTTCCGGCATTGGGTTTTCCATTGCAAAAGAATTGTGTAATCTTGGATATGAGGTATATGGATTCGGTCGTGATTTTTCAAAAGCAGAGGTTGCTTCCTATATAGAAAAGCACCCCTTGTTCCATACAAAGGTCTGTGACCTTTTAGAGACGCAGCGGATGTGCGATATGGCAAAAGAGATTGCAAAGAGTACACAACTACATATCTTAGTCAATGCGGCTGGTGTGGGGTATTATGGATTGCATGAAGAATTGAATGTAAAACAGATTCAGACACTGGTGCGTACCAATCTGGAAGTGCCGATGATCCTGACGAATCGTCTGCTTCGTACGCTAAAACAAAACAGAGGACATATCATCAATGTTTCCTCCATCACAGCAAAACAGAATAATCCGCATGGCTGTGCATATGGTGCAGTAAAAGCAGGACTGACCAGCTTTGGCGCAAGCCTTTTTGAAGAGGCGCGCAAGTACGGAATTAAGGTGACGACAATACATCCGGATATGACAGATACGGATTTGTACCGGGATGCGGATTTTACCTGTGCAAAAGAAACTGGATGCTATCTGGAAAGCGAGCAGATTGCAGAGGCAGTGCGTTTTCTGTTAGAACAGCCCAGAGGAACTGTGATTCCGGAAATTACGATCCGACCGCAGTATCATAGAATCGCACGGAAAGCAAAGACCGCTGATGCTTTGAAATCAAAAATATATGTAAAGAATTGTTGATAGAAAGTAAGTGGAAATAATGAAAGAGAAACAACAGGGAATTTTATTTATCATATTGGCAGGATTTTTCTTTGCCTCGATGAGCTTTTTTGTACGTTTGTCGGGTGATTTGCCTACCATGGAGAAAGCATTCTTTCGAAATGCAGTGGCAGTTCTTGTGGCTGCATTTATGCTTGCACGTACAAAAGAAGGATTTCATGTACAGAAAGGCAGCTGGCCGGATTTGCTTATGCGAAGCTTTTGTGGCACGGTGGGATTAATCTGCAACTTTTATGCCGTCGATCACATGAATATTGCAGATGCAAATATTTTAAATAAGCTGTCACCATTTTTTGCAATACTGATGTCTTATTTTATCTTAAAGGAGAAAGCAAACAAAGTAGAATGGGCATGTGTTGTAGCGGCATTTATCGGTGCTGTGTTTGTTGTAAAACCGGCATTTAATATGCAGTTTGTCAATGCAATGATCGGAGTAATTGGCGGTCTTGGAGCTGGCATTGCTTATACATTTGTGCGTAAACTTGGCAAAAAGGGAGAACGTGGACCGATTATCGTCATGGTGTTTTCGACATTTTCCTGCCTGTGTACACTTCCGTTTCTGACCGTAGAATTTCAGCCGATGAAAGCGGTGCAGCTTCTTTGTCTGCTGATGGCGGGAGTCAGTGCTGCCGGAGGGCAGATCTTTATAACCAAGGCATATACAAAAGCACCGGCAAAGGAAATTTCAGTATTTGATTATACCCAGGTGCTGTTTGCTGCATTGCTGGGATTTGTGTTCTTCGGGCAGATTCCGGATTGGATGAGTCTGGTGGGATATCTGATTATTATTGGAAGTGCAATCTTCAAATGGAATTACTTACGTAAAGAATAAAAAGATGAGACGCGTATAGACTTACGTTAAAAGGACTGCCGTTTTCCGGCAGTCCTTTTAACGTACACTTTATTTGTTTATCTCTTTCTTGAGATTCTTCTGTGCAGTAGAGAGCATCAATTTAATTCGATTCAACTGATTTACTTCAGATGCACCCGGATCATAATCAATCGCTACAATATTAGCACCGGGATATTCATGGCGAATTTCTTTGATTACGCCCTTACCTACAATATGGTTTGGCAGACATGCAAATGGCTGTGCGCAGACGATGTTTGTAGCACCCTGATGGATCAGCTCTAACATTTCACCGGTCAGGAACCAGCCTTCACCAGTCTGATTACCGATGGATACAATGTGTTCTGCATCCTTTGCGAGATCCTGAATGTAAGCAGTAGGCTTAAAATGTTTACTCTTTGCAAGTTCATCCCTGGCAGCTTTACGGATCCACTCAAAGAAACGGATCAGCATATTGTTGATGCGCTTAGACTTCTGTGTGGCACCTAAATAGTCTGCCTTGAAGTTCTGGTTATAACAACAGTAGAGCAGGAAATCGGTCAAATCTGGCACGACAGCTTCTGCACCTTCAGATTCAAGCAGATCAACGATATAATTGTTGGCCGCAGGAAGGAATTTAACAAGAATCTCACCAACGACACCGACACGAGGTTTCTTCTCATCGGTCATTGGAAGATTGTCAAAATCTCGGATAATTTCACGACACATCTTCTTGAATTTGCGATGAGAAAGAATCTTAGTGTTTCCAACAAATTCCATGACACGTTTCTTCCATTTCTCATGCAAAGCATTTGCAGAACCCGGAACTGCCTCATATGGACGAACACGATAGAGACAGCGCATGAAGATATCACCGAACTCAAGCGCGTACAGACCATGCTGAATGAGACTAGGTGTAATCTTGAAACCAGGGTTCTTCTCCAGTCCGACCATGTTGATGGAGATAACCGGAACATCCGGATAACCGGCTTTGATTAGCGCACGGCGGATGAAACCAATGTAGTTGGTCGCACGGCATCCACCACCAGTCTGGGAAATCAGGATAGCTGTCTTTGTCATATCGTATTTGCCGGACATTACAGCACTCATGATCTGACCAATGACAATAAGGGATGGATAGCATGCGTCATTGTTTACGTATTTTAACCCAACATCTACACATTCTCTTGCAGGAATATCTGGAATGACCAGATTGTATCCGGCTGCACGGAATGCAGGAAGGAGCAGATCAAAATGAATTGGTGACATCTGCGGACAAATGATGGAGTAGTTGTTTTTACGCATTTCCTCTGTAAAAATAACACGCTCGTAATTTGCCGGATGGATTTCGCGCTTCTCGTGTTTTTTCTCTTTTACGCGAATTGCAGACAGAAGAGAACGGATACGGATACGTGCTGCTCCAAGGTTGTTTACTTCATCGATTTTCAGGCAGGTGTAAATCTTGCCGGAACCTGTCAGAATGTCATTGACGCAGTCGGTTGTTACGGCATCGAGACCGCATCCGAAGGAATTTAGCTGGATGAGATCCAAATCATCTCTTGTCTTTACATAGTTTGCTGCAGAGTAAAGACGGCTGTGATACATCCACTGATCCATAACGATGAGCGGACGCTCGAGATTGCCAAGGTGGGAGATAGAATCTTCTGTCAGTACACAGATACCGTAGGAGTTGATCAGTTCCGGAATACCATGGTTGATCTCAGGGTCCACATGATATGGGCGTCCTGCCAGAACAATACCGCGACGACCAGTTTCTTCCATATATTTTAATACTTCTTCACCCTTTTTCTGCATCTCAAGGCGTGTAACTTCTAATTCTTTCCAGCCTTCGGAGACCGCATCGCGGACTTCGGATTCGGAAATATGGAACTCTTTCTTGAAGCAGGCAACCAGCTGCTGGGAGAGAACTTCTTCGTTGGTAAAAGCCATAAACGGATTTAAGAACCGCATCTGACCGCTTGTGATTTCATCCACGTTATTTTTAATATTCTCAGAATAAGAAGTAACAATCGGACAGTTGTAGTGGTTGTTTGCATCCGGAAATTCATTTCTTTCGTATGGAATTGCCGGATAGAAGATAAAGTCCACGTTCTGGTGAATGAGCCATGCAATGTGTCCATGTGCAAGTTTTGCAGGATAACATTCGGACTCACTCGGAATACTGTCGATACCGAGCTCGTAAATCTTTCGCGTAGACTGCGGAGACAGTACAACAGAAAAGCCGAGCTTTTTGAAGAACGTAGCCCAGAATGGATAGTTCTCGTACATGTTCAGAACACGTGGAATACCAACAGTTCCGCGGGTCGCTTCCTCTGCGGAAAGCGGTTTGTAGTCAAAAAGTCTCTTGTTTTTATATTCAAATAAGTTTGGAATGTTTTCTTTATTCTTTTCTTTTCCAAGTCCGCGTTCACAACGGTTTCCGGTGATGTACTGACGGTTGTCGGAGAACTTGTTGATCGTCAGCAGACAGTGGTTTGTACATCCCTGGCAGCGCGCAAGCTTTGTTGTGTAGGAAAGCTCGTTGATCTGCTCGATGGTAAGCATACTTGTCTGGTAGCCTTCTTCGTGACGTTCTCTTGCGATGAGCGCGGCTCCGAAAGCACCCATGATTCCGGCGATATCCGGACGGGTTGCGTGGACACCTGCGATTTTCTCAAAGCTTCGGAGTACAGCGTCATTGTAGAATGTTCCACCCTGTACAACAATATTTTCGCCTAAATCTTTGGCATCGGATAATTTGATAACCTTGAATAAAGCGTTCTTGATAACCGAATATGCAAGTCCGGCAGAAATATCAGCGACAGAGGCACCTTCTTTCTGCGCCTGCTTAACTTTGGAATTCATAAATACGGTACATCTTGTTCCAAGATCGATTGGATTCTTTGCAAAAAGTGCTTCTTTGGCGAAATCCTGTACTGAGAAATTCAATGATTTTGCAAAAGTCTCGATGAAGGAACCACATCCGGAAGAACATGCCTCGTTCAACTGTACGGAATCAACGGTCTGATTCTTGATCTTGATACATTTCATATCCTGACCACCGATATCTAAGATACAGTCAACTTTCGGATCGAAGAAAGCAGCTGCGTAATAATGGGCAACTGTCTCAACCTCGCCGTCGTCCAGCATCAGCGCGGCTTTCAAAAGTGCCTCGCCGTATCCGGTAGAGCAGGAATGAACAATATGTGCTTTTTCCGGCAGCTTTTCATAGATTTCCTGAATGGAATGGATTGCTGTAGCCAGAGGGCTTCCGTTGTTGTTGCTGTAGAAAGAATACAGCAGGTCACCATTCTCACTTACCAATGCAATCTTTGTTGTGGTAGAACCGGCATCAATTCCCAGATAACAGTTTCCTTCGTAAGATGCAAGGTCTGCGGTCTGTACATGATTGTTTCCATGACGTTTGGTAAATGCGTCATAGTCTGCCTGATCGGCAAAAAGCGGATCCAGGCGGGCTACTTCGAATTCCATCTTGATACCGGAAGAAAGCTTCTTTAATAAAGTGGAAAGCGTGGTAACAGAGTCTTCTTTATAATTAAGTGCCGAACCAATTGCTGCAAACAGATGGGAATTGTCCGGTGTGATCGCATGCTCATCGTCCAGATTGAGTGTGCGGATAAAAGCAGCCTTTAATTCAGAAAGAAAGTGCAGTGGTCCGCCAAGGAATGCCACATGTCCACGAATTGGTTTACCGCAGGCAAGTCCACTGATCGTCTGATTTACAACTGCCTGAAAAATGGAGGCAGACAGGTCTTCACGTGTTGCACCTTCATTGATCAGCGGTTGAATATCGGTTTTGGCAAATACGCCGCAACGGGCTGCAATCGGATAGATTGCTTTGTAGTTCTTGGCATATTCATTGAGTCCGGAAGCATCCGTCTGAATAAGAGAAGCCATCTGGTCAATGAAAGAACCGGTACCACCGGCACAGATACCATTCATACGCTGCTCAACATTACCGCCTTCAAAATATATAATTTTGGCATCTTCACCACCGAGCTCAATCGCCACATCTGTCTGCGGGGCATAGTGCTGAAGTGCTGTAGAAACAGAGATTACCTCCTGTACAAACGGAACCTCAAGATGCTTGGCGAGGGTGAGACCGCCGGAACCGGTGATCATTGGAGCTACTGAAAGCTCACCAAGCTGATCAAATGCCTTCTGGATCAGAGAAGTCAGTGTTTCCTGAATGTTGGCAAAATGACGTTCGTAATCAGAAAAAAGCAGATTGTCCTGCTCATCTAACACAGCCACTTTTACTGTGGTAGATCCGATGTCAATTCCAAGTTTATGTAAGGATTTATTTTCCATAAAAAGTAACCTCCGCCTTAGTGTCTATTATAAATAGGTAAGTAATCATACCGCTCATAAGCATACAACATTATACGACAAGGGCGAACAAAATACAATGAGCGAAAAAATAAACATTTTATAAAATAAGAAACGATTTTCGTGAAAAATAAACATTCTGTTAAGAATGAGCACCTTCATTGACAAGCAAGTCTGCAAAAAAGTATAATACAAGAAGTTAAATGCAAGAAACGAGAGTTAGGAGAAAAATATGAACTGGATAGACAAAATGGAAAAGAAGTGGGGAAGATACGCAATCGTTAATCTCTCCCGGTATTTGGTATTTGCACAGATCATTGGACTGGTGATGGCGATGGCCGTTCCACAGGTCCTTTCGTATATGACATTCTCCGGATATGATATTTTACATGGTCAGATTTGGAGACTGATCAGCTGGATTTTTATCCCGACAGCATCACTGGATATTTTCGGACTGCTGTTTTTGTTCTGTGTGTTTATGTGGGGCAGTCAGTTGGAAAGCCTGATCGGAACATTTCGTTTGAATCTGTTCGTGTGGGGCGGTGTTCTCTGGTGTGATATCGCGGGAATGATTGCATATGTTCTCTTACGACTGATATTTAAGGTTGATGTCAGCCCGAATCTTACACCGTACTATATTCTCATGTCCATGCTGCTTGCAATTGCCATCTGTCTGCCGGATGCGGAGGTTCGCCTGTATTTTGTACTTCCGATTAAAATGAAGTGGATGCTTGTATTCGAGCTGGTTTATGTGGGATATGCTGTTGTGATGTGTTACGTGAATGGTTTTCAGGCATATGGTTCAAATGGTGCAGGTGGACAACTACTGGCATTTATCGTTGGAACGCTGCAAAGCCTGCCAATCCTTGTTCCGGTGTTGCATATGTTCTGGTTTTTCCATGCAATCAAGATGCGTCTTTCCAGAAAGCAGAGAAAACGGCAGAAGCAGTTTCGGTCGCAGATGTCTGCGCCACGTCCTGGTTCCGGAATTTCCATGCACAAATGTGCAATCTGCGGACGTACAGAAATTACAAATCCGGAGCTGGAATTCCGCTATTGCAGCAAATGCGTCGGCAATCGGGAATACTGTCAGGATCATCTGTTTACGCATCAGCATGTGCGATAACGACTATAAGATTTTCTGAAAAATAATATTAGGTATCCTAATGATTTGTAAAATTTGTGTCAAATTCTGTTTGGTTTTGACACAAATGCGTTGACTGAAAAAATTTAGTGTGCTACTTTGGTAGGGTGAAAAAGAAAAAGGTCGACCGACAGGAGGAAAACATTATGAAAAAGAAGATCTTGAGTTTGTTATTGGTTGCAGGTCTTTCTGTATCCCTGTTTGCAGGATGCGGTTCAGGTGCTGCAGATGCAGATAAGGCAACAGCAGAAGGTGGAAAAGAAGCTGCTTCTGATTTGAAAATTGGAGCAATCTTAATCGGTGATGAGACAGAGACATATTCAAAGGCTCACATCGATGGTATCAAGGAAGCTGCAAAGGAATTAGGTATTCCAGAAAATAACATTGAGTGGAAGGAACGTATTGACGAGTCTGAAGACTGCTACGACGCAGCCAAAGCACTGGTTGCTGATGGATGTACACTTGTTATTTCCAACAGTTATGGACATCAGGATTACATTGCAGAAGCGGCAGAAGAGTTTACAGATGTCAATTTCGTATCAATGACTGGTGACTACGCAGCAATCTCAGGATTGGACAATTATTATAATGCATTTACAAATGTATATGAGTCCCGCTATGTATCAGGTGTCGTTGCAGGTATGAAGATTGCAGAACTTGATAAGAATGGTGAGATTCCAAAAGACGGATATGACGAAGAGGGAAATGTCAAGGTCGGATATGTAGGCGCTTACCCATACGCAGAGGTAGTTTCCGGATATACCGCATTTTTCCTTGGTATCCAGTCTGTATTTCCAAATGTTGTCATGGACGTACAGTATACAAATTCATGGTTTGATATCGACGGTGAGGCAGCTGCGGCAGATATGCTGATCAAGCGTGGATGTGTGATCATCGGACAGCACGCAGATTCTACCGGAGCTCCGGATACGGTTGAGAAAGCATGGCAGAACGGACAGGTTGTTTATTCTGTAGGATATAACATGAGCATGCTTGATGTTGCACCGGATGCAGCACTTACCAGTGCTACCAACGTATGGTCTGCATACTACAAGGAGCTTTTTAGCGATGTATTAAACGGAAAAGAAATTCCGCAGGATTGGTCAAAAGGATTCAATGATGATGCAGTTGCAATCACAGATCTTGGGCCAAACGTTGCAGAAGGCACTGCAGACAAGGTCGCAGAAGTTGAAGCAGCACTTAAGGATGGTTCTTTACACGTATTTGATACATCCAAGTTTACCGTAAATGGAAAACAGATCACAGAAGATGATGCAAAGGTTGATCTTTCTTATGTAGATTACTCAACAAATACCGTTGTTTACAAGGGAGATACAAAGACTGCACTTGTTACAGATGATGATGGAAATTCTTATTTTGAAGAGTCTGTACTTCGTGCTGCACCATATTTCACATTGAGAATTGATGGTATTACAGAACTGAACGCAAACTAAAAACGTACCATAAGGTAATAGAAAGAAGGGAGCATGTGGTATCTGCCATATGCTCCCATAATGTGTTTCTAGAAAGGAATTTATAAATGGGTGAAGTAGAACAAAAGCTGGCAATTGACATGCGAAATATTACCAAGACTTTTGGAACAGCTGTGGCGAACAACAAGGTGAACCTACAAGTGAAATACGGAGAGGTATTATCGCTGTTAGGTGAGAACGGAAGTGGAAAAACAACCTTGATGAACATGTTGTCCGGTATTTATTTTCCAGATGCAGGACAGATCTTTATCAAAGGACAGGAAGTAACCATCCGTTCGCCACATGATGCACTGGAACTGGGGATTGGTATGGTGCATCAGCATTTTAAGCTGGTGGATGTCTTTTCTGCAACTGAGAACGTAATACTTGGATTAAAAGAAAAGGAGTCCCGTAAACAGGTTGAGGAGAAGATTCAGAAAATCTGTGATAAATACGGATTTGAAGTAGATCCCAAGAAAAAAGTGTACGACATGTCTGTGGCAGAAAAGCAGACACTTGAGATTGTAAAAGTACTGTATCGTGGTGCAGATATTCTGATTCTGGATGAGCCGACAGCTGTACTGACACCGCAGGAGACCAAACGTCTCTTTAAAGTGATGCAGAATATGAAAGCTGACGGAAAGGCAATCATTATCATCACACATAAGCTGAACGAAGTACTCAGTGTTTCTGACCGTGTAACCATTTTAAGAAAAGGCGAGTATGTCGGAACGGTCCCGACTTCGGAAGCGACCGAGAGTTCGCTGACTGAGATGATGGTTGGAAAGAAAGTGGAACTGAACATTGACCGTCCGTCCGTAGAACAAAAAGAAGTACGCCTGAAAGTGGAACATGTTTCGGTTGATAATGAATATGGTGTTTCGGTACTTGATGATGTCAACTTTGAAGCATACAGTGGAGAAATTCTTGGTATTGCCGGAATTTCCGGATGTGGTCAGAAGGAGCTTCTTGAGGCAATTGCCGGTTTGCAGGTAACAAAAGAGGGGGGCAGCATCCAGTATACAGCACCGGGAAAAGAAGCGGAGGAACTTTTGGACAAGACGCCAAAACAGATTCGTGAGTACGGTGTGGCTTTGTCTTTCGTTCCAGAAGATCGTCTGGGAATGGGACTTGTCGGCTCTATGGGAATGACTGAAAACATGCTGCTTCGAAGCTACACCGATGGAAAATCACCATTTCTTTCTATGAAAAAACCAAGAAAGCTGGCATACAAGATCAAGGATAGTCTGGACGTTGTGACAACCGGGGTGAATACGCCTGTGCGCAAACTCTCCGGTGGAAATGTACAGAAAATTCTGGTGGGACGCGAGATTGCCAATGCGCCAAACGTTCTGATGACAGCATACGCAGTCCGTGGACTGGATATCAATACTTCATATACCATCTACCGTCTTTTGAACGAACAGAAGAAAAAAGGTGTGGCAGTCATTTATGTAGGGGAAGATTTGGATGTGCTGCTTGCATTGTCCGATCGGATTCTGGTGCTTTGTGAGGGAAAAGTAAATGGAATTTTAGATGCCCGCACAACAACAAAAGAAGAGGTTGGTCTGTTGATGACAAACTTAAAGGAACAGGGAGGTGCAGATCATGAATAGAGAGCCGTTGATTCGCGTGACAAAAAGGGACGGAATGCCTCTGTACAAAAATATACTGATTCGTGCATGTTCTATTGTGATGGCAATGCTTCTGGTTGTGTTTTTTGTGCATCTGACAGCAAAAATCTCCGCAGGAGAGACCCTTTCCTATATGTGGGAAGGCGTATTTGGAAATTCGATTTATATGAGAGATACCGTGTTCTATGCAGCAAAACTTCTGTGCATCGCAGTTGCGTTGGCACCGGCGTTTAAAATGCGTTTCTGGAACTGTGGTGCCGAGGGTCAGGTACTTGCCGGAGGTCTGGCGACCGCAATCGTTATGGTATATTGTGGAAATGTACCAGCGCCACTTTTGTATCTTATTATGGTGATTTCTGCGATTGCACTTGCCGCGGTATGGGCAATCCTGCCGGCGATATTTAAAGCAAAAATGGGCGTAAACGAAACACTGTTTACTCTGATGATGAACTATGTTGCAATCCAGCTGGTTGACTTTTTCTATAATAAATGGAAAGGCGCAGCTTCATCTCTTGGAAAGCTCAACAAAGGAACCAGAGCCGGATATCTTCCTACCCTATTTGGAAGTGATAACTCCTGGCTTGTGATCGCGGTTGTTATTTTTACGATTGGTATTTATTTTTATTTGTCCAAGACAAAACATGGATATGAAATTTCGGTTGTCGGCGAATCCGAACGGACTGCGGAATATGCGGGGATCAGTGTGAAGACGGTTATTATCCGGACAATGGCTCTTTCCGGAATTATTTGTGGTGTTTGTGGAATGATGACGGTTGCAGGACATGACCATTCTATTTCCTCTTCTAACACAGCCGGAGGATACGGATTTACAGCAATTATCGTAGCATGGCTTGCAAAATTTAACACAGGACTTATGGTAGTCATTTCAGTGTTTGTTATTTTCCTTGAAAGAGGAACTTCCCATGTAGCAGACAAATGCAGCGGATTCGATGCGAGTGCTTCGAAAATTGTTATCGGACTGGTTCTTTTCTTTGTCATTGGCAGTGAGTTCTTTGTTAATTACAAACTAAATTTCCGTGGAAAACATGATAAGGAGGTAGCATAGTATGGCAACGTTAATTGGATGGATTGTTCGTGCGGTCGTATTTGGAACGATCGTAATGTACGGAGCTATGGGTGAAATCCTTACAGAAAAAGCCGGTCACCTGAATCTTGGTACACCGGGTATCATGTGTATCGGTGGGGCATTTGGTTTTGCCGGGGCATATGCATATGAGAACGCGGTTGCAGATCCGAACGCATTTTTATGTGCAATCATTGCAGTGGGAGTTGCATTTATCGCAGGTGCCATTGCCGGCGCGGTTTATACCTTTCTTACCGCAACACTTCTGGTAAATCAGAATGTCGTTGGTCTGACATTGACAATTTTTGGTGTCGGTGTGGGAAAATTCTTCGGAACCTATGTGATCCCGGAAGGCGCAGTGACAACAAAAGCTTTGTTCGCCAACAAAGTATTTATTGCAAAAGTTCCGGTGCTTCATAAATTAGGTGTGATCGGAGATCTGTTTTTCTCTTATGGATTTATGGTATATGTGGCAATTATAGTGGCAATCATATTGCATCTGTTCCTGACAAGAAGCAGAGCGGGACTGAATCTGCGTGCTGTGGGCGAGAATCCGGCCACGGCAGATGCAGCGGGAATCAACGTGACAAAATACAAATACATTGCGATCATCGTTGGCTCCGGTATCACCGGACTTGGCGGCGTATTGTATGTGCTGGACTATGGTAACGGAACCTGGGCGACGGCTTCGGGTGATGCCATTGAAGCACTGGCATGGCTGTCAGTTGCACTCGTTATATTTGTCCGCTGGAATACAATCAGAGCAATCTGGGGATCCTATCTGTTTGGATTGTGTTACTGGGCATATAATTATGTACCGACCCTGATTGGAATAAAAATTAATACGGAACTTGCACAGATGCTTCCGTATATCGTAACGATTATAATTCTCATTGTGGGATGTACGCGGATGAAACAGGAAAATCGCGGACCGGCATATCTGGGACGGAGCTATTTCCGTGAGGACCGGTAAGGTGAAAAGCATATATGACGCATACATACGGTATGTATGCGTCTATTGACAAAAAAAGTATATATCCCTATAATCAAAGAACAATAGGAATATGGCTGGAGGAGTACGAATATGGAAAATGAAACAGTTTCCAAGAATTTTATTGAACAGATCATAGAGAAAGATCTGGCAGAGGGACATTGTGAGACAATCGCAACAAGATTCCCTCCGGAACCGAATGGATATCTTCACATCGGACATGCAAAGTCAATTCTTCTGAATTATGGACTTGCCAAAAAATATGGTGGCAAATTCAATCTTCGTTTCGATGATACAAACCCTACAAAAGAAAAACTTGAATTTGTAGAATCTATCAAAGCAGATGTTAAATGGTTGGGCGCAGATTGGGAGGACAGACTCTTTTTTGCATCCAATTATTTTGACCAGATGTATGAAGCAGCGATCAAATTAATTAAAAAAGGCAAAGCATATGTGTCGGATCTGAATGCAGATGAAATCCGTGAATACCGCGGAACATTAAAAGAACCTGGAAAAGAAGATCCATATGTAAGCAGAAGCGTAGAAGAGAACCTGAAGCTTTTTGGAGAGATGAAAGAGGGCAAATGTGAGGACGGAAGCCGTGTGCTTCGTGCGCGCATTGATATGTCATCTTCCAATATTAATATGCGCGATCCAATCCTGTATCGTGTGGCTCATATGACACATCACAATACCGGTGACAAATGGTGCATTTATCCAATGTATGATTTTGCACACCCAATCGAGGATGCAATCGAAGGAATTACTCATTCCATCTGCACGCTTGAGTTTGAGGATCACAGACCGCTTTATGACTGGGTTGTTACCGAGCTTGGGTATAAGACAAGTGCGGATGATACACCAAAACAGATCGAGTTTGCAAAATTATATCTGACCAATGTTGTAACAGGAAAGCGTTATATTAAGAAGCTTGTAGAAGAAAACATAGTTGACGGATGGGATGATCCGCGTCTCGTTTCCATTGCAGCACTTCGCCGCAGAGGTTATACACCGGAATCTATCCAGAATTTTGTAGAATTATGTGGAATTTCCAAGGCAAACAGCTCCGTGGATTATGCAATGTTAGAGTACTGTATTCGTGAGGATTTGAAGATGAAACGTCCTCGTATGATGGCAGTGCTTGATCCAGTAAAAGTTGTTATTGACAACTATCCGGAAGGACAGGTAGAGCAGCTTCCGGTAGATAACAACCTAGAGAATCCGGAGCTTGGACAGAGAACTGTTCCGTTTACAAGAGAGCTTTACATCGAAAGAGATGACTTCATGGAGGAGCCGCCTAAGAAATATTTCCGTATGTTCCCAGGCAATGAAGTGCGCTTGATGAACGCATATTTCGTGAAATGTGAAAGCTATGAAAAGGATGAGAATGGCAATGTGACAGTAATCCATTGTACGTACGATCCGGCATCTAAGGGTGGAAACAGCCCGGATGGACGTAAAGTCAAAGGAACGATTCACTGGGTTTCTGCAGAGTATGGACAGAAAGCAACCATTCGCCTGTATGAGAACATCGTAAATGAAGAACTTGGTGTATACAATGAGGACGGCAGTCTGAACCTGAATCCAAATTCTCTTACAATACTTACAGACAGTATTGTTGAGCCTGCCCTGATGGAAGCAAAGCCATATGAGAGCTTCCAGTTTGTACGTCAGGGATTCTTCTGCGCAGACTATAAAGACTCCAAACCGGGACAGCCGGTATTCAACCGCATTGTTTCATTGAAGAGTTCTTTTAAGCTGCCGAAAAATCCGGCATAAAATAAATTGCGAAGAATAGATGGGAGAATATAAATATGACAGCGGAGAAGGAAGCGGAGTATCTGCTTGATAAGAATGTGGAGTGTCCGGTTTGCGACAGTACATTTCGTACCAGAGTGGTGAAGACAGGTCGTGTGCGTCGTCTGGAATCGGATTTTGATTTGAGACCCCGTCATCCGGATGTGGACACTATTAAATATGATGTGGTGTCTTGTCCATATTGTGGTTATACGGCACTTAACCGATTTTTTACCGATTTGACGAGAGGTCAGAAAATGTTGATCAGGGAAGGTGTCTGCAGTAAGTTCCATCCTGCTGAAAACGGTGATGAGGAGAAAAAGATTACACCGTACTCCTATGATAAAGCAATTGATCGGTATAAACTTGCTTTTTACAATGCGATTGTAAAGAAGGGGCGTGCAAGTGAGAAAGCATATATCTGTTTGAAAATTTCATGGCTGTATCGTGGGCAAATTGAACAGTTGGAAGCAGAGCAGCGTGCAGATGTGGCGGAAAAAATTCAGACATGCAGACAGCAGGAAAACGCGTACTATAAACAGGCATACGAAGGGTTTATTGATGCTATTGCATCCGAAAATTTTCCGATTTGCGGCATGGATGAGCATACCGTGAATTATCTTGTCGCAAGCATGGCATATAAACTCGGACATATGGATGTGGCATCGAAACTTGTGTCGGCAATTCTTGTTTCGCGTACAGCGGGCAGAACGGTAAAGGATCGTGCGTATGATTTGAAAGAGCAGATCATTGAAAAACTGCATGAATAATAGCTTAGCGGAGGAAGTATGGCAGGAAAATATTATGCTGTCCGATGCGGCAGAAAACCCGGTATTTATTACTCATGGGACATTTGCAAGAAAGTGGTAGATGGATACCCTGGAGCAAAATACAAGAGTTTTAAGACAAAAGAAGAGGCTCTTGCGTTTGTTGGGGATGAAATGGTAATAGAAAACAACTCCGGCAAAGAGACAAAGCAGGCGTTTTCAAAGGAGCCGGAGCATTATGCTTTCGTGGATGGTTCCTTTAATACAGCAACTTCTGTATACGGATATGGTGGTTTCCTTGTTACAAACGGGCAGCGCCATGTGGTACAGGGATCTGGGACTGACCCGGAGATGGCTGCCATGCGCAATGTTGCAGGAGAAGTTTTAGGAAGTATGGCGGCCATGAAATTAGCACTTGAACTTGGACTCACGGAACTTACCATATATTATGATTATATGGGAATTGAAATGTGGGCGACCGGTCAGTGGAAACGCAATAAACAGGGAACTATTGCGTATTACGATTATGTGCAGTCTATACGCAGCCGGTTAAAACTTACCTTTGTCAAGGTAAAGGGACATTCCGGCGTAGAAGGCAATGAAGAAGCAGACCGGATTGCGAAGCATGCGGTCGGAATTGAATAGAACAGAGGTGATAAAGTGAGCGTATTTAACGTAGAATTGAAAAAAGTGGTAGATGACAGTTATGATATTGAGATTGGATACAATCTCAAAGATCAGCTGGTAAATGATTTGGAGACTGGACTGCTTGGCTCAGTCAAGAAACTTGCAGTCATTACGGACAGCAATGTGCGGGATCTGTATGCAAAACCGATTTGCGAAAAACTGATTCATGCCGGTTATAAAGTAGATTTATTTGTATTCCCGGCTGGAGAAAAAAGCAAAACACGTAAGACAAAGGAACGAATTGAAGATGCAATGCTCGAAAAGGGATACCGCAGAGACTGTGCAATCATCGCAATCGGCGGTGGTGTTGTAACTGATCTGGCAGGCTTTATCGCAGGAACATATGGCAGAGGAGTTCCTTTCATCAATTATGCGACAACACTGCTTGCGGCAGCGGATGCATCGGTAGGTGGAAAGACAGCGGTGGATACGCCACTGGCAACCAACCTTATTGGACTGTTTAATCAGCCACAGAAAGTATATATTGATATTGCAGCATGGAAGACACTTCCACATAGAGAGATGGTAAGCGGTCTGTCGGAGACAATCAAACATGCGTGCCTTGGCAGTCTGGATATGTTTGAATTCATTGAAGAAAATTTAGATGATATATTCAGCTTCCAGAAGTTCGCATGTGAATATATCGCAGAGAACAACTGCAAAATTAAGTATCATATCGTAATGAAAGATGAGCGCGAGAGCGGATTGCGTGAAGTGCTGAATCTGGGACATACGGTTGGACGTGCAATAGAGACGGTCAGCGATTACCAGCTCCTGCACGGAGAAGCACTTGGTATTGGCATGGCTGCAGAGGTTATGCTTTCTGCAAGGCTTGGCTATATGTCTGAGGAAGAAGCGGAACGCGTAATCGCATTGTATGACCGTGCGGGACTTCCGACACACATTCCGGATTACATAGACAGGGAGGCGCTTGTGCGCAAACTCTATACCGATAAGAAAGTACGTGATGGAAAACTTCGTTTTGTACTACAGAAGGGAATCGGTGATGTGGTGGAATTCGCACCGGGCGTGTTTGCCAAACCAATCGAAGAGAGTCTGGCCAGAGAAATCATTATGGAACTTTAGAATGTGTAGGGGTACTTATACAATCACGAGCGGATGTTGATATTCGTTCGGCAGTGTAAGCCCCTGGTGGATGGACGAAATTCCGCGATAAAGGTTGGCAGCGAATAAATCATGTTGCCAGAACCGGTCGCCGGAAAGCACATGGGAAGCATCAGCAACTTTGGTAATCAAAGGGGCGGATGTTTCTTTTTTGATTGCAGAAAGAAGAGGTGCAGAATCTTTTCGGAAACCAAGCACCCGCAGATAGGAGATGCGTTCGTTCATGGAAGAAACAGCATAATCCTCCTGCATGATATTTAAAAGAATGTGTAAAAGCACGCGGCAGATACGCGTGTACGTAATCTCTTTACTTTTTAATAGGGACGCAAACTGGGAGAAAGATACAAACTGATGCAGATAGTTTTGTATCTTGCAAGACAGTTCGCGACTGCAATCAGCAAAATTTTCGTATCCACAGTGCTGATACAACAGCAGTTTTGTATAGAGAGCATCAGAAAAGTCATCGGTATCCAACAGGGAACCAAAGCCGTTTGTTTGTAAGAACGAAAAGGATTCCGCCGGCATCTGGGATTGGATTTGTGCGAAAGCAGATGTGGCTGGAATGGATTCTGCTGAAGAAATATCTGTGGAACATGCGGAAAAAAGGGCGCTTCGAATTGCCGTAGCGGAGGCAAAGCTGCCATCTATCCGGTTACTATGGTAGCCTTCTCCGACACGCTGCAACGGAATGCCGGATATTTGTCTGCCAGAAAAAGAAATAGAAGAATTCTGTTCCTGAGTCCACCGGCGGAGTGCTTTCTCATATTCCAATCCTAAAATATTGTTGGGCGAAGATAAAAAAGAGGCAACTGTTTCGGAAGGAACGTCTGGCAGACAGGCAGCAACCGCTTTGCTCCGTGCAGTTGGAAAAGATACTCCGCTTTTTAAAAGAGTAGAGAGATGTTCCTGAAATTTTCCGGAACCTGCAGAAGTGTTTCCGGAAAGATTTTCAGAAAGAACAGAGACAATCGCATGAAACAGGTCGGTATCCACTGTCTCACATCCGTAGCAGAGATAGTCAATGACACCGGTTTTTCCAAGGAGTGTGACACCACCTGCAGCAAAATATTCTGCGGAAGAAGTTGCCCATACCGCAGGAAGTTCCAGTACCAGATCTGCACCGGCAGATAATGCCATCCGGGCGCGGTTATATTTGTCCGTCAAGGCAGGAACGCCACGTTGTAGAAAATCTCCGCTCATCGCAACGATAATATAATCCGCTTTTGTTTTTTGACGGATCTGTTCCAACTGATATTTGTGCCCGTTATGGAATGGATTGTATTCTGCAATGACGCCTGCAACTTTCATAATTTTCCCCTTTGTTTTTTTTTAGAATCATAGCATATAATTTCCAATATTTCCACTTGTATGCGGGCAAAAATATGTTTATAATAGGGACAGATTATTGTGTAAAATCACAAACTAAATTGACAAGGGAGAATGCAAATGAACGTATTAGTAATCAATTGTGGAAGCTCTTCCCTTAAGTATCAGCTGATCAATTCAGATTCAGAAGAGGTACTTGCCAAGGGCTTATGTGAAAGAATCGGTATCGATGGAAGACTCGTATATCAGAAAGAAGGAATGGATAAGGAGATTACCGAAGCTCCTATGCCAACACATAAAGAAGCCATTCAGATGGTTCTTACAGCACTGCATAATCCAAAGAGTGGTGCGGTAAAGGATTTAAGTGAGATCGATGCAGTAGGACACCGTGTAGTGCATGGTGGTGAGAAATTTGCTGCGTCTGTAGTTTTAAATGAAGAAGTACTTGCAAAGGTAGAAGAGTGTAACGAACTTGCACCACTTCACAATCCTGCAAACTTAATCGGTATCCGTGCATGTCAGGAACTGATGCCAAACGTACCGATGGTTGGCGTGTTTGATACTGCTTTCCATCAGACAATGCCTAGAAAAGCATACCTCTACGGTCTGCCATACGAATATTATGAGAAATACAAAGTAAGAAGATACGGATTCCACGGAACAAGCCACAGTTTTGTGTCTAAACGCTGCGCACAGTATTTGAACATGGATCTGAACAATTCCAAGATCATCGTTGCACATCTCGGAAACGGAGCATCCATTTCCGCAGTGGTAAATGGTAAGTGTGTTGATACATCCATGGGATTGACGCCACTTGAGGGACTTGTTATGGGAACACGTTCCGGTGATATCGATCCTGCTATCATGGAGTTTATCGCAAAGAAAGAGAATCTTGACATCGACGGAATGATGGAAGTACTCAACAAGAAGTCTGGTGTAGAAGGAATGTCCGGTGTATCCAGTGACTTTCGTGATCTTGAGGCTGCTTACAATGAGGGCAACCCGAGAGCAATCGATGCATGTGAGGTATTTGCTTACCGTGTAGCAAAATATATCGGTGCATATGTAGCAGCAATGAATGGAGTAGATGCAATCGCTTTTACTGCAGGTATCGGTGAGAACACATCTTTCATCCGCGAGAAGATTCTTGCATACTTCGGATATCTTGGAATCGAAATTGACAAAGAGAAGAACAATATCCGTGGCGTTGAAGAGGTTATCTCTACACCGGATTCAAAAGTGACGGTATGTGTGATTCCGACCAACGAGGAACTGGCAATCTGCCGCGAGACAGTTGCACTCGTTAAGTAAGAAAATGGTGTAAAGTAAAAATACTTGCAAATAGTTGTAAAAATTTGTTGACAAACAAAGATACCATATGTATAATTGGTTAGGTGTGAATAGGAGAATACTGTGAATATTGATATTTCAATGATTACGAAGTCCATAAACAAGGAGCTGACACAGGAAGCGGAAATTACACTTGATGCGTTTCGTTCCAGGTTAGGAAATTTTCCTATCATCAGCAAAGCACCGGTAGCGCTTCATATCCGTAACGAGGAGAATGCAACTGTGTTCATCAGCGGTACGGTAGATATCGAAGTTATGATTCCGTGTGCAAGGTGCCTTGAAGAAGTTCGGACACCAATCCATTTCGACATTGATAAGAAGCTTCGCATAGAAGAAGATGGTCTTGTGGATGATGAGATGGAACAACCGGATTACCTGATTGGGTTTGAACTGGATGTAGATAAACTTGTCTACGCCGAGATTTTGGTGAACTGGCCAATGAGAGTTCTGTGCAAGGATGATTGCAAAGGAATTTGCAAAGTCTGCGGTATGAACTTGAATAAGGGAGACTGCAGTTGCCAGAGAACAGAGCTTGATCCAAGAATGGCAGCAATCCAAGATATATTTAACAAGTTTAAGGAGGTGTAAACAAATGTCAATTTGTCCAAAGAATAAATCTTCTAAGGGAAGAAGAGATAAGAGAAGAGCAAACTGGAAAATGTCTGCTCCAACCTTAGTAAAGTGCAGCAAGTGCGGCGAATTAATGATGCCTCACAGAGTATGCAAGAACTGTGGATCTTATAACAAAAAAGAGATCATTCCACAGGACTAATTAAGGATGAACATGAAAGAATCAAGAGTTCGGCGCAAGCGTCGGGCTCTTGATTTTTTTGTTCGAAGTGATAATTTGCATCTGATTACAAAATAACCCAAAATTAACGTGAAATCCAATAAATTTATCGTTGATTTATGAAATGATATATAGTACTATTTCTAATAGATGCATAAGGAGGAAGAAACCATGCAGACTATTACGAAGATAGCTCTCGATGCGATGGGTGGAGACAATGCGCCCGCAGAGATCGTCAAGGGAGCGGTGGATGCGGTTGCTTCCCGTGAAGACATCAAAGTCTATCTGGTAGGACAGACAGATGCCGTACAGGAAGAATTGAACAAATATCCGTATCCGAAGGAAAGAATTGAGATCGTGGAGGCACCGGAAGTTATTGAGATGGCGGAGCCACCCGTACAGGCAATTCGCAAAAAGAAGCAGTCATCAATGGTGGTTGCTATGAATATGGTAAAACAAAAAGAAGCAGATGCTTTTGTTTCGGCAGGAAGTTCAGGTGCTGTACTCGTAGGAGGACAGACAATTGTCGGCAGAATCAAAGGAATCCGTCGTCCGCCATTGGCACCGCTGATTCCGACAGAGTCCGGTGTATCACTTCTGATTGACTGTGGCGCAAATGTAGACGCGCGTCCGGAACATTTACTTCAGTTTGCACAGATGGGTTCTATTTATATGGAGAATGTTGTCGGTGTGAAAAATCCGCGTGTGGCGATTGTCAATATCGGTGCGGAAGAAGAAAAGGGCAATGCTTTGGTTAAGGAGACATTTCCGTTGCTTCGCGAGTGCAAAGATATTAATTTTGTTGGAAGCATTGAAGCACGTGAGATACCACATGGTGGGGCAGATGTTATCGTATGTGAGGCTTTTGTCGGAAACGTAATTCTTAAATTATATGAGGGACTCAGTTCCACACTGGTTGGAGCCATCAAGCGTGGACTGATGAGTACCTTAAAAAGCAAGATTGGAGCTGCACTTGCGTTGCCGGCTCTCAAGAGGACATTGAAAGATTTTGATGCCAGTGAATATGGCGGAGCACCACTTCTTGGGCTGAATGGTCTGGTTGTGAAGACACATGGAAGCTCCAAAGCAAAAGAAATTACCAATTCCATTTATCAGTGCGTGACATTCCGTGAAGAAAATATTAACGGAATTATCAAAGAAAGAATTGTTGATGCACAGGAAAACGAACAATAGAAAGGAAGGAAAAGTTATGGAATTCGAAAAATTAAAGCAGATTATTGTGGAAGTATTAAACGTAGATGAGAGTGAGATCACAATGGATACAACATTTATTGATGATCTTGGAGCTGATTCGCTGGATGTATTCCAGATCATTATGGGTCTTGAGGAAGAATTTGATATCGAGATTCCAAATGAGCAGGCTGAGAAAATTGTTACAGTAGCGGATGCAGTTGAGCAGATTAAGAGTGCACTGAATAATAACTAAGAATGTGTAAGGAGTCCGATGAGAGGACTCCTTCTTTTAAATCAGGCAGGAAAGGAAAACATTGTGGCAGATATTAAGACATTTCAAAAGAAAATCGGATATCAGTTTCAAAATGAACATTTGCTGTTACAGGCATTGACACACAGTTCTTATGCCAATGAGAAGCATATGAAAAAATTATCAGACAATGAACGTCTCGAGTTTTTGGGAGATGCGGTACTTGAAATCATATCGAGTGATTTTTTATATAAGAATTACCCACAGAAACCGGAGGGAGAGTTGACAAAGCTGCGCGCGAGCATTGTTTGCGAGCCGACACTTGCGTTGTGTACGGAAGCAATTCATCTCGGAGATTATCTGTATCTTGGCAATGGTGAGGATTTGACAGGGGGAAGACAGCGCAAATCCATTTTGTCAGATGCGTTAGAGGCGGTCATTGGTGCCATATATCTTGATGGTGGTTTTGCTAATGCAAAAGAGTTTGTGTTAAAATATATTTTGACAGATATTGAGCATAAGCAGCTCTTTTATGATAGCAAGACTATCTTGCAGGAAGTCGTGCAGGGGGAACATGAAAATCTGACTTATGAACTCATCAGTGAGAGTGGACCGGATCACAACAAGAGCTTTACGGTAGAAGCCCGCGTTGGAAGTCGTGTGCTGGGAGAGGGAACTGGAAGAACTAAGAAAGCAGCGGAACAGGAAGCTGCATACAAGGCTCTTCTCAAGTTGAGAAAAAAACAAAGGGAGTAATGCATGTATTTAAAGAGTATAGAGGTCCAGGGCTTTAAATCTTTTGCAAACAAAATTGTATTCGAGTTTCATCAGGGAATTACAGGCATTGTAGGTCCGAATGGAAGTGGAAAAAGTAACGTAGCCGATGCTGTGCGCTGGGTGCTTGGTGAACAGTCGGTAAAGCAGTTGCGTGGTTCTTCCATGCAGGATGTAATTTTTGCGGGTACCGAGAACCGTAAACCACTCAGCTATGCCTATGTTGCTATAACACTGGACAATTCGGATCATCAGCTTGCGATTGATTTTGAGGAAGTGACCGTTGCCAGACGACTGTATCGTTCCGGAGAGAGTGAATATCTGATCAATGGAAATCTCTGTCGTCTGAAACAGGTATCGGAGCTTTTTTACGATACCGGTATCGGTAAAGAAGGCTATTCCATCATCGGACAGGGCCAGATTGACCGAATCTTAAGTGGCAAGCCAGAAGAACGAAGAGAACTTTTTGACGAGGCTGCCGGAATTGTAAAATTCAAAAAGCGCAAAGCGACCGCACAAAAGAAGCTGGAAAATGAGCGGGAAAATCTTGTTCGTGTTAATGATATTTTGTCCGAGTTGGAGCGTCAGGTAGGACCACTTGAGCGTCAGTCGGGAAAGGCAAAGATATATCTCAAGAAAAAGAACGAATTAAGAGATTACGATATTAATATGTTTCTTCTGGAGTCTTCAAGGATTGCAGAACAGTCCAAAGAAGTGGAAGAAAAATTTCGGATTGCGGATGCACAGCTAACAGAAAGCAATGCTGCGCATGCGAAGATCAAGGAAGAATACGAAACGCTAGGTAACGATATGACTGAACTTGATGAAAGAATCAATGTCCTGCGTGAGACTATCAATAATTCTTCCATGACAAAAAGCAAGCTGGAGAGCCAGATTCAGATTCTCACGGAACAGATCCATGCGGCTGAGATGACGGATGAGCATATGCAGGGACGTCTGGATGCCATTAAAAAAGACAAACAGGAACGCCTGGATGCAAACCAGAAGTATTACAGCGAAAAAGAAAAACTGGATGCACAGTTAGCAGAACTTTTAGAACGACAGACGGTCAAACAGCAGGAACAGGAAGCCATTCAACAGGAAATCCAACAGTGTAAAGAGACCATCGAGCGTGGACAGAAGGAACTGTACCAGTTATTGAATAATAAAGGAACCATTGCTTCCAAACAGCAGCGATTTGATACGATGATCGAACAGATCAACATCCGTAAAGCGGAACTGGGCCAGCGGCTGTTGAGCCGCAAGACGCAGGAAGAAGACCTGAATTCGGTTCTTGCAACGTATGAACAGGAATTTGATGCGGTCAATCAGGAGATTATCGCATTAAAGGCGCAGGAAGAAGACCTGACAGCAAAAGAAAATGAATGGCGTCAGAAGTCAAAAGAGAATGCCCGAAAATTCGAAGAAAAACAGACTGCATTTCACAAGAATCGGTCCAGACTGGATTCTTTGCGGGATATTGCGGAGCGTTATGACGGATATGGAAACAGTATTCGCCGGGTTATGGAACAGAAAAGCAGCCACAAAGGAATTCTGGGTGTTGTATCGGATCTGATTCAGGTAGAGAAAAAATATGAGACAGCGATAGAGACTGCATTGGGTGGCAATATTCAGAACATCGTAACAGAGGACGAAGCGACTGCCAAAGAAATGATCGCCTATCTGAAACAGAACCGGTATGGTCGTGCAACATTCCTTCCGCTGACCAGTGTGAAAGCTAAGGGCAATCCGAAAAATGAGAATGCGATCGGAGAACCAGGTGTCATTGGTATTGCCAATGAACTGGTTCAGTGTAACGAAAAATACAAAGAAGTTGCAGCTTACCTTTTGGGAAGAGTACTTGTCGTAGATACAATCGACCATGCGATTGCTTTGGCGAAGAAGAATCATTACAGTTTACATATTGTAACATTAGAGGGTGAGTATTTAAGCCCGGGTGGATCCATGACCGGTGGTGCTTTTAAGAATTCCTCTAATCTGCTGGCCCGCAATCGTGAGATTGAGGAGCTGGAGCAGAGAGTACAGATGATTCAGGAAGAACTCAAACAGATCAAAAGCCGGAGAGAAGATATCGCGACAGCAATTGAACTGAATGCAGATGAGCTGGAATCCTGCAAAGAAGCTTTGCAGAAGAAGTTCATCGCGCAGAATACAGCAAAGTTGAACCTTGATCGTGTAACGCAGCAGAAGGATGAGAGCGAACAGGCTTTTTCCGGTTTGCTGAACGAGCGTGAACAGATGGAACAGCAGATTGCAGAAATCGCACAGAACAAGCAGCAGATTCTCGATGAAATGGAGTTCGCAAAGACGCGTGAGACAGAAATCAATGAGGAGACTGCCCGTATGCAGGAAACGCTTGAAACACAGAATAAGCGTGAGACAGAAATCAGCGACGAACTGTCAAAGATGCAGTTAGAAGAAGCAAATCTGCGCCAGAGTGCAGAGTTCAATCAGATGAATATCGACCGTATCAACGGAGAATTGGAAAAGTTTGATGCGGAGCAGGCAGAACTTATGGAGAACGCAAAGAACTCCAAAGAAGATGCCAAAAAGAAACAAAACGACATCGAAGAAATTAAAAAGACACTGGCGGCATCCGATGATTCCGGCAGCAAATTACAGGAAGAACTTCGAACCAGTTTAGAGAAAAAGGAACAGATGTCTGCGGATTATCATGGCTTTTTCCAAAAGCAGGAGGAAATTTCCAAGCGTTGTAATGATCTTGACAAAGAAATCTTCCGTCTGAATAATCAGAGAGAAAAGCTGACCGAGGAATCCGAAACACAGACGAATTATCTGTGGACAGAATACGAACTGACACCGCATGCAGCGATGGAACTGCGCAACGAGATGTATGATGACCTGGCATCTTTAAAGAAACTGGTTGCGGAAGTAAAGGATGAAATCCGCAAACTTGGCGATGTCAATGTAAACGCAATCGAAGAATACAAAGAAGTATCCGAACGTTATACATTTTTAAAGGGACAGCATGATGATCTGGTAGAGGCTGAAGAGACACTCCTTGGTATCATCGAAGATCTGGATACCGGAATGCGCAAGCAGTTCACCGAAAAATTTGCAGAGATACAGAGAGAATTTGATGCATCCTTCAAGCATCTGTTTGGTGGCGGACACGGAACACTAGAACTTGTGGAGGATGAAGATATTCTGGAATGCGGTATCCGCATTATCGCGCAGCCACCTGGAAAGAAATTGCAGAACATGATGCAGCTGTCCGGTGGAGAAAAGGCATTGACCGCAATCGCACTGTTATTTGCGATTCAGGCACTCAAACCATCACCATTCTGTCTGTTAGACGAGATTGAGGCGGCGCTCGATGATTCGAACGTAACGCGTTTTGCAAGTTATCTGAACAAACTGACAAAAAACACGCAGTTCATCGTAATTACGCACAGACGTGGTACGATGACGGCAGCGGATCGTCTTTATGGTATTACCATGCAGGAGAAAGGCGTATCGACACTTGTGTCGGTAAATCTGATTGAGAACGATCTGACCGCTTAAGATATTTTGAGAAAGGAATAGAAAGATGGGTGAAAAGAAAGGTTTTTTCAGTCGGCTTGTAGAGGGACTGACAAAGACAAGAGATAATATCGTCTCTGGAATCGATGCTGTATTCAGCGGCTTTTCCAAGATTGACGAAGAATTCTATGAAGAACTGGAAGAAATCCTGATCATGGGAGATCTGGGTGTGAAAGCCACAGAGGCAATCCTGGATGACCTGCGGGATAAGGTGAAAGCAAATCATATCAAGCAGCCGGCAGAATGCAAGCAGCTTCTGATCGACAGTATCAAGGAGCAGATGAAGGTCGAAGAGACTGCGTATCGTTTTGAAAACGAAAAATCCGTAGTTCTCGTTATCGGGGTCAACGGTGTAGGAAAGACAACGACAGTTGGAAAGCTTGCCGGAAAAATGAAGGATCAGGGCAAACGTGTCGTGATTGCAGGCGCAGATACGTTCCGTGCGGCAGCCGGAGATCAGTTAAAGGAGTGGGCGAACCGTTCCGGTGTGGACATGATCGGTGGCGTGGAAGGCGCTGATCCGGGTTCCGTTGTCTATGATGCGACGGCGGCAGCCAGGGCCCGCAACGCAGATGTTCTTCTTGTCGACACAGCCGGAAGATTGCACAACAAGAAAAATCTGATGAATGAGCTTGGAAAAATCAATCGTATTCTGGAAAAAGAATATCCGGAAGCATATCGCGAGACACTGGTTGTTCTCGATGCGACAACCGGACAGAATGCTTTGGTACAGGCCAGGGAATTTTCCGATGTCGCAAAGATATCAGGAATCGTTCTGACCAAGATGGACGGTACCGCCAAAGGTGGAATCGCTGTGGCTATCCAGTCGGAACTCGGAGTTCCGGTGAAGTATATCGGTGTGGGTGAGACGATTGATGATCTGCAGAAATTTGACTCGGATGAGTTTGTAAATGCATTATTTGATGTCGATGATAAGAAGGAGGATGAGGAATGTTAACCCTTGATAAATTTGAAGAAGCCAGTGAGAAGGTAAAAGAGGTCACATTAGAGACTAAGCTTGTGTACAGTGATTTTTTAAGTGTGCAGACAGGAAATAAGGTATATTTAAAACCGGAGAACATGCAATTTACCGGAGCATATAAGGTAAGAGGGGCATATTACAAAATCAGTACGCTTACAGACGAAGAACGTCAGAAGGGACTGATTACCGCATCTGCCGGAAACCACGCCCAGGGTGTTGCTTACGCAGCAAAATGTTATGGATGTAAGGCTGTCATTGTAATGCCTACCACAACACCTCTGATTAAAGTTAACCGCACCAAGAGTTACGGCGCAGAGGTCGTATTATACGGAGATGTATACGATGAAGCCTGTGCGCATGCACTTGAACTTGCCAAGGAGCATGGATATACATTTATCCATCCGTTCGATGATCTTGCTGTTGCAACCGGACAGGGAACGATTGCGATGGAGATTTTCAAAGAACTTCCACTCGTAGAGTACATCCTTGTGCCAATCGGTGGTGGCGGACTGGCAACAGGTGTATCGACACTTGCCAAACTGCTGAATCCAAAGATTAAAGTCATTGGTGTAGAACCGGCCGGTGCAAATTGTATGCAGGCATCTTTTGCAGCTGGAAAAGTGACAACACTTCCAACGGTAAACACCATTGCAGACGGTACTGCCGTCAAGACACCGGGAAGTAAAATTTTCCCGTATATCCAGAAAAATCTCGATGATATTATTACCGTCACCGATGATGAGTTGATCGTAAGTTTCCTGGATATGGTAGAAAATCACAAAATGGTAGTGGAGAATTCAGGTCTTCTTACTGTTGCCGCATTAAAGCATCTGGATGTCACAGACAAGAGAGTGGTATCCATCTTGAGTGGCGGTAACATGGATGTCATTACCATGTCATCGGTGGTACAGCAGGGACTGATCTTCCGTGACCGTATTTTTACGGTATCCGTATTGCTCCCAGATAAGCCGGGCGAGCTTGCAAAAGTATCCGAGACACTTGCAAAGGAACAGGGTAACGTAATAAAACTTGAGCATAACCAGTTCGTATCTACAAACCGCAGTGCAGCCGTGGAACTTCGTATTACTCTCGAATGCTTTGGAACCGATCACAAGAAACAGATCATCAAAGCGTTAGAAAAAGCGGGATACAAGCCAAAGATCGTCCGCACTATGATCTAATAAAATAACAATCATGTCGTAAGACATACCGCAAATCAAATCTGATAGAACAGAAACCTGTTGAAGGTAGCTGTTTTATCAGATTTTTTTTGCCAATATCTTCTGCCATGTGACCGTCGTGTGACTATTGCGGAATATAATGACAGCAGAGTGAAAGATTATAGTGTATTATGAGAATCCATTTTGGAGGAAAAAGTTGTGAAAAAGAAATACATATTACTTCTTGCGACGGCAGCGCTGATTACGGTAGCTGCAATCGGAGGAACACTTGCATCCGGTTATGTGGAATCAGGCAACGTGTTACAGAATATTTCTGAGAAGGCTTTGGGCATCAGCATTATGTCCGGTAACACCAAGGAGGGAGACGGCAGAACCAGTATCAGTGTGGAAGCAGTACCGGGAGCCAGCAATACCTTGAATTATCAGATTAAAAATGACCGCACCAATGGATATGATCTGTATGCAAGAGTTGATCTGTATTATGGATGGTCATCTGATGCACTGGCAGACGATCAGACAAGAAATTCATATGTGAACCTGAATCTGAACAATCGGGCATATCCTTATGTAGATTCTTATGCCAAACAGACAAAGGTTGGAGACTGGATTGTAGCTTATTGTGATCAGGAACAGATGACTTTGTATTACACCAAGCCACTGGCGCAGGGAGAGAAAGCAAAGTTTCTGGATTCTGTATCATTCAGCACCGAAATGGGTAACCGGTATGCCGGAGCACAGTATCTCCTTGACGTAGAAGTTACTGCCGTACAGGCGAATAACAGTGACGAAGCCATTGCTGCTGAGTGGGGTGTATATCCGAGATTTGACAGCAATGGAACCATCACAAGCGTATCAGAGACGAGATAGGAGAATTGGAGATTATGAAAAAGAAACTTTTAGCTCTTGGAATGATTCTGACGCTTTTGACAGGAACTGTGACGGTTACTGCAGCGCAGATTCCGGTCGTGCGTCTGAACGATGCCGAGGAGTTTGAATATTACAGCGATGAGAATGGAACGAAGATCGATTCCCTTTCGCTGAATGAATTCACCGGTATGGCACCGGGCGATGAGAGAACACAGACCATTTGCTTGGAGAATGACAGCGAAGATACCGTGAACTTCTATATATCACAGAAGACACTGGATACTTTGGAAAATGATAATCAGGCATCCGGTGGTGCTTACAAATTTAATTTACAGGTCGGAGATAACCCGGAAGATGCAGAATCTCTTCTGGATTCCGAAGCTGGTGGCTACGATACCGACGGAAACGGAAGCAGCAATGGACTTGCAGATATTGATGAATTAGAGGATTATGCATTCCTTGCCACCGTAGAATCCGGTGATCATGTGTATTTGTATCTTACCCTAAAGCTAGAGGGCGAGGGAAATGATAACCGTGCAGCAAACGATTACACGGAGGCAGTCGCAAAATTACAGTTATCCTTCCGTGCCTACAAAGTAAATCACAAGGTTACCAAGGAAAAGGACAAAGTAATCATTGACAAGAAAACAAAGATTAAAACCGTCAAGAAAGTGGTTCCGGTACAGACAGGTGATGTTTTTAAGTATGGTGGATTTATTATTCTGTTCGGAGCTGGTGTGACATTGATTGGAGTAGCTGCAGTAAAAAGCAGAAAGGGAGGAAAAGAATAATGAAAAGAAATATAAGTCGTTATTTATTTTCTGTATGTATGATATTTATATTGGCTGCATCCGCTGTTTCGGTTGTTCCGGTACAGGCAGCAGCGACATACACTCTGACGTTCCGTTCCGGAAATGTGGGAAGCTTTGATACGACAAAAGTTGGCGCAGCCGTGAAAAACAGCAGTCTTGTAGAAGTGAAAAAAGAGTACATCCGGGTAAAGGCAAAGAGAGGCACAAGTGTTGCTTCCGCCGTATACGATGCATTTGGCAGGGCAGTACAGGGAAGCGGAGACATGAACGCGATGTTCCTCAGTTTTTTATCCGAGAACAAAGGATACACGATGTTGGATGAATCTGCCTGGGGACCAAAGGCTTCTGATACCGTTCGTCATAACAAAGAATATGTATTAGATTACGGCACAATCGTCAATCCGGTTTCTTATACCGTAAATTATGTGGATGCGGAGAGCGGTGATGCAGTAGCAGCTCCGATTTTCAGTTATGGTAGTGCAGAAGACAGTGTTACAGTGGCCCCTGTTACCATAAGTGAGTATGATACAGACGACGAAGCTGTGACATTTACACTGGATAAAAACTTAGACAATACAGTTACTTTTGAATATTCTTATACCGGAGAAACGTTTATACCGGGAGAGATAATTCACAGAACCGTGACCGAATATCAGACGAACGTAGTCACAGTTACACAGACACAGAATAACAACAATAATAATAATAATAACAATAATAATAACGCAAATGTCAATAATCCAAATGTAAACAACACGGATGACAATGCAGAAAACAATGATGCAAATGCGGATAATGGCAACAATGCAGACAATGGAAATGATGGTCAGGACATTCCGGATGATGATGTTCCACTGGACGATGGAAACGGAAATAACAATGGTGACAATGCAGCCGCAAATGACTCAGCTAATAATCTGACAAATATTGAGGATGAGCAGACTGCAAAGAGTGCCAACTCACAGCAGTCTAATTCCTGGATCGTGGGTGGTATCGTTGCAGCAGTTGTATTGGTAGCAGCAGTTATTGGAACAACGCTTGTTATCAGAACCCGCAAAGCGAATGCCGGGGCAGGCAAAGAAAATAAAAAGTAGAAATAAAGGGAAATAAGAAATTATAAAGGATAAGGATAAAAGGAGATTAGTTATGAAGAAGAAAGTAGTAGTATCCACATGTGCAGTTGCATTAGCAGGAACATTGGCAGTTGGGGGTGTGTTGGCGTATCTTCATGCACAGACAGACACCGTACGCAACGTATTTACCGGTGAACAGGATAACTTGAACGGACACATCGAAGAGGAATTTGAGCAGGATAAAGCAGATCATTATGTTCCGGGTGATGTAATCACAAAGAAGCCGCATGTCGTAAATGAGAGCGATTCGATCACAGCATGGGTTGCTGTAAAAGTAAAGATCAACGTAGCAGACAAGACAATCAGCTATAAAGATTTTACAGATAACTACGGAACCATCCAGACAAAGTTCTCAGATACATACAAAGACGGATTTAATACAGGCGACAACGGAGCATTCGAGGAGCTGGATACGGATGGAAAGGATTATAAGCTCTTTATCTATAAGCAGGAAGTGCCAAAGAATACAGCGACTGCTGATATCTTTGATCGTGTAGAGATTCTTTCTGGTGTGAAGTCTGTATATGCTTCTTCTACAGAAACAAAGAACGTATGGAAAGAAGTAAAGAAGTCTGATTATGATGCAAGTTCCGCACAGAAGAAAGAAGATAACGGACGATACTATGTATTAGAAAACTCTATATCAAGTACTACATACGATCCGGAAGCGGATTATTTCGTAGACAAGAACGGAAAAATGACATCTGTCAGTCTCGGAAAGCTTCCGCACTTTGATATCGATGTAACTGGATATATGGTACAGTCTCAGAATGTAAGTTATGATACTGCAAAGACAGAACTTACAAATTTAGCTGTCAAATACGAATAAAAAATATAAAATTCCACACGAATAAAGACAGGTTTCGCAAAACCTGTCTTTTTCGCATTTGTTAGATATTGAAATTTCGAAATACATCATATATAATAAACTAGTTATGGAAAGTGTATTTTACCATGGCTTAGGAGGTGGCAAAATGAGCGACTTTTTTATGTGTATTGCACAGTATGTGATCATACTTCTCGTATTGGTTGCTATCGGTGGAATCGGGGGATTTGTCGGAGTAAAGCTGCGCAAGCGCAAAGATGCCAAGGCGGCGAATACATCAGAGACGACAAAAGAGTAGATTGAACGGTTAATGACCGGGTTTGGAGGAAATTGGTAATGAAAAAGAGTTATGGCGTGAACGAGTTGCGCCGGATGTATCTGAACTTCTTTGAGAGCAAGGGTCATCTTGCAATGAAGAGCTTTTCATTAGTACCACACAATGACAACAGCTTATTACTGATTAATGCGGGTATGGCACCGCTTAAGCCATATTTTACAGGACAGGAGATTCCACCAAGAAGACGTGTGACCACATGTCAGAAATGTGTTCGTACAGGTGATATTGAAAACGTTGGTAAGACAGCACGTCACCTTACATTTTTTGAAATGCTTGGAAACTTTTCTTTTGGTGATTATTTTAAACATGAGGCGATTGCATGGTCTTGGGAATTTTTAACAGAAGTACTTGGACTTGAGAAGGATCGCCTGTATCCATCAATCTATGGAGAGGATGATGAGGCATACGATATCTGGACCAAGGAAGTTGGTGTACCGGGAGATCGTATTACACGTTTCTACCGTGATCCAGAGACCGGTGAATGTGATAACTTCTGGGAGCATGGTGCTGGTCCTTGCGGTCCATGTTCTGAAATTTACTATGATAGAGGCGAAAAATACGGATGTGGCAAGCCGGATTGTAAGGTAGGCTGTGACTGTGACCGTTTCATGGAAGTATGGAACAACGTATTTACCCAGTTCGAGGGAGATGGCAAGGGCGGTTATACTGAACTTGCACAGAAGAACATTGATACCGGTATGGGACTTGAGCGTCTGGCTGTTGTTATGCAGGATGTAGATTCTGTATTTGATATTGATACAATGAAAGCCATCCGTGACAAGATTTGTGAAATGTCTGGAAAGAAATATCAGGTAGACGCAATGGATGATGTATCCATCCGTCTGATCACAGATCATATCCGTTCCTCAACATTTCTTGTATCCGATGGTGTTATGCCGAGCAATGAGGGAAGAGGATACGTGCTTCGCCGTCTGATTCGTCGTACTGCACGTCACGGAAAGATGCTTGGCATTGATGGACTGTTCCTTGCAAAGCTTTCTGAGACTGTTATCAACGAGAGCAAGGATGGATATCCGGAACTGGAAGAGAAGAAAGATTTCATTTTCAAGGTTCTGACACAGGAAGAAGAGAAATTTAATAAGACCATCGATCAGGGACTTGCAATTCTTTCTGATTTGATGGAGGAGATGAAGAAGAACGGAACCAAGGAGTTATCCGGTGCCGATACATTCAAACTTTATGATACTTATGGTTTCCCGGTTGACCTGACCGAAGAAATCCTTGAGGAACAGGGATTTAGCTATAACGAAGACGAATTCAAGGCATGCATGGAGGAACAGAGACAGAAGGCAAGAAATGCACGTAAGGTTACAAACTACATGGGTGCAGATGCTACTGTTTACGAGCAGATTGATCCTGCTATTACAACCGAATTTGTTGGTTATGATAACCTGACTTATACATCAAAAGTTACGGTAATGACTACAGAAACTGAAATCGTTGAAGCACTCTCTGAGGGGGATGCAGGAACTATCATCGTAGAGAAGACACCTTTCTATGCAACTATGGGTGGTCAGCAGGGCGATAAAGGTGAAATTCGTACTGCAGATGGTGTATTTGCCGTAGAAGATACCATCAAGCTTTTAGGTGGCAAATACGGACACATCGGACATATGGTATCCGGTATGATTCGTTCCGGAGAGGAAGTAGAACTTGCAGTAGATGCAAAACTTCGTGCACAGACCTGTGCAAATCATTCTGCAACTCACTTGCTGCAGAAAGCATTGCGTGAAGTATTAGGTACTCACGTTGAGCAGGCAGGATCTTATCAGGACAGTGAGCGTACCAGATTTGACTTCACACATTTTGCTGCAATGACAGCAGAGGAGTTACAGAAGGTAGAAGATATTGTAAATGAGAAGATTAACGAGGCTATTCCGGTACGTACCGATATCATGACTGTTGACGAAGCAAAGAAGACCGGAGCGATGGCTCTCTTTGGTGAGAAGTATGGTGAGACGGTACGTGTCGTATCCATGGGCGATTTCTCCAAGGAATTCTGTGGAGGTACACATGTAGCCAATACATCTGACATCAAGACATTCAAGATTCTGTCTGAAAGCGGTGTCGCAGCCGGTGTGCGTCGTATCGAAGCACTTACAGGTGACAATGTCATTGCATATTACAAGAAGATGGAAGCAGATTTTGAAGCAGCTGCCAAGGCTGTAAAATCCACACCTGCAAATCTTCTTGACCGTCTTGAGCATCTGACCGCAGAGCTGAAAGCATTACAGAGCGAGAATGAGTCTTTAAAGAGCAAAGCAGCAAAAGATGCATTGGGCGATGTAATGAATCAGGTAAAAGAAATCAAGGGTGTCAAGCTTCTTGCAACAAGCGTTTCCGGAGTAGATATGAACGGACTCCGTGATCTGGGAGATCAGCTGAAGGACAAGCTTGGCGAAGGTGTTGTAGTGATTGCCTCTGAGAACGATGGCAAAGTAAACCTTATCGCTATGGCAACAGACGAAGCTATGAAACAGGGAGCACATGCAGGAAACCTCATCAAAGCAATCGCAGGCAAAGTCGGCGGTGGCGGCGGTGGACGTCCAAACATGGCACAGGCCGGAGGAAAGAATCCGGCAGGTATTCCGGATGCAATTGCAGAAGCTGCAACAGCATTGGAAGGAATGCTCGGATAAAATACAATGTATAAAATGCGCACTGAGAAATCAGTGCGTATTTTTTATGCTTAAATACTTCACAAGTTCCTATCCTTAGTTTCGAAAAACACAAACAAAGGTAGAAAAATCAACTATATATTCAAAAAAACGAAGAAATTACCTAAATTCGAGCAAATTCATTTAAGATTGCATAAGTCTATTTCAAATTTTTGTAAATTATAGTATAATATTTAGTACTATAGTACTTTAATATGAGGGGAGAACACACATGAAGAAAAGAAAATGGACAGCGACCTTGCTGACTGCCGTTTTGGCGATATCAATGCTGGCTGGTTGTGCATCTTCTGCGCCTTCGCAGAAGGACACACAGAACGCAGCACAGCCTACAAACAAAGATAATGGAACAGTTTCTCTGACAGTATGGGCAGAGGAATCAACGCATGATGCATTGAATCAGATGGTAGAAAGTTTCAAAAAAGAGTATGAGGGACAGGCAAATTTTGACATCACTTTAGAACAAAATTCTGATGATAAGACAAGAGACCGGGTGCTCGGAGATGTGCACGCTGCAGCCGATGTTTTTATTATGGCGGATGATCAGCTGGCATCTATGGCAGCAGGAGGTGCGTTGTACCCGGCGCCAAATGCCACTGAAGTAAAAGCGGCAAACGTGGAAGGTTCCGTGGAAGCGGCGACAATCAATGATACACTGTACGCATACCCGATGACGGCAGACAATGGTTACTTTTTATACTACAATAAGAAATATTTAACAGATAAAGATGTTGAGACCATGGATGGCATTTTAAAGGTGGCCAAGGAAAATGGAAAAAAATTTACAATGGATTGGTCTTCCGGATGGTATCTGTATTCCTTTTTTGGAAATACCGGGCTTGATTTTGGAATCAATGATGATAATGTGACGAACCATTGCGAGTGGAATACTGCAGAGGGGGAAATCAAAGGAACGGATATTGCACAGGCGCTGCTTGATATTCAGGCGACCGGTGCGTTTGAGAGTGTTGTAGATAATGATTTCATTGCCGGCGTGAAAGACGGCAGTGTGATTGCAGGTGTCAGTGGCGTATGGAATGAGACAAAGCTGAAAGCTATCTGGGGCGATAATCTGGGAGCAACAAAGCTCCCGACTTATACGGTAGCCGGCAAACAGGTGCAGATGGCATCGTTTACGGGATATAAGCTGATGGGAGTGAACGCTTATTCAAAAAATCCGGAGTGGGCAGCAAAACTGGCGGACTGGCTGACGAATGAACAGAATCAGACATTGCGCTTTGAGATGAACGGACAGGGTCCTTCGAACACGAAAGCGGCAGATTCGGAGGAAGTAAAACAGGCACCCGCAATCCGTGCAGTTATCGCGCAGTCAGAATTCGGAAAGCTGCAGCGTGTAGGAAACAGCTACTGGGATGCATGTACTAAATTTGGCAACATCATGGCAAAAGGAAACAAAGATAATGTAAAACTTCAGAAATTGATGGATACTCTCGTAGAGGAAATTACAAAATCTGTTGCTGGATAGAAAAATATCAGGCTTTAAAGGACTGATATCTGAATGTGCGAATGGAGGAAAAAGGAGAATGAAGAAGAACGCGAAATTAAGTACCCGGCTAATTATACTGATTCCGGTGTTCATCCTTGGAATTTTTAGTATTATATCCAATGTGGCATCGGTTGCGAGCATTCGAAATATCAACCGGAATGCAACACGGATATCGGAGGAATCTCTACAGAATATTACGGGTCTTGCAGAAATTCAGAGAATGACACAGAATATCCATAAGCTGGGTCTTTCCCACATCATTGCGACGGATTTAAATTCCATGATCAAACTGGTGGATGAAATTCGAAGCAGCGAAGAAAAACTGGAAAAGGAACTCGATACATACCAGAAACATGTAAACAAAGATACAGAAAAATATTACAAAGATATCAAAAAAAATTATGATGAATTAAAAATCCAGTGCGACAATGTCATGGCATATTCTGCCTCCGGAAAAAGCGAAGATGCCTATAAACTTGCAAATGGCGAAATAAGCGACTGTTCTAACAGAATTGAGTCTGATATTGAACAGATCAAAAAAGTCGTAAATAAGAATGCAGACGCGCAGAGAGTAAGCCTGAATGCGGCATATCACAGTTCACTGGCAACCAGTGCCGTGACGATTCTGATCAGTATTGTTGCATTGCTTGCGGCGGTTGTGGCAGTTGTAAAATTGGTAATTCGTCCGTTACATAAGACGAATAAAGAAATCAAGGAAATTATCACAGGTATTGACAATAGGGAGGGAGATCTGACAAGGCGTGTGACCATTACCGTCAATCAGGAAGTGGCATCGGTCGGAACCGGTATCAACGCTTTCATGGGCAAACTTCAGAAGATTTTCCGAATGATTAGCAGCAATGCAAGTGAATTAGAGGGTGTGGTCAACGAAGTGCGTGAGAGTGTACAGACATCAAATGAGAGTGTTTCCGATCTATCTGCTTTGACAGAGGAATTGTCTGCAACTATGCAGGATATTTCGGATAATGCATCACGCATCAATGAAAATACCGAATCCGTTGCGGGAGAGGTACAGGAAATCGCACAGAAGACAAGTGAGATCAACCAATACACAAAAGAAATGAAAGAACATGCAGAGACCATGGAAAACGCGGCCAGAGAGAACATGAGCACGACAGGCGCGAAAGTCAGCGATATCTTGCAGGTGCTCAATCAGGCCATCGAGGACAGCAACAGCGTTAATCAGGTAGATAATCTCACAAACGATATCTTAAATATCGCAAGCCAGACAAACCTTCTTGCACTGAATGCTTCCATCGAGGCAGCCAGAGCCGGAGATGCAGGAAAAGGTTTTGCTGTCGTGGCTACTGAGATCAGCCAGCTTGCTGCCGCCAGTCAGGAGGCTGCAAACAATATTCAGCATATCAATGCTATCGTGATCTCGGCGGTACATAATCTTGCGGACAATGCAAATGAACTCGTAGCTTATATGGATGAAGTGATTCTTCCGGAATTTGAAAAATTTGTAGCATCCGGTGGAGAATATCATGACAAAGCTTCTTATATTGAAAATGTAATGGGAGAATTCGAGCAGAAGACCGATTTACTGGAACGTTCCATGAATGAAATCGCAGAATCTGTAAATACGATTTCACATGCCATTGAAGATGGTGTCAGTGGTGTTGTATCAGCAGCGGACAGCACACAGGTGCTCGTTTCAGATATGGATAAAATTTCTCATAAAATGGACGAAAACTTCGCAATCGCAGACGGACTGCGGAAAGAGACATCTGTATTTACAAAGCTGTAAGAGAAACTGGAAAAAAATTGCCGAAACCTATTGACAAATTGGGATATTTTGATAAAATAATCGATAGTGCAATTAAGTTTACCTTACAGTTGATGCACAATACGCAACTGGAGGGAGGTTAGGTGTAGAATGTCTAGTGTAATCGTAAAAGAGAATGAGACTTTAGATAGCGCATTACGTCGTTTCAAGAGAAACTGCGCAAAGGCTGGAATCCAGCAGGAGATTCGTAAGAGAGAGCATTACGAGAAGCCAAGCGTAAAGCGTAAGAAGAAATCTGAAGCTGCTAGAAAAAGAAAATACAACTAGTTGTGTTTAAGCAACCCCGGGATTCGTCCCGGGGTTGTTTTTATGTAAAAATCCCGCTATAATGAAACAAAAACGACATAGGAGTGATTACAAATGATCAAATATCGTTGGGCAACATTGGGTTGCGGTGTAATTGCCAACCAGCTTGCACAGGCATTACAGGCACAGGGAAGCAACTTGTATTCGGTGGCGAACCGCACACATGTCAAGGCAGTTGCATTCGCAGAAAAGTATGGCATCGAAAAAGTCTATGAGGATATCGATGAAGTTTTTACAGATGACAACGTCGACATCATTTATATTTCGACTCCACACAACACACATATCAAATATCTGCGTAAAGCATTGGCAGCGGGAAAGCATGTACTGTGTGAAAAATCGATTACATTGAACAGTCAGGAACTGGATGAAGCCATAAAGCTTGCAGAGGACAACCATGTGATTCTAGCGGAGGCTATGACCATCTATCACATGCCTATTTATAAGAAATTAAATGAAATCATTGCATCTGACACTTTAGGGGAATTGAAGCTTTTGCAGATGAATTTTGGAAGTTATAAAGAGTATGATATGAACAATCGCTTTTTCAATCGTAATTTAGCGGGAGGAGCAATGTTAGACATCGGTGTCTACGCATTGTCTTTCGTGCGCTGGTTTTTAAGTGAAAAACCCGACCAGATTCTGTCACAGGTAAAATATGCACCGACAGGAGTGGATGAGCAGGCGGGTATCCTTTTAAAAAATAAGAAGGAAGAGATGGCAACGGTAATCCTTTCACTTCATGCAAAGCAGCCGAAGAGAGGATTGATCGCTTTTGATAAGGGATATGTGGAACTATATGAATATCCGAGAGGTCAGGAAGCGGTGATCACATATACGAAGGACGGACACACTGAGACAATTCGGGAGGGTGAGACCAATCGTGCACTTGAATATGAAGTGCTGGATATGGAAGCTGCCGTGGCAGGAGAAAAAGATGACATGCATCTGGATTATACGAGGGATGTCATGGATATGATGACGCAGATCCGGCAGGAGTGGGGCATGCATTATCCGGAGGAAGAGTAGTAAAAAGCAAATATGAAAAGTAAAAGGTATTATTCATCTGGTCAGTTCGCAAAGAAAGCCCATGTGACGCTTCGAACCATCCGGTATTACGACAAACAGAATATTTTAAAACCGTCGGCAAAGACACCGGCGGGCGCCCGACTGTATACAGAGGCAGATTTTGCAAAGCTTCAGCAGATTCTTCTTTTGAAATATCTCGGTTTTTCTTTGCAGGATATTCGTGAGATGACGCTTGCATCTGCGGATCAGCAATATTTGTTAGAATCCATGCGTGTACAGAAGAAACTGATTCAGGAGCGTATCGAGGAAATGCAGGCGATGAATGATGCCATCGACAGTACGATGGAGGCAATTCAGCAGAAGCAGGAAATGGACTGGAATCGTATGTTCGATCTGATTCATCTGACTGCGGTGGAGCGGAGCTTGAAGACGCAGTACCAGAATGCAGCAAATATTTCCGCCCGTATTCGTTTGCACCGGGAGTATTCCGTGAATCCGAAAGGATGGTTTCCGTGGCTGCTTGAGCAGTGTGAGTTACATGAAGATATGCGAATTCTCGAGATCGGCTGTGGAAATGGTGCACTTTGGAGCGAGAATCAGAAGCGGATTCCGATGGATATACAAGTAGTACTTTCAGACCAATCAGATGGAATGCTTCGTGATGTGCAGCGCGAGCTGGGTGAGGATAAACGTTTTTCCTATGAGAAATTTGATTGTAAAGAGATTCCATATAGGGAAGCGGAGTTTGATCTGGTCATTGCCAACCATGTATTGTTTTATTGTGAAGATATTCCGCAGGTGCTGTCTGAGTGCAAAAGGGTGCTTCGACCGAACGGCCAGTTTTTATGCAGCACATATGGGCGGAATCATATGAAAGAAATTACGGAACTGGTTCAACGATTTAATAAGGATATTGTGTTGTCTGCGGATTGTTTGTATGAACATTTTGGACTGGAAAATGGTGCAGATATTTTGAATGCATTTTTTGATGAGGTAGAAGAACGTATTTATGAAGATGCCATTGAAATAGATGAGCCGGAACCGTTGATTTCCTATATTTTGTCCTGTCATGGAAATCAGAATCAACTGTTGCTGGATCAATATAAAGAATTTGGTGAGTTTGTTTCAAATCAAATGCGTGGCGGATTTCATATTACAAAAGAGGCGGGAGCATTTGTTTGCAGAAAATAAATAGTGAAATTTTTAAATTTATTTAAAAAGTACTTGAAGGTGACCTTGGGTCACCTTTTATAATGCGTGTAACAGAAGAATGGAGGAAATGAAAATGAACATTATTGTTACAGGTGGTGCTGGATTTATCGGCAGTAATTTTATTTTTTATATGTTAAAGAAACACCCGCAGGATCGTATCGTATGTCTTGATTCTCTGACTTATGCGGGCAATTTATCAACACTTGCACCGGTTATGAATCAGCCAAATTTTCGTTTTGTAAAGCTTGATATTTGTGACAGACAAGGTGTTTATAAAATTTTTGAAGAGGAACATCCGGATGTAGTCGTAAATTTTGCAGCAGAATCTCATGTGGATCGTTCAATTGAGAATCCGGAAATCTTTTTACAGACGAATATCATAGGAACTTCTGTTTTGATGGATGCATGTAGAAAATATGGAATCAGACGTTATCATCAGGTGTCTACCGATGAAGTGTATGGTGATCTGCCGCTGGATCGCCCGGAGTTGTTTTTTCATGAGGATACACCAATCCATACGTCCAGCCCATACAGCACATCGAAAGCCTCCGCGGACCTGCTTGTTATGGCATATCACAGAACCTATGGACTTCCTGTTACAATTAGCAGATGCTCCAATAATTACGGACCATACCAGTTCCCGGAAAAGCTGATTCCTTTAATGATTGCGAACGCCTTGGCTGATAAGCCGCTTCCGGTGTACGGAGAGGGATTGAATGTGCGGGACTGGCTTTATGTGGAGGATCATTGTAAGGCAATCGACCTGATTCTTCAGAACGGAACTGTCGGTGAAGTATACAATATTGGTGGGCACAATGAGATGAAGAATATTGATATTGTAAAACTTATTTGCAAATATTTACAGAAACCGGAAAGCCTGATTGAACATGTACAGGATCGTAAGGGTCATGACATGCGTTATGCGATCGATCCGACAAAAATCCATGACGAACTTGGATGGCTTCCAGAGACAATGTTTAAGGATGGTATCCGTCTGACCATTCAGTGGTATCTGGATAATAGAAAATGGTGGGAGAATATTGTAAACGGTGAGTATCAGAACTATTACAATGAAATGTATGGTAAAAAGGGTTTGTAAAAGAAAGGGTTATAAATGAAAGTCTTTGTAACAGGCGTCGGTGGACAGTTAGGGCATGACGTGATCAATGAATTGACATCCAGAGGCTACGAAGCGATCGGTTCGGATGTGGTTGATATGGTTTTGTCAGGTGTGCCATACGTTGCTTTGGATATTACTGATAAAATAGAAGTAGAGCGCGTGATTACAGAAATAAGACCGGATGCCGTTGTGCATTGTGCGGCATGGACGGCTGTGGATGCGGCAGAAGATGCAGACAAACAGGAGAAAGTCAAAGCAATCAATGTGGATGGAACACAAAACATTGCCAATGCAGCGAAAATGGTGAATGCCAAAATGGTATATATCAGCACGGATTATGTGTTTGATGGACAGGGAACTGCGCCATGGGAGCCGGATTGCAAAGAATATGCGCCATTGAATGTATATGGACAGACAAAGCTTGGTGGTGAACTTGCGGTTTCTTCGACATTAGAAAAATATTTTATCGTGCGTATTGCATGGGTATTTGGTTTGAATGGCGGAAATTTTATCAGGACGATGCTGCAGGTTGGCAAGAATCATCCGCAGGTGCGTGTGGTCAATGACCAGATCGGTACACCGACATATACATATGATCTTGCCCGCCTTTTGGTAGATATGATCGAGTCTGAAAAATACGGATATTATCATGCAACAAATGAGGGCGGCTATATTTCCTGGTATGATTTTACAAAGGAGATTTACCGTCAGGCAGGTATGGATACGGAGGTGCTTCCGGTTACAACTGAAGAATATGGTCTGTCAAAAGCGGCCCGCCCGTTCAATAGCCGGCTGGATAAAAAGAAACTGACGGACAATGGTTTTGTACCTCTTCCAGACTGGAAGGATGCATTACAGCGTTATTTACAGGAATTGAAAAAACAGGGAGAACAATAGATGAAGGGAATTATTTTGGCAGGTGGTGCAGGTACACGTCTGTATCCGCTTACAATGGTAACCAGTAAACAATTACTTCCGGTATACGATAAGCCGATGATTTATTATCCGCTTTCCACATTGATGCTTGCTGGAATTCGTGATATTTTAATTATTTCCACACCGGAAGATACTCCACGTTTTGAGGCGTTGCTTGGCGATGGAAACCAGTTTGGCGTGAATTTGTCATATAAGGTACAGCCTTCACCGGACGGACTTGCACAGGCTTTTATATTAGGAGAAGAGTTTATCGGCGATGATGCCTGTGCCATGGTACTTGGTGATAACATCTTTTATGGAAATGGTTTCGGAAAGATTTTACGTTCAGCCGTTGAGGATGCCGCACATGGAAAAGCTACAGTATTTGGCTATTATGTCAATGATCCGGAACGCTTTGGTGTAGTGGAATTTTCGGAGAATGGTCAGGCAATCTCGATTGAGGAGAAACCAGAGGATCCAAAGAGTAACTATGCGGTTACCGGATTGTATTTCTATCCGGCAGGAGTCAGCAGGATGGCAAATCAGGTGAAACCATCTGCACGTGGAGAGTTGGAGATTACAACTTTAAATGACATGTATCTTCAGGAACAGATATTGAATGTACAGCTTTTGGGAAGAGGATTCGCATGGCTGGATACAGGAACAATGGACAGTCTGATTCAGGCTGCAGAATTTGTGCAGATGATCGAGCACCGTCAGGGTGTTACAATCTCTGCACCGGAAGAGATTGCCTATATTAACAAATGGATTGACAGGGAAAAATTACTGGAGTCCGCTGCACGTTATGGAAAGAGTCCGTATGGAGTGCATTTGCATGCGGTTGCAGATGGAAAAGTTCGGTATTAACAGAAGGGAGCGTAAAAAGTGGGTCAGATTTCATTAGAAAAGAATGTTGGCGGCATTGAAGGATTATGTGTGATCACACCGGCAGTACATGGTGATGAGCGTGGATATTTTATGGAAACATACAATGAGAAAGAGATGCAGGAGGCCGGTTTTGATATAAAATTCGTACAGGACAACCAGTCTATGTCCGTAAAAGGCGTATTGCGAGGACTGCATTTTCAGATTCACTATCCACAGTGCAAGCTTGTGCGTGCCGTTCGCGGCAGCGTATTTGATGTAGCGGTAGATTTAAGAGAAGGTTCTGAGACATATGGAAAATGGTATGGAGTGGAACTTACAGAGGAGAACAAGAAGCAGTTTTTGATTCCGGAAGGATTTGCGCATGGTTTCCTGGTATTATCCGATGAGGCAGAGTTCTGTTATAAGGTAAATGACTTCTGGCATCCGAATGATGAGGGTGGTTTAGCATGGAATGATCCGGCAATCGGAATCGAGTGGCCACAGGTGAAAGGCACATACGATGGCACGCCTTCTGCAGTTGGATATATGATGGAAGACGGTACAGAGCTTACGCTGTCAGAAAAAGATCAGAGGTGGTCAGGCATGGAGAGAAAGTTATAATTGTAGCAGATACTTTACAGGTAAATAGCCTTTGAATGTCAACAGAAAGGTTGATATTTTAGGGCTTTTTGTTGCTTTATATAGGAAATAAGTCGCATTGCGCGAAGAAAGACAATGTAGTAAACTTGAAAAAAAAGATTTTTATAGTGATTTTTGCACGTTATGACAGGTTAGGGACAGGAAGGAAAAAAAGATGCAAAAAACCAGGAAAATTACATTATATGAAAATAAAACACAGTTGATTATTTCTGCAATTGATAAGATTGTTGTAGAGATATTTAATAAAAAGGAAAATGATAAACAGGCACAATCGATTTTGCTGACCGGTTGTTCGGCATTGACTGGGACAACCTCAACTTGTATCGGACTTGCAATTGCGGTGGCAAATACACAGAGAAAAACACTTTTGATCGACTGTGATATGCGAAAGATTGTTAAATACAAGAAATTAAATGAGCAGGCAACGACAGGGTTATCGGATTTTCTTTCGCAGGAACATTTGCAGGAGATCATGAAGCCGGAAGAGGTGTTCTATGAGACAAATATAGAGAATCTTACTTATATTCCGTGTGGAGCAAAAACGGATAATCCTACGAGACTATTGTGTTCAACGAAAATGGAAGAATTATTAAAAGTTGCAAATGAAAATTATGACTGTATTATTTTCGATTTCCCATCCCTGACGATTGTTCCGGATGCGCAGACACTGTTTCCGGTAGTTGATGGCATCATCTTATTGTCTGCATTGGGAGAAACACGTAAGAGTCAGATTAAAGAAGCTAAGTTTCGTGTAAAACCATATCACGACAAGTATTACGGCATGATCGTCAACAAGATTCCGTTGGATATGTATCGCAGCAATGCAAAAGATTACGATTATTATTTTATCAATCAGGATGGAGAACAGAAATTGAATGGCAGTCCGGCGCATAAAAAATATATGGAAGAGACAGAAAGGAGAACGAAATAAGATGAAAATGAGAGTTCATACATATTTCAAAAGGTGTATGGTGTTTTTTGCTACGCTGTGTGTGATACTTATTTCCAATCATTCTGTTACCTGGGCGGCGAGCGGACAGGGAAACTCACCGATGCTTATGGTCGATAAGTATACAGTAGAGAATGAAAAAATTGTTCCTGGACAAGATTTTACACTGACATTGACATTGAAAAATTACAGCAATACAAATACCGCAAAAAATATTATGCTCAATGTAGAAAATCCGGAAGGAGTTGCACCGGTATATGGGACAACTTCGCAGGTTTTTGTGGGAACACTTGAACCAGAGAAGACAAAGGAAGTTTCTATTAAGTACAGATCCTGGGCCAGCATTCAGGATGAAAGTCTTGATTTCACATTGACAATTGTTTCTGATCAGCCGACGAATCAGGTGATTTTAAGAATTCCGGTAGGTGCAGACTCACCATTGAATATTATATCATCGTCGGTTTCTACAGATGTACAGGTGGGAGAGTCTGGAAACGCTGTAATTTCCTTTGAGGCTCTGGCAGAAAATAATGTCAGTGATATTACTTTGATTTTGCGGGAGGGTGATACGAAGATTGCCAGCAGTAGTATCGGGAATGTGACAGCCGGTTCAACAAAAAGCAAGAAACTTCCATTTTACATTGATAAAGAGGGAAAACATGAAGTTGAGATGCTTTTACAATACAATAACCAGTTAGGACAGACACAGGAAGTAAGTCTTGGTAAATGGACGGTAAATGTAACGCAGGCGAGCACAAAGAGCAATACTGCAAATATTGATCAGATAATAAGTAGTGAAGAATCCAATGTAAGCACAAGTCGTATTGCAATATTAGGAGTGAGTGGTGCTGCAATTCTGGGTATCTGTATTCTGATTGTTGTTTTATTGCGCAAACGCAGATAGGAGATTGTTTATGAAAATGAATATTGAAGAGTTGGAGACCGCAGATTATGATATTCTGGAAAATATCAAAGTAGCATTTTATCGATTGTGGAAGATGAAAATTGTTGTCCTTCTTATGACATTGATTGGCTTTCTGGCATTTGGGGTGTATGTTGGGCTTGCAGGTGTTAAAACATCTTATTTTGCTACAGCATCCATTTACAGTGCAGTGTATGGATCATATGAGGATTCCATGGGTGGCGTAACTGTCATGAATCAATATGCAAGCATGCTTGGGTCTACAAGGGTTTGTGACCGTGCAGCAGGCAGCCTGCAGGAGTACGGCATTACTTCAAATGAACTCAGAAGCATGGTGGCAAATGGTAATATCAGTCTTAGTGGGGCCAGCACAGATTCAAAGACTTATGGAACGAAACTGACATTGGTCGTTAATGTAGGAACATCCGAATATGTGGTGGATGTTACAAATGCGATGGCAAAGGCATTCGCAGATGAAATCAATGATCTGCTCGGTGTAAGTACACTTCAGGTAATGGATGAAGCCGTTGAATATACGGCACATCACTCCATTAATCTGACGCTTTACTTCATTTTATTTGGAGCGGTAGCATTTGTTGGAACGGCAGGAATTATTTTTATAAAAGAGTTTTTTTCTTCAAAGGTATACAGTGTGGCACAATGTGAGCAGGATGAGCGTTTGATTCTTGGAATGATTCCATACAACAAGGAAGAGAGGATGTAAAATATGAAAATTGTTTTTGCAGCTTCGTCCGGCGGACATTATGAGCAACTTCTTATGCTGAAACCTTTAATGGAAAAATATGAAAGCGTTCTTGTGACGGAGAAGACGGATTACAGTGCAGGCAACACAGGAATCAAAACATACTATATGTGCCAGATAAATCGAAAAGAACCATTGTTTGTTCCAAAACTGATTGCAAATTCCTGGAAATCATTGGTGCTGATCATAAAGGAAAAACCAAAAGTCATGATTACTACTGGGGTATTGGCTGTGATTCCACTGGCCCTTCTGATGAAATTGTTTGGAGGAAAGCTGATATATATAGAATCATTTGCCAAGGTATGTTCCAAAAATCTGACTGGCAATTTGTTATATCGTTTCGCGGATCAGTTTTATGTGCAGTGGGAAGAAATGCTGAAATTATATCCCAAGGCAATTTACAAAGGGGGAATATATTAGATGATTTTTATTACATTAGGCTCCCAGAAGTTTCAATTTGATCGGTTGTTAAAGGAAGTAGACCGGCTGATCGCTGATGGTGTGATACAGGGGAAAGTATTTGCACAGATAGGTGCAAGTGAATATCTTCCACAAAATTATACATATGAACGCTTTCTGGATCGACAGCGTTTTGCGCAGATCATGGATCAATGTGATTCTGTGATTACACATGGAGGAACCGGTGTTATTATTGGTGCTGTAAAAAAAGGGAAAAAAGTTATTGCGGTTCCGAGAATGGCAAAATATGGAGAACATGTAGATGACCATCAGTTGCAGTTATTGCATCAGTTTGATGATTTGCAACTAATCTGTGCATGTTATGACGTAGAACAGCTTGGGGAATGTTATAAGAATTTGCAAAATATGCATTTTCGCCCGTATGTTTCAAATACCAGTGTGGTTATTGCATCTATTGATGAATACCTGCAGAGTTTAGAATAAGTATGAAGAGAAGAGTGTATGAGTGATAAGGCAAAGCGTATTATTCGTAAATATTACGAATTTTTAGTTACAAAATTCAAAATATTACATGAACAGAAAATATTTAGCTATGAAAATGTGAAAGTAAAATACATGCTGAAAGAAGATGATGAAGCAGATGCTTTGATAATCGTATTTAGTGCATGTACCCGCAAAGGACTCAAAGCCAGATACAATTATGTGAAGACACTGGATGGAATACCATCAAATCGTCTGTATATTCTGGATGATTATGCAAAAGATCATAGGGGATCTTATTATATGGGAGAGAATTTTCAGTTCAATGAGGAAAAAGCAACCGATGCTTTGATTAAGAAAACAATTGCAGCCTTAAAGCCCAAAAAACTTATTTTCTGTGGATCAAGTAAAGGTGGCTATGCGGCATTAAATTTTGGTTTACAATATTGTGGGGCATATATGGTGATAGGAGCACCACAATATTATCTGACATCTTATTTGAAAGATTCTGAAAATTTTGCAACGTTAGAACATATACTTGGAAAAGCAGATAAACAAAAAGAGGAAACTTTAGAGTATCGGCTTCAAAACAAAATTTACAATAATGAGAAGTGTTCGTCACAGCATATCTATGTGCACTATTCGAATCAGGAACATACTTATCAGGAGCATGTCGTACATATGTTAGAAGATATGAAAAAATGTAATTATCAAATCACGAATGATGTTGCAAGCTATACGAATCACGGTGATCTCAGTTACTATTTCCCGGATTTTTTAAGAAATACGATTGCAAAAATAGTAGAAAGCAGATAATGTGAGGCAAATTATTATGAATAAAGTCAGTGTGATTGTACCCGTTTATAATGCGCAGAATTTTTTGGAAAAGTGTATAGAATCTTTGACGCAACAAACCTTGAAGGAAATGGAATTGATCTTTGTGAATGATGGTTCAACGGATCAGTCATTACAGATTTTGGAGAAATATCAGAAGCGTTTTCCGAAAAAAGTGATGGTTTATTCTAAAGAGAATGGAGGACAGGCATCTGCCAGAAATCTTGGGATTGCAAAAAGTCGTGGAGAATATATTGGATTCATTGATGCAGATGATTATGTTGATACGCATATGTATGAAGCAATGTATAAGAAGGCGAAGAAAGAAAACAGTGATTATGTAGAATGCCAGTATCATTATTTACAGATCGATGCTAAGGGGCAGGAAAAAGAAATTCCGCAATATGGACATGTACGGGCGTATAACAGTGAGAAAGAGATGTTTATAGATCCGCTGGTGTCTCCATGGAACAAGCTGTACAGGGCATCCGTTTTAAAAGAGAATCAGTGTCAGTTTACAGAGGGTGTGATTTATGAGGATACTGCTTTTTATATAAAAGTAATTCCATATTTAAAGAAACGGAGTTTTTTGCCGGAGGCATATGTGTACCATTATCTTTGGCCGGGTTCCACCATGAATGATAAAAAATATGAGAGAGTCGGAAATATTTTTGTGGTTCTCGAAGATGTCATTAAGTATTACAAAGAGAATGGTTTTGAACATATATATGGAATGGAATTAGAATATTTTTGTGTCAAAATATTACTGTGCAGTTCTTTAAAAAGAATTGCACAGATAAACAATAAAAAAATACGAAACCAGCTTGTAAAAAGAACAAATCGGTTCATAAAAGAATATTTTCCGGAATACAGAAAGAATGCATATGTCCGAAAAGAACATACGGGTTTGTACATGCGTTGTATGAATGCCGTGACTATTTTCGCTGCGGTGTGTGTTTTCAGGTTAAGACATAAAAAATGATAGAAAAAGGAGTTATGCGTGTGAAATTTGTATTTTTGATACTTCATTATAAAAATGATGATGTGACAAAACAGTGCATCGAATCACTGATACAGTGCTTTGGAACCTTGCAAATGGAAATCATTGTAGTAGATAATGCTTCGGACAATGGCAGTTATGAGAAACTGCTGCAATGTTATGGGAATGCCTCGTATATTCATTTTTTACATAACAGGAAAAACCTTGGGTATGCAGCCGGTAATAACGTTGGTTTTCAGTATGCAAAGAAAGTGTTGAAGGCAGATTGGATTTGTCTTGCAAATAATGATGTGATATTTCAAGACGAAAAATGGATTGATAAAGTTAGAGAGCTGTATCAGAATACGCCGTATTATGTATTGGGACCTGATATTGTAACACCACAGGGACAGCATCAGAATCCTTTTCGGGAACATGTGGCAAGCAATGCATCTGTGTTAAAAAACTGGTTACATGATATTGTTGTATATTTGGCTTTGAAGTTGAAATTACAGCGAAAGATCAATCAGGATGTGAAGCCACAAAAGGAGTTACAGAATGAGACTTGGAAACAGGCAGATTTGGATTTTCATGGGGTCCTTCATGGAAGCTGTCTGTTATTTTCACCTGATTATGTGAGATCATTTGATGGTCTGTATGGAGGAACGTTTTTATATTGCGAAGAAGAAATTTTATGTTATATTCTGGAGAAAGTTGGATATCGATATGTATATTGCAGTGATGTGCAAGTGTTACATAATCATTCGACATCCTTTAAACGGTCGGTGCAAAATGAAATTGAAAGGAAAAAAATAATAGTAAAGAATCGTATACAGTCTTACTATAAATTCCTTAAAATCACGAGATACCAGGGAGATATCAGAGAGTTTTTGAAAGAGAGAGGGGAATAATACTTGAGAGAACAGTCGGCGTATGTGGCAGAAGAACCAAAGTTAAGAAATTTAAAAGTGCTATTTTCCCTGATGGTATTTTTGATTATCACGGATTTTGTTATGCCACAGTATTTTGGCATACATATAGGTTATGACCTGACTTGTACAAGACTGGCAGATCTGCTGATTGTTTTGTATATGTTTTTGAATCGGAAAATACTGACCCATTTTGGCGATATGGTGATACACCATATATTTATCATACCATTTGCAATTTATTTGTTTGTCTCCATTTATACGATGGTCTGCAGAGTTGATATTAATGCTTTTTTTCTTGTATTTCTGGAAATCCTTACCTTTTACATTTTAGTTTACGGGATTCGGTATATCGTGGGCTGGAAAAGGGCAATAAAATTAAGCATCGGATGTGCATATTTTTTAGGGATATATGGACTGATTGAGTTTTTTTACGGACAATCCATTTTTTTGAAATTCTTTTCGACGGTGCCAAATAGTGTGGCAAATTCATATCGTTCCGGATTCTATCGTATTATGGGACCGTGTGGACATGCATTAGGTTATGGTTTGTTGCTGTTATTGTTTATTGCGCTGGCATGTATGGATATTGAAAAGGATGAGGTATATCTATTTAAAAGACCGTTCCTTATTGGATTGCTTTATGTCAATGTTTTTCTGACCGGTTCTCGATCGACATTAGGAATCGCTTTGATAGAGATGCTTTTGATTGTATTGATCAGCGGAGCAAAAAATATAAAGAAATCATGCATTATTATTTTCTTTCTTCTTGTTGCATTGGGTGGTTTCCTTTTGCTGTTTGGAAGAACTGGCATTGGACGTTATGTCATGATGCAGATCACTAGTGTAATGGATCAGTTTTTTGGAACAAGTTACTCAGGAATTTTCGGCGCAGATACCACAACTCTTGATAATAGTGAGGAGTATCGAAAATATTTGCCAAGAATATTTCAGTTGGATTGGCTGAATCCATGGATTGGACGAGGGGTATCAAGAGTTTTCAGTGCACAAATAGATGGCATTTATATTAAGTCTATCGATAATTTTTATGTAAGTCAGTATATTAAGTATGGGTATCCGGGAATGATTGCATACATATTGTTTATAGTTGTGGCAATAGTGTTCTTGATTCGGGCTGCGTGGAAATATCATTCCTGCGTTTTTAAGCTGGTATTGATTGCAACAGTGTGTTATTTTTTCAATTTATGGTGGCTGGATGCGTTGCAGACGCTTAAATTTGAATATGTACTGCTGGCAATTGCCTGTGCGTGTTATATGTGGAAAGAACAAATGATGAAATGTGACAATGAGCAGCTATGCTGATGCATACAAATGGGAGGCAAAATGAGAGTAAGTTTACTTGGAGTTGAGTTTTATTCTGAAAATCGCGGATGTGGAGCGTTGGCGTATTCTATTGTTGAAATTTTAAAACAGATATGCAAAAAAAAGGGAGATAATCTGCATATTACAGCGATTTTATTTTCAAATCATCCGGTTGTAATAAAAGATGATGATATTGAAGTTACTATAGAATGCATTAAAATCGCACCGAAGAAGTTCACTTATTGGAAAGCGTGCAAACGAGCTTTTGCAGACAGCGATTTTATATTGGATTTTAGTATGGGAGATAGTTTTGCAGATATATATGGAATGAAGCGATTTTTTTTGGCAAGCATGCTAAAAGAACTTGCAATCAAAAGCAAAACGGAATTTATTATGGCACCGCAAACGATAGGTCCTTTTTCGAGGAGAGAAGCAAAATTATGGGCATCTCATATTTTAAAAGCCTGTAATGAATGCTTTGTAAGAGATACTCTTTCAAAAAAGTATGTAAAGGAATTGTGTGGACGCAATGCACTACTTACTACAGATGTGGCATTTGCATTGCCTTATAAAGAAAGAATAATAGATAAAAAAGAAGGAATCGTCCGTGTGGGCTTGAATCCTTCCGGTCTGTTGTGGGGAAAAGAAAGTGGTTTTGATGCTGAGAAACATGTAAGTGTGGATTACAAAGAATATATTGAGTGTCTTATGCAGGCATGGAAAAAGGACGAAATGGTAGAAATATATCTGATTCCTCATGTATTTGCCGAAGATGGATCAGGTATGGAGGATGACTTGCGGGTATGTAAGGAGTTGCATAAAAAATATCCGGCGACGGTGTTGGAGACAGGTGCTCGGACACCAATGGAAATTAAAAGTATTATTGCATCCATGGATGTGTTTACAGGAGCGCGTATGCATGCAACAATTGCGGCATTTTCAAGCGGCGTAGCAACAATACCGTTTTCTTACAGCCGTAAGTTTGAAGGGTTATATCATGATCTGGGATATGCGTATCTGATTAGTGGAGCATCAACAAATACACAGGAGGCTGTAAAAAAGACTTTAGCATGGGTGAAAGAATATAAAAAATTGAGGGAAAATGTGAAGGAATGCAGAAAAAATATTCCAGACAAACAGCGCGTTTTTCTGGATGTGTTGAAAAATATGTAAAAATGTATGAGGAGGCCGGCTATGATAGGTAGGCTTATGAGGGTGTATCATTTGTATGCAACATCACTGTACTATGCAATTCGAAAAAAGACAACAAGTCGTAATAAACGAAAATTTGTTTTTCTGTTGTTGACCCCATCATTGTTACTGGTTTGTTGTGGTAGTTATTTGTATGAGCATACAATAAAAAGAATGATAAATCAATGGCACAGTATGAATGATATGTGCAGAAAATTTGAATATGAGATAGTTTATGTGGCTATTGCAAAAAATGAGGGGCCTTATATAAGAGAATGGATTGAATATCACAGACAGGTAGGTGTACAGAAATTTCTAATTTACGATAACGAAAGTACCGATCAGATGCGTACGCTTTTAGAGCCATATATTCAGAAAGGGCTAGTTGATTATACTTATTTTCCTGGCAGAGCGAAACAATTGGATGCATATTACGATGCACTGAAAAAATATCGGAAACGGGCAAGATATATGGGTTTTTTTGATCTTGACGAATTTGTTGTTCCCATGGAGAAGAAAACACTAGTAGATGTTATACAGGAAATATTGAATAAAAATCCGTTTGCTGGCGGAGTGGCAATCAACTGGTATGTTTATGGATCGGCAGGGCATAAAACAAAACCGCAAGGTCTTGTGATGGAGAATTATCTGTATCGGGCAAAGGACGATTACAGGAACAATCATTGTGTGAAGACGGTTGTAAATCCACGGTTAACCAAAGGCTACATATTTGATCCGCATACGCCTACATATTTTTGTGGATATCATAGCGTTACGGAAAAAGGAATGATAGTAGATGGTCCATGGAATGAATATCCAAATAACAGCTATGAAAAAATCAGAATCAATCATTATTATTGCAAATCGGAAGAAGAAGGAAAAATAAAGTTTAACAGAGGACTGGCAACACATGAGGAAAATGTGAAAAATGATTGGAAGAAATATGCAGAATTTGACAGGAATGATGTGTATGATGATTGTATTTTGTGCTATAGGGATTGCGTGAAACAAGCATTGAATGTGCTGGAAAAGAATAGGGGAAATTAATTATGAAGACGTTTGATTTATGTAAAGAATATTGTATTGGATGCGGATTGTGTAAATCAGAACTTCATGCTGACATGAAAAAAAATGCGAAGGGTTTTTGGTTCCCAAATATACAAAAAAATGAAAAGACAGAACGGTTCCTAGAGCATGTATGTCCGATAGCAGACAATTGTCTTAATGAGCAGAATATTGATATCTGGGGCCCCTATATCCATGCATATGCGGGATATTCCACGGATGTGTCTATACGGAAAAAAGCGTCCAGTGGTGGAGTTTTGACAGGAATTGCACTGTATTTGCTAGAGAGTGGTAAGGTGGATGGCATCATTCAGGTTACAGCGGATAAAGAAAATCCGGTAGAGACTGTTGTGCAGGTAAGCACGACTGCGGAACAGGTTCTTGCGTGTTGTGGCTCCCGCTACAGTATATCTTCTCCATGGTTACATTTATCAGAGTGTATGGAACCGGGAAAAACGTATGCTGCAATTGGAAAACCATGTGATATAAGGGCCGTGCGAAGATTGCAGGCATATAATGATTCCTATCAGCCGATTAAGTATTTGCTGTCGTTTTTTTGTGCCGGGTTACCAAGCAAGGATGCAAATGCAAAGTTACTTGCAGCATTAGGCTGTAAGGAGAAAGCATGCAAATCACTGACGTACCGGGGCAATGGGTGGCCGGGAACGGTCACAGCCATCGATGAAGAAAAGAATACTTATCAAATGGAGTACAGTCAGGCATGGGGCGGTATTCTTGGACGCGATATTCATCCATATTGCCGTATTTGTTTTGATGGAATTGGTGAATGTGCAGATATTGCATGCGGTGATGGATGGTATATGGATGTACAGGGGAATCCGGACTTTACAGAGCATCCGGGAAGAAATGTTATTTTTTCCAGAACACAGATTGGAGAGGAGCTGCTTCGGGAAGCAAAGGAAAATGAAAAGATCAGTTTATCAGACTGGGAGAATATAGGTGCACTCAGAAAAATCCAAAACTATCAGTATACGAGAAAAGCTACAATGCGCGCCAAGAAACTGGCTTATAGAATACTGTTAAGAAAATTTCCAGAATATGATAAAAGTTTATTGAAAAATTATGCAACAATGGTTCCAGTGAAAAAACGTATGAAAATTTTCCTTGGAACAGCAAAGAGGATTGTTCAAAAGCGAATTTAAAGGGGACAATGAACAGTATGAGCAGAACGAAAAAGAGTATTCGTAATGTAATATTTACGATTGTAGGATTCGTCGTCACTACATTATTACAGTTAGTGAACCGAAAAGTATTTATCTTATTTTTATCAAGTGAATACCTGGGACTTAACGGATTGTTTTCCAATATCCTTTCCATGCTTTCACTATCGGAAATGGGAATTGGTGCTGCAATTGTTTTTGCGTTATATAAACCGATAGCCGAAAAAAATACGGAAAAAGTAAAAAGTCTGATGGCTTTATATAAAAAGCTATATACGATTATAGGAACTTTTGTATTAATTGCAGGAGCATTGCTCACACCTTTTTTACATCTTTTGATTAAAGAGATGCCGGATATTCCTTACATACATATATACTATCTGATGTTTGTGATTGATTCGGGCCTGTCTTACTTTTATACGTATAAGCGCTCGCTGATTATATGTAATCAGGACAATTATATTTCGACTACAACAACAATGTTATCGTCTGTTGGCACAAAAGTAGTGCAGTTGATTATTTTACTGTTGACACACAATTATTTTCTGTTTCTTTTGGTACAAATTCTTTTTACCCGATTAGAAAATGTTCTTATTTCAAAAATCGCAGATAAGCAGTATCCATTTTTAAAAGATAAGCAGTATCAAAAATTAAGTAAGGATGAGATTAGAACAATAAGAAACAATGTATTTGCAATGCTGGCTCATAAAATTGGCATGGTTATTGTGAATGCGACAGATAACCTGATTATTTCAAAGATACTGGGATTGGCAGTATTAGGTGTGTATTCAAATTATGTATTACTCACGCAGACAATTGAAAGTTTTGTTACAAAAATCTTTTCATCCATTACGGCAAGTATTGGAAATCTGGTAGCAGAGCAGTCAAAAGAAGAAGTAGAAAAAAATTTTAACAGAATACTTTTTTTGAATTATTGGATTATAGCTTTTTGCTCCATCTGTCTGATCTGTCTCATACAGCCATTTATTCATTTATGGTTAGGAGCTGATTATCAGTTGCCGATGTTTACGGTATTAATTATTATTGTTGTTTTCTATTTTAATGGGATGAGAAGAACAGTATTGGAGTTTCGAAACGCTGCAGGCCTTTTTTGGGCCGATCGATATAAAGCTTTGGTAGAATCATTTGTGAATCTGGTGGTTTCTATTCCATTGACCTATGCATTAGGTGTAGCAGGTGTGAAATTGGGAACTTTAATCAGTTTGTTAGGGGTTGCTTTTTGGGTAGAAGGGAGAATTCTGTACAAATATTTGTTTCAAAAATCGGTTTTGCAGTATTTATTTTTGCAAACAAAATATGCTGTGGTTACAGGTATACAGCTGATTTGTGCATATTGGGCATGTCGGATTATTGATCTGACGAGTTTATCTATGCTGTTAAAGTTTGTTCTTCAAATGGTAATTTGTCTCATCATACCAAATGTTATGATTGTTATTATATTTTGGAAAACAGATGAATTTCAATATGCAAAAAATCTTGTAAAAAAGATAATAAAAAGATAAATATAAGGAGTTCCTATGCATTTATTTCTCAGTTATTGTAAATCACATATTTACGAATTACATGCACTGTTGTCGGCTACGATTACGTTTTTTCTTATGTTTGAGATAAAAAAGCCTATAAAAGAATGGACACATAAATATGTTGCGGAAAAAGCCCAAAAGGATAAAAAATGGAGAGAAAACAGGCAGTTATATTATAAGAGATGTAATATGTTGGTTTTGATTGCAGCAATTTTGATTGCAGCGATAGTTTTTATTTTATTTTCTTTGGTTTCACCATTTATCTATTTTTCGTGGCATATGACATGGTTAAGTGGTGCGTTCGCATTGACGGAATATGCAATATATGATCAGGTGATTGGAAAGGAAAAGCAGGATTATGAATAGTGTGATAACCTTTTTTGTGGGTTGTGCAGCATTTGCCGTCATGATGCTTGTAAAAATTCCTATAAAAAAATTGAATTGGGAACTGGCAAAAAGTGAATTACAATATAAACGTTTGAATATTTTCTTAATAATATTAACTTTTTTGGTAGCAATCATATGTTATTGCGTTGCATTGGTTTGGCTTGGGGAAACGCATTTTAAATTATGTTGTGCCATAAAGGGGGCATCCGTTGCGATGGCATTTTATGCAATTTATGAACAATGGTGCGGAGATGACAGAAAAAGTTAAGCATAGAGAGGTTTGGTTATAAATAAAAATGGAGGAGAATATGTCAATTTTAGCCAATTATCTAGCACAATTGATAAAAGCACAGTTAAATGGAGAGAAGCCTGTATCTGTGCCAGAAGAAATCCAAGTAGAAGATCTGATACATCTGTCCTGCAAAAATCATATGGAGTATCTTGTTATGGGGGCTTTGTTAAAAACGGATGGAATTTCGGAAGAGATACAGGGGATACTTCGTAGTCACGTGATGAGAAGTATTGTTCGAACTACGACACAAATAATGGATTTGAAAGAGATCATAAGACGTTTCGAAGAAAAGAAAATTGTAAATCAACCCATGAAGGGGGCACAGATGAAATTTATATATCCGTCTCCAGAGATGAGGGAAATGTCGGATATCGACATTTTGATTCGCAATGATTGCATGGATCGGGCTGCAGAAGAACTAAAGGACATGGGGTATGTTTTAGAACAGGCAATTAAGCATCATGATATATATGTGAAAGAACCTTTTATGGTCGTTGAAGCACATCGTGCAATGTATGATAAAACGGTGGACAATAATCAGTATGAATATTTTTCAAATTTTTCCAAAGCAATATTGAAAAAGGGATATAAATATACTTATGATTTTAATGATGAAGATTTTTATATCTATATGATTGCACATATGGCAAAACATTTTTATGTAAAAGGATGCGGAGTACGTAATCTTGTAGATATTTATGTATATTTAAATGCAAAAGAAGATGTTTTAAATCATAAATATGTGGAGGAAGAGTTGAAAAAACTTGGATTATCAGCATTTACAAAACATATGGAAAAACTTGCGTTTGCATGGCTGGATCAAAAACCATTTACGGAATTTCAACAGCAGGTATTTGACTATATGTTAGACAGCGGTATCTATGGAAAGGACGAAAATGGAATTTGGAATAAGTTTTCTGAATTTAAAATGAAGGGGAAAGAAGTGTCAAAGTTTCGATTAAAATTGTGGTATTTTTTTCCACCAGTCGTGTATATGGCTGAATATTATCCGTGGATTGAAGGAAAACCATTTTTACTTCCGATTGCGTGGGGAATCCGGGCATGCAGAGGAATTTTTATGAGAAAAGGGACAGGTAAAAGAAAAATGATTCATGAAATTGAACAGGAACAGGTTCAAGTGTATAAGAATATATATCAGGAAATGCAGTTGCATTTTAAATAAAAGAAAATTTGGCAGATGCAAATGTCATAGGACATTTATGTGTGAGGAGTCTATTGGATGTGTAATAGTAAGCAGCCTTTGATCAGTATTATTGTTTGTGTATATAACACGGAGAAATACATCGCAAAATGTTTGAAATCTATTTGTGCACAAACATATGCAAATATAGAGATTATTGTTGTAAATGATGGCTCTACAGACAAGACAGCGATGATTATAAATGAGTGGCAGGAAAAGGATGAAAGGATTGTTCTTGTTCAGCAGGAAAATAAGGGATTAGCAGTTGCAAGAAATGTTGGGCTTGATATTTCGAGGGGAGAGTATATTGGTTTTGTGGATGCGGATGATTATATAGAAAAAGACATGTTTCAGATATTGTATGATGCAATTTTACAAAGCGATTGCATGCTATCCATGTGTGCGTACAGGATTATGGATGCGAATGGAAAACTTTTTCCTAAAAATATAGAAAATCCTAAAAGTCAAATTTATGATGTAGAAAAATTTTTCTTCACGGCAATTGCTGACAGGATGTATTATGGAATGTGTGTATGTGCATGGAACAAATTATATAAAAAAAGTTTATTTGATGGATTGCGTTATCCGATAGAAAAATTGTATGAGGATAATTGGATGATACATAAACTGATCTATAAAGCAAAATCTGTTGTGTTCATAGATAAAGAATTATATTATTATCGCCGAACGGATAATAGTATCATGCATTGTGCTTTTTCGTTAAAGAGATTTGATAATTATTTTGCACAGGTGGACCGCATTGCTTTTTTTGAAAAGAATCATGCTTCGAGAAACTTGATCGATGCATGGAAAGTGGACTGTGTGAAGTTTGGTATTAGTTACTGGTTTCAAATGAAAGATTCTAAATGTGCAACAAAAGAAGAAGAAAAAGAGTATTATACTGCTGTAAAAAACAGTATACAGGATTTTGTTAAATTATGCCCAATTCCTTTACGGATGAAGGAAATTATTTTTTTAAAGATGCCACACTTATTTTTTTTATTACATTGTGCAAAACAAAATTGATTGATATTACGGCTTGTGAGGAGAAACTATTTTATGAAAATTACAAAGAAAATATGGCTTTTACGCATATGTACGGTGTTGTATACTGCTATTTTCTGCATAGGATGTGTTGCAAAAGGCGGAGTGTTACAGGATGTGTATGCGTCATCTGCAAATACTGTACTTGTGAAAGAAACAAAGGCAGATAAAAATGTGATTCCTGATAAATATAATACGGGTGCCAAAGGAAACTTAAAGAAAGTAAAGCTAGGTGCTGTCGTTGGCGGAATCCAGTTTACGGCTGCAAGTGGAAATACAAAAAATTCACTTGATTTTTATTACAATAATAAACAGGTAAAAGGAAAGATAATTTTTAAAGATTATGATTTCTCTGAATATCCGGTTGTTTGTTATAATTCCCAAAAAGTAGAGCAAAAAATTAATGTTACATTTATAAATTGCAAGTTTTCTTATTTTGCAACAGATCGAGCATGTACAAACGTGTCATATGAGTTTCAAAAATGCACATTCAAAAATTTTGGAGGAAGTAATGCTTCATTTGACAGGTGTAAATTTGGCGGAAGTTATAATGATGGATTAAATCCGTTTCAGAAGATTAACGTTAAAAATTCTTTTTTTTGTGATCTTGGAAGTGTAAAGTCAGATAAGGTGATACATTCCGATGGAACACAGATTTATGGGTGGAAAGGAATTACGGCAAAAGATATTTTGTATAAAAATTGCAGATTTGAAATTCCACAGATTGCACCGAAAGGGAGTAAAGCAGGGGTGAATGCGTGTATCATGCTCCAGCTGGAATATAGTGGTGCAGAGTCTATAAAATTTGAAGATTGTATCTTGAATGGAGGAGGGTATAGTATATATGCTCATTCAATCAGCAAAAAGTATCCTTTAAAAAATATAGAGTTTAAAAATATTCAGGTCGGAGGTGCAAAAACATACGGAAGCATATATCCGGATGTGTCATCTGCTGTAACATTTGAAAATGCAAAAGAAACATCAACATTGTACGTTGGTTCTGTATGGAAGAAAAAAGGAAAAGTTCATTTGAGTGTTACAAATGATTCTTGTCGGAAACGTAAGTTGTTAGTTATTACAGATCAGGGAAAATATTCTTATACTATCCCTGCCTGTCCTAAGGGTGGACAAACAGACATTAGCCAAACATATGCAGATATGCCATTTGACCAGAAAATTGTAATTCCCCAAAAGTGTAAGTATATTATATGTTATGATAATACATTTTCTGGAGCAGCGGAACAGATTCGATTTGTAAACTGGCAGGGGAAAAAAGTTTATTTATCACAAAAAGAAAATAAAAATTTATACAGCAAAAAGAATGAAAATATTACATCAGGAAAATGTGGAGAAAAAATCCAGTATACGTTGTCGAAAGCTGGCGTTCTCACGCTAAGAGGTAAAGGAGAAACATATTCTTATCACTCGAATAAGAAGACCCCATGGCATAAATACAGTGACCTGATAACAATCGTGAAAGTGGAGAAAGGTATAACCGGACTAGGAAACCAGCTGTTCAAAGAATGTGGAGCGATTCAACAGGTAAGTTTGCCAAAAGAATTACAAAATATTGGGGACCGGACCTTTTATGGGGCTGTTTTTTTGAAGCGGGTGGAGTTGCAAAAGAAAACAAAATATAACAAAAGCACCTCGTTTTCGGGAAAAACAATAGTAATAAGGAAATAAACAAAATGTAGGAATTTCGTTTCAGAGTATGAGGATTTAAAATGGAAGATCTATTAGTTAGTGTGATAGTGACAGCGTATAATGTTGAAAAATATATCGACGAATGCATAGAAAGCATTGTGAATCAAAGTTACAAAAATCTGGAGATAATTATTGTGGATGATGGATCTCCGGATTCTGTTCCACAAAAATGTGATGCGTGGAGAGAAAGAGATACAAGGATTAAAGTGATTCACAAAACGAATGGTGGAGTTTCATCCGCAAAAAACACTGGGGTAGCGACAGCAACAGGGGAACTCATCGGATTTGTAGATGGTGATGATTGTATTGCTTTAAATTATTATGAAACATTGGTCAATGCGTTAAAAAAGAATGAGAGTGATATTGTTCGTATGGGGATGGAACGAATTGATGAAAATGGAAAGTTCATTAACCGAGTCATTCCTAAGAAAGCCTCTTATAGCGGTTATGAAGCGTTACAATGTATTGGAAAAGATGATGGAATATTTATAATGAATCAGCTGTCTTTGAGTAAAAGAGAGGTATTTGAAAACATTTCTTTTCCGGAGGGACGTGTGTGTGAAGATGCAGCTGTTGCACATCAATTTTACATGAAAATAAAGAAACTGACAGTATTACCATATGATTTATATCGGTATCGGATTGTCTCGCAGAGTATTATGCATAAAAAGATAGTCATAAAGAGACTGGATATTATAGAGGCTTTGTATGACCGTTTTCTGTCTTATCAGAATTCAGGGTATATAGAATTGCTGGCAGATACATGTAATATTGCAAAAAACAAAATGTGGATACTTGGAAGAATTAAATTTGTTACAAAAGCAGATAAAGCCAGAAAGCAGCAGATTATTAAGATGTATCGATACATGTATAGAAATGTAGAAAAACCTGTAAGCATCCAATGCACATTGTGCTATTTTTTCCCATATTTATATAATAAAATGAGGGAAAGATTGAAATTTAAAAGAAATTTCATGCATGTTTTATAAGCGTCATGAGTTCTCATAGAGAATTGGTTGGTTGAAAACAAAATATGCATATGTTAAAGTATTTATATGGTACTTTAGTTACAAAAGAAAGCTCATGACAGGAGAAGTAGTAAGCTATGAAAAATAAGAGAGTATTGCGTGCAACAGCAGTGTTGTTGGGAATGGTAACATTATTGACAGGGGTCGTCTTTGGGTTAAAATCATCAGTGAATATAGATGATGATCCGATTGCTCTTGGAGGAACGGAAGTGTCTGAAGATTTTTTGGTACATCAGACGGAGGATGATGTGAGAATAATTCCAGATAAGTATAATACTGGAGCAAAAGGAACACTGATCAACGTAGAACTCGGGGGAATGGTTGGAGATATTCAACTTGTTGCAGGCAGTGGGGGAACAAAAAACGTATTCGATTTTTATTACCGAAATAAGAATATTGAGGGAACGGTTACATTAGAAAATTATGATTTTTCAAAATATCCGTTAGTTTTGTATAAGGCTGATAAAGTAGAGAAAAATATAAATTTTGTTTTTAATAATTGTAAATTTTCTATGGTATCGGTAGGAAACAAAAGCGCAAGTATTTCTTATGCATTCAACAACTGTACTATTGAAAATTTTTATGGAAGCAATGCAAAATTCAGCAAATGTAAGATTGGTGGCAGTTATTATGATGGAATAAATCCTTTTCAGAACGTAGAAGTGACAGATTGTTTCATTTCAGATTTTGGAAGTACAAAGGATACTGGTAAGGAGATTCATTCAGATGGAACACAGATTTACGGGGCGGCAGATGCAGAGGTAAAGAATATTTCATTTGACAATTGCAGGTTTGAAATTCCGCCGGTTGCTCCGGCCGGTAGCAATGCATATGTAAATTCCTGTATTATGCTTTCTTTGGAATATAGTAATGCAAAAGCAGTTCAATTTTCAAATTGTATTTTAAATGGAGGCGGATATACGATATATACCTGTGCCAAAAAGGATAATTTTAAATTAGAGGATATTAATTTATCAAATTTGCGCGTGGGATGCGCAAAGAAATATGGTACCATTTATTACAAAATATCTCCAGGTGTGACTTATGATACGGTGGAAGATACAGAGGCTTTGTATGTTGCATCCGTATGGAAAGAAAACGGAAATACGCATTTTAGTGTTAGTAACGACACGAATAAGGAGAGGACACTGAAAATTATTACAAAGTCTGGGGCATATGATTATACAATTCCGGCTTGCAAAAATGGAAACGATATGTCGGAGGAGGATACGTATGCAGAGATGCCGTTTGATGTCGATATTACAATTGCAGAAGATGCGGAATATGCAATCTGTTATGATACGACAATTGAAGGATGCGCGAAGCAGATTCGATTTATGAACTGGGGAGATGCCAAGGTATATCTTACCAAGGAACAATTCTCAACATTATTTTCTGGAGCGGAAGATGTGCTGTATTCTGGACAATGTGGGAAAAATGTAGAGTATGAATTGAATAAAAAAGGCGAGCTTACATTGGAAGGAACTGGAGACACATATTCTTATAGTTCGGGAAAACCAGCTCCATGGACAAATTACAGCGATTTGGTAAATGATGTAAAAGTAGAAGAAGGTATTGAGGGATTAGGACAACAGTTATTTAGAAACTGTACAGCAATTAAAAAGGTTTCTCTGCCAGATAGTCTTACAAAAATAGAAACAAGAACCTTTTTCGGATGTACGGGATTGCGAACCATTACGTTACCAGCAGCCTTAGAAAGTCTTGGAGATTATTCTCTGCCATACGAAACCCTTACAAGTGTATATTATGATGGGTTGCAGTGGGATAAAGTATATGTATCTGCTAAAAATGAGGGATTAAATGATAAATTATACTTGAATGAAACAAATGAAAAAACGGATATTCTCGAGAATGGAAAATGCGGAACAGATGCGACTTACACCCTTTCAAAGAGTGGTATGTTAAAGATTACCGGTACCGGAGAAACTTACAATTATAATACTGGGAAACCCGCACCATGGTATGATAACCGGGAGCTGATTGTAAAGGTAGAAATTAGTGAAGGAATTACCGGCATTGGAGAACAGTTATTCAGAAAGTGCAGTAATATATCGGAAATTGATTTGCCGAATGGTATCGTTAAGATTGGGAAGAATGCATTTATTTCCTGTAGTAATTTGCGTAGCATAATAATTCCTGGCTCGGTCGAAGAAATCCAGACACGTGCATTTGATGCAACAGCACTGGAATCGGTCAAATATCAGGGAACAAAGGAACAGTGGGATAAAATTGTAATTGGTAATTTTAATACGAGACTGGTTGAAAATATTTCATTTACAGAATAAGGGTGGGTGGAAATGTCAGATGAATCCAATTAACTTTTTGATATATAATCCGCAGAAACGATTAACAGTATATGCATATATATATTCCGCAATTTATTGTTTAGAATTATTTTTTATTAAACCAAAATATTTACAGAAACATTGGGGAATCGAAGGAAAAGAATCACCGGAAGAAGAAGCTCCATGGAAATACCGGTATGCGATGAATGTATCAAGGGTTGTGAACCGGATCTGCTCTAAGACGGCATGGGAAAGTAAATGTCTGGTACGTGCATTGACTGCGCAAAAAATACTTAAGAAAAAGGGAATACATTCTACATTGTATTTAGGATGTGGGATGGAAGCTGAAAAGATGGTGGCACACGCCTGGTTGAGATGCGGAAAAATGTATGTGACCGGTGGTGATGGAACTGGATATTCTATTGTGGATAAGTTTTGTGCTTGAATATATGTCGAAAAATTTAATTCTAACAATCATGATAGAAAAGTTTACCAAATATGTAGGATATGCTAGACTTTATAGTGTCAATAGATATTGAGTAAAGGAGAATAATATTATGAAAAATTGGAGAAACGCAGAAATTGTAGAACTGAACATTAACGAGACAGCACAGGGTGGCAAGGATAGTACACGTGTCGATGGAATGTGGACAGATAGAAATACAGGTAATGCATGGGCTAGTTTCGCAAGTGGTGGAAACGCAGGCGGACCTGAAATTGATGTAAGACCAATACAGTAGAAATGGCAAATATGAAACCACCTCAATTCCGATAATTGGAATTGAGGTGGTTTTTTAATGAAAGAATTAAGACGGATGGTCGTAATTAGACAAATAGTAACTGAGTGAAACTGTATAGAGCAAATAGATAATCGGCTTGCTGTCACATTTAGGGTTAAGCTGCTTGTGAGTTTTGCAAAATGTTATCATTTCATTTATTTTATCTTGTTTTAAATAAGTTGATAACTGAGGATTATTTATAGTTTCCAGGATATTCAAACGATCCTGTTCCCATGACCGGGCTAAGCGATATATATAATCGCCACCCTGTAATCCACGGTGAGCAGTGTCAGTGGTGATATGTTCGGGAAGAATATCAGCCAGATAGCCGCGCACCAGATAACGTTCGATTCCATGTGACACAAAGCAGGTCATTGGAAGTGTAAGACATAATTCAATCATTCGTTTATCCTTGGTAGGATCGCGTTCTATAATACCATGAAGCAGACTTGAAATTGTATTGTACAGTCCAATCTGCTGAAAAGTAATTTGAGAGCAAATGTTATTGCGTCGTTGAGAATCGGTAAGCAGTGAGCCGTTTCCACAGGAGTGGAAGAGTTTTTGGTTCTGATACTTTATATGATATTTGTTTATCAGATTATCTCGGACATTTCCGTTCTTGTATGTGGATGAAATGCCGAAATAATCACAACATTTCTCTTTCCAGGTAGAATAAAAAGTATATAAAAAATATTTTTTTGGTACATGATTTTTTTTCAGAAAATCACATATAGATTGTTTTGCCTGTATTAGATGAAACGTTCGCATTTGATGATAGGTGAGGGATAAAATATCTCCATAAGAAAGTGTCCCATTCCCCATCTGCCCGGTTAATTGTATTGTGCAACCTCTGGTATGAGCATCCTGGTTGATTTGATAGATCCAGTTTAGATTGACCAATGATTTTATGGGCAAATCATATTCTTCTACAAACTGTTTCATATGGGTGAGAGCATTATCTCCTTTACAGTCAATAAAATGACTTTCAATATTCGGAAAACATGCCACAGTTTTTTTTACGGCTGAAGATTCATCCGGAACAAAATAGGCATCTGTTTCATAATCGTGTGCTTCATCTGGAATGGAAGTATAGGTATGTAAGATTTCACCACGCTTTTCTAAAAATGGGGCAGCAATACTGACGATGGATGTCGAGTCAAGTCCACTGCTTAAGTTTGCTGCTATCTGTGTTCCGGGACGAAGTAAATCCTCTACGCATTTGCGGAAGGTCTGAACGACCAGATCTTTGTATTGCTGTTCTTCCTGATAATGGATTTTTTTACACTTCTGCGGCTTCCAATATTGGATTTCAGATAATTTTCCATTTGTATATTTGATATAATGTGCAGCCTTTAACTGGAATACTCCTTCGAAAGGGGTAAGTCCCGGAAAAGCAAGCATACATGCGGACGGTTCAGATTCACATGCAGTAATCCATTTTTCAGATAATTTTAATTGTTCAGAGGAAAAGCACTCTTTAAACAAATCGTAGGTGGTACAGAAATATAATGCCTGACCTTGCAGAGAATAGTTGATGCATCGATTTCCGACATGATCGGTATAGAGCAGGAAAGTGTCTGTATCCGGTACATAGATGGCAAAAGAAAAAGCACCGAGCAGATGTTCCACAAAACGTTCTCCCCATGTCAGGTAGGCATGATAACTGAGAAGTCCATCCGGGATGTCAGCATCTGTAATATGAAGTTCCTGCATAAGTTCCGGACGGTTGTCCAAAATACAATCTGCAGTAAAAAAAATATTACGTTCCTTATCATGGTATGGAAGGATTTCATGTACGGCTTCCGGTGTGAAATACTGGTGACCACATGCAAAATAGAATTTGTCGCTTAGCAGATCATCGATACGGTCAATTTTATATTTTTCCATTCTTTTTTTCATGGAAACCGAGAGTTCGGGTTGGATATTTGATTCGCTATGTGAAAGGATTCCCCATATGGCAGCCATTAGTTATCCTCCTCGGAATGAAAAATTATTTTCTGAATCTTTTGAAGCTGTATATCGGTGCTGTCAATTCCGAATGGACGCATCATGCGATAGAGTGGAAGTGTTTGTACAGTCTGTAAGCATTTTTGCATATCTTCTGTACAAAAACCACCGGAATTTCGAAACATTGGAAAAAGAAAGTTATTTTCCAAAAAAGAAATTAGTTTTTGATGTCCGTTCAATTCTGTTAAAAGTACATCGCTATCTTCATTTTGGACGGAAAGGCAGAGCATTGCGGACAGTTTACAAGGACTTTCGCAAAAACAGTTACGGCGTGGAACTGCAAATTTGTCGCGGTCCTCATCAATATAAAGAAGATCTTCGGTGTTCAAATGATTCCGGTGTACGGCATCCCGACAGAGTTTTTGCTGAGGAAATGCAGGATAAACAATGACATTGTCTTGTGCAGAAATATCAACAATTGCAACATCATCGGTCATTAGTCGAAATCCATTTTCGAGCAGTTTTGTTGTAAGAGTAGATTTGCCGGAACCGCTGTCTCCGGCGATAATCAGAGCATTCCCATCATGTTCTACAGCACTGCAGTGAATTGCAAGCTGATTGCGCTGCCAAAAGAGCATAGCAATACAATATCCAAATACAAAAGGAGTTAGTTGATTCATAGAAATTCCTTCTTTTGGACATATATCAATGATTATCCCGTCTGTAATCTGAAAAATTCCTACCTGATTGCAAAACAAAATATGAGTTTTGGTGATAGGAGATACATAATATGTGGTTTCGTTTTCTATTAAAGACAGAAGTGACCGTCCTTTTTTTATGAAAATATCTGCGTCGCGCTCATCTGTTGGAATTAGATGTGAATATTCGATTTCTGAGCAGAGCGTAGTTCCATAAATTTTGTACCAAAATAATTCGTTGTTCATAATAAAATTACCTTATTTGTTTTTAAAACGGATGTAAATAAAACTATCATAATTGTTAGAATTTCTCAGAGGTCTTCTCAATAAGATTTTGAGCCATCACGCAATAGAACAGATTCATTAAAACAAAAGAATCATGGTCACGTTCTTCTTCGGAAGGCTTTCCTTTTTGCATCCACTGATCTATCACGGCAAAATCAAGGTATTTTGACCAGAGAGTCCGGTCTAATTTCTTGTTGACGATTGTTTTCATTTCCGCAAACTCCTTGTACCAATTGGGATTAGAAGGATAATTTTTGGCGCTCATGTCTTCCTTGATATGAACGGAATACAAAGATTTTGGCATAATGTCACGAAATGCTTCGCGGAAAATAAAGCGGTTATGCGAATTTTTTAGGTATAGGTGCCGTGGAATTGATACAGCAAAGTCAATAACGCGGTAATCAAGGTATGGAACGATGTAGCGAATATTGTTGTAAGCGCCCAATAATGCGACATTGTCCAGACGATTCCGACTGCCTCCATCCGCAATGTATCGAATCGGATCATAAGAAAAATGTAAGGCGGGCATATCCTTTTCAGAAAAATGACTGCGGAAGTTCTTGTTCAAAAATTCAGGTGTGGCAAAAACTGTGCAAAATGCACCAGTTAAAGTGCGGCGTTTCGGTCCGAGCTGGTTTTTACAGGCTTTAAGTGTTCTAAAAATACGTCCTTTTTGTCCATGGGTTGAGGACCACATAGAACGGAAAAAATGGTAGTACTCATGGTGATAAAACATTTCGTAAGGAGAACTGCGATGACTGATTCCTTCGTCACCGCCGTGTCCGGTAAATATAACGGAGGCTCCGTTTTCGTGCATGCATGCACAAGAATCACAAAGTGCCATGGCATTGATATATGGTGGCATTGCATAGCGGAGTGCCGGTGGTTCGTTTTCATCCAAGGAAAATCCTAAAGATTGCATTTGCTGGGCAAGAAGGCTATTCATACTGCGATCACTTTTCATCTGACTGTAGTGGCATTGGATATGTTCCTGTTTACAAATATCTTTAATAATTAAACGTTCGTCATGGTCCGCATAGGGAATTTCATTCGGATCGACTGACCAGGAAAAATAAACACAGTCGCGGCCGAGACGATGAATTAAAATACCAATGACACCGGAATCGAGTCCGCCAGAGAGCTCAGCACCGGCTTTTCCCGGAATTGCCTGCAGACGACGCTGAATGGAATCCGTTACAAGTTCTCTGAGTTTTGCTTTATACAGTTCGAAAGAAGTGTAGTGAATTTTCTTTTTACCTAATTGCCAATAGCTGTGGATTTCCTGACTTATTTTTTCATTTTTTATAGAAAAAGTTATATAGGATGCTGGGGAAACACAGAAAATATTCTGATATTCTGTACTTGTTACACTGTCAACAAAATATCCGGAAAGCGTTCGGTAAATCCAGTCTTCATTAAGAGAAGAATCTACACCGTCTAATCCTAAAAGACCACGAATGTCCGTAGAAAAAGCCATAAAGGAATTGTCTGCGTAGTAATATAATGGACGGATGCCCATATGATCGCGAAAGAGGGTCAGTGTTTGTGCATTCTCATCATATATGACACCGCTAAAGTCTCCATTGACATCTTTTAGTGCGCTCATACCAAATTGCGTGAGATAAGATAGCAGGAGCTCTTCGTCGGAAATGGAAGTTGGGGCATTGCATTTTATAATCAGTTCTTCACGGTTATATAGAAGTAGATCTATAGCCGCATACATGGAGTTCATATGTAAAATGGGAGAAGTTGTGGTATGTGTGGCTAACATTTGCAGACAACATCCAATTTGTATATTGTTTTTTTCAAAGATTTGTTTTGCATCCCTGCCATAAGCATTGTTCCATAAAATAAGTTTTTTCTTATTTTTATCCTGTGTATGTATCGAATTGCAAAATGTTCCAAAAATACCGCTCATTGGGTTCCTCCAGTTAAGTTTTTCTCATTTTATCGTAAAAAAAGAACTCCTGTCAATCCGACAGGAGCCTGTAATTGAATCTGAATTATGAATGTGCGTTTGTGTCTGGATCTGGAGCAACCGGCTTGTTTTCATTTCTTTCACCAAAAACGATATCGAAAGGTCCTTCAAAGCCGACCTTGAAATATCCGTTTGCAGTTTCGTTGATGTTTAACTCGGTGATACTAGGTGTATTCCATTTTTTCATAATGTCTTCCTCCATTAAACCTTATAAATAATTATAATCTAATTATACAGCTTTGTCGAACCTGGTCAATAAAACTAACAAAAATGATAGAATTGAAAGAATAGAGGATACAAATAACAGTCAATGTGTTAAGATGAAGAAAAACAAAAGGGAAAAGGGTCATGGAAAGATATTGTTTATATGGAATGTCTCTTGTTTCGGATCTTGCGTTTCCACAACTTGTTAAAGAGACAGAAGAATATCGGCGGCAGCATCCGGATGACTGGCAGATTGAGATTTTAAAGGGAAAGATCCCGCAGGATATCCGGGAACGTACCGACGTAAAATACGAGTTTGGGGATGATTTCAGCTGGCTGGTAAACAGTACGGCATGGATCATCGTGGAGAACGGAAAACGGATTACTTACGAGTTGAAGGAAGGCGGCAGGGTGGATTATCTGCGCTCGTATCTTCTGGGATGGGGAATGTCCATGCTTGCTTTGCAGAGAGGAATACTTGCAATCCATTGCAGCGCAGTGGCGGATGAAGCAGGTGCGATTCTGATCTGTGGGGAGAGCGGAGCCGGTAAATCAACCGTGACGACCGCTTTATTAGAAAAAGGGTATCGCCTTATGGCCGATGATATGGCCTTTGTTGAGGTGACGGGGGATGGAATTGCAATGGCAAGCCCGGCATTTCCGTATCAGAAGCTTTGCAGAGATGCGGCGCTTGTAAAAGGATATCATATGGAAAATATGATATATATAGATGAAGAGAAAGACAAATTTCTTGTGCCGTATACCGGAAATTTCTCTCTTTCCCCAGTTCCGGTACGTGGCATGTGTATGCTTGGCATTGTTTCGGGAAAGCAGGTTGTATCAGCAAAAATAAAAGGCATGGATCAATTTCATCTTGTTGCCAATAATCTGTTTTTGCGACATTTGCTTGGAGCAAAGAAGTATGAGCCAAAGATCGGACAGCTTTGTCTGAAAATGGCAGCGGCTGTGCCTTGCGGTTTTATAGGAAGACCGCAGGAAGGGGATTCCATCGAAGCGATTATGGATTCTGCAACGGAATTTTTAAATGAATGGACAGCTGAAAAATGAAATTGAATTAGAAAATCGGGTATAGTATAATTATAACTATTCAGTTAATTATATAGATTACATTTTAAATATGGAAAAGCAGAAGGAGATTTAGTATGAAACGTGATCAGGCAATCGAATTAAAGAAAACACTTAATGTAACGGACCTTGCAGGGGAAAAGGTTATGGTAGATTTTGAGCAGGGCAAGTATTTTATGATTAAGGGAACCGGAAATGACATCTGGGATATGTTACAGGAAAACAAAAATATTACACCGGGACAGATTATTGAAAAATTGCTGGAAGAGTACGAAGTCAGTCCGGAGGAATGTGAAGCGTCTGTGATGGAGTTCCTGGGAAAAATGCAGGAATTAGGCTTTATTGCCTAAGCATGAGAGGGTAATAATGTGATAAAACGATTAAAAACTATGTGGGATGACAGGGAGAATCAGGCACGGTATATGAAGTGGCTGATGCAGTATTCCAAGCCGTACATAGGAAAAATTATACTTGTCATGCTTCTCGGAATTGCAAGTACGGTTGCGTCACTTGTAATGGTTCAGATTTCAAAGGTTATCATCGACAATGCCTCTTTTGGAAATGCGTTTGTCCGGCTGTTGGTTGTTTACCTGTTGCTGATGTTGTTGATGCAGGGAATTTCCATTGTAAATACGCTGGTATCTACGATGTTAACGGAGCGTTTTTCGTTCGGCATAAGAAAACAGATTTACGAAAAGATCATCCGGTCACACTGGATGAGTATTACAAAGTATCATACGGGCGATCTGATGACCCGACTGACCAGTGATGCGGGAAATATTGCGGATGGTATTATCGGAACGATTCCAAATATCATAATGCTTATTGTAGAACTGGTTATGGTATTTTTTACATTGTTCTATTATTCGCCGCTGCTTGCAATTCTTGCGCTTCTGGTGGCACCGGTTGCAGCAATCATGGCATGGTGGCTCGGCAAAAAGCTTCGCGTATTGCAGAAAAAAGTGCAGGAGACGGAATCTGCATACCGGTCATTTTTGCAGGAGAGTATGGCAAACCTTCTTGTTGTAAAGGCTTTTACAAATGAAGATTATTCGGTGAAGCGATTGACCGATTTGCGGGAGAATCGTTTTTACTGGGTATATAAAAAGACAAAAATGGGAGTGATAAGCTCGACGGCAATGTCATTGGCATTTCAGCTCGGATATATCGCAGCATTTTCATACGGCGTATACCAGATTGCAAATGGAGCAATTACATATGGAACGATGTCGGTTTTCCTGTCATTGGTGAACCGTGTGCAGTCACCTGTTCTGGAATTGGCGCAGCAGATTCCAAGGATTGTCATGATTCTGACCTCCACAGGACGAATTGTTGAGTTGCAGAATATTCCGTTGGAGGAAAGCAGCAAGAAGCAGATCGAGGCAAAAAAAATTGGTGTCAAGGTTGAAAATCTTTCCTTTGGATATACGCAGGAACCTGTGTTAAAGGATACGTCATTGACGATTGAGCCGGGTGAGTTTGTAGCAATTATCGGAGAATCCGGTATTGGTAAAACGACACTGATTCGCCTGATCATGTCTTTTATGAATACTTATCAGGGTTCGATTACGTATTTTAATGAAAAAGGAGAGACAGAACCGGCAAATGCCGGGACACGTGAATTTGTCTCCTATGTACCGCAGGGCAATACATTATTTAGCGGAACAATCCGTGAAAATATCCGTATTGGCAACCTGAATGCAACAGAAGAAGAAATGTGGAAAGCACTTCGCATGGCATCGGCAGAAACTTTTATCAGGAATCTTCCGCAGGGACTTGACACAGTAATCGGTGAGAGAGGACATGGACTCTCGGAAGGACAGGCGCAGCGTATTGCAATCGCCAGAGCCTTTGTACGCAAAGCCCCGTTTTTGATTTTGGATGAGGCAACTTCGGCATTGGACGAGGATACAGAGATGGCAGTGATACAGGGACTGCAGGAACTTACACCAAGACCGACCTGCCTGGTAATTACACATAGAAAGAGCATTTTACAATATTGTGATCGCGAAATAAAGATCGAAAATAAAAAAGCATCGGATTTATAATCCTTTGCTTTTTTATTTACGGATTTATATGAATTGGGAGCTGAATGGTGAAAGTACTTCCTTTTCCGAGCTGACTGCTACAGGAAACAATTCCATTATGCCGTTCTACAATGGCTTTCACGATTGCAAGTCCCAGACCGCTGCCGGTAGCTGAGTTTGGAGTGCGTGAAGCGGAAACCGTATAGGTACGGCCGAACAGGTGTGGCAAGGCTTCCGGTGGAATGCCTGGACCATTATCGCTGACGGATATCTGTAAAAATTGATGATCCGAAGTGATTTTAGCACGTAAATTGATGGAGCTTTCTTTTGGCGTGTATTTTGCGGCATTTGTAAAAAGATTATCGAGTACACGTACCATTTTCTGGACATCGATATCGATTTGACATTGTAAATCTTCCGGAAGATCTAAAATCATTTCATGATCATCGTAAAGACTTGCGGCTGTGGCATCGTAAAAGTATTCTTCCAGGAAAGGCAAGGCATCGATTGGTTGCAGATCCAGTTCTTTTGAGGTGTCTTCCACACAAAAAAGATAATACATATCCTGTATGAGATTTTCCAGAGTGGCAGTCCTGTGATCAATCAGACGGATGGATGACTCATAGTCTTCCAGACGGATATTCTGTCCGGAGGTGAGATAATCGATCGCGCTGCGGATTGCTGTAATGGGAGCACGCAGATCGTGGGAGATGTTGGCCAGCATGGTTTCCCGTTCCTGCTGCAATTTTTCCAGTTCCCGATTGGCGTTGGAAAGCTGTAAATTGGCTTCCAGCAATTTTTGCGATAAGCTTTTGATACTTTCCGGTTCAATGGAAGGGGATAAAAACGTTTGTTTTTCCATAGTTATGTGCTCACTTTCTCTGTGTTACAATCATCTATTTCATAATGAGACGGTAGCCTTTGGACCATACAGTTTCAATCATATTTTTTAACTCGTAATTGTTTTCGAATTTTTTGCGGAGCCGGCTGACGTTAACCATGACAGAGCGTCGGTCAGAGTCCTGATAATAGCCAAACAGGGCAGTGCCTAATTCTTCGAAAGTCACTTCCTGATTTGGGTGTTCTGCGAGATAGAGAAGTACTTCATATTCCCGATTGGCAAGTCCGAGATCTTCACCCTGAAATATTGCTTTGTGCGCGATTTTATCGATAGTCAGATTTTGAATTTGAATCAGATTATTGTTCGGAACCTGCTGTGTCTTTGCAAATCGACGGAGCAGAACATCGATTCTGGCGCGCAGCTCACGCAGACTGTAGGGCTTTACCATATAATCATCCGCACCTGTGAGCAGTCCGTTGATTTTATCATCTTCGGAACTTTTTCCGGTCAGAAAAATGATTGGAATATCGGAAAATGTACGGATTTTTTTACAAACCTGATAACCATCCGCCTGTGGCATCATAATGTCCAGAATAATACAGTCTGGTGAAATCTGACGAATCAGTTTCAGTCCGTCGGTCGGATTGGATGCGGTGTAAACGCTGTAGCCTTCTCCGGAAAGGTATTTACAATTAATAGAAAGAACTTCATCATCGTCATCAATTAGCAGTAATGTTGACATAATATACTCCTTTTTGCGACTGTCAAAATGTATCATTACAAAGTAATGTTATCATAAAATAAAGGAAATGAACATAGGAACAATATCCTATTGAATAGAACAATTGGATACCGTATACTTATAGTGAGTTGGAGAAAATGTGTTGATATTCAAATGAAAGGGAATTATATGAATCGTACAAACACAGGGGCCAATACGGATACAGAGCAGATACTGGTAGATATATTCGTGATGGCAATCGCTTTTGGAATAGATTTACTGCTTTTTAAGAATATGATAGGGGCAGGAGAATTACCAGGTCTTATTATAGTTGTGATTACTTTTATCACAATCAATATTCTTGCAAATAAGGGAGAGTATTTGTATAATGTGACATTATTCAATTATCTAGATCGTATTCATGAAAAAAATCTTAAGTCATTTATATTATCATCTGTTATTACACTGTTGCTTTTATATTTACCGGTAAAAACAAATCGTCAGTCATTTCGATTTTATGTGATATTTTTAATCATAGCATATATTTTAGGGTGTGTGAAAATGTTAATTTACCGGCCTTTTTATGACCGGATTGCAAAGAGGGATAAGCCAAGAACACTTTTTGTTGGGGAAAAAGCGTCTTTTGAAAAATTCCGTGATTTTTTAGATAAAACAAACATTCGTCTGGAACCGGTAGGGTATGTCGCGCTGAATAAGGCAGAACTGGATCATTCTTATATTGGGTGTCTGGAGAATTTGGAGGATTTGATACGTTCTTATCAGATAGATCAGATTTATATTATTCAGCGACACGAAGATGAACTTGCATTTACCCAGAAGTATGAGGATTTGTGTATAAAAATGGGGGTAACTGTTCGTCTGGTTGTAGATCTGTATAATTGGCGCAGAGCGGATCATTACGTTTCAACCGTTGGAACTTATCCGGTTATTACATTCCATACAATCACTTTAAATACATATGAACAGATTATCAAACGGACAATGGATATTTTGGCAGGAATTGTAGGCGTGATCTTATCTTCACCGATTATGTTAGTGACGGCAATTGCCATAAAATTGGATTCTCCGGGACCGATTCTGTTTAAGCAGACGCGAGTTGGACAAAATGGGCGTCATTTTAAAATATACAAATTCCGAAGTATGTATATTGATGCGGAAGAACGAAAAAAGGAGTTGATTGAACAAAACGAACTTGAAGGCGGAGTAATGTTCAAAATAAAAGATGATCCCCGCATTACAAGAGTTGGAAAATTCATTCGTAAAACCAGCATTGATGAACTTCCGCAGTTCTTTAATATTTTAGGTGGGAGTATGAGTCTTGTCGGAACCAGACCTCCGACACTTGACGAGGTTGAAAAGTATGAGACAAGTCAGTGGCGACGTATCAGTATTAAGCCGGGACTGACCGGTATGTGGCAGGTAAGTGGACGTAGCAATATTAAAAATTTTGATGAAATTGTGGAATTGGATACGGAATATATTGATAATTGGACATTGGGAATGGATATTAAAATTATTTTTAAGACAATTCTTGTATTATTGAAACATGATGATGCTTATTAAGCATAGGAAAGAGGAAGGTAAAGCATGCGTTTGAAACGTAATTTTGTGAAACAAATAATTATAAGTCTTTTGTTGGTTATAATTGCTGTGATTTTGTGGAAGTGTATCGAACCTTTGTTTGGCGTACTCGTATTACTGATGGCTTTTTCGACTGCAGGGGTAGCGTTACTTGTTTATTTTAAAACTGGCAATTAAAGAATATTATGATATGAGGGTCAAAAGGTATTTTGCCCCTCATTTATGATTAATCAGA
>ENA-OUUV01000006-OUUV01000006.1-human-gut-metagenome-genome-assembly--contig:-NODE-6-length-189651-cov-8.228628_pt1 | contig 189651 bp, 194 predicted proteins | sample MGYA00237952_ERZ548838 | MGnify/ENA primary metagenome ERZ548838 (study PRJEB26490, sample SAMN05194705) | human gut metagenome | biome: terrestrial biome; feature: human-associated habitat; material... | reverse complement strand
GAGGGTCAAAAGGTATTTTGCCCCTCATTTATGATTAATCAGATTACTACATGCTTCGCATTCCCGATTGAAAACAAGGATAGAATCCTGCAAAGCAGGATTTTGGGATATCAACTATGTGATCGAACATAGATTGTAAGTCCATCAGGAAATCCTGTTTAAAGTGGGAAAATTTTGAGGCATCAGCAACAATATCAAAGCAACAGAAATCATGTAATTCCTGAGAGTATTTCAAGAAAACAATCAGGAGCATAGTATGTTTGTTGTAAAATAAAAATAATTTTATACGAGGGGATTAATTTATGAAATTAAAAGAAAAATGGAAAAAGAAATACATCGGCGATCGCAGCTTTTATCGCAGATATCTGTTGCTTGCAGTCCCGATGATCTTACAGAATGCGATCACGAACCTTGTGAGTTTTCTGGATAATATTATGGTCGGACAGCTGGGAACGGAGCAGATGTCGGGAGTTGCCATTGTCAATCAGTTGATTTTTGTGTACAATCTTGCAATTTTTGGTGCGGTGTCTGCGGCAAGTATTTTTGGTGCACAGTATTTCGGTCAGGGCAATCATAAGGGGCATATGCATTCATTTCGCTTTAAGCTGTATGCGGCACTTTTGGTAACCATTCTGACCATTGCATTGTTTGTGACAAAGGGCGCGGATCTGATTTCACTGTATTTGACGGATACTGCCGGAAACGGTGCGACGGAGCTTGCTTTGCAGTATGGACAGAAGTATCTGGCGATTATGATGATTGGTCTGATTCCGTTTGCGGTCAATCAGGCGTACGCAACGAATATCAAAGAGACTGGACAGACGTTTGTTCCGATGATCGCGAGTTTTGTTGCGGTAGGAAGCAATGCGCTGTTGGATTATCTGTTGATCTTTGGTGTGGGTCCGATTCCGAAACTTGGTGTGGAAGGAGCGGCGATTGCTACCGTGATGGCGCGTTATATCGAGGCGGCAATCGTTATCATCTGGGCGCATGTGAAGCGGGAACAGAACAGGTATCTGGAAGGGGCTTATGCAGGATTTGGTATTCCCTTGCAGGAGTTGAAAGCGATTATCATCAAGGGACTTCCGCTGATGCTGAATGAAGTGCTGTGGGCGGCAGGAATGACAACGGTTACGCAGTGCTATTCGGTGCGCGGACTTGATGTTGTGGCGGGCCTGAACATTGCAACGACCATTACGAATCTGTTCAATATTGTTTACATACAGCTTGGTGCATGTATCAGTATTGTGGTTGGACAGTACCTTGGTGCAGGACAGCTGGAAGAGGCAAAAGATGCGGATAACAAAATGATTGTGTTCAGTGTATTCTGTTGTGTGATCATGGCGTTGATTATGCTTCTTGTGGGAGGCTTTTTCCCATCTATTTACAATACTTCGGAGGAGATCAAGACACTGGCGACAAGCTTTATTGCAGTGTCGGCAATCATTATGCCGTTCTGTTCGTTCAGCCATGCTTCGTATTTTACATTGCGTTCGGGCGGAAAAACGCTGGTGACGTTCCTGTTTGATTCTGTGTTTACATGGATTATTGTGGTACCGACAGCTTTTTTACTGGCGCATTATACGGGGCTTGGAATTGTAAGCGTTTACTTTTTGGTGCAGGCGACGGAACTGATCAAAGTTGTGATCGGATACTGCATGGTGCGCAGTAATGTATGGGTTGTTAAAATTGTATGATATGTCTATTGACAAAGCCACAATGGAAATATATGATATAGGTATCAATTGATACCTATATTGGAGGGCATTCATTTGGCAAACAAAACAAATGCACGCATTGAAAGCGAATTAGAAGTTAAAACCTATATACAAGATTTAAAATTTGCTCTTAATAATGGGGCACAAATTAATTTTCAGGCTAGGAGACGTGTAGATGAAAATAGAGAAGAAAAATATACAAATCAGTATACAATAAATACATTATTTCCAAATGAAAATCCTGTAGATGCAATAAAGCGGGAGTTATTAACTCTTTCTGTAGAAGATTATATGCAGACGGTAAAAGATATGCGCTTTCCAAAAAGAAGTGAAATGCGAGAGTTTGGGAAGGTTTATAATGGTACGGATGATGTATATATAAAAATAAGAGTTGAACTTTTAGGAATATATGGAAATACTACTACATTTGTAATGTCTTTTCATTATGCTGAACGGGCATTCATGCCAGAAATGTTTCCGTATAGAAAGAAATAGGAGGTGCTTTCATGGACATGAAGACTATAAAAAGTGAAAAGCGTTTATGCACGTGTTGCATGGAAGAACATGAAGTGAAAACAGTTCTTATCAGGGAGTATGCGACTTTTAAAAATGTGAAAGTTATGTATGATGCGTCCTATTTATATTGTGATATAGCAGATGAACTGTATATGGATGAGCAACAGATGCAGGAAAATGATATAAAACTTAAAGATGCATACAGAAGAGAAGAAGGTCTTTTAACGTCAACACAAATTAGCGGAATCAGAGAAAAATATAATATAAGTCAAAGGGACTTGTGTATATTGCTTGGCTGGGGAGGAAAGACAATTACCAGATATGAGAGTCATCAGGTACAAGATAAAGCACATGATACAATTTTGAAAAAAATTGATCAGGATCCGGAGTGGTTTTTAGCTTTATTAAGTGATGCAAAAAACAATTTGCCTATGGAATTTTATCAGAAGTATCATTCGGCTGCAATCAACTTGTATGAAGAAGACCAGGATGCTTATTTGAGAAAAGCGATTCAGGCCAGTTATGCAAAGTTTCAGGATAATGAACTTTATCATGGAAATACACCATTAGCACTTGACAAAGTTGTGGATGTGATCCGATATTTTGCAGCATCAAAAAATGTTACAAATCTTTATAAGGTTAAATTGATGAAACTTATGTGGTATGCAGATGCTTTATCTTACAAAAAACGAGGGCATGCAATTACAGGATTGGTGTATCAGGCATTACCGATGGGAGCTGTTCCAGTAGGGCATAACTCGATTATAGATTTAAAAGATATACCTTGCGAAGAAGTTGATATGGGGGAGACAAACGCATATCATTTTTCTTTAAAGGGAAAACAAAAATTTTTAACATTATCAGATAATGACAAGAAGATTTTAGATATCGTAATTGAAAAGCTTGGAAAGTTGACAAAAAATGAAATTGTTTCATTTATGCACAAAGAACAGGCATATCAGAAAACTACACTAAGAGATGTGATTCCGTTTAAGTACGCCAAAAACTTACAAATATAATACTATTTTACCGATTTTATGATATAATCTATACATTGCGCTGACTTTTAGCAGCGCGCGAAACCAATGAGAAAGGGATTAGAATTATGTTATCTTGGATTGAAACCGTCAACAGTGCGGTGAACAATTTCATCTGGGGTGTACCTGCCATGATCTGTATTATCGGTGTGGGGCTGGTATTGAGCTTTCGTACCGGATTTTTGCAGATTCGCAAGTTTCCGTATGCAATGAAAGTAACCCTGGGACGTATGTTAAAAAAGAGAGAGGCGTCCGACGGTGCACTGACTCCGTTTCAGGCGGTATGTACAGCGCTTGCCGCGACGGTAGGAACGGGAAACGTTGCCGGAGTTGCCGGAGCAATCGCGATCGGAGGACCCGGGGCGGTGTTCTGGATGTGGATTTCTGCGATTCTTGGTATGTGTACCAAATTCTCGGAAGTAACACTGGCAGTACATTTTCGTGAGAAGAATAAAGATGGCGAGCTTGTGGGAGGCCCGATGTATTATATCAAGAACGGTTTGAAGAAACACTGGCACTGGCTGGCATATCTGTTTTCCGCATTTGGTGTGCTTACGGTATTCGGAACCGGTAATGCTACACAGGTAAATACCATTACCACGGCGATCGACTCTGCTTTATTTAATTATAACCTGATTTCGAAGGATTCGGTTTCTACGTTGAATCTGATCATCGGAATCGCACTGGCTGCACTGATCGCATTGATTCTGCTTGGAGGAATCAAGCGTATCGGACATGTGACGGAGAAACTTGTACCGTTTATGGCATTGATGTATATCGTGCTTGCGCTTGGTGTTGTGATACTGAATATTGGAAATGTTCCACAAGTATTTGCTTCGATTTTCAAGGGGGCTTTCTCGCCGGCATCTGTGACAGGTGGCGCGGTAGGAAGTTTCTTTATGAGTATGAAAAAGGGCGTGTCACGCGGAATTTTCTCCAACGAGGCAGGCCTTGGAACCGGTTCGATCGCACATGCCTGTGCAGATACAAGAAAGCCGGTCAAGCAGGGATTCTTTGGAATCTTTGAAGTGTTTGTGGATACGATAGTGATCTGTACACTGACCGCACTCGTTATTTTGTGCAGCGGTGTTTCTATCGGATATGGAGATGCTGCAGGAGCGGAACTTACCATCAGCGGATTTACTTCGGTATATGGTGGATGGGTATCTGTTTTTACAGCAATTGCGATGTGCTGTTTTGCATTTTCTACGATTATTGGCTGGGGACTTTACGGTACCCGTTGTATTGAGTTCCTGTTTGGCTCCCGCGCCAACAAGCCGTTTATGCTGGTATATGCGCTGGTAGCCATTGTCGGTGCAACCATGAATTTAGGACTCATGTGGAGCATCGCAGAAACGTTCAACGGTCTTATGGCCATTCCGAACCTGATCGCAGTATTCCTGCTATCCGGTGTTGTTGTAAAACTCGTAAAAGAGTACTTTGCAGGAGAGGGCAAAAAGCAGTAATTACATGAGCAATTACAAGGCTTTGGTTGTCCATTCCTCACAATTCCAGACATCCGTTACGATGTCCTCATAGAACTCAGGCTCGTGGCAGACAAGAAGGATACTTCCTTTGTATGCCATGAGCGCACGCTTTAATTCGTCTTTGGCATCGACGTCGAGATGGTTTGTCGGCTCATCTAAAAGAAGCAGGTTTGTTTCATGGTTGATGAGCTTGCACAGACGTACTTTTGCCTGTTCTCCACCACTTAATACTTTCATCAGACTTTCAATATGTTTGGTCATCAGTCCACATTTTGCTAAAGCAGAACGTACTTCATACTGGCTCATGGATGGAAATTCTTCCCAGATTTCTTCGATACAGGTGATATTTGTCTCGTATTTTTTCTCCTGTTCAAAATAGCCCGGGTACAGGTAATCGCCAAGATGCGATTTGCCGGAGTATGGCTTGATGTACCCCATAATGCTTTTTAACAGTGTGGTCTTACCGATTCCGTTCGCACCGACCAAAGCGATTTTTTGTCCACGTTCCATCACGAGATTTAATGGGCGGGAGAGTGGTTCATCGTAGCCTATGACAAGGTCCGTAGTTTCAAAAATAAATTTTCCCGGAGTGCGGGCTTCTAAGAACTGAAACTCCGGCTTTGGTTTTTCCTGTGCCAGTTCGATGACATCCATCTTGTCTAGTTTTTTCTGGCGGGACATCGCCATATTTCTTGTCGCAACTCTTGCCTTGTTTCGGGCAACGAAATCCTTCAGTTCGCTGATTTCCTGCTGCTGTTTTTTGTATGCGGCTTCAAGCTGTGCTTTTTTTACCTCATAAATGCGCATGAAATCGTCATAGTTGCCGACATAGCGGGTCAGTTCACCGTTGTCGATATGATAGATCAGGTTGATAACACTGTTGAGGAACGGAATATCATGTGAGATTAAGATAAAAGCATTTTCATAATCATTTAAGTAGCGTTTCAGCCATTCGATATGGGATTCGTCCAGGTAGTTGGTCGGCTCGTCGAGCAATAGAATGTCTGGTTTTTCCAGAAGCAGTTTGCCGAGCAGAACCTTGGTTCGCTGTCCACCGGAGAGTTCCGTGACATCGCGTTCCAGACCGATATCTGTCAGACCAAGTGCGCGCGCCACTTCCTCGATTTTTGTATCGATAATATAAAAATCATGGGAGTCTAGGGTATCCTGGATTTCACCAAGTTCTGTCATCATGACATCGAGCTCTTCCGGCGTGGCATCGCCCATATTGTCGCAGATAAGATTCATTTTTTCTTCGAGTGAAAAGAGAATGGAAAAAGCACTTTTTAACACATCATAGATGGTCTGGCCTTTTTCGAGGACAGCATGCTGGTCAAGGTAGCCGACATGGATGTTTTTGGCCCATTCGATTTTGCCCTCATCCGGCTGCAGATGTCCGGTGATGATGTTCATAAAAGTGGACTTTCCCTCGCCATTGGCACCGACGAATCCGACATGTTCGCCTTTTAACAGGCGGAAAGTGACATCCTTTAAGATGGCGCGGTCACCGAAACCGTGATTTAAATGTTCTACGTTTAATATACTCATAATTACCTCATTCATTCTGGATTTGTGTAAAAGTCTGCAAAGCATGCAAACAGCAGTATTTTACCATGAGTGGGCGGTTTTGAAAAGAAAAAGAAAGCATAGGTTTTGAAATAGTTTTGTGGTATAATAAATTGGCTTATACTGACAAAAGGCAGAAAGAGGAAAACAGTTTTAATGAGTATCAGCAATGGTATACCAAAGGATTTTTATAAATTATTTAACAGTAAATATATGGAGTATTACCAGAAGTCGCTGGTAATGCTATATGAGGAATCCAGTCAGGCGTACTCTCTGTTGGGACTGACAGAGGAAGAGTGTCAGGCGATCATCAATGAGATGGTCGCGGATAATACGTTAGACTGGAGCGAGGAACAGTACGAGGACGAAGGAAAACTGATCACTAAGTCCAATATGGCATCTATCATGCTCGGCAATCTGGAGAACTGGGGATGGTTGCGCAGAGATTACGATGAACAGCTGAACAGTTACGTGGTGTCATTTCCGGATTACAGTCAGATGTATGTGGACTTGTTCCAGCGTCTGTACAGCGAGACGGATAGCCAGGAACGCGAAAGCCTGCTGTCGGTGTACAGTTATCTCTTTACATACCGTTCCGCCAGAGAGAAGGACAATGATATTTTAAAAAGCGCATTACAGACTTCCAAAGCCCTTCTGCAGATGCTTTCCAATATGCAGGAGGGCATTCGTGGGTATTTTGAGGAACTATCCAAAAAGAAAACGTTCCTTGGAATCCAGGAAGTCCTTGTGGAGGAAATTAATAATACAGACAGCAAAAAATATGCGATCCTCACGACGACGGACAGCTTTTACCGCTACAAGGAAGAAGTCAAAGAGTTATTAGATGCCAATCTTACAGAGGCGCAGGAGCGACAGCAGATGTACGAGGCAAAACGCGCGGAAATCCAGAAAGACACAATCTTCTGGCACCGCAATGAGCGCCTGATCCAAAGCTGTGTGGACGCGCTGGATTTATTGTATCTGATCAACCGCGAGTTCGATGGGATCGAGCGCAGATACAACCGTCTGATTGAACAGAAGAAGATTTTCGCAAAGCGTGCAGCGGCGCGTATCCGCTATATTCTTGTGGAGGGAGATATCGAGGAAGACCGCGCAAAGGTGCTGGTGAAGTTACTCAATGTTTCTTCACACAAGGATGAGATCATCGAAAAGCTTGGTGAGGGAATGCGGTTTTCCTCAAGTCCTCGTGTGATCAAGGATCGCAGCTTTATGCGGCCACGAAACAGTGGAAGACGTGAATTTATGCCGCAGCTTCCGCCGGAAGAAGCAGAAGAGAATGGAAGGCTGGATGACTTTGTTGTAAAACCACTTTACACGAAGGGCGAAATCCGGGCATTCCGGGAGCAGAACGAGAAGGATGGTGTGTTCCATGTGACGGAAGATACGGTACACTCGGTGGAAGATTTAGAGAAGCTTCTGTTCGTATGGCAGGAAGAAACGGAAAAATATGATCCGAAGACTGAGATTGCCATCGACGAGGAATTTACCACAGACGAAGGATTTCGGTATTCGGGATTTACGATATCAAAAAAGTAGCATGAGCTGATGTTCAATTAACAAGGGGAACTTATGGAAAATTATTTGGAAACGCTCTCCATTACGGAAGCGGATAAATTAAAGAAAACCATTGCGGCATTGTTCCGGCAGACCTGTATTTTACAGGAAAAATATGATCCGGTAACACTGGTACCGCGGGATAATGAACAATATGAAATCTGTGCGCGCCACCGCGTATTTATTGAGGAATATCTTTCCATCATGGGATGCGAACTGGTGCATGACAGTGAGGAACACATTTTTCGTCTGGTCGGCGAAGGGGTGGATGTGGAAACACTCTCGAAGACAACCACGATCATTGTGCTTCTGACAAAGATGATTTACCGTGACAAAATTATGGGACATGGGCTGGCAGCGACTGTCACCAGTCTCGAAGAACTTCGCGAATATGGAAAGAACGCAAATCTGCTGAATCAGAGACTGACGGAGGCAGAGTGGAATGAGGCACTTTCCGTGATGAAAAAGCACCAGATTATTGATTATCCGGGTGCGTTGCGGGATTTAGAAGACCGGACACCGATTTATATTTACAGTACAATCAATTTGTACTGCAGTTCAGCGATGATGAACGAATTATTAGATGCATACAGAGAGGAGCTTGCGGCAGATGAAACAATCGAAGAAGATATTCACCCGGATGGTGCTCAATAACTGGGGTGGAATGAATCATGAAGTCATTTATTTCCATGAATTCGTCAACCTTTTCAGTGGAAAAAGCGGTTCCGGAAAATCGACCGCGATGGATGCCATGCAGGTGGTACTCTATGGAAGTGTTGCAAGTGACTTTTTAAACAAAGCGGCAGATGATACAAAGAACAAGCGAAGTGTTTTAAGCTATCTGCGCGGTGAGCAGAAAGATGGTTCTGCCAACCGTGAAGATCAGGATTTCTATGCGCAGATTGTGCTGGAACTGGAAGATACCGGAACACAGACGCACAGCTGTATTGGTGTCACATTCGAAGTGGGACATGCCGATCAGGACTTGCGCAAATACTATTTCTTCAGCCATGCCGGAAAATTTCCGGAGGACGATTATTTAGGAGCGGACGGACTGCCGTATTCGACAGCACAGATTCGTCAGCTTGTGCAGTCCCGTGCAGGTTCCGGGGAAAAAGCCGGACGCATGAACATCAATCGCATTTATCCGACGAAAGAAGCATACATCAGCACCGTCAACGAAGTGATTTTCGGTTCAGTGAATGCGAGCCGTTTCAAGACCATGGAAAAAAGCGCGATCGCTCTTCGTATGGCAAACGGTACGGGACAGTTCATTAAAGATTATATGTTCCCAAAGAGCGAGGAGAACACGATTTCTGCCATCAGTGATCAGTTGGCGGCATACCGTGAAATCAAGGAGCGTGTGGAGACACTGGAGAATCAGATTACGTTGCTGGACGAAATCCAGCAGCATGACCGTGCGCTGACAACGGCGCGGGCAGATCTTGTCCGCGCGGAAACAACGCTTCGCATTGTGGATATTGAAGATAAGAAAGTACAGTTAAAAGTCCGTCACGAAGAACTGGCAGAGATACAGAAAGCCATAGAAGAACTTCGCACACAGGCGAAGGAAATCCAGTTCCAGCTTTCCGGAAAGCGTGAGGAACTTTCAAAGGTTCAGGCAGAACTGATTGCTACCGATTTTAAGAAAAAAGAACAGCAGTTAAAACAGATCGAGGATACCATCCGGCTGTGTGAGCGTGAGGTGGATGACTGGCAGAGCCTGACACTCCGGTTGCAGAAATGGATCGATACCGACGGCATCACGGATTACGTGAGCAATTCCATCTATCATCTCATCGAAGATTTCGGGAAAGAGAAAGTCTCGCAGGAGATGATCGAAAAACTGCGCAATGGATTAAAAGATATCCATGAAATGATCAACGAGGAACTGGAAGATCAGAAGTCACAGTGCCGGAAAATTGAACAGGAACACAGAGAAAAGAAAGAATACTTAGAAGATTTAAAGAGCGACAAGAAGCATTACAAGAGTGCATTAAAGGAAGTGCGCAGACGCTTGCAGGAAGAACTGTCGACCCGCTATCAGCAGACGGTGCATGTACATGTGCTGGCAGATCTGTTTGATATTACGGATGATGAGTGGCGAAATGCCATCGAAGGCCGCATGGGTCGCAGCAAGTACAGCCTTGTCGTGGAACCGCAGTATGCACTTGCTGCGGCAAAGATCTTCCGCAATATGAAAAAAGCGGAGTATGAAGTTGTCGACTTGCTGGATACGGCAGCAATTGAGCGGGATCAGCCAAAGGCACAGGAAGGCACGTTATATGATTGTGTGGAAACCGATCTGGACTATGTGGATCTGTGCCTGAAACGTTATCTTGGCCATATCGTAAAATGTGATTCCGTGGAAGAGCTTCATGATGTGAAAGACGGTGTCACAGCGGACTGCTATTCTTACAGTAATTATATGTACCGGCATCTGCGTCAGAAAGATTACCGTTACCAGACGATTGGACGCAAGGTATCCATGACACAGATACGCAAGCTCGAGGAAGAGACGGCGGAGTTGGAGGAGCAGCTGATCGCTTTGCGGCAGGAAGTCGCAGCATTGCAGCCGGTCAATGAATTGGAGCGTCTGCAGAATCTGACGTTTGAGCGTATTGCGCAGATGGCAGGAGCACAACAGCGATTACAGGAATACCAGACGCAGGCAGAACAGTTAAAGCATGAGATTGCAGATATGAAGGAAGGCACCTATATTAAACAATTGCAGGAGCAGGAGCACAGTTTAAAAGATGCGATCCGGGAACTGGAAACCCAAAGCGGAGAGGTTCAGGACAAACACAATGACAAGGAGCGGAAACTCGGTGGCAAGGAGCGGGATATTTTGGACCGCACCGAAGAGTTAGAACTGCTGCAGGAAGGATTTGTGCCGAATGAAGAACTGCAGGCCAAGGTGCTAGAAGAGATTGAAAACGGTCACACATACGCACTGAAAAAAGAATCGTTAGCAAAGAAAGCGCAGCTGGAAAAAACGCAGGAAACAGAAGAAGAGGCAAGAGGAAGAGCGCGTACGAATTTCAATAAAACTTATCCTTCCTTCAATTTTGGAGGAATGGAAAAGGACAACCGTGTCTATGACGAACTGCTTGAACAGTCAAGAAACAATTTTGAGCCGGAGTACAAAAAACAGTTTGATGACCAGTATCAGCTCGTATATAAAATGTTGCGTGAAAATGTTATTGCAACGATTCACAGTGAGATCAAAGGTGCCAAAAGACACCGCAGGGAGATCAATGCACTCCTTGCAAAAATCTCATTCTCCGACAGTATTTATCAGATCGATATTTTGCCGACGGATGATGAGAACCGCCAGTTCTATGAGATGCTTACCGCAGAAGAACTGGATATGAAAGTGCTGGATCGTGATCTGGATGGACAGATAAGTTTTGGGGAGGACGCGTTCTACCAGAAATACGAGACACAGATCCGCCGTCTGACAGACAAATTCATGCCGCCGGTGGATGAGGATGCATCAAACCGTGACAAGCACCGCAAGGAGATGGAAAAGTACGCGGATTACCGTACCTATTTGAAATTCAGCATGTACGAACAGTCGGAAGACGCGGACGGCAACATCAAGAAAAATTATGTGGATGATATGGCAGGAAGAGATTCCGGCGGTGAGGGACAGAACCCGAAATACGTTGCATTGTTTGCAGGGTTTGCCATGCTTTATATGCAGCAGAACAACCGCGAGTCAAAGATCCGCCTTGTGCTTTTGGATGAGGCTTTTTCCAAGATGGACAAGGAGCGAAGCGAAGTCTGCCTGCATTATGCAAGACAGCTTGGTTTGCAGCTTGTGGTCTGTGTGCCGGATGAACGTCTGCAGTCACTGATTCAGAATGTGGATTGCGTCTATGCATTCCGCAGACTCAAGAACCGCATTTCGATGATTCATATTAATAAGGGGGATTACTTGAAGATGTTAGAGGGCGACAGCGAGAATTAAGCATTGCTGACGCAGAAAAAATAAAAGGAGAAGGTTATGTTCAATTATCAGGGGATCTTACAGTTCAAAGGAAAATGGCGCGATTATCAGGCGCGGGTATTGCAGAATGCAGGAAAGTATCTGTCCGATGGAAGAATCCATATTGTGGCGGCACCGGGATCCGGCAAGACCACGCTTGGTATCGAACTGATCCGCAGATTAAATGAAAAGGCGCTTGTGCTGACACCGTCCATTACCATTCGGGAGCAGTGGGTGGCACGCATCGCGGAGGCTTTTCTCTGCGAAGGTATCAATCCGGACGATTATCTGTCGCAGAGTCTGAAGGAGCCAAAGGCAATCACAGTTGCAACCTACCAGTCACTGCACAGCGCCATGACCCGCGGAAAAGATATAGGAGAAGATACGGGAGAAGTATCTGTAGATGGTGAGACCGATACGGATGATACCAGCAATGCAGTGTCCGTTTCCGAAGCCGGAGCAAACAGTACCGGTAAAACCGAAGACTACAAGGAGTTTGATCTCGTGGCAACAATGAAAGCTGCGGGCATCGGAGTGCTTTGTCTCGACGAATGCCATCATCTTCGCAGCGAGTGGTGGAAAGCGCTGGAAGATTTCAAAAATCAGCTTGGCAATCTTCGCATTATCGCACTGACAGCGACACCGCCTTACGATTCTACGCCGGCGATGTGGAACCGTTACATGAATATGTGCGGGGAGATTGATGAGGAGATCACGATTCCGGAACTGGTAAAAGAGGGAAGTCTTTGTCCGCATCAGGACTATGTCTATTTTAATTACCCGACAAAAGAAGAAGAACAGGAAGTCAAGAGTTTCGAGGAGAGAAGCCGCGCAATGGTAGCGGAGTTAAAGCAGGATACGCAGCTTTGGCAGACCATGCTTGGCAATCCGGTTGCACCGGCGATGACCGTGGATGCGATGGAACAGCTTCTGCAGGAGTTCCTTTATGATGATACGGACGCTTATCCATGTGAGAAAGAGTATCGCGAGAGTGTGATCGACCGTCTGAAATCACAGGGGCTGATCGATAAGAAGAAAGTCATGCTGGCAGCGAACCCGGCGGTCGAAAAAATGCTTACGACATCGCTTGGAAAATGCAACAGTATCCGTGACATTGTTTTCCATGAATATGCTGCAACCGGAAAAGAGTTACGTCTTCTCGTTCTGACCGATTACATTCGCAAAGAACACGAAAAGAATATTGGAGATCCGCAGAAGGATGTGATGGCACTTGGCGTGCTGCCGTTTTTTGAGATGCTGCGAAGAGAAAATGAAGCACAGAAAAAGGATATTCGGCTTGGCGTGCTGTGCGGAACAATTGTGATCATTCCGGCAGAGGCAAGAGAAGCTTTAGAGCAGGAGATCGCAGATACCGGAAAGGCGAATTTCGCTCCGGTGGGAAATCTCGGAGACAAGGATTACATCAAAGTGACCGCGGTGGGAGATGCACATTTTCTGACGGGAGCCGTGACAAATATCTTTACCAAAGGTTATATGCAGGTACTGATCGGAACAAAATCCCTGTTGGGAGAAGGCTGGGATTCGCCGTGTATCAATTCCCTGATTCTGGCAAGTTTTGTAGGTTCCTTTATGCTCAGTAACCAGATGCGCGGACGCGCGATCCGTGTGTTTAAGGATGTGCCGGACAAGACGAGCAACATCTGGCATCTCGTGTGTCTGCGCCCGTGGAACGAGGCACAGGCGGACAATGAGATCAGCGAGGATTTTTCACTTTTGTCCCGCCGTATGGAACATTTTCTTGGACTGCATTACACCGAGGACGTGATCGAAAGCGGCATCAGCCGTATGGCGATTATCCAGCCACCGTTCGATGAGACGCATGTACGGTCAATGAATCAGCAGATGCTGGCACTTTCCGGACAGCGGCAGACGTTAAAAGAACGCTGGCAGAGAGCATTGACAATCACAAAGAAGATGCAGATTGCGGATGAGACACAGGTGGATGCGTCCGTTGTGCCGACAACGGTATATGACCAGGAGAAAAAAGAAGAGAAAAAGGCTGCGGCTGTCACACTTGCAGCAGCAGTTGCAACGGGACTTGTCTGGTCGCTTCCGGCGGTATTTCCGCTGGTGTTTGGTGTGGGAGCGCTGGCATTTCTTGGAAAGGCACTGACAAAACGAAGAAAAGCCAAGGCCATGGGCACGGCAGTAAAACGTCTGAATGCTTTTGGAGACGGAATTGCAAAGGCGATGAAGGAGTTGCATCTGTTCGAGGATGGCAGGGCCAGCGTTGCGGCGGAAGAGAACGGATCGGATGAACAGACCGTGTATCTTGTCGGGGGCAGCAGTCGTGACCGCGCGCTTTTTGCCCAGTGTGTCAGTGAATTTTTCGGACCGGTCAGTCAGCAGAGATATCTTCTGGTAAAACCGAAAAAGCATGATGGGGCTGACGGCATCTATGCGGTGCCGGAAATTTTCTCGAAGAAAAAAGAAGATGCACAGCTGTTCGCTTCGTGTATGGAACCTTACATGGGAAACTACGAATTGATGTACACAAAGAATGATCCGGGGAAAAAGGTACTTATGGAGGGGCGCATGAAATCACTTTCAAGTCAGAAAAATAGCTGTATTTGTAAGAAAAAGGTTAAAAATGCGTTAAAATAATAATAATTATACGAAAATTTGCGAAGTAACTAGGAATTTTATCCTACATATGATAGGATAGTTTTATAACAAAAATGTAATATGAAGGGGGATACTTTTATGGCAAAAGAACTAGTTGCAATGTTACTTGCCGGAGGCCAGGGTTCCAGACTCTATGCATTGACACAGAAACTTGCAAAACCAGCAGTACCGTTTGGTGGAAAGTACAGAATTATTGATTTTCCACTTTCCAATTGTGTAAATTCGGGCATTGATACCGTGGGTATTTTAACCCAGTATCAGCCGTTTGTTTTGAATGAGTATATCGGTAATGGTCAGCCGTGGGATCTTGACCGTCTTTATGGTGGTGTACATGTACTTCCACCGTATCAGAAGGCGTCCGGATCGGACTGGTACAAGGGAACTGCGAACGCAATTTATCAGAATATCGCATTTATCGAGCGTTATGATCCGCAGTATGTCATCATTTTGTCAGGAGACCAGATTTGTAAGCAGGATTACAGTGATTTCCTTGAATTTCATAAGGAAAAGGGTGCGGAATTCTCCGTTGCGGTCATGGAAGTTCCGTGGGAAGATGCGTCCCGTTTTGGACTGATGGTCGCAGATGAAAATGACCGTATTACAGAGTTTCAGGAGAAGCCAAAGAATCCAAAGTCGAATCTGGCTTCTATGGGAATCTACATATTTAACTGGGATATTTTAAAGAAATATCTGATTGAAGATGAAAAAGATCCGAACTCAGAAAATGATTTCGGTAATAATATTATTCCAAACCTTCTTCGCGATAACCGCAAGATGTATGCTTACCACTTTAATGGATACTGGAAAGATGTAGGAACAATTCCATCTCTCTGGGAGGCAAATATGGAAGTCCTCGATCCGGAGCACAGTGGAATCAACCTTTTTGATGAGAAATGGAAGATTTACAGCAGAAACAGTGGAATGACCGGTCATCGTATCGGTGCAGATGCAATCGTGGAAGAGTCGATGGTGACCGATGGCTGTAACATACAGGGAACGGTAAAACATTCTGTTTTGTTTTCCGGTGTAACCGTTGAGAAAGGTGCAGTAGTAGAAGATGCTGTTGTCATGGGGCGGACAACCATTAAGTCCGGCGCAGTTGTAAAACATTGTATTCTTGCAGAGAATGTAATGGTTGAAGAGAATGCAGTGGTCGGACAGAAACCGGCAGATGGCAGTGTGGGAGAAGTTGCAACTGTAGCTTCAAACGTAACAATCGGAAAGAATGCCAAGATTGGACCGAATGCAATGGTATATGAAGACGTGAAGGAGGGCGAGCAGCATGATTAGTTCAAAGGCAGATGCATTGGGAATCATTTTCCCAAACAGTTATGATTCCCTGGTACCAGATTTGGTGTCGGAGCGTTTGATGGCCTCCATCCCATTTGCCAGCAGATACCGTATGTGTGATTTTATGATTTCTTCTATGGTACACTGTGGCATTGACAATATTTCTATTTTAGTACGTAAGAATTATCACTCACTGTTGGATCACCTCGGCAATGGCCGCGAGTGGGATCTGGCAAGAAAAAATGGTGGATTGAACATTGTTCCTCCGTTTGCACAAAAACAAATCAAGGTGTTCTCCGGAAGAATCGAAGCGTTAGAGAGTATCCGTGGATATCTGATGAAACAGACAGAAAAATATGTGATTCTCAGTGATGCCAATATGGCGGTGAACTTTGATTTTAATACATTATTGGATGCTCATATTAAGAGTGGCGCGGATGTTACCATGGTATACCGCAAACAGGAGATTCCACAGTCTCTTATCCGCCAGAGCACAGACGGCATGGATCTGTACTATGCCCTTGGCATCAACGGAGACCGCGTAAGCAAAATTTACATCAATCCAAAAGAGAGCGGAGAGATGAATTTCAGCCTGAATATCTATGTTGTAGAACGTGAGCTTCTGATGCGTATGGTAGACGAAGCATATCTGCATGGCGATGTATATTTTGTGCGGGATATTCTCGAAAAGAAGATCGATCAGATGGATGTCAGAGGATTCTGCTACGATGGATATGTGGCACATATTCATGATATGAACAGTTATTTCGAAGAGAATATGCGACTTCTCAAAGAGGAAAACCTCAATGCACTTTTCTCCGGAAACCAGATCTATACAAAGATTCGTGATGATAACCCGACTCGTTATATCAACGGTGCAAAGGCAAAGAATGTCATGGTCGCGGATGGTTGCGTCATCGAAGGTGAAGTTGAGAACAGTGTTCTGTTCCGAGGTGTCAAGATTAGAAAAGGCGCAAAGGTCAAGAACTGTGTGCTGATGCAGGATACCGTGATTGAGGACAATGCGAGTGTAGAATATGTCATTACAGACAAGAATGTTACGATTTCTGAAGGCAAGTCGCTTACCGGTAACGATACGTTCCAGGTATATGTAGCAAAGGGACAGGTTGTTTAGCTAATAAAAACAAATTATAGCTTTCCAAATAATACATAGTCTGTTATAATGTACAGAGAAAATTACCGAGGAGGCATTGTATTTATGGCTGATAACAGAAAAACATTTAAGATAAAATCAGACCAGGTTGGCGATGTGCGTGTCGCAGACGAAGTCGTTGCAATTATTGCTGGTCTTGCTACAACGGAAGTCGAAGGTGTAAGCTCTATGGCAGGCAATATTACCAACGAGATCGTGAGCAAGCTTGGTATGAAGAATCTTTCCAAGGGAATCCTTGTAGAAGTGATGGAGAACGAAGTCAAAGTTGACGTCGCAATCAATATTTCTTATGGTTACAGTATTCCGGAGGTGTCTTCGAAGGTGCAGGATAAGGTAAAGACTGCAATTGAGAACATGACAGGTCTGAATGTAGCAGTTGTCAATGTTCGTATCGCAAGCGTTGATATGGCAGGAGACAATTAAAACACACGATAGAATAAAGGATGTCTGTTCATGGACATCCTTTATTATTGTATGATATTCTAAACAAGACGGAGAGAGAAAATGACAAGAAGACAGTTAAGAGAGAACGTATTCAAGATGCTTTTCCGCGTAGAGTTCCATGATGAAAAAGAGATGCCGGAGCAGCTGGCTTTGTTTGAGGATGAGGTGGAACCAATCAGCGAAGATGAAAAGATTTATATGACTAATAAGTATAACGATATCTATGCACACATCGAGGAGCTGGATGCTGCAATTAATGAAGCATCCAAGGGCTGGAAGACGACTCGTATGGGAAAGGTAGATCTTACACTGATTCGTCTTGCTGTATATGAGATTCGTTTCGAGGAAGAAATTCCGGTCAAAGTATCCATCAATGAGGCAATTGAACTTGCCAAGAAATATGGAACCGATGATTCGCCAGCATTTGTGAACGGAATTCTTGCAAAATTCGCATGACAAAGAATATATATTCCGTAGGGCAGATCAATACTTACATCAAAAATATGTTCGCACAGGACTTCCTGTTGCATGCCATCAGTATCAAAGGAGAAGTGTCCAACTGTAACTATCATCCGACCGGACACATTTATTTTACATTAAAAGATGGTACCGGGGCACTGAAAGCTATCATGTTTGCCGGCAATCGTAAGGGACTGACGTTTCCAATGAAAGATGGTGACAAAGTTGTTGTCACCGGCTCCGTGGAAGTTTATGAGCGGGATGGGGTATATCAGGTTTATGCCCGAAAGATTGAATTGGATGGTGAGGGCAATCTCTATCTTAAATTCGAGCAGTTGAAGAAGGAACTCGAAGAGATGGGAATGTTCGCAGAAGAATACAAGCAGCCAATCCCAAAGTATGCACGCACCATCGGCGTGGTGACCGCACCGACCGGCGCGGCTGTGCAGGATATCCGCAATATTGCAGGACGCAGAAATCCATATGTGCAATTGATTCTATATCCGGCACTGGTACAGGGAGAAGGCGCAGCTCCATCGATTGTCAATGGAATCCATGCATTAGAACATCTTGGCGTGGATGTGATCATCGTCGGCAGAGGCGGGGGTTCCATAGAAGATTTGTGGGCTTTTAATGAAGAAATTGTGGCCAGAGCTATCTTTGAATGCTCTGTGCCTGTGATATCAGCGGTTGGCCATCAGACAGATTGGACGATCGCTGATTATGTTGCTGATTTGCGGGCACCGACACCTTCCGCGGCGGCGGAACTTGCAGTCTATGATTATGCACAGACGCAGGCAGCGTTCTCGCAGATCCGGCAGCAGCTTGACCGGGAGCTTCGACGCAAGCTTACATTGTCCCGGACAAAGTTAGAGCAGCAGAAGATGCGGCTTCGCTATCTGAGTCCACAGAACCGTCTGAATGAGAACCGCAGAAGAGCACTTGACTATGAAGAGAAGCTTGCACAGGCAATGAACACGCTGCTTAAGGAGCGGAGACATCAGCTTTCTCTTCTGGCGGGAACACTGGAGAGTTATTCCCCGGCGAAGAAGCTGAGTATGGGATATGCATTCGTACAGGCAGCTGACGGACAAGCACTGCGCAGTGTGAAACAGGTAGAACCGGAGGATGAGATTACAGTACATCTGCTGGATGGTGAGATTTCAGCCACGGTTTTGAAAAAGAATCCGAAGGAAAACAAATAACATGGCAAATAATATGGACAATAAAAATGAAAAGACAGGACTGGAAGAACGTTTTTCCATGATCGAGGATATATTAGCTCAGATGGAAGATGAAAATGTGACGTTGGACCAGTCGTTTGATTTATATAAGCAGGGAATTGAACAGATCAAAGCCGCCAATGCAGATCTTGATCGTATCGAGAAAGCAATGCTGGTGATGAACGAAGACGGGGAACTGGAGGAATTCTAATGGACATTGCAAAAGGAATTGCGAAGCGTGCAGCAGATATTGAACAGAGAATTCAGACATATCTTCCGAAAGTGGAAGGGTATCAGCATACGATTTTTGAGGCAATGGATTACAGCGTCACGGCAGGAGGCAAGCGGCTTCGCCCGATGCTGATGGAAGCTTCCTATGAGATGTTCGGTGGAACAGATCCAAAGGTGGTTGAGCCTTTCATGGCGGCAATCGAATGTATTCATACGTATTCGCTGGTGCACGATGATCTGCCGGAGATGGATGATGACGCGTACCGCAGAGGAAAGCTGACGACGCACAAACAGTTCGGGCAGGCGATGGGCGTACTCGCGGGCGATGCACTTTTGAATTATGCGTTTGAGATTGTTGCGAAGGCACTTGTCGCGCAGGCGGGAGATGCAAAAGCAGCGAAAGCTTTTGAAGTATTAGCACGCAAAGCCGGTGTCTATGGCATGATTGGCGGTCAGGTCGTCGATGTGGAGAGCGAGAAAAAGAACGAGACCGTGGAGCGGGAACGTCTGGATTTCATATACCGTCTGAAGACCGGTGCACTGCTTGAGGCTTCGCTTATGGTTGGTGCAATCCTTGCCGGAGCTGACGATGTGCAGGTGAAAAAAATGGAAGAAGCCGGTACGAAGCTTGGACTGGCGTTCCAGATTCAGGACGATATTTTAGATGTCACAAGTACGGTGGAAGTACTCGGTAAGCCAATCGGCAGTGACAAGAAAAATCAAAAGGCAACTTATGTGTCTTTTGAAGGAATTGACAAAGCAAAACAGGATGTGGCACTTTTTTCAGAGGAAGCGGTAGCCATACTCGAAGAATGCAGTGGAGAGCATACATTCCTGCGGGAACTGTTTTTATATCTTATGCATAGAGAAAAATAAGTGATTTCGAGGTAACAATGGTTTTAGATCAGATACAGAATGTAAATGATATCAAAAATCTAACAGAAGAAGAAATTGATACACTGCGGGATGAAATTCGTAAGTTTCTTATAGAATCAATTGCGAAAACAGGTGGTCATCTGGCATCGAATCTGGGCGTGATCGAACTTACGATGGCACTTCATCTTTCGTTTGATCTGACAAAAGACAAGATAGTCTGGGATGTCGGGCATCAGTCGTATACGCACAAGATCCTCACCGGACGAAAGGATGGATTTGAGCATCTGCGCGAGTATGGTGGAATGAGCGGATTCCCAAAGACCGAGGAATGTGAGGCGGACAGTTTCAATACGGGACATAGCTCCACCTCGATTTCAGCCGGACTGGGAATGGCGGAAGCCAGGGAAATTATGGGAGATAATTATTCCGTCGTGTCGGTGATCGGTGACGGCGCTCTGACTGGCGGCATGGCATTTGAGGCGTTGAACAATGCGTCACGGATAAAGACGAATTTTATTATCGTGTTGAATGATAATAATATGTCCATTTCGGAGAATGTCGGCGGCCTTAGCAAGTATCTGAATGATTTTCGAACGGCAGACGTATACATGGATTTAAAGGATGGAGTGGCCAATTCGTTAAGCAAGATTCCGGTTTACGGGGACCGCATTGTGCGCAAAATCCGCAATGCCAAAAGCGGAATCAAGCAGCTGTTTGTTCCGGGAATGTTTTTTGAAGAGATGGGGATTACTTATCTTGGACCGGTTGACGGATCGAATATTAAAGCGATGCGCCGTGCCTTTGCGGAGGCGAAGCGTGTAAGAGGACCAGTACTTGTGCATGTCCTTACGAAAAAGGGTGATGGGTATATTCCGGCGGAGCGGCATCCGGCACGTTTTCACGGTATCGCACCGTTTGACATTGAGACAGGGGTACCGCTCCACAAACAGAGCAAGGCACATTATACAGATGTGTTCTCGACCGTTATGAAAAAGATGGGAGAGCGGGAACCGAAGCTTGTGGCAATCACTGCGGCGATGGCGGATGGAACCGGATTGAAGCGGTTTCACAATCTCTATCCGGAGCGTTTCTTTGATGTGGGAATCGCGGAGGAACATGCAGTGACCTTTGCGGCCGGCATGGCAAAAAGCGGACTGAAACCGGTATTTGCAGTATATTCTTCGTTTCTGCAGAGAGCATATGATCAGATTTTGCATGATGTATGTCTGCAGAATCTTCCGGTCGTGTTTGCCATTGATCGTGCGGGATTAGTCGGAAAAGACGGTGCGACGCATCAGGGAATCTTTGATTTATCGTATCTTGCAACAATCCCAAATCTGACAATCATGGCACCGAAGAATAAGTGGGAACTATCCGATATGCTTAAATTTGCCATTGCAGCGGATACGCCGATGGCAATCCGCTATCCACGGGGAGATGCCTGCGACCGGTGGAAAGAAAAGCGGGCACCAATCGAAAAAGGCAAAGCGGAAGTACTCTGCGAGGGAACAGATGTTGCTCTTTTTGCAATCGGATCGATGGTTGAGACAGCCTGGAAAGTGATGGATAAATTACAGGAGCGCGGCATTTCAACGACAGTAGTCAATGCACGTTTTGCAGCGCCTTTGGATAAAGAATGCATTTGCAGTCTTGCACAAAAGCACAGGCTTTTGGTAACATTAGAAGAAAATGTGGCAAGTGGTGGCATGGGTGAGCATGTGGCAGCACTGTTGATGGAAGAACAGTGTAGAATTAAGCTCCTTCGAATCGCTGTGCCGGATACGTTTGTGGAACACGGAGATGTGGACACGCTTTATCGTGTGCTCGGTATGGATGCAGATACAGTAACGAACAGAATTTGTGAGGGATTATGAAAGAACGTTTGGATGTTTTATTGGTAAGTCGTGGGCTTGCGCCTTCGAGAGAAAAAGCCAAGACAATGATTATGGAAGGCAATGTATTTGTTAATAATAACCGTGAGGACAAAGCGGGCAGCACCTTTGCGGATGACTGCAAAATCGAGATTCACGGAAATACATTAAAATATGTCAGCCGTGGCGGATTAAAGTTAGAGAAAGCCATGACACATTTTGGAATTACATTGGACGGAAAAGTCTGTATGGATATCGGTGCATCGACCGGCGGCTTTACCGACTGCATGTTACAGAACGGTGCGAGCAAGGTCTATTCCGTGGATGTGGGATATGGACAGTTTGCATGGAAACTCCGCCAGGACCCTCGCGTTGTGTGCATGGAGAAAACGAATATCCGTTATGTGACACCGGAAGATATCGATGATGCGCTGGATTTCGCATCGGTGGATGTATCTTTTATTTCCCTGACGAAAGTTTTAGGACCAGCCAGAGCATTGTTAAAAGACAACGGTCAGATGGTATGTCTGATCAAGCCACAGTTTGAGGCGGGCAGAGAAAAGGTCGGAAAAAAAGGCGTAGTAAGAGACAAGGCAGTTCATGAAGAGGTCATTAATAAAGTCATAGATTTTGCTTTGGAGATCGGTTTTTCCATCCACAATCTGGAGTATTCTCCAATCAAAGGACCGGAAGGAAATATCGAATATCTGGTATACATTGAGAAGACCAACGAAGCGGTAAAGGAGGAATCCGTGGATGTACATGCAGTGGTGGAAGCTGCCCACGGAGAGCTGGATAAATAATGCGTAATTTTGTACTGATTACAAATATTTATAAAGACCGGGAGCTGCGTCTTTCCCACCGGATTGTATCCTATATTCAGGATCGGGGCGGACGGGCAGGAATCTGTGTCAGCAATATCGAAGGCGTCATGCAAAAAGACTTCGAGCTGTCGGAAATCCCGGAGGACACGGAATGCATCATCGTATTGGGGGGTGACGGAACACTGATCCGCGCGGCAACGAAAGTCGAGTCGTTACATATTCCACTCATCGGTGTGAATCTTGGCACACTGGGATATCTGTGTGAACTGGAAGAAACCTCGGTATTTGAGGCGGTGGACCGGCTGATGGCAGACAATTATATGATTGAGGAACGCCTGATGTTGAGCGGTGGTAAAACAGAGGAGACACCGCAACTGGCATTGAATGATGTGGTCATTCACTGGACTGGAGATATGTCCATGCTGCAGTTGCATGTGACGGTCAATGGAAAGTTCCTGACAACGTACCATGCGGACGGCATTATTGTTGCGACCCCAACCGGATCGACCGGCTACAATATGTCTGCCGGAGGACCGATTATTGATCCGAAAGCACGGATGATGCTTTTGACACCAATCAATGCACACGACCTGAATGGACAGAGTATTGTACTCAGTGCGGATGATGTGGTGGAAATCGAGATGGGAAGCCGCCGTTTTCAGAAAGATGAGAAAGCGTGCGTCAGTTTTGACGGAGATACTACGGTTCATCTGAAAGTGGGAGACCGTATACGGATTGCCAGCAGCAGCAACGTAGTATCCATATGTAAACTCAATGATCAGAGTTTTCTTGAGATTCTTCGAAAGAAGATGCAAAGATAGGAGAGGGAACATGAAGACAAGAAGACAGGCAAAAATACTCGAATTGATTCAGCGAAATGATGTGGAGACACAGGAAGAACTTTCCGCATATCTGGTACGGGAGGGATTTCAGGTGACGCAGGCCACGGTATCCCGTGATATCCGGGAACTGAAGCTGACAAAGATTGCCATGGACAATGGAAAGCAGAAATACGCAGTAATCACGGACGCGGATTCCGGCATGATGGAAAAATATGCCAGAGTGCTGCGGGAAGGATTCATTTCCATGGATCTGGCAAAGAATATTGTAGTGATCAAGACGGTTTCCGGCATGGCGGGAGCTGTCTGTGCGGCAATCGATGCAATGAAATTTCAGGAGATGGTTGGTTCTATTGCGGGGGATGACACCATCATTTGCATTATCCGTGATGACGAGGAAGCTATCAAAATTATGAAAAAGCTTCGCAAAATTGTAGGCAAGTAAGCATAGTAAGACTTTGGGAGAGTAGAAGGAGAGCGTATGTTACAAAATCTACATGTGAAGAACCTGGCGTTGATTGATGAGACTGAGGTGGAGTTTGGACCGGGACTTAATATCTTATCCGGAGAGACCGGAGCCGGAAAATCCATTATTATCGGATCAATCAACCTTGCTTTGGGAGAAAAAGTCCAAAAAGAAATGCTGCGTGATAACGGAGAATCCGCTTTGGTGGAACTGATCTTTTTTGTGGAAGATGCAGACACAATCGAAGCCATCCGTGCATTGGATATTGAGATGGAGGATGATACGGTAATTTTGAGCCGTAAAATTACCGGAGGCCGTGCGATTGGCAGAATCAACGGAGAGGCTGTATCAGCTTCCAAGATGAAAGCGGTTGCATCGCTTTTGATTGATATTCATGGACAGCATGAGCATCAGTCGCTGCTTTCGAAGAAAAAGCATTTAGAGATTCTGGACACTTTTGCGAAAGAAACATTGGGTGATAAAAAAGAAAAACTTGCACAGTGTTATCAGGAGTACCGCAAATTAAAAGACGAATTGGAACATGCCAATCTCGATGGCGAGGAACGTGCCAGAGAAGTATCATTTTTAGAGTATGAAGTCAAAGAAATCGAAGATGCACAGCTGACGGTCGGCGAGGATGAAGAACTCGAGGCGGTTTTCCGGAAGTATTCCAATGGAAAGAAAATTATGGATGCTGTAGGCGCTGCCAATGCAGCAACTTCCGAAGATGATGAGAGCGCATCGGAGCGTATTGGACGCGCACTTCGAGAGCTTTCATCCGTGTCCGGTTACGATGAGCGCGTGAAGGAGATGGAGGAGCAGCTGACGGAAATCGATAATCTTCTGAGCGATTTTAACCATGAACTTGCTTCTTATCTTTCGGACGAAGAGTTTGATGAAGAGACATTCTACGAGACAGAGAAACGTCTGGATTTGATCAATCATCTCAAATCCAAATACGGAAATACAATTGCAGACATTTTGAAATACTGCGAAGAGAAAGCGGAGAGGATTGCGGTATTAAATGACTACGATGCCTATCTCGCCGGACTGCAGAAAAATGTTTCGGAGAAAGAAAAACAGCTTGAACAATTGAGCAAAAAAATCTCCGATATTCGAAAAAAAGAGAGCAAAAAGCTTACGGAATCCATTAAAAATGCATTGCTGGATTTGAATTTTCTGGATGTGCAGTTTACGATGGAATTTGCGGAGACCGATTATACGGCAAACGGAATCGATGATGCGCAGTTTTTGATTTCCACGAATCCGGGTGAACCGGTCAAACCGCTTGGTAAAGTGGCATCCGGCGGAGAACTATCCCGTATCATGCTGGCAATCAAGACGGTGATGGCATCGGACAAGATCGGTACACTCATTTTTGATGAGATCGACAGTGGAATCAGTGGTCGTACCGCGCAGATGGTTTCCGAGAAGATGAACGTCTTAGGACGCAGTCATCAGATTATCTGCATCACGCATCTGCCACAGATCGCAGCGATGGCAGATTCCCATTTCCTTATTGAGAAGTCTGTGGAGAATCAGGCAACTGTCTCAAAGATCCATAAGCTGACCGACGAGGAGAGTGTCGAAGAACTGGCCCGCATGCTCGGTGGCGTGGAGATTACAGACACCGTTTTGGAAAATGCACGCGAAATGAAACAAATGGCTTACATGAAAAAGTAAATGACACCGCATACTATAACTATCACCGACAGGAGGTAGCATGGTATGCGGTTTTTTTATGCGCACTTGTTCAAAAATCTCATAGGAGTCTATTTGTGTGTACTTGGGTGTTTTGCTTATATTACGATGATGAATGCAATCCCAGGACACGTATATCTCGAAGAAGGGGAGAGTCTTGCTTTGGATCGGATGATTCCGGTATCGCTTGCAGTGCAGGACGATACCAGAAGCGTGATGTCGGATATCGGAGAGAAGACGTACCGTGAACTGAAATCACAGAAGGCCGACGCAGCAGTACAACAGTTGTCAAAAGGAAGTCACGATGTGGTCTGTTATCTTTTTGGTGTTTTCCCAATCAAAGAAGTAGAAGTGTCCGTGGTCGAAAGCCGGCAGGTACAGGCGGCGGGACACGTGGTTGGCATCTATGGAGCGACAAACGGTGTGCTTGTCTTAGGGAGCAGTCCAGTGGAGATCGTAGATGGAAGCTACCGGGAGCCGGCGGAACATATCGTATTTGCAGGCGACTATATCACAGCGGTGAATGGAAAGACAATTTCGGAGAAAGAACAGCTCATAGAACAGGTCAATGAAACCGGTGCAAATAAAATGACACTGACGGTATTAAGAAATGGATCTTCTGTGGATGTGGCGCTGACACCGGTCGAGACGAAAGAGGCATATATGCTTGGCCTGTGGGTCAAAGATGATATGGCGGGCATCGGCACACTGACCTATTACGATAAAGATGGAAATTTTGGTGCATTAGGGCATGGAATCGGTGATGGAGAGACCGGAGAGCTGCTTCGCATTTCCAAAGGAAATCTGTATCGTGCAGATATTTTTGGCATTAAAAAAGGAAAACGCGGAGAACCCGGCGAGCTGCAGGGCATGGTCTATTATGGAACGTCTGACCGGTTGGGAACCGTGGACTGTAATACGGATATCGGTATATACGGAGCTTTGAATGATGCAGCGTATGAAAATTATTGCGGGACAGATGAGAAATATCCGGTGGGGTACAAACAGGATGTGCAGACGGGGGATGCGATGATCTTGTCGGATGCATCAGGAAAATTAGAAATGTACCATATCGTGATCGATTCGATGGATTATTCACCGGCGGACCGCAACAAGGGACTGCGCTTCCATGTGGATGACAAAAATCTGCTCGAATTGACCGGGGGAATCGTGCAGGGACTGAGTGGAAGTCCAATCATACAGAATGGAAAGATCGTGGGTGGCGTGACGCATGTGCTTGTCAATGATCCGACGAGAGGGTATGGGATTTTTGTGGAGGAGATGCTGGAACATTAGAAAAGCGCATTAGAAAAACTCAAGAAAAAATATTCCGTCATTCCATGACGGAATGTGTGATAGGCACAGAAATGCAACTCTGTTTATCGTCACGAAAGCATTAATAGTTTGAGAACAATACAAGTTGCGTGAAAAATTAGTGCAAAAGTCACAGATAATTTACGAAAATATTACAAATTAGTAGCTTAATTGCTTAAAAAAGTTGCAAAATATATAAACTAATGGTATAGTAAATGAGAAATAAAGGTATAACTTACCGGGGAGTATGGAGTAACAAAATAAGATGGATAAACCAATTGGATTTGGACGCAAAAAACGATTGGGTGATTTGCTTGTAGAAGCAGGAACGATTACACAGGACCAGCTGACGCAGGCACTGAATGTTCAGAAAACTGAAAAAAAAGGACAACGTCTTGGTGTTGTTCTGATGGATCTTGGATTCACAGATGAGAAGCAGATTATGAAGGCTCTGTGCAGTCAGTTGAAGCTTCAACCGGTGGATCTTTCTAATATCCGGATTCCGGAAGAAATCACAAAACTTACCGAAGAAGCAGTTCTTCGTAAGCACAATCTGATTCCTTTTCAATTTCATGAAAAAAATCCGAATGTAATCAAAGTAGCCATGAGCGATCCTCTTGATATTCGTGCAATGGACGATATATCTATTATTACCGGATTGCAGATTGAACGATATGTTGCGACTCCGAGTGATATTGCGGCAGCAATTGACCGATATTATGGAAACGCAGAAGCCCTCAGGGTAGCTGAACAGTACACCCGTGAACGAGAAGAACAGAATAAAGCTAAAAATGTCGAAGCCGTGGATGAGTCCAATGTGCAGCAGGCTCCGATTGTAAAACTTCTTGGGCAGATTATCGAACAGGCCGTGCATAAGCGTGCCAGTGATATTCATATTGAACCAATGGAGAATCAGGTACGTATCCGATTCCGTGTGGATGGTGTGTTACATGAAGCCATGCGGCACGATATCAGCCTTCACGCAGCACTGATCGCCAGAATCAAGATCGTCAGCGGACTTGATATATCCGAGAAGCGTCGCCCGCAGGACGGACGAGCCACCAGCATCGTAGACCGACAGGAATATGATATCCGAGTATCTATCCTTCCAACTGTCTATGGAGAAAAAGTCGTAATGCGACTTGCACAGAAAAAAGCACTGACCATGGACAAAAGGGAACTGGGATTCCCGGACGACGAACTGGCAAAGTTTGATAAGATATTAAGCCACCCGAACGGAATGATTCTTGTAACCGGACCGACCGGAAGTGGTAAATCAACAACATTATATACCGCATTAAACGAACTCAATGGAGAGGGAGTTAACATAATTACTGTAGAGGATCCGGTAGAGGCAAATGTGACCGGTATCAACCAGGTACAGGTAAACGAGAAAGCAGGACTTACGTTCAGCAGTGCCTTACGATCCATCTTGCGACAGGATCCGGATATCATCATGATCGGTGAGATTCGAGATCAGGAGACAGCAGAGATCGCTGTCAAAGCATCTATCACAGGACACCTGGTAGTCAGCACATTACATACCAACAGTTCTGCCAACACAATCACACGTCTGGCAGACATGGGAGTGGAAAATTACCTGATTGCCGATTCTGTTGTCGGTGTTATCGCCCAGCGACTTGTCCGCCGTGTATGCCCGACCTGTGGAGTAGTGCATGAAGCTTCTCCGGCAGATGCAAAAACACTTGGATTCAAGGATTTGAATCGCAAGATTATGCTTCGTTACCCGGGACACAAAGAATGTGTTCGTTGTGGGGGAACCGGATATTACGGACGAATCGGTATCTATGAAATTATGCCGATTACATCCGATCTCCGTCAGGCGATTACCCGCGGAGAGAGTGCTGACGAGTTAGAAGCCATCGCCTTGAGACATGGAATGAAGACACTTCGTATGAGTGCAGTGGAGTATGCACTCAAAGGAATTACGACCGTAGAAGAAGTTCGGCGCGTTGCCTTCGAAGACGAAGATGATGACTAAAAGATAAAGAAGGGACTATGTAATGGAAACAACAATGTACGCGCTTCTTGCGACAGCAAAAGCAAACAACGCATCCGATTTACATATTACTGTTGGTGTCCGGCCAAAATGCCGTATCAGCGGTACATTATATGAGATGCAGGGATTTGATGTCCTGACTCCGGCCAAGACAAAAGAACTGGTAGAATCCATGTTCAACGCAAACCAAAAAGAAACCATGGAAAGGCTCGGTGAAGTCGATTTTGCATATGCAGATCCGAGTATCGGCCGATTCCGTGTCAACGCCTTTCATCAGAGAGGCTCATATGCAGCCGTTCTTCGTATTGTAGGAACGACGATTCCGACACCGGAAAGTCTCGGTGTACCACCGGCAGTGATTGAACTGACCAAGAAGCGCAGGGGATTAGTCCTTGTGACAGGACCGACCGGAAGCGGTAAATCAACTACACTGGCATCTCTAATTGATGTCATTAACAAAAACCGGAATGAACATGTAATTACACTTGAGGACCCAATCGAGTACTTGCACAAACATAATCATGCAATCATCAACCAGCGAGAAATCGGAATCGATACCGAATCTTATGGTAACGCATTACGTGCAGCACTCCGTGAAGATCCGGATATCATACTCGTAGGAGAGATGCGAGACTTCGATACCATCTCCACTGCCATCACTGCAGCAGAGACCGGACATCTCGTATTTTCAACTTTGCACACCATCGGTGCCGCACCGACAATCGAACGTATCATCGATGTCTTCCCGGCACATCAGCAGAACCAGATTCGAAGCCAGCTGGCATCGGTGCTTGAAGCCGTTATCTCTCAGCAGCTTCTGCCGACCGTCGACGGCAAATCCCGTGTGGCAGCTTTCGAAGTCATGCTCGGTACACCGGCGATCAAGAACCTGATTCGTGAGGACAAAGCACACCAGATTCCATCCATCATGCAGACGAGCAAAAAACTCGGAATGCAGACCATGGATGATTCATTATTTGATCTGTATCTGAAACACAAGATCGACGGTGCCAACGCCGTAGAATTTGCACAGGATGCAGCAACGATGCAGGAAAAACTGTTCTAATTTAAACAAAGGACAGGAAAGGAAACTTTACATATGCCAAGTTATAAGTATGAAGTCATTGGACCGGATGGTAAACCACAGACCGGAACCATAGATGCAAGCAACTTAGAAGTTGCGACTGCCGAATTGAAATCCGGTGGCAACACCATCGTATCATTATCGAAAGCCAATGCATTCAACAAAGATTTAGACATTCATATCGGAAAAGCGGTCAGTGTCCGCGAACTCAGTGTTTTCTGCCGGCAGTTCGAAAGTGTATTGAACGCAGGTGTAACGGTCATCGAAGCACTGAATATGTTAGCAGAACAGACCGAGAACAAGACGTTCAAATCCGCCTTGGAAGATATCAGAGATGCCGTGCAGAAAGGTGATACCTTATCTGCCGCGATGGCAGAGTTCCCGAAGATTTTTCCACCACTGATGGTACAGATGGTGGCAGCGGGAGAGGCTACCGGTGGAATTGACAAGGCGTTCAGCCGAATGGGTGGACAGTTTGAGAAGGAAGCCCATTTAAAGGGATTGATCGTAAAATCAGCAATTTATCCAATAATTTTGATATTGGTTATCATTGTAGTTGTTGCAATCATGATGATTAAAATTGTACCGACATTTACTGCACAGTTTGATGAAGTAGGTGGTACGTTACCGGCAATTACACGTGCTGTAATGGCGATTAGCGATTTTTTTGTAAATAGCTGGTATTATATGCTGGCAATCATTGTTGGACTGGTAATCTTTTTTAAAGAGTTTAAAAAGACAGAAAATGGTGCCATTATCATGGGAAGATTAGCTTTGAAATTTCCGATGGTCGGAAAGCTGAATATTAAGACGGCTTCTGCCAGTATGACTCGAACATTGTCGACCCTTATGGGATCCGGTATACAGCTTGTAGATGCGTTGAATTTGGTTACAGAGATGATGAAGAACCAGATTGTAAAGAGCGCATTGAAGAAAGCGCAGGAGGAAGTCAGCCGAGGCATTCCGTTATCCAAACCATTGGATGAGAGCGGTGTGTTTCCACCGATGGTCTATCACATGATTGAGATTGGTGAGGAAACCGGTAATATGGAAGATATGCTGGACAAAGTTGCAGAGTATTACGACGAGGAAGTGGAGATGGCAACACAGTCTTTACTTGCTGTTATGGAACCTATGATTATCATTATTATGGCAGTTATTGTGGTTCCAATAGTACTTGCAATTATGATGCCAATGTACAGTTTATATGACAGTATTGGAGCATAATTTATGAAAAAAATAAATAATAAGGGATTTTCATTAGTTGAGTTGATTATCGTAATTGCAATTATGGCAATACTAGTAGGAATTGTGGGAACACAGGTACTTCCTTATATCGATAAGGCAAAAGAAGCAAAAGATATTCAGATTGTCAGTGGGTATTGTACAGATGCTACAACAGCATTTGTAGGCTGTACGGATCAGTTGGATAGTACAAAGACTTATACGATTACAGCGACAAAAGGTGCTTCCGGATGGACTGTTGATGCAAAGGATAATACTGGAGCAAGTAGCACAGTGCTAAGAAATGCCTTTGTGGAAATGAATGAGATTACTACAAAGGCACCGAATCTTCAGTCAAAAGAAGGAAAAAAAATTACGAAGATTACCATTGTCTGCAGACATGGAACTTTGGCGGCAAAACTTACTGTAGAAGGTCCTGTAAAGCCAAGTATATTTGAGGCACAAGTAAAATAAAGGTTATTATATACCTGCCATGAGGTATGTGATGATAAATAATTAATTAATATTAAAGGAGAGAAAAGGTATGAAGATTATGAACAAATTTCAGAAGAAGTTAGCAAACAGAAAGAAAGATAACAAAGGTTTCTCACTTGTTGAGTTGATCATCGTTATCGCCATTATGGCAATTCTTGTTGGTATTGTTGGTACGCAAGTACTTCCATATCTTAACAAGTCAAAAGAGGCAAAAGATGTTCAGATTGTAAATAGTTATTCTACTGCAGCGGTTTCAGCTTATTCTATGTTGGCTGGTGAATTAACAACAGAAACTGGTACACTTACAGTTAATGTATACGGATCTAATACAGATGCTGATGCAGTTAAGTTGGCTACTAAGATAAAAGACTTAGTGGGTTACACAAGTGCATCTGATAAAATGACTTCAAAGACAGGAAAAACTGCATCTGAAATTACTATTAAATATGACTTTGGTAGCCATAAGATTGAGACAGAAGCAACCGGTACAACATTAGATAAAGTAAGCGCTAGTTTCTAAAAAGTAATATTAAAAAAGGGAGTACAATTATGCTAACCCAACTTACAATTTTTCTTTACATCGTTATATTTTTATATGGAATCGTAATCGGCAGTTTTCTTAATGTCTGTATTTTACGAATTCCTCGAAAAGAGAATATCGCAAGTCATTCCCATTGTATGACTTGCGGACGTAAGTTGGGCTGGCGTGATATGGTTCCAGTATTTTCTTACATATTTTTACGAGGCAGATGCCGGCAATGTGGGGCGAAGATATCCATACAGTACCCATTGATTGAGGCTCTGAATGGTGTGCTGTATGTGATCGTTTTCATGGCGAACGGTTTTACTTTCAGCAGCGTACTGTATTGTCTTATGACATCTGCACTCGTAGTAATTACGGTCATCGATGAGAGAACTTATCAGATACCGGTCTCCATGAATCTTTTCATTGGATTGATCGGTGTCATTATGACCGTATATGATTATAAGCATATTTTATCCCATCTCATTGGAATGGTATGTGTCAGCTTGTTTTTATATGCACTTTATTATTTTTCATCAGGACAGGCAATCGGTGGCGGAGATATCAAACTCATGACCACGGCAGGACTCGTACTCGGTGTGAAAAATATCGTCTTTGCATTTTTCCTGGCATGTATCTTAGGATCTATAATTCATACAATTCGTATGAAAGTTAGTAAGAAAAATAATTTACTTGCGATGGGACCTTACCTGTCGGTAGCAATCTATATCGCAGCACTGTGGGGCAACTGCTTCTGGAGCTGGTATTTGGGACTGATGGGTCTATGAAATTAAATGAAGTATTTCATCATTGAGCGGCAAATTGTGAGCAGGTGAATTTTCGTCACCTCTATTTTGTCAAAATGTAAGAATGGAAAATGTATGTAATTTAATTAGGAATGGAGTAAAGTCAAAATTCTTATAAGCTCTTAATCAAAAACGAGAGCAGGGCATAGTTGGATTACATACATTTTCCAACACAACACCTTGGAAAAACATAAGGAGAAAATGAAAATGGTCAGAAAAGTAATAAGTATTGAGGCCGGCGTCTGGTGGACAAAGGTCTCTTTGGTTGAGTACCGAAAGAAAAATCCACCGGTATATCAGGCATTTGCCTTCCGGACTCCGGAGAATGCCGTGGAGGATGGTTACATCCGTGACAAGGATAGTTTTGCCAATGCCTTAAAGGAAGAGTTGCGCAGACATAATATCCGTGAGAAAGAAGTGGTATTTACCCTTTCTTCCTCAAAGGTTGTAACACGTGAAGTGTTGATTCCTTTCGTGAAAGACAATAAGATCCGTGGAATTATCGATGCACAGATGCGTGATTATTTTCCAATGGATGTCAGCAGTTATACGGTAAGTTATAGCAAGATGGATGTCGAGGAAGTAGACGGAAAGAAGCAGATCAAATTGCTTCTCGTTGCGATTCCGGATAATCTGTTGAACAATTACTGTACATTTGCAGATCTGGCAGGACTGAAAGTTGAAACATTTGATTACATTGGTAATGGTACTGTTCAGCTCATGTGTGACAGTTTCCTGCAGAATGCAGTCGTTGTACAGCTGGAGGAACAGGCCACTGTTATCAGTATCTTAGAGAACAAGAAACTCGTATTTCAGCGTGTAACCCCATATGGTTATGGTGCAACATTATCAGCAATCATTGATCATCCGGTTCTTGGAATCAAGGATGAATATGAGGCATTTGATTTCCTTTTAAGCCACAATGTACTGTACAATCGTCCGGTTGTACAGAAGATGGAAGACGAAGAGGAAATGAAGCATCAGCAGGCGATGGCAGACGAGACCTATGATGATCTGGCAGAGTCTTTACGTTATCATCTTCGCATTGCGAATACGGCAATTGAGTATTATCAGAATCAGGTAAAGAGAGAATTTACTGGAAATTTATATCTTGTCGGTGATGGTTCCCGCTTCGCAGGTATGCACAAACTGTTCGCACAGGAGATGCCACTGCCAATCCAGGATATCAATTTTGCGTCGATCATTGACTTGAAGAGTGAGAGTCAGAAAGCGGCAGTTGCGCAGACACAGAGCCAGGGAACTTATGAAGCGCCGGGACAGGTGAAGGAACGACCGAAGGCAGCGACTCCGGTTGGATTTCTTTCCGTTATCGGTGCGGCGGTTCATCCGATTGATGCAAAACCGAAGGAAATGCGTCAAGCGGATGTAAAGAAGAATGGCTTGCGTAATTCTTATGTGATTCTTGCAGGAGCAGCTTTGATCAGTGTGCTTTTGATTTTGGGATCAAGTGTACGGCTTCTGGTTGCTACAGCACAGCATAATAAGTTACAGAAACGCATTCAGGAATTATCTTATGTACAGGATACCTATGATGAGAGTGCAAAGGTACAGCAGGAAGAAAAAAAGTATGAAGATATTGACCGTGCAACACTTTGCAACAACGAGCAGCTGCTTCCATTGATCAATCAGTTGGAAGAACAGTTACCAAGAGACATTCATGTGGAAAGTATTCAGACAGACAACAGTATGGTTGTCCTAAACATGGTGGCAGATAAGAAAGTAACGGTAGGACAGATGCTTTTGAATTTCCAGGAAGTGACATTGCTGCAGAATCTGGATATTCCACAGATGACAGAGACAGTGGACGATGTTGGAAATACTACATGGACTTATACACTGAATGCAACTTATACACCAATTACTTATGAGGGTGACGAGACAGAAAGTGTAGAGGATGCAACAGAAGAAACAACGGAAGGAGAGGCAGAGACAAATGAATAAAATTAAATTATCGGATTCCGACAAACGTTTGCTCATTATCTTTTTGGCTATCCTTATGGTTGCAGCTTCTTATTTCTTTTTCTTTACCAAGAGCATGAGTAAGGCTTCTGATATAGAGGATGGCAATACAAAGGATAAGGCACAGGTACAGCAGATGGAACAGATGGAAGCTGCTTTGCCACAGGTCCGTGAGAACATGAAAAATCTGAAACAGAAACAGGCAGATATCATTGCAAAATATCCTTCCGATATTAAAACAGAGAAAGTAATCTGGATTCTTCAGGATATTGAAGATCATAACGATTATCATATTTCAGACATTACATTTACAATGAGTAATCCGTTACAGATTACTCCTGATGTATCGGATACAACAGATACAAGCGCCGATGAGAGTTCTTCTGATACAACAGAAGAAACCACAAATACAGAAACAACAGATGACAGCAGTACGGATACAGCAACCAATAATGTACCAGCTGTCACAGGCTATTATGCTTCTATTGGAGTGAAATACGATGCGACATATGAAGGTTTAAAAGATATGCTTGCTTATGTAAATGAGTACTCCGATCGTATTACCATAACGGATTTTTCAAGTTCCGTGGATAGTGAGACTGGAAGACTGACAGGTGAAATGACGTTCAGTATGTATGTCATTACCAACACAGGCAAGGATTATGTAGAGCCGAAGTTTGATATGATGCTCAAAGGTGTCCAGAACATTTTTGGAAATAATGCTGGAACAGCATCTGGTACAAATTAGTATATGATAGGATATGCATGTAAGAAAGGGGTGTCTTTATGAGAAGAAAACAGAATAATGCAGGTTTTTCATTGATTGAGGTCATCCTTTCTATGGCTATCCTTGCAATTATTTCCATTCCGCTTTTAAGTTATTTTACAGAATCTATGAAGTATAATGCGAAGATGGCGGACAAGCAGCATGCAACGACTCTGGCACAGGAGGTACTTGAGGACCTGAAGAATCAGGATGTCCTGGTGGCGGATGAAGGAACCGGAGAGACTATCAAGTATCTGCTGAATCATGGATATACTGCGGTGTCAAACGATATGGGCAAGACTGACAGTGCAGGAAAGTTCATCGGTGGCGAGGGCGTGTTCTATGGTGCTGCAGGAAATATTGGTAAAGATTATGATGTCGTTGTTAAAGCAGAAACTACACCGACGGAAAATACAAAAGAGATTCCGGAAGTCAGTGGGATTGATGATACCAGTGATCTGCTGGCAGTAGAGAATGCACAGTTACAGGAGGCTTTGACACATTTCCTTGCAATTAATTCTGCTTACGAATCAAATGTGTCTGCGCGACTGACCAGTGATCAGATTCGGAACAAAATGAAACGGACAATAGGCATCGATATCCAAAAGGACGGTGCCTATTACGACGTGAAAGTCAGTTGTACCTATCAGTGTACAGGATTACGAGGTTCAGGTTCTAATGATACCTATGAATGTGCTCCTTATGCGGAGGAACGTTTAAAAGAGGTAAAACATATCTATTTATTGTATAATGTTAATCAATTAACGGATACGGTTAACATTACAAAGGGCGCAGGAGTAGATGCTTCACTGAATCCGGAGATCGAAATTATCTGCCAGAATATTTCGAGCGTGGATCCGGCTTATGCGATTACGGTGACAGGAATCAATATTCCATCTGTCGCAACAAATCTTGGAAAAAATGGAAAAAATGGAAAGGTACACAACAGCAGTGGAATCCCTTTGACAAATACCAAGGATCTGGTAGAGAACAAGTCACAGATCCGAAAGATTACATTGCAGGTCAGTGTCTATAAAAAGGGTGAAGGAAGCACTGCTGGAGCAGAGCCTTATATTACCGTCAATGCAGCGAAAGGAGAGTAGTCCATGAGAAAGTTATCGTTAAAAAATGAAAACCGTGGTGCCTCTTTACTTGCTGTACTGATTGTGCTTGTGGTTGTCAGTGCAATTGCCGTGGTGATTACAAAAGTTACCATTACCAACATTCAGATGAAAGAAGTGGAGCGCGGAACAAAGAAGAATTTTTACAGCGCAGAGTCGGTAATGGATGCACTTCATGCAGGCGCCGGTGAGAAATCGGCAGATGCCTTAAAGGATGCTTATACCTATGTGATGGAGAACTATGTGATAAGCACAGCCAGTGGCAATAATCTGCAGGATGAATTCGCAAAGAAATATGTTGAGAAGTTAGAGGATACATTTAATCCGGGTGGCACGAATCCAAAGAGCGAAGAGAAAGAGGCTGGAGCGGTTATTTACAGTATTGCCGATTATGATACCAATATTGTGAAAAGCTGTATTGGTGATGTCGGAGAACAGTCTTATTACGAGACACCGGCCGCTGGTAAGGCAAAGTACGAAGCAGATTATAAAGCGGGTACTTTTACTTTGAAAAATGTCGGAGTTTCTTACACCGACGCACAAAAATATAAGACAACGATTACAACGGACCTTGTATTTACAACACCAAAATTAAATTTCAATGGTGGCGATGAAATCAAGGAATTTATGAAATATGCATTGATTGCGGATAAACAGATAAATGTCAATGCAAATTCCGTGACGGTTGACGGAAATGCTTATGCTGGAAAAGATGGAATTTTAGCAGATAATAATGGCAATGGAACGTTTAATGGTAAAGTAACGATTACTCGTGGAGATATTGTTACAGACAGTGGAACTTCTCTTGTTATGGGGAATGGAAATTCTTCTATCTGGGCATCGAATGTTGAGACGAAGAGAAATCCATCCGGTTCTGCAGCATCTACCATTGAACTCAACGGAAACAGTTATATTGAAGATGATTTGACTCTGAATGGTGTGAATAGTACAATTACAGTCAAGGGAAATTACTATGGATACAATTTTCAGGAGAATTATGATTCTCAGGTAGAAACCAAAGATGCTGCGTTTAACAGTGCGATGATGGTGAATGCCAAGAATTGTAAACTGGATCTGAGCAATATTAATTATCTGATGCTTTCCGGGCGGACATTTGTTGCAAGAGGAAATGATTCAAAAAATAATGATGTATTATTAGGTGAGTCTCTTTCTGCAAGAACGAATCAGCTGGCGTATTATGTGCCGAATGATTATGTGAATGAGTCTACCGGAAAGTTTAAGACAGTTGCTGATGGTGGAAAAGACGGAGTGGCAGCATTTGAGACATTTTCTGGTGTCAGCAATGTTACGTCGTATCTGGACAGTAGTAAACCGGTGGTTGCTTATTATTATGTAGATAAGGCAACACATACGACTGTTCATAATTATTATCTGAATTTTGCAACAGAGCAGAAAGCAAATGATTATTTTACGGTTTACTGTTCCTCTTCAAAAGCAGCAACACTGAAGAATTATGCAACGGATTACCTGACAGATGATGCAATCGTTTTAGACGGTAACAAGATTTTTACATTGCGTGGCGATATTTTATATCGAAAGGCTGCGGATGCAAGTTTGGATGAAAAGCATGTGAGCATTGATTATAATGACTGGAAGATTGATGCAACAGACAGTACAAAGAATGGTGTTTATGCGGATTACAGTGCAAAGCTGGCCATCAAATACAAGGCACTGCAGCTTTCTTTAAAAGATTCTGATCCGAGTATTTCAGCTGCAAATGTCCGGATTACCAAAAGTACTGGAGAAATCGACAAGAGCCAGAGTCCTTTGATTGATACATTGATTGATCGTGCAGCAATGTCTGCTGCAGTAGATAATCATAAATCCGGTTCGGATGAGTATTATATTGCTTACACAGAACCGATTTCCGGAAGTACAAACAATACGGGAGTTGTTCTTGCAAACAATACATCATCATTGAACACGAATACAATTGGTATTTCACAGGGATTAATTGTTGCCACAGGAGATGTATATGTTTCAAAGAATTTTCGCGGTCTGATTATTTCCGGTGGAAAAATCACTTTCGGCAGTGGTGTTACAGTAACCAGTGATAAGATGCTTGTTGCGGATTTGTTTAAAAAGGATATGGAGTCATCTTCTCCGGCATTTTCTCAGTTTTTCAAGGAGTGTTCCGTTGGTTCTGTGACAGACCATATTTCCGGAAATGTGGATATTAATACCTATCTGACTTATGAGAATTGGAAGAAGAATTAAGAGGTGAGCCAATGAGAATGCATAAAGGTTTAAATCAAAAGGGTGTGACATTGGTAGAAATCATTCTTGTCATTGCAATCATTGGTATTCTGGCAAGTACATCGGTGATGCTGATCGGGCATCTGCGGTATGCCGATACGGAGAAAGCAGTAAAGACAGTGGATTCGTCTCTGGACAAGCTTCAGGTGCAGACGATGAGTAAGGCGGATACACCATATTTGTATATTTATCACCTCAGCGATGGCTGTTATCTGAAGATTATGAATGATGATGTCACAAGCTTTGACAGCTCAAAGTTTGATAAAAAAGGTGTCAAACTTTCGAACAATCGCGTCGATATCTATATGGAAAGCAAATCAGGCACAAAAGTGGATGGCAATAGTTTTATCAAGGTTGTATATAAGAAGTCAGCGGCTTTTGATACTGATAGTGGAAAGACAAATGTGACAAAAATTGTGATTGATGGTGTAGGTACCTATACGGTCAAGCTGATCGGTGAGACAGGAAAACATTTTATTGAAAAGTAATTATTTTTGTAACATTGATATTATTCAGAAAGAAATAAAAGAATGTGAAATTCGCAAACGGAAAGGAAGTGGTTGTGTGCAAAAAGATAATAGAGGAATCACGCTGATAGAGCTGATTATTGCCATTGCAATATCAACTATTATCGTTGGAGCGGCAACATTCCTTTTGAGCACTGCGCAGAAAAATTATAGCAGCGCCTCGTCAACAGTTGATCTGCAGTCGGAAGCACAGATTCTCATGGAACAGATGGGAACATGGATCATGGAAGGAAATCGTGTGGAAGTGAATGCTGCTGGCGATAAGCTGACAGTTTATCAGATTCCGCGGAAGGTTACGACAGCACGTCCAACCGGAGCAGAGGCGTTGAAGACAGATGCGAGCAAACGTGTTTTCTGGCTTTCCAACAAGCTCGATGGAAAGACGATGCTTTACATGAAGAAATTTGATGGTATTACAGATCCAGACAGTGATTCAACAGACGTATCCGACTCCGATGTAATATTAGACAATTGTATCGGTGAGTATGTGACGGGCTTTACGGTTGCAAAATCGACATCGGATGCAAAGGTTACCGTAACATTAGAACTTAAACAGGGAAAACAGAAATACAGTATCACCAATGAATTTAAGTTGAGAAATGCATTGCAGTAATGCATGATTTTAAGAAGGGAGCAATTGCTTTGAAAAATCGGACAGATCACGAAAAAAGAAGAAGTAGATTTACGAGAAAATTTAAACGTTGTCTTGCGTCTGCTGCATGTGTTTTGGGTGTTGCTGCAGTGTGCTTTGGTGTGGCTGGATACCAGAATAAAATACATGCGGAGGGTGATCAGGTTGTCACCCGAGGTGTAATTACCAGTCTGGGACAGATTCCCCAGACAAAGAAGGATATGTATGATCAAGGTAAGACTGCAGCTGACTATACAGATAAAGATATGAAACTTGGGTCTAAATCCAATCCTTTTGTCATCTTAGAGGTTGTGCCAAATGTAGCATACGGAGAATTAGGATATCAAATCAGTGGATGTGAACCGGTTAATATTGAGGAAATGCGGTTTGGAGCAGAGAATATGACAGCCGTTACCAGCATGAAAGTCGGTTCATTTGGAGAAAGTGCTGTACAGGCTTTTTTCTTCCGTGATGAGCTGCCGGGAAATGTTGAACATTACAAAGATAAGATTAAAGATTATACAAAAGATTACGGAAAAAAGTTTGAAGGATACTATGAGAAGGTAGCAGATGGAGAGGGTACGTTTGTACAAAAGGAAGATGGAACATTTGAAAATGCAGGTGCCAAAAAAGGCAACTTAATCTGGCATACGATTAATAATTTTGAAAAAGATAATTATAAGAATGTCGATTTTACCAATGAGGGCAAAGAGTTATTTAAAGATAAGAAAATTGGAGAGCGTGTTTATACAACACGGGAGCACTCGGAAAAAGATTGTATCGTTGAAGTACCACGGTATTTTAACTATGTAAGTTATGATAATTTTTTGAAAGATACTTTAAAACTGACGGATGAACAGGCGAAGGATTATTCGATTGTAATTAAGACGATTACACCGAAAGAATTAAATGAGCATCCGGATTGGGCAAAATATGCAGATTTGTATGAATTTTCTCCGAAGACACATTATGGGGAAACTGTTAATCTGTGGAAGCAGTTTAATCGTCTGGGCGATACATCAGAAGTTCCGAATGGATTAAAAGGATTTGAAAATACGGATTCAGATAATACAAAGGATATTAGCTGGGAAGTAGCTCTTTCTATGTATTATAAGGTAAATGCTGATGTGAATTATGCAGCTATCATGATGGATACGGAATGTTACAGTGTAGAACAGCTGACGAAAGGAAAACAGGTAACCATTGATATTCTTGACTGGAATATGAAACCTTCGGGAGAAACCTATACAAATACAGGATTTAACAACAATGTTTATAAGCTTGCAGTTATGCTTTTATCCATGAAGCATGAGCTTTTTGAAGATTTGTATCTTGATAAAAAGAGTCCATGGAGAGTGGAAGATGGAAAGTGTCTGGCACAAAAAGGGGATGCGCAGACGTATTGGACATTATATACATTCTGTCCGACAAATGAAAAAGGCGAGAAGGTCAGCTGGGACTGGTATAATTATTGGAATACGCCGGACAAATGGAAAGATTATGAGATGGCCGGCAATGTAACTACGAATGGCAACCGTTTTTACATTAATAATCGTATGTTTACATATAATGGCGATAATACGATTACGCAGGATTATGCTGAACCTGGAAAAATTGATTTTGATTCAAAATTTAAGGATTTCCTGGATTATGTAGATAAAGAATATCCGGATGAAGATCGTAAACCATCGACGTCAGATGCTATACGATACATTTTGGGTGATAAGCCCAAAGATGACAATGAGAGCTTAAAGGGCACTCTGAAAATTTTGGATATTGAGCCATGTTACGATAGCAAAAATGGTTATTCACTGCAAAAAACTTATATTCGTCTGATGATTCCGAAATTCCGTGGCGACATTGAGATTACGCATATGACTACGGCACAGTTTATTGGATCGGCAGAAGATTTGAACAGTACCTACAATATGATTTTTATGGGACTGGATTACGGCGCATATAGCACGAAGAGAGAATGGGTAGCAAGTGCAAATGATGGTAAGGGTGGAAATGTAGATGTTACCTATTGGAATGATTCTTCCATGAAAGGAAAAATCTATTTCCATACCGGAGATAAGATGACTGGTGCCAATTATACCAATGACAATAGAAGTCGTTCTGTAGAGTTTTTGTATTCTGCTACGAACGAAAATAATGTTGTAAGTGGTCAGGAATTACGTTTTCCGGGTAATGATATTACCACAATTAAGAAAGCAGAACTGGAAGATTTCTTAAAAGCAGGATATCCGATTGTTGCAGTTCCATATTTGTATGATACGGATACTTTGCGCATTGATCAGTATTCAAATATTTGTGATTTTATTAAGCAGAATCGAAGTTCTTCGAATAAGAAAACCACGTTGCTAAAAACATCTGATATCAGTGGTATTTATTCTGTGGTAAAGGAAAGCCGCGCTAAAGTTGAGTTTACAAAGTTACCGGAGAAATATAATGGTGATACCGGAAGCGGAACAAAGGTTACAAATCCAAATTATTTGTCAAGGGATAGCAGTCAGCGTTCATTGATGACATTTGGATTTAAGGTGGATGATAAAGCAAATAAAACGTATTCTTACTGTATTTACCTGGATCAGAACCAGGATGGTAAATTTGCTGATGATGAGTTGTATTATACCGGTAAGAAATTTAAAGCAAATGACGGAGAACAAACGGTAACATGCAAGTTATCCAAGCTGTATTATGGATTGATTCAGTGGAAGATAGAAATATATGAAGTGAAAGCGAATGCAAATGATCGTTCTGTCCGTTTTGTAAAGACTGGATGTTCTGCAGCAAAGAATATGGCTGGACTTGGCAAGAAAGTAATTAATGTATTACAGATTATGCCAAAAGGAAGTAATGAAAGTTATGATGGCAAACTTGACCTGAGCACAGATGGAAGATTTAAAAAATATTATAGTGAGTTAGAGGATTATAGTATTAACATTACATCAATATCGCTGGATCAGTTTGAACAGAAATTTAAGAATAAGCCGTTTACTTCTTATGACTATTCAAAAACGCTGACAGATGAAGATTATGACAATATCAGCAAAGATTTATCGACAGATCAGCAGCAACTGTATAGTTATCACATGTATATCATTGGTTTCGGTGATACATATGCTGGAAAGAATCTGGACAATACATATGGAATGGTAGATTTCCTTAAGTTCTATATTGCTTCCGGAAAGAGTGTGCTTTTTACACATGACTTAACTTCTATGCATAATGAAAAAGCAGAAAATTTTGGTTATTCTGCAAATACATTGCTTCGAGATGTTATGGGTATGAACCGTTATAAAGCAATCAGTAAAAATGTTTCTGATAAGAATCAGTTGATTCAGTACCAGAAGGGTATTTCATATGATACCGTAACAGATGTCAATGGAAATGAACTGGATCAGAAACATGGATTTACTTATTATGCAATGAAACGTTTGGGATGGACGAATATACCTCAAAATTATAATAAGGATCAAAAGGTTCCGTATCAGTATATGATAACAAGCAGTAAGGATGGAACTCCGATTTGTAATATTGGTGAGATTGCGCATACAGGATTCAACAATACAAATGATCTGACAACGAAAGTTGAGCAATCCAATCAGGGACAGATTACAGAGTATCCATATAAGATTGACAAATCATTTACAATATCAGATACGCATGCGCAGTGGTATCAGCTTGATATGGAAGATCCGGAAGTAACCGTGTGGTATACTTTGGCGGATGATGGAAAGCACGTAGTTTGCGATGGTGAGAGCAATGGAACTGGTACAGCCGTAACTTATGGCGTTTCTCCAAAAGATGTTGCAAATAATTATTATATTTACAGTAAGGGAAATGTATTTTATTCAGGTGTTGGTCATTCAACAATTACGCAGGATATGGAAGCTAAGCTTTTCATTAATACAATGATTGCAGCTTATCGTGCTTCCTATGAACCACCAATGGTCGAAATTTTAAATCCGGATGCGGAACTTCTGGATGTTAATACAATGAATTACCAGATGACTGCAAATGATGAATATAATGATGAGGCTGCTACATCAGCGTCAGGTAAAGTACAGTTTGAAGGTCAGGGCGCGGACAACGATGATTACATTAAAGTCCGTTTTAGTCCGGTAGAGTTGAATGCAATCAGTACAACACTTACGTGTTCCATTTACTATGAAGCAGACGGTGCAACGCATTATGTACAGCGTATTTATGATGCGGATACGGATGCAGAAATTGTTTCTACACTTCAGGATGGAAAGTGTGTTTATGAAGGTGTACAGAATATGCATGAATACTATTTCTATTATCCAAAGAAATATTTGAATGAGTGGGAAGATGGAAGCACAACAAAATCAGCAAGAAGAACCATAAACTTCTACATTAAAAATGATAAGGCAAAATTGCCAAGATATCAGACACTTGATATGTCGGTGAGAGCTTTATTCAAACTGGATTAATAAATAAGGCGGAATCCTTTGGGGTTCCGCTTTGTTTGGAAGAAAATGGACAGACAATGTTATGTTGTTTGTCCATTTTTTATTTAACAGCAAAAAATTATAATTTGTACATTAGTCAATGATGTGACACCAACTTTTGAAAAATAAAAGGAACGGTATGGTATTATAGATTTTAACCAGTGAGCATGTAATGCTACAAACTTTTCTTATTCCGCTTGACTACTTTTTATCTGCTGGGATGTGGCCTGTCAAGGTTGCAAAGCACCCTTATCAGGGCATGACCTTGACAGGTCACATCCTAGCAGATTTATATTAAACAAGCGGAATAAGAATTATTGTGTCTCAAGTATGAGACGTTTTTGCAAAGGTGATTTCCAGCCTAATACCTGCATTGGTATGTTGTTGGATCGATTTAAATATCGTTTCATCTGTATTTGTAAATCATCATAGTCGTAGAAAGACATATGATTATAAAATCGTTCTTGATCATTACGATGGCTTCGTTCGACTTTTCCATTGTGTCTAGGTGTTCTGGGACGAATTCGCTTGTGTACAATGTTAAGTTTAGAACACAGCAGATCTAAAGGGTGTGTTCGATCAGATCTTTTTAGATGAGTGAATTCGGCACCATTATCGGTTTGCAGAATGAAAGGCTTGTAACCGAAGTAAGCGATTGCTCTCTTAAGGAAATCTACCGTGGAATAGCTGCTTTGCTCCATGTATGGATAAATAAAACGCTCTCTGGAAGCTTCATCAATTACTGTGTATTGATAAAACTTTTGAGGGACAGTGCCGGAATAACAGGCAGTAGGGACATATTTAACATCCATTTGCCATTTGATTCCCAACTCGGTAGGAGTGTCGTAAGGCTGAGGTTTTCTTTTCTTTTTGGTAGAAGGTGCGTAACTGGAATAACCAAGTTTACGGTAGATACGATATAAGGATCCCGGATGACGAGAGTAACCTTTGTTGGCGCGGAGTTTTCCGTACAATTCGCACACAGAAATTTTTGGATTGCGTCTATGGTAATCTCGAATCCATTTCAACTCTTCATCCGTATGGGCGTTGGGATGTTTTGAGAGAGGTCTATGGGATTTATCGAGCAAAGACTCTTTTGTCCCATCAAACTTTTTGTTCCATCGAAGAAGAGAAGATTTAGAGATATGATATCTTCGACAGACAAAAGAAACACCGACTCCGGAGCGATAAAGTTTGACTGCATAGAATTTTGTGTTAATTTCATGTGGCAAATATCGTTGTGAATGTGTTATTGTATTCATGACGGTTAAGTACTCCTTTTTGTTAGGGTTTTGGTTTGGCGATTAAAATTCTAATGTACTTAACCGTTTTTGTATAGTGTTAGGGTGTCACATCAATTGTAACCCTACACTTGCTTTGGTAGAGCAGGGCGGTTTTTAATTGACAAAAATGTTCGTGTGACATATAATACACTTAACAGGAAAGCCGATAGATAGGTGTGGGCTATCTACTCCGGCGAATCAACAAGTTTAAATAACCGTCAGTTCTTACCAGGAGCAGGACGGTTATTTTTTATGTCTGAAATTACAAACTAGTGTAACAATAGCACATATCATTATCACAAATGTGAACAGATCAGAATATGTAACCATCGGCATCATCCCCCTTCACAGGCTCGGAGTAGATGCAACCGTTCCTCGGCTTCCCGGGTAAGTGTATTATATTGTCAAGGTGCTTACTCTGGTGTTGGTAGCACCAGAGCATTTTTGATTATACGATTATAAATACGCGAGGAACTACGCACATTAAAAGCAATACTATGACTACAACGGAAAGTATTATAGGCAGTGTTCTTCGTTCGTCCTCTTCAACTTTTGTTTGTTTCAGATCTTCGTGTGGAAGCCCTTCTTTTACAGTGTTGGAGTATTGTAAATTATTTCCACAGTGAGAACAGAACTTTGTCCCTGGAGCATTTAGTTTCCAACACTGATTGCATTGAATTTTATCTCCATTGAATTTCATGTATGTATTGACATCAAATCCACACTTTGGACATGTAAATGATTCTGTACTTATTAAGTTTTCGCATTCTGGACATTTAAATAGTGCCATACTATAGATCTCCTTTTGATATATTGTCAATACGTTCTTGTAAAAGATTCAAAATCCCTAAGGGCTCAAAATATATTAAATAATTATCTTGCTTGACGCATAAGCCATATTTTTCTTTATAATACGTTAAGCAATCTATAAGAAATTCTTCCGTAACGTTTAGATGTTCTGCAATTTCAAATTGGTTCTGGCATCCGCATTTGTATGAATCAATCAGATCGTTAAGAGAGAGCAGTTTATGGTATGCCCAGATTCGGGCGCGCCGTTCCTGCTTTCGGTTTGCAATGTCGGTCTGATCCATAATATCCCCGACTGTTGTGTAGTGGTGCCCAAGTTCTTCGGCAAGCACACATTTCTTTTCAGTTTCGATCATATCTTCTTTAATTGCAATACGATTACCTTTTATCCGTCCTTTGTTGGCTCGGAGTGGCTTTTCTTTTGTGATTAAGCAATTATTGTCTGCTTCTATTAGTAAATCATTGTATGTAAGCAAATATATCACCTCAAAGTAATCTTACAGAAAATAATGTCCTATAAAAAGGGCTGTTAGAATTTATCTCCATTCATAATTCCGTCATCGTGTTTTTTATCTTCTGTGGTTGAATTCTCGATGTAATGAGCTGCATCTACTAACAGATCTTCGGTTTTAACTCCATCTTTTAATTTCCCATCAACAGTATTTTGAATGATTTTCAATAAATCCAACTGCCCACTAACGACAGGATGAAGACATCTTTCGTATTCTTTATTTAATATAAAATCGACCGTTTCTTTACCAGAAGAATCTAGAACTCGGTATTTTTTTACAAGATGTTCCATTTCTACTGGTGTTGCAACATCTTCCTGAGAACGTTCATTCATTTCATCTTGAAATAAATAATTAGCGTCGCAATCTAATACATCAAATACTTTGTACAATATAGTGGCTTTCGGTGAGTTGAGACCGGTTTCATAATTACCAATCGCTCCTTTACTTACACCTAGCATTTCTGCCAATTGCGGTTGAGTTATACCGAGTTGTTCACGTCTAGCTTTAAGTCTAGTTCCAAAACTCATATTTTTCACCTCTCTTTATATTGGAATATTACTATAAAAAACTGAGAACGTCAATATAAAAGAAAAGGATAACTGAGAAAAAGATATTGACATCTCATGAAAACTATGCTAATCTCATAACAGGTTCAGAAATACTGAGACACAGAAGAAGGGAGGTGCAATATTTTGGATATTGCAAAATCTAATGAACCTTTAGCACAGAGAATTTCATTTCTTATAAAAGAAAGTGGATTAAAGCAATTTGTGGTGGCTGAGAGAGCTGGCTATTCAACTCAAGAATTTAACGCTATGCTCAACGGCAGAAAATTGATAAGAGTATGTGATATTTCAAGAATTGCTACAGCTTTAAGCGTTGATGCGAATGAACTGTTTAAGAAAGGAGATGAGTAAAATGCAGATTGGTGGAAAAGAGTATTCGGAGATCCTTGTCACAGATGCAGATGGTGGATTGATTGTCAGCATTACTGATCAGGACATCATCGAAGAAAAGAACTGCAAAGTTGCGTGTGTGCCTGTTGAAGATTAACCGAGGTTGTTGTTACGGGAACTATCTGGATTAGAAACCGGAGTTGGGACACCGTTAATGTTTCTAACATGATAGTTTTCATAGTTACCATTATTTATTTGACGAACAAATTGAGCGCGTGTCATATCAGCGCCAGTGTAATTGTCATGGAAGCCGGTATTTCTTCCGGTTGAAGTTTCATGTGTCACGCTAATTCTTTTAGGCATATAAATCATCCTTTCTTAGATAAGGTGGCACACAGCAAGCAGTGCAAGAACAAATGTTCAATCAAATTATATGGAACAAATGTTTGTATGTCAATACAAAAAATACAATATATAGATATTTAATATTTAGATTTTCAAGATATTGTGAAAAATATAACAAAATATTGATACCAGAAGCGAAATGACATCAATAAAGAAAGAATTTCCGGATTGTACGCTTGATTATTTATTCAGCACAGATTAGCCGGATCAACAACAGAAAGGAGAGTGAGAACGTGTTCAAAAATTTAGATGCCGAGCAGGCAAGACGAGATCTGACAAATTCAGCAGTAGCGAAAAAGCTTGGCATTTCAAGGGTCTCTTACGAGAGTAAGAAGAAAAGCGGTAAGTTTTACGTTTATGAGGCAAAAAAGCTATGCAAGCTTTTCAAATGTAAGTTTGACTATCTTTTCGAGACAGAAAAATAGTCCCAAGTGCGGGAACACTTAGGACTATCAAGCATAGAAGTCAGATCAATGTAATACGCGAGCGGACATATTGACGGTCAACATCTATGCATCCTTCTTTTTCAAGTTCAGCAATTACGTTACTGACAACCGGAAAGGAAAGACCAAGAGGAATCATGATATCGAGATCGTGAAATTCGGTCACTCCTGTATCGGCTTTGGCTTGAAGAAGTTTTAAAGCTTTCTCAGAAAGAGAAGTCATATGTATCACCTCCCATCCAAGGCAAGATTTTCCGAAGAAAGCCTTAATGTGAGAGCACACATAAAACTTATCATAATGAAAAGCAAATTTTGTACCAATTTTAAGGAATCAACCTAAATAGCAACAGAAAGGAGAGTGAGTAGTGGCGGAGATAGAAAAGTTGTCACAAGTAAGATTTAACAATATGCATCGGGCATACTGTGAAGCAAAAAAGAATAATTGTCCAAATTGTCCGCTCAGAGTGTACTGTTTTATTTCACCGAGAGAACGAACTGACCAACTGATGATAGATGTTATTCAATTCATGTTGGAGGAGTTAAATCCGGATGTTGATGTAAATACGTTACCAGATTTTTACACGAGTGTAAAAATGGTTTGTCCGGCAGAGATACATTTTAAGGGGGCAGTAGGATATGAACAAATCTTTAAAAGTGGAGTCAGATCATAAACCCACCGATGGAAAGCTTTTTAATGGTTGCTTAAGTAAGGACATTCATCCATATCATTTTCCATTCCGTTGCACCGGAATTTAGGCGAACTGTCCTTTAATGAACAAGTTGAGTATTTCCAAACGGGTTTTCCGCTTGATAACTCATAGTAATCAGTAATGGTTGTTAGTTGCTTTGCATAGCGGCAGCAAGAAAAAGTATGTTTTTCTGTTTTCATAATCCCCCATTCTCGGTGGGTAAAGATATTTTAGCATAAAAACATACAGATTCCAAGAATAGCGAGGATCAGCATCAATAATAACAGAAAGGAGAGTGAGAACGTGGAGGCAGTAGATAAGCTTATAGAAGCATTAGCAATTCATATCAGTGAAGTCATTTCATCTGGTAAAGAACGTGAACATGAGGTCGCAGAGAAGACAAAGGCTCTTGCAGAACTTGTGTCCGCAAGAGCACTACCCCATACGCTATGTAAAGAAAATATTGAAGATGGCGTTATGAGAGCTGTTTCATCAGCCATTCATGGTACTGGCGAAGAAGTTCAAGGCTGATAGAGGTAGAAATTGTGGAAGCATTATAAGCTGGATCTTTATTTGCATCTACATTTGCAGTGCCGGATTCAACGAGTTTTGTTTGATCTAAGGTTTGTAAAAAATCATTAAAATTCTGCATGAAAAATTCTCCTTTCATAATACTTGGACGAGGCAACGTCCTGTAAGGAGATTGTAGCACTAATTATGTAGAAGTTAAAGAACCATGTACAAGCACAGTTAATAACATATTAACAGGAGGTGGGGTTATGGCAAGATACCCGAAAAAGGCTACATACCGGACATGGGTGATTGATTCGAAAACCGGTGAATGGAAACGAATCGATCCCAAAGACATACCTCAGAACAAAATTGATGAGCTGTGTGACAAGTTTGCGTTTGGTGCAGGCTATAAGCGCACAGAGTAGCCACTTCGGTGGCGCTGGCGGACAAGCCAAGGAGAAAACATGAAAAACAAGTTATTTATTGTAGGGATTGTGATATTTACATTTGGAGCAATGGCGATGGATTCAGTCGGTGCAGGAGGAATGATTGCATGTGTGATGGTAGCACTTGGTACAGTGCTTGCATTTGCAGGCTATGCATCGGAGCAGTTAGAAAAGGAACGTAGGAAAACGGCCCGACGGATTCAGAAACTTAGAAGACAATGAAAGGAGAAACAGTGAACATCAGTGGCGCAATGCCATATCCGGAAGACCAGTATAGAAAGCATTACCAGAATCCAACGTACCCGCGTAAGGGAAAAGAGAGCGAAGGGGATTTCCAGAGTGTGCTTGATACTGAAATGAAAAAGATGGAACCAACCCACCGTCCAAGAGAGTGATTCCATCAAAGAAATAAATTACATTAAAATATTTCATTTTTAGTGTAATGGATATTATAAGCGTTTGCAAGATGAAACTTCAAAATGAATGGATAATTATGATTTGTTTGAACAGCATGAGACAGAAATGGAGAGGAAATTGGAAGAACGGCCATTATGCGAGTGCTGTGAAGAACCAATACAAGATGATTTTTATTACGATATCGGCGGTGAGATTTACTGTGAAGATTGCATGGTGTCTTGCTTCCGGAAGGTGATCGAGTAATGGAATATTACAGAATATGTACACATTGTGGTGCGAATCTTGATCCTGGGGAAACGTGTGATTGCCAGGAAGAGAGCAAATTAAAGAAAAACAGATTCATGGCACTGTTTGCGTGCGATGCATCTGGCCAGATAACAATGAAAGTAGAGGATTTTAAATATGCAGAAACTTAACTTATCAGTACAGTTACAGAACGGAACTATTGATGCCAATTTCGACAGCATTAAGGCGGCTCTGGCAGCAGAACTTGATACATATAAGAAAATGGTTTTTACTGAAGATTCCAAGAAAGATGCTAAGGATACGGTTGCATATCTTAGAAAATTTAATAAGGCGTTGGATGACAAGCGCAAGGAAGTCAAGAAAGCATATATGGCACCATGTGATGCTTTCGAAGCGAAAGTTAATGAGCTGAAAAAGCAGGTAGATGAACCTATTAATTTTATCAATCAGCAGATTGAAGAATTTGAGCGTAAACGTGTTGAGGAAAAGAGAGCACTGATCAAGGAAATTTATACAGGTATTGCTGCCAAACATGCAGAAGCTGCCGAGTATTTGCCATTACAGAAGATTTACGACAAACGTTGGGAAAATGCTACTACTACCAAGAAATCCATAACAGAAACGATTACCGAGCGCATGACCAGCGTGGAGACAGATCTTGCAACTATCCGTAGTATGGAATCCGAATATGAGGATAAGGGTATTGAGCGATATAAAGCCACATTAGAGCTGTCTGTTGCTATTGCAACAATGAATCAGTTCCAGAAACAGAAAGAAGAGATCCTGCGCAGAGAGAAAGAGCGCGAGGAAAGAATCGAAGCAGAGGGAAAAAAAGAAGAACCTTCCGGAAGTGCTGTTCCAGTTATTCCTGCGGTTCCAACCAAAGAGCCAAAAGAAGAATCTGCAGCATCCGTACCGGCTGGAAATACAGTACGGTATGAAGTCGTTGCCGATTTATTCCAGATTGCACAGCTTGAATCTGCCATGCGTGAGTACGGCATTAAATTCCGGAGGGTATAAGAATGGCAGAGACAGCAAAGAAAATGAATATTTACGAAGCCATTTCCCGATGCATGGAAGAGATCGGGGCAGTTGGCAAGGATGCAGTTAACAAACAGCAGGGTTTTAAATACCGTGGCATTGATGCGGTTATGAATGCAATCAATCCAGCACTTGTAAAGAACCATGTGTTTATTGTGCCGGAAGTGCTGGACCAGCAGAGACAGGAGAGAACTACAAGCAAGGGTTCGGTGCTGATCTATTCAATTTGCCGGATCAAATATACGTTTTATGCAGAGGACGGTTCTTACATCGAAGCGGTAACTGTCGGTGAGGGAATGGATTCCGGAGACAAGGCAACCAATAAGGCTATGGCCATTGCATTCAAATATGCATGCTTTCAAGTGTTTTGTATTCCGACAGAAGAAATGAAGGACCCGGACGAAGAAACACAGGACCCGGTGAAACCACAGTTTGATCCGGCAACACCGGAACAGTTAAGAAAACTGAATGAATTTATTATGGCATACGCCGGAATGTGCAAAAACACTAAAGAATCAGATGTTACCGATATGTTAAAGAAAAAATACCAATATAACGGTACAAGTGATATTTCTACTGAGCTGGCAGACAAGCTCATCCAGCAGGTAGAGTTTTGGTACCAGAAAAAGAAAGAAGCCGATGCCTAATGGAAACTACAGGTAAGCTTACCGGAGCCAGCCGGACATTTGACGGAAATAGCATCATCCTCACTTTCGAGGTTGATGCTTCAGCATCCGGACAGATTGAAAGCATGAAAAAAGATGATCTGCTTCGGATAAAGGCGGTTAAGTACCGTCAGAAGCGGAGCCTTGATGCTAATGCTTATGCATGGGTGCTTATGACCAAGATTGCCAATCATCCGGATATCGCATCGAGCAAAGAAGAGGTGTATGAGCAGATGCTGCAGAAATACGGAACCTTTTATGAGGACGAGGGCGGATATATCACTATTACAGTTAAAAAGACAGTAGACATGGCAAAGGTGTCTGGCCATTGGAAACATATTAAAGATAACGGCAATTTTGCATCCTATCTGATGATTAAGGGATCGAGCGAATACAACACCGCAGAAATGAGCCGCTTTATTGACCGCATCGTTGAAGAGGCACAGGAGCTTGGAATTGAGACAGCTACACCGGATGAATTGGAACGCATGAAGCAGGAATGGGGTGCAGCATGAAAAGGCTCTGGAGCGTATTTACGGATGATATGGACCACTGCTATTTTACTGGAACAGCTCCGGTGGAGAGACACCATATCTGGTGCGGTTCCAACCGGAAGAATAGCGAGAAGTATGGTTTTGTGATCCCGCTCCGGCCGGATCTACATCCGAATGGAGCGCAGGCAGGAAAGAATGCTGCGGAAATAGATCTGAAGCTTAAGCAGATGGCGCAAAAATATTTCGAAGAACATTATGGGACCAGAGAGGACTTTCGGAAAATCTTCGGAAAGTCGGTATTGTGAGGTGATCGAGTGATACAGATTGAAAATATCCCCTACGGGCATGAGAACGCGGTACAGCGTCCGGCGAACCCTATAGAGGACAGAGTGTTGAGAGCGCACATTGAAAAGGCAAATCGGAATAACGACTGCATTATCAATGTGGGGAATGGCTATTATAGACCAGTTCCGGGCAATCTCACAGACGAAGCAGAGCTTAAAGAATATCTTGCAAAAGAGTTATCCAGAGCAAGAAAAATACAGGCAAAACGGCTGGCAATGCGCCAGACATTCGAAAGGTGGCGAGAAGTTGGAATACTTACTGATAATACCCGGGAGACTGGATAATCTGAACGATTACATATCGGCTGAACGTGCGAATCGTTACAAAGGCGCACAGATGAAATCCAGGAGCGAAGCGGTTGTGATCAATGCCATCCGGCAATGCCTGAAGCGTGTGAAAATCGATAAGCCGGTGTACATGGAGTATCGGTGGTATGAGAAGAATAAAAAGCGCGATTTAGACAATATATCGTCCTATGGGCGCAAGGTAATACAAGATTCTCTGGTATATGCTCATGTGCTGAAAAATGACGGTTGGAAAGAGATAACCGGATTCTCTGATGAGTTTTATGTAGATGCTGCCAATCCCCGAATAGAGGTATTGATCCGGGAGGTGGAGTAGTTGGATGGAAGTTACATCAAATTGAGCCGCGGACTTCTGGATTGGGAATGGTATTCGGATATTAATACAACACGGGCATTCATCCACATGTTGTTAAAAGCTAATTGGAAGGATGGAAATTTTAAAGGAATGGTTGTTCCTAGAGGCTCTTTTGTTTCTTCCATCGGAAAGCTTGCAAGTGAAACAGGACTTACAGAAAGGGAAATTCGCACCGCAATTTCACATTTGAAAATGACAGGCGAAGTGACAAGCAAAACGACAAACAAATTCACAGTATTTTCAGTGGTTAAGTACGATTTGTACCAAGCGAACGACAAGCAAAGCGTCAGTCAAGAGCCAAGCAAGCGACATTCTAACGACATTCAAACGACAACAATAGAAGAAAAGAAAGAAGGAAAGAAAGGAAATAAAGAAAAAAATACCAAAAAAGATTTCTTCCCAGAGGATGAAAAGCTGAATCAGGCATTTGCTGATTTTGCCGATATGCGAAAGCAGATTAAAGCTCCGATGACAGATCGTGCTGTTGGAATGGCTATCAAGAAACTGACGGAGCTGTCCGGCGGTAATTCAGACACGGCAGTTAAGATTCTAGAGCAGTCAATCATGAACAGTTGGAAAGGCTTATTCCCCCTTAAGGACAATAAGGCATCCGCACAGAATAAATTCAACAACTTTACTCCAAGAGAGCAGGACTTTGAAGCCTTGGAGCGAAAGTTACTTGGCGGTTGAAACACCGGCCGGAAGGCGAAAGAAACAGCAAGTCGAAAATCGAGATAGTTATCACAAGCCATGATTTTTTACCTTGCAAAACAGGGGCAGAAATGCCCCGTCTACCCAAAGGGGCGATGAATTGAGACACAGAACGAATACGCAGAAGCGTCTTGAGAAAATAAATGCAGAGATATCGGAATCGATTCGAGCGTATGACGGTTCCAAGACAGAAAACAGAGATCCGAAAGCCTATAGCAGATTTAAGGCAAACAGCACCTATTATGGCAGTGGTCGGACTTGCAGCTATGGAGAGAAAACGAAAATATGTGATCCAAGTTGCAGATTCTGGTACACATGCGTTAAGGGGCATCAGATCAGAGAGGAGAACAAATGCACAGAGTAACACAGAGGGAGCGTGTAATACATACAAGCGTATACCGGCAGGAAGTTAACAAGGCGAAGCTTGGAAATAATATAGCAAATCACATGGGATTTATATTTGCACTGGCACTGTACGACAAATTTGGTTTGACATTTAAGCAGATCACGAACTATTACACCAAAACAGTAAATAAGCGCGTTGCCTGGCAGGATGATGATAACGACGATGTTACGAGCGAAAGCATGATGGAGTATTGCCTAAAACGGAAAATTGATGTGATCGGTTGGGTGAAGTCGATACCAATGTCGCAGAAGCTGTACATGGCAGATATCCAGAAAGGGCGAGCAGTGCTTGGAGCAGACAGCAATATCGAAAGCGCACTGGCATCCACAATGTACCTGACAATTCCCACACTGAAAGAATCGTACCGGTTCTCGAATGCCAAGATCGAGGAATTTATGAAGTGGGTTGCCTATTACATTGATTCCTACTGGAGAAAACAGCCGAAGAGCAAAGAACACTATCTGTCCGATGCGATTATCCGGCAGACATTTATCGAGGATGAACATTGGGACATTGTTACAGGAGAGGCGGTGTGATAGATGCTTGAATGTATGAGAAATGCGGCGCGTAAGCCAAAGACCAATGCAGACCGGATCCGGAGCATGACGAATGAGGAACTGGCAAAATGGTTTGATACTGTGACAAAAGATGTACTTGGCGGAAGCGCTTGGGATAAGGATGGATGGCTTAAATGGCTACGGGCAGAAAGTGAGGGCGAAGATGCTAGATGAAATTTTCAATGTAATGAAATGCTTTACAGGCAGTTTTATCAACCGATGCGGAGAAGTTATTTTGTCTAAAAAAGGGAATGTGTATTTTATAGCAAGGAAATGTAAGACACAGAAAGATATTCTTTGCGAACTTTTGGAGTGGTGCTCCAGACCTATTGCAAAGGGAGAGCCTTACCGCCAAGAGAAGCGAAATAAAGAATGGAGAGAAGCACTTCTTTCTGGATATAACAAATATCTCGGGACGCAGTTCACGCAAGAGGATATGTACTGGATATACGATAAGCTCGGAAATGGCGTAGACCATGATCTGACGCTGAAATTTATTGCAAGCGGATATGACCTGAATCTTGTATATCCAGAGAGAGGAGAAAATCATGGAAAATAGATTTTTATGCCGTGGAAAGCGGATTGATAACGGTGAATGGGTGGAAGGACATCTGATTACAGATGAAACAGACGATTCTAAGTGTTTTATCGGATATGTGATCGGAACCGATGAAGATGGAACTCCTCACGATTTAGATGTTGTGCAAGTAGACCCATCTACCATCTGCCAGTGCATCGGACTTAAGGACGATGATGAAACACTGATTTTTAAGAATGATGTACTTTCCTTAAAAGACGAGATCAATGAATGCGAATGGAAAGCGGTGGTTAAGTTTGGAAATCCAAATGGGGAATATAACTGGGGCTGGCAGTTAGTTCCGATTACCGAGTGTGATGCCAATAAAGACATTCTTATGTGGGTTGAAACAGGAATGGGTTATATGTACTGCGAAGTTATCGGCAACATCTTTGACAATCCGGAACTGTTGGAGGTGCAACCATGACGATTGATGAAGCAATAGTGCACGCAAGAGAAGTTGCAACTATACAAAGAAATAACAAAAAGCTCAATGACACATTAGGACCTTTTAGCCCTTATTACAATCAAGATTGTGTCAAGTGCGCACAGGAGCATGACCAGCTTGCAGAATGGCTGGAAGAGTTAAAACAGTACCGCGCAATCGGCACCCCGGAAGAATGTCGGGAGGCGGTGGAGAAGCAGACAGCAAAGAAACCTGATTACGAGGGAGACGGATACTATAACGGACAGCTTGTATACGATACGTGGATTTGTCCTTCCTGCGGTCAGCATTACGAGGTTGATTACGACAGTTATGATTATTGTCCAAGTTGTGGGCAGAAAATTAGATTGGAGCGATGAAGAATGAATGAAGAACTTAAGCCATGCCCGTTTTGTGGTTGGAAGAAAGTGACCATTGCGGGGAAAAAGGTAATTCGTGGCTACCTCTGGGATCGAGGTGTAAATAAATACATCTTTTATGTGAAATGTAATAAGTGCCATGCAAGAGGTGGTAGCGCAAGCGGATTGATACCTACTTATATTACGAAATGCAAGATGCAGAAGGATGAGTTAAGTTCCTACGAGGAGATAAAAAATGCAGCAATTAAAGCATGGAACAGGAGGGCGAACGATGAAACTGATTGACGCAGACGCACTAAAAGAATATTGCATGCGTGCGAGTAAATCTGATGATGATTTTAGGAGAGCAAGTTTGGCAACATTGGCGAGCGTGATAGATGCACAGCCGACCACCTATGACCCGGATAAGGTTGTGGAACAGTTGGAAGATAGAAAAAGCCTTATGCTGGAAACACTTAAAATTTCAGAAGCAGACATTGATAGAGGAAGAATTTACGGAATGGACAAAGCAATCGAGATTGTGAAAGGCGGTGGAGTAGATGAAGAGTAAGCCGATTCTATTTAACACCGAGATGGTTCGGGCGATTCTGGACGGACGGAAAAGCTGTACCAGACGGCTGGTAAAACCACAACCAGATGAAAAGCATACATACCCGCTCGGTTTTGTTACCGACAGTACAGAAAAGAAAGAGGTAGGATGCTTTGGATTTGGCATTAATGAGTACGGTGGTTCTATTCAATATGCAAGGCCGCAGTGTCAGCCGGGCGATATACTTTATGTCCGCGAAACATGGCATAAGTACATCAAGCGAGTAGGCGAAGGCGAAAGCTGCCATCTGGCAGAATTTTACGGATACAAAGCAAGTGTTGCTAACTCGGAAGATGCGGATAAGCCGTGGAAACCATCAATCCATATGCCGAAAGAGGCGGCACGTATCTGGCTTAAGGTTACGGATGTGAGGGTGGAGCGGTTGCAGGAAATTACCATTGACGGTATTCGTAATGAGGGGCTTTCTTCTATGGCAGTTCATGCCGGAGATATGGAAATCGCATTGAAAGAATGGGAAAACCTTTGGAATAGCACCATCAAAAAATCTGATCTTGACAGCTACGGCTGGGAAGCCAATCCGTGGGTATGGGTTATCGAATTTGAGCGGTGTGAGAAGCCGGAAGGAGTGTGAACGATGTTAGAACTTACAGGAAAATGCTGTGATGCCATTACTGCAGTAGAATTTTTTGAATCGTTGGCAGAAATTATTCCAGAAGATAATAGAACGGACGATTTTTGCGACGAATATGAACAGGCATTAAACCGATTTCGCTATGAAGCAGCAAAGGATATCGGAGCAAAAAAACGTATTGTGAAAGCGACTTATAAGCACCATCACGATTTGATGTATTGTGGGAAATGCGGCTTTTGTGCGGATGAACCAAGTTATACGTTTTGCCCTAATTGTGGAACAAGGTATATTCAAACAAAAAATGCCTGTTTAGATGAGGTTTTAGAAAGAAAGGAATAACGAATCCTCGGTAAACCGAGGTTGCAACTTAAAGGTGTCAAAGATTTTGCATAAAGGGAATAATAGTAGCGTTGATGATTCGATAAGGTGGAATTTGAAGTAGCGCACATATAGCATATTTGACTTATGTGAGTTTCAGACCGTCAGCATGGGAAGCCTATATTCCTTATCCACGATACATGGATTTGTAGCGTGGTGTTATGACAAAAAAGAAACTAAAGGTATGTTGGATAAGTGCAGGAATATCAAGCTTTATGGCAGGGTATCTTGCCGGAGATGTAGATGAATGGATTTACATTGACGTTGCAGACCAACATCCGGATAGCATGAGATTCATTAAAGATTGCGAGAAAGCGATCGGAAAGAAAATCACAGTGCTACGATCAACGGAATATCGAAATGTGGAAGATTGTGTTAGGACATTCGGAGGATACAGAAACGCCAACAATAACGCCATACCTTGCACGGCATGGCTGAAAAAGCGAGTCCGTAAGCAGTGGGAAGCTGAACATGCGGACTATGAAATCACGTATGTTTGGGGCTTTGACTTGAACGAGAAGAACCGAGCTGATCGAATGGTTGAGAGCAATCCGGAGTTTAATCACATTTTTCCGTTGATTGAAAGAAATTTAACGAAAGAGGAAGTGCATGGACTGTTTTTAATGACTTTTACTTTCCCACGCCCTTGGAATTATGAGCATGGGTACGCCAACAATAATTGCATTGGCTGTGTCCGTGGCGGCATGGGTTATTGGAATCGCATTCGAAAGGATTTTCCGGAAGTCTTTGAAAGCCGGGCGAAGTTGGAAAGAGAAGTCGGGCACTCCATGTTGAAAGACAAAAACGGACCGGTATATCTGGATGAGTTAGATCCTGATCGGGGAGATATGAATACAGAGATTATGCCGGAATGTGGAATTATGTGCTACTTGAGCATGAAATAAAAGTCTTTAGGATAAGTAGAAGGGCGGTCGGCAGTTGTGCTGACCAAGGTGTTACTTGTTTGTGTGGTTGGAATTTGTGTTGCCATAGTATCCTCCGTTTCCGTGCTAAAAGCACAAAGTGCAATTATTAAAGTCGCGATGAATTTTATGACTGCCAACCGAATTCCCTTCCCCCAAACGGTTTTACCCGCCTGCTTATCATAAAGACAAGGACATTTTAAAACAAAGCATTCAAAAATGCAAGAAAGGAGCCGAACCTCCGGCCGGGGTAACGATATATCGGGTTCCTTTTGAAAAATGACATATAAAGAATTTTTAGAAACAAAGATTGAACTTGCGACAGAAAGCGGATTCGTTGTGGATCCTAAACAAGTCAACAAGGTATTGAAACCGCATCAGAGAGATGCTGTGGTGTGGGCACTGAAAGGCGGTAGGCGTGCACTGTTTGAAAGTTTCGGACTTGGAAAGACCGTGCAGGAGATTGAGTTTTGCCACTTAGCATCGGAACATAGCTGTGGTCGTGCGTTGATCGTGTTACCGCTTGGAGTGAAGCAGGAGTTCACGCATGACGCAGTGGAAGTGCTTGGATATGAGAAACCGGAGTATTGCCGGACGATGGAAGAGGTGGAGCAGAGCGCAAGCCAGATCGTATTGACAAACTATGAGCGTGTCAGGGATGGAGATATCCGACCAGACTACTTCACAGCGACATCCTTGGATGAAGCCAGTGTTTTAAGGAGTTTCGGAAGCAAGACTTATCAGACATTCTTGGATAAATTCAAGAACGTTCCGTATAAGCTGGTAGCCACGGCTACACCATCGCCGAACAAATACAAGGAACTGATCCATTATGCCGGATATCTGGAAGTGATGGATACCGGGCAGGCGTTGACGAGATTCTTCCAGCGCGACAGCACCAAGGCAAACAATCTGACATTATATCCGAACATGGAAGATGAGTTTTGGATGTGGGTATCAAGCTGGGCACTTTTTATCACGAAACCTTCAGATCTCAATCCGGTATATTCCGATGAGGGATATGATCTGCCGCCGCTTGAAGTAAGATGGCATGAATTGCCGGTGCATTATGGCGATACAGCGGATAAGGACGGACAAATTCAGCTATTTCAGGAAGCCGCAGAGGGATTGAAAGAAGCTGCGGCAGTTAAAAGAGAAAGCATTGACCGCCGTGTAGCAGAAATGAAAAGAATTGTGGAAGAATCGCCGGACGATCATTTCTTGTTGTGGCACGATCTGGAGAATGAACGGCATGCGATCAAGAAAGCGCTGCCGGAAGTGGTGGATATCTACGGATCGATGGATTATGACCTGCGCGAGCAGAGGGTAATTGATTTCTCGAATGGACAGACAAAGTTGTTCGCTACGAAGAAATCATTATCTGGATCCGGATGTAATTTTCAGAGATATTGTCACCGGGAGATATTCCTTGGAATTGATTATGAGTTCAACGATTTTATTCAGGCGGTACACCGGTGTTATCGATTTTTACAGAAAGAACCGGTTGTGATCGACATTATCTACATGGAGAACGAGCGGCAGATCAAGGAAGCGTTGCTGGAAAAATGGAAGAATCACAATCATATGGTTAAAAAAATGATCGAGATTGTAAAAAAGTATGGTCTTAATTCGGAGAATAAGGCGCAGCGGTTAGAAAGGAAGATGGGCGTGGAAGGTAGCAGAGAAGAAAGAACAGTAAGAGGAAACCATTATGAAGCGGTATATGGGGATTGTGTAGAAGAAACCCGAGCAATGGAAGCGAACAGTATTGATCTGATACATACCTCGATCCCGTTCGGCAATCATTACGAGTACAGTGCAAATTATAACGATTTCGGGCATAACCAGAACACGGAGCGGTTCTTTGAACAGATGGATTTCCTTACACCGGAACTGCTTCGAGTGTTAAAGCCGGGGCGTGTTGCTGCAATTCATGTCAAGGACCGTGTGCTTTTTGGAAATGCGACAGGAACCGGAATGCCAACCATTGAACCATTCCACGCGCAGTGCATTAGCCATTACATGAAGCATGGTTTCCAGTATTTTGGCATGATTACGGTCGTGACCGATGTGGTTCGTGAGAATAACCAGACATACCGCCTCGGATGGACGGAACAATGCAAGGATGGTTCAAAGATGGGTGTAGGATGCCCGGAATATATCTTACTTTTCCGTAAACTGCCAACCGACAGATCTACGGCATACGCAGATGTTCCGGTCAAGAAATCCAAAGAGGATTACACCCGGGCACAGTGGCAGATTGATGCACATGGTTATTGGAGATCGTCAGGAGACCGACTGATCAGCAAGGAAGAACTCAAAGATTTTCCGGTTGATAGCTTACAGACAGTGTACAGAGAGTACAGCCGCGGCAATGTATATAACTATGAGGATCATGTGAAACTTGCGGAAGATCTGGACAAGGACGGGAAACTCCCGGCAACATTTATGGTAGTTGCTCCGGGATCATGGAATCAGCTGGAAGTGTGGGATGATATTAATCGGATGCGTACTCTAAACACGACACAGAGCCGTAGACGTGCACAGATGCACGTATGCCCATTACAGTTGGATATCGTGGAGCGGATCATCAACAGATACAGCAATGAGGGGGAATGGGTATATGATCCATTTGGAGGTCTGATGACGGTACCAATGACGGCGGTTAAGATGCATCGGAACGGTAAGGGATGCGAATTGAATCCAGATTACTTCCGCGATGGTGTTGGATATCTGCAGGCTGCGGAGAATGAAGTGGACGAGCCGACATTGTTTGATTTTATGCCGGAGGTGATGCCATGATTAACGGAGAACTGATCGTTGACAACTTCGCCGGCGGCGGCGGTGCATCCACCGGAATTGAGCTGGCTACCGGCTACAGTGTAGATATAGCCATTAATCATGATCCGGAAGCTATTAAGATGCATAAGGCGAATCATCCGAACACCGAGCATTACTGTGAAAACGTGTGGACGGTTGATCCGGTTAAGGCATGCAATGGGCATCCGGTCGGACTTGCCTGGTTCTCGCCAGACTGCAAACATTTCAGTAAGGCAAAAGGCGGAAAGCCAAAGAATAAAAACATTCGTGGTCTTGCTTGGGTTGCCTTACGTTGGGCTGGTCTTGTGAAACCGAGAGTGATCATGTTGGAAAACGTAGAAGAATTTAAAACATGGGGACCATTGAACCGGCGGCACCATCCAATTAAGACAAAACAGGGTAAGACATTTGAGCGGTTTGTGCAACAACTTCGGGAGCTTGGCTATGAAGTGGAGTTCCGTGAGCTGATTGCTGCCGATTATGGTGCGCCGACCATGCGTAAACGATTCTTTATGATCGCCCGGTGTGACGGCAAGCCGATTGTATGGCCAGAGCCAACACACGGACAGGCAGACAGCGAAGCAGTAAAAGCTGGATTGTTAAAGCCATATGTTGGAGCGTACACACAGATTGATTTCAGCCGGCCATGTCCGAGCATTTTTGACACATCGGAAGAAATAAAAGAAAAGTACGGCATCCGGGCGGTTCGTCCGCTGGCAAAGAAAACAATGGATCGGATTGCAAGGGGATTAAAAAAGTTCGTCCTTGATAATCCAGAACCATTTATAATCCAGTGCAACCACGGCGGTGAGCGCAGACCGAACGATATCCGGGAACCGATGCCGACCATAACCGGAAAGCATGGTTACGGGATTGTGGAGCCATACATGGTACAGATCGGGCAGACCGGGTTCACAAAGGATCGGAGTAAGGATGTGAGGGAGCCGCTCACAACGATTGTGAGCAAGAATGAACATTGCCTTATTAGTCCAACATTGATCCAGTACCATTCCGAGACAGCACAGGGAGAAGTCCGGGGGCAGACCATAAAAGATCCGATTATGACTGTAGATGGCTCGAACAGGTACGGATTGGTTACATCGTTTTTGAGCAAGTTCTATAAATCGGGAATAGGACAAGACGAGAGAGAGCCGTTACACACAATCACAACATCTGCCGGTCACTTTGGTGAGGTTAGAGCGTTTCTAATCAAATATTATGGGGATGCTACCGGACAGGATATTGAGCAACCGCTTGATACTGTTACGACCAAGGACAGATTTGGATTGGTGACGATTGAGGGTGTAGATTATCAGATTGTGGATATCGGGCTTCGTATGCTGGAGCCAAAAGAATTGTATGGATGCCAGGGATTTCCAGATGATTACATAATCGATCATGACTATACAGGAAAGACATATCCGAGAAGTGAACAGGTGCGCAGATGTGGCAATGCAGTATGCCCGCCAATTCCTGCAGCATTGGTAAAAGCTAATCTGCCGGAGTTGTGTGTAGCAGAGCGTACACCAAACATGATGATCAAGGCAGAGCAGACCGGACAGCTCCGGTTTGCGTAACTATTCCTTTTCACAAACTGCATTTCTGGCAACAATATTTGCCAACATGTCATTCAGTACTACTAGATCAGCAGCGAGGATGGCAACCGCATCATCTGACATGCAGTCGGCAAGTTGGCAGGCGAGTGTTGAAAGAAAATAAAGGTTTGAACAGTTTTGCATGGAATCACCTCGTGAAGCTAGATGAAGAATCATTGAATTTTAGAATCAGAAAACAAAGCCAAGCGAACATATAGCACCTCCTACTATCTAGTATATGCGGGTGGAGCGAAAATGATTCGCTTGGGAATGCACATTGACAATTGAATATTGACGGTTGTAATGATACAATTTTTCTATAATAAAAAGAGGGGGCAAACGGTAAAGTGGGAGATTTAATAAATAATATTGACGTTTATAGAAGAATAGCACTTAATTGTATGGATTCATATGCAAGATGCGAAAAAAATATGGAAAGTTGCAATTCAATGAGCATGGGCGATGATGGAATTCAATTCAGGTATGAACTTTACAAAAAGATGTATGAACTTTCAACTCAAATCATAGTCTTTTCTGCACTCGCGGTAGAAGCATTTGCAAATGATTTTTTGGTGTCAAATTTAGGAAAAAAAGAATTTGAGATGTTGGATAAGCTGGAAATAAAAGGAAAGATATTGATAGGAACCAAGCTGATAACCCAAAAAGATTTTCCAGTGGACAGAGAGGCATATAGCAAATTGTCAAAACTCATATCAACCCGGAACAAATTGGTTCATGCAAAATCATGTGTTTCTGGCACAGATAATTCAAAAATATATTTTGAGATAGATAAAAAAGAAGTAGAGGATGCGATAGAAACAGTTGAATTGGTTATAAAAGAAATTGCAAATTTAAAACCAGAATTGGATTTAATTAAGAAATATTTAATTCCAGATGAAAAACTAAGATCATGGTACTATATAAATGCATAATTCGATTACCAACCGTCAAATACGATGGTTGGTATTTTTTTACGCAAAAATTGAAAGGGGGAATGTCTTGTGGACGAAAAGGAAGTATTCGAGATCTGCAACCAGGTAGACAGCTTCATCGCTGCGGAACTGACAGAATCCATCGTGATCGGGACAAGCTACGACATGCTGGAAGCGCACCACGGTATTCTCCCGATTAGCCGGAATTGCTTTTATCGGAAGAGGAGGATCGTGCAAAGGATTATAAAGCAGAGGTTGGGGCGAATTGTTGAAGAGCAGAACGGACAGTTGAGGATGGTGTGGTAGGAATAGAAAGTTCAATTGAGAAGAGAACAAAAAAGTGGTATAATGACTATATTCTCAGCGATGACTAAATTTTTAACAGGATTTGAAAAATAAAGGAATATATGATATTTGAAAGTGAGGGACAAGAATGGAAAAATTAGTTGAATTTTTAACATCAAAAATTGGATATACTATTGCGGTAATAGGCGGTTTTTTGTTTCCGGGATTAATCTTTATATTTATATGGGATAAAGACTTATTTATAAATTTGAATGTTGTGGTTTTATTTACGTTTGCTATAGCAATTTCATTTATGTTATACATTCCGAATTTTATTTTAAGCATATGGGCAATTGAGTTACAGGAAAAGATGCGGAAAGAAAAAAACGAAGAGAAATATTTTACTATATTAGTGCTCGGACTTTTGGCAACAGTAACCGAAATGTCTGGGGAAATGATAAATAAAATTTTGAATCCAAGTGTAACAATAGGTCATGTGGTTTTATTTGTTCTTGGCGCCACATTGTTTTTAATGGCTTTCGAACTTGTTCAAGAAGTGATGTACAGTTGCTTCAGAAAGTGGAAGGGGAGAGTTGTTAAAAAGTGAAATCACACGAATAGATAATGTTATTGAATTCTAAAACATAAGAAATGTAATGAAACAGAGAACAACATTATTAGATTAGCAAAGAGGACGAGAAAAACGCCCTCTTTTTTCATGCCCTAAATTGGTACAAATCATCTGAAATCCTGCTTTATAATTATGGTATGAGGTTAGAAATATACCATTTGGCAGAGAGGAAGTGAGATAGTGGAGAATTACGAGAAAGCAGAACAGGACTACATGAGCGGTATGAAGTACAAAGATATTGCCGAGAAGTACGGAACCACTATCAACACTGTTAAGAGCTGGAAGAAACGGTATGGGTGGAATCGGGAAGAGGGTGCACCCAAAAGTAAAAAGGCGTGCACACAAAAAGGCAAGGGTGCACCCAAGGCGGTAGCGCCTATAGATGATGGTACAAAAGAAACATTACAGAATAACGAACTCACACCGGAACAGCAGATGTTTTGCATATATTACAGCCGGACATTTAATGCAACCCAAAGCTATTTGAATGCCTATGGGTGCAGCTATGAAGTGGCGAATGCGAAAGGACCTCTATTGGTAGTGAAAGATAGTATTCACCGAGAAATAGAACGTCTGAAAGAAATCAAGCGTCAGCAGATAGTTGCTGGAACTGACGATATTGTGGAACTACAGATGCGTATTGCTTTTGCAGATATTGGAAACTATATGTCATTCGGGCAGAAAGAGATTGAGGATCCAGAGACCGGTATTGAATATATGATTAGCACTGTTGATCTGAAAGAATCAACGAACACAGATACACAGATTATCCAAGAGGTTAAGCGTGGAAAAGATGGTGTATCTATCAAGCTGGCAGACAGACAAAAGGCAATTGATTGGCTTACGATGTTCTTCGAGATGAATCCAACGGATAAGCACCGGAAAGAATTTGATAAGCACAAGCTTGATCTGGAACTGCTTAAGCTGGAGCTACAAGCTAAAGAGAGTGCAGACGATACACCAGAGCAGGACAACTTCTTGGATGCGCTGAATGAATCAGCAAAGGAAGCGTGGTCAGATGATTGATTGGACAGATTTTGACCGGCGGGTGCGTAAACTAAAAGAAAATGTAATGAAGAATGCTATCCGGATGAAGCAGAAGTATAAGCAGAACGGATTTGCATTTAAGCCATTTTCGAAGAAACAAAAGCAAGTTCTTACTTGGTGGTGCAAAGAATCTCCGGTAAAGGATAAGGATGGAATCATAGCAGATGGAGCAATTCGAAGCGGTAAGACATTGTGCATGTCTTTAAGTTATGTCCTTTGGGCAATGAGTACATTCAATATGCAGAATCTTGGCATGGCAGGAAAGACAATCGGATCATTCCGACGCAATGTGCTGTTCTGGTTAAAGCTAATGCTCCGGAGCCGTGGTTATAAGGTGGCAGATCATAGATCTGACAACATGGTGGAGATCAGCAAAGGCGATACAGTCAACTTCTTTTATATCTTTGGCGGTAAGGATGAGCGGTCACAGGATCTCATTCAAGGTATTACGCTTGCGGGAATGTTCTTCGATGAAGTTGCACTGATGCCAGAATCGTTTGTGAACCAGGCAACTGGTCGCTGCTCTGTGGATGGTTCAAAGTTCTGGTTTAACTGTAACCCGGATTCGCCTAGCCATTGGTTTAAGACAAATTGGATTGATAAAGTGATAGAAAAGAATCTGATCTACTTACATTTCACAATGGATGATAATCTGTCCCTGTCCGAAAAAGTAAAGGCTCGATACCGAGCAATGTACAGCGGGGTGTTCTATGACCGCTTTATTCTCGGTATGTGGGTGATTGCGGAGGGATTGGTCTATGGAATGTTCGACAAGGAAAAGAACATCTTTCACGGAGAGTATACATACAGTTCACAAGCGTCTTATTACATTGCTATCGATTACGGTACTATGAATCCATTTGCAGTAGGTCTGATGGAACTACAGAACAGTGGAAGGGTGCGGATGCTTCGAGAGGGACATTACTCTGGCAGAGAAACAGGAGTGACCATAGACAATGAAGCCTATTACAAAATGATACAAGAGGTTGCGAAAGGGTTCCCGATCACTTCCATTGTCATCGATCCGTCAGCAGCAGCTATGAAAGCAACAATCCGGAAGTATGGAGAGTTTACATGCACAGATGGTAACAATGATGTGCTGAATGGAATCCAAGAGGTAACAAAGTATTTGAATCTTGGCATGCTCCAGATACATGAGAGCTGTGCCGAGACACAGAAAGAGTTTGGTGCGTATGCATGGGATGAAAAGGCAGTGGGAGAGGATCGTGTGATTAAGGAATATGATCATCACATGGATCTTATCAGATATTTTATATACACAGTGGCGCGAAGATATAACAGAGGACTGATATGATGAAAAAGAAAGTAAATATTTTAGGTACAGAGTATGAAGTTATGCTTGATGCTCCGGATGAATTACTACCTGAGGATGCAGATGGGGTAATGGATCATTCTATCAAAAGAATTGTTGTGGCTAAATTTGAATCAGACCGCAATAGTGTAAAGGATCTTAAAGCATATAGGAAGAAAGTTTTAAGGCATGAAGTAATACATGCTTTTTTATACGAATCTGGGTTATGGAACAATAGCGGCAACGTTACGGCATGGGGAACATCAGAGGAGATTACAGATTGGTTTGCAATTCAATCGCCGAAAATTATGAAAGTATTTGAGGAGTTGGAGGTGTTGTAGTGGGAATTGTAGCAGCAATAAAAGGATGGTGGAAAAAAATGTTTTTTAAATCAGATGCAAAGAGAATATTTGATGTAGATATCCTGTTGTCAGATACGATGGACATGGCAATTAGAACATGGAATCAGATCTACGCAGGGCATCCGAACTGGGTAGACAAGGATAACCATGTAAAGACTATCAATTTTGCAAAGTCGGTATCATCAGAGACAGCGAGACTTGCATGTCTGGATTTGTCCATTAAGGTTTCCGGATCAGCGAGAGCCGTATATCTACAGAGTGTAATTGACAATATGTTTGGTAAAATCCGTGAGTATGTGGAAAGAGGATGCGTAAATGGCACAATCATCTTGAAACCGAATGGAGACGGCATTGACTGTTTTGATCCACAGAGATTTCTTCCGACCGAGGTTGATGGAAATGGTAATATTCGAGCCGGTATCTTCTTTGATTTTTATGAACAGTCCAAGAAATATTATAAAAGACTGGAATATCACAGATTTGCTGATGACGGAGTGTATTTGATAAGCAATAGATGTTTTATTTCTGAAAGTTCGACATCTCTAGGAACTGAAACTGACATAACCAAGACACCGTGGAAAGAATTGATGCCAGATGTGGGGATTGAAAATATAGAGAAACCGTTGTTTGCTGTCTTTAAAACACCTATGGCTAATAACATTGACATTGCTTCTCCGCTTGGCATGAGCATCTTTGCCGAAGCAATGGAAGAATTAAAGGATTTGGATGTTGCATACAGCAGGAATGCAAAAGAAATATATGACAGTAAAAGAACGGTGCTTGCAGATGAGCGACTATTTGAAGGAAAAGCAATCATGGTAGACGGTGAGATTGTTCGTGTAAAACCAAAGATGCCGGATTATATCAGAAATGTTCTTAGTGAGGGACAGGAGAACTTCTATCAGGAAATCAATCCAAACTTAAACACAGATACCAGAGTTAAAGGAATAAATAATATTCTGTCTATTCTTGCATATAAGTGTGGCTATTCGAATGGATACTTCTCTTTTGATTCCATGACCGGCATCCAGACGGCAACCGGGGTGGAAGCATCACAGCAGAGAACTATCCAGTTTATCAAGGATGTTCGGGATAAACTGGAAATGACAATGGATGATTTGATTTATGCCATTGATAAATATGCTGATCTATATGATTTGTCCCCTGTCGGAGTTTATGAAGTAGAATATGGTTTCGGGGATATCTGCTACAACTATGAAGAGGACAAGAAAACATGGTGGGGATATGTGCAGGCTGGCAAGGTTCCGGCATGGATGTATTTCGTTAAGTTCGAGAATATGTCCGAGGATGAAGCGAAAGCAATGCAGGCAGAAATTGAAGCAGCAGAAGCAGAAAAACAGCAAGGTGGATTATTTGGAGAAGAATAGGAGGAAGAATATGGCAGTATCAACTATGAATATTTTGGTTATTTGTATAACGATAGTTGCGTTGGCGATTATCAACAGATAAGGAAGTGGTAAGATGCAGTATAACAGGACGGTAGGATGTGTGGATATACAGCTTGACACCAAGAGAATTGATGAGAATTTAAGAAGAGCGCAGGATTTATTGGATGGTCGAGTGCTGAATGATATGAAAGAATATATTCCAATGGATCAGCAGAAAGCATTGAGAAATGCAACTCATATTGTTCAACCTGGGTTAATTGAGTCAGATACACCATATGCTCATTATCAATATACGGGGGAATTGTATTTGACAGAAGATGGACGTTCGTGGGCGCATGCGAAAGAACATAAATATCCTACGGGTATGCCTCTGCATTATCACGCTCCCGGAACATCGGATCATTGGTTTGAACGTGCAAAAGAGACTCATAAGAAAGAATGGATTGATATTGTGAAGAGAGAGGTAGGCAAAGGATAAGTGCTAGAACCGGAATATTTCTATGGAAAATCAGATAAGATGGTTGAAATGTACCAGGAGCTGGAAGATTGGATTTTGCGCGATATAGCAAGCAGGTTATTGAAGAGCGGAGATTTATCTGGAACTGCCGACAGAGAACTATGGAAACTCGAACAAATGGGACTGCACCGGCAAGAGATCATCAAAAGATTGTCGCAACTGACCGGAAAGAGTAGAAATGAGATCAGGCGCTTGTTGCAGGACAGCGCCATGACTTCCTTTTCCAATGATAGCGAAGTGCTTGAAAAGGTGGCGCAGGTTGTTCCGCTTCTACAAAACAATGATGTGATTCAAGCTTTGAATGCAGAATTAACAAAGACAATGGGCGAGTTGGGAAATCTTACAAGAACTACTATGATGCAATCACAGAGAGATTTGCTTAACATGCTGAATGAGGTTGATTTCCGCGTGGCTTCAGGGTTACAGTCCTATAGCAGTGCAGTTTGCGAAGTTCTTGATAGATATGCCGAAAGTGGAGTTATGGTCAATTATCCGACCGGATCACGCAGATCTTTGGAGGCTGCGGTTCGGTGTTGCATTGTCACCTCAATGAATCAGACTGCAGCAGAGGTCACCAATCAATATATTATTCAGCATGGTGTAGAGTATGTGGTTGTATCTCAACACTTAGGCGCAAGATATAATCCCAAGGATCCCACCGGAGTATCGTCGCATGATTGGTGGCAAGGAAAAACATATAAGATACATGGTAGCGAGCCGGGATTTCCAAACCTTTTAGAGAGTACAGGATATAACATCGATTTTGAGTCTAAAAGAGGCGTATGTGTCAATATGCTTGGACTTCATGGGTACAACTGCCGGCATTCTCATGGTCCGTGGTATAAGGAACTAGGAGATCGGGCATTTCCAAAGCTTGATAAGGAAGAGAGCCAAAAGCGGTACGATTTGGAGCAAAAGCAAAGATATTTCGAACGCGCTGTTCGAAAGACCAAGAGACTGCTTTTGGTAAAAGAGCAGGAGCTAAAAGCTTTCCCTGATAACCAAGATATTCAAAGTGAGTATGATAAGTTGTCTTACAAGCTTAGAATGCAAAACAGGCAGTATGGAGAATTTTGTGCAGAGAATGATTTACAAAGGCAGTATGATCGTGTCAAGGTTGCTGGATTCAAGAAAGAACAGGCAAAGAGGGCAAATGGTAGAGCGGCGGCATATAGCAATTATGCATCTAAATATAACGGAGTTCCAAATGCATGGATGAAAACAAAAGGTCAAAAAATTAATCCAAACATAAAAGTTATTAATCCTAATTTCAGTAATGAAAATTGTGCCAGCGGAGTGGTTGCTTATGAAATGAGACAACGAGGATTGAATATTGTCGCAAAAGATAAAGGAATTTTAGAATTGATGCAAGAACCGTGGAAAGCATGGGAAAACGTAGAACCTATTGAAGGTTTATCGAAACATGATATAATTGAGTTAATAAAAGCAGAGCATGGAAATTGCAGATATGAATTGGCATTTGAACATAAATATGGAGCGCATTGTGTTGTGTTGGAAAAATATGGCAAAACAATTAGTGTTGTAGATCCACAAACCGGTGATCGATATAATGCTGATGAATATAAAGTGGAAATGAATAATATATTATTCTGGAAAATTAGTGATGCAGAAGTGTCAAAGGATGGAGTGAGAGGATGCAGAACAATGAATTGATAAAAAAGGCATATGAATATTTTGAAAAAGGTTCTTTGCGTGGTTTGTATGCAGTATATGATATTGGAGATTGTATTGTAGCCTTTGGCGGGAATCCAAATATAAAGATATATGGTTGCAGAAGCATTGAAGTGAACAAAATATCTGGAGATATAAAATTATTTGCTTCGTGGATGAACAACAATGAGGAATTGCTAGAGAACGGGATAGCATTGGATATTCCAGAGGAATATATGTATAAAGAAGGGGCATAGCGTCCCTCCTTTTTATTTGGTACAAAAACATGTTCAATCTGATGTAATATAATATTGCAAGCGGATTTATTCCACTAACTATCTTATAGTTCTCCCAATTACTTTCATTACTCAGGGAAAGCGCCTTGAAATATAGGCACTTTTTGCGTGTCTAAAATTGGTACAAATCTTTTATAATCCCATGATAAAATTAATATAACAAATGAATAAGCACCGGACGGAACGTAGGAATCCGTTCGCTGACCTACAAAAGTTATAGGATGAACCATGCGGCGCGTCCTATTGTTGGGCGTGCCTTTTTATTTGCGTTTTGCCAGCTATGGAGTAAATAGCAACTCATTCGCGCCGGACTGTCCGGAGTAACAACTTGGAAAGAAAGAGGTAGGAAACATGATAAAAGTAATCAGTGAATTGGAAAAGATTGGTCTGAAACTGACAGATGAGCAGAAAGAATCTATCAAGAAGAGTATGGGCGAAGAACTGTACTCAAAGCAGGAACTTGATAAGAAGGTCGGAAAAGTAGAAACCGAACGTGATACCTATAAGGAACGCGCGGAGACTGCGGAAGAAACCTTAAAAGGGTTTGACGGCAAGGATTTCGAAACTATCACAAAGGAACGTGATGAGTGGAAGCAGAAAGCAGAACTTGCGGAAAAGGATTACAGTGCGAAATTGGCAGAGCGTGAGAAGAATGATCTGTTAAAAGAAGCCTGTGAGAGTATCAAGTTTTCTTCTGAATCTGCAAAGAAAGCCATCATGGCAGATATTGCGGCCAGTGTGTCAGTGAAAGATGGAAAACTGATTGGATTCAACGATTTGCTGGAAGATGCCAAAAAGAGAGATGCAAGTGCTTTTGTGAATGAAGAGCAGCAGCACCTTGAGCAGAACAAAGCAAAATTTACAACCCAGCAGAAAAATAATACTGGGGAAACATTAACAAAAGACCAGATCATGGCTATGAAAGATCCGGCAGAGCGCCAGAAAGCCATTAGAGAAAATATTGGTCTGTTTCAGAAAGGAGAATGATTATGGCTGAAACAAATTTGACAAAAACCACTGATCTGACAGAAGCGCAGATCAGAGAACTTGATTTTGCCACACGCTTCAATTATTCGGTTGCAAAGCTGATTGAAGCACTTGGAATTACTAGAAAGATTCCAAAGGTGGCAGGAACTGTATTAAAGACTTATAAGGCAACAGGCACGTTGCAGGATGGAGTGGTAGCAGAGGGTGAGACAATTCCACTTTCCAAGTATGTAATTAAAGCTATTGATTACAAGGAGATCACTCTTAAGAAATGGAGAAAGGCTACTACGGCAGAATCTATTACAACTTATGGATTCAATCAGGCGGTCAATATGACCACAGAAGGGATGTTACACGATGTTCAGCGTGGCATTCGATCTAATTTCTTCAAGTTTCTTGCAACCGGAACACAGAAAACCAAAGGTTCAAACCTTAAGAAAGTTCTTGCAAAGAACATGGGAAAACTTCTTGTCTTGTTTGATACAGATGATGTATCTGCAGTGCATTTTGTAAATCCAGCCACAGTGTATGAGTACTTGGGAGATCAGGAAATCACAACACAGACAGCGTTTGGTATGACCTATGTCAAGGATTTCCTTGGATATGGAACCGTATTCATGAATGCATCTGTTCCGGAAGGAAATGTATTCTCGACTGTTGCTGAAAATGTGGTTCTGTACTATATCGCGGTCAACGGGGCAGATCTCGGGGAAGCCTTCAACTTCACATCGGATGTTACCGGATACATTGGAATCCATGAGGTTGCTGATTACGACAACCTTACATGCAAGGATACTGTTGTATCTGGAATGGAACTCTTCGCAGAGAAGTTGGATGGTGTGATCGTTGGAACTGTGGATCCTGATACCGCAGAGGATCACGATTACACAGAGGCGGAACTCAATGCCTTAACTGTTGAGCAGATTAAGGGACTTGCAGCTTACAAGGGTTATACGATCACAAAGTCTGCAAAGGCTGAGATTATCGAAGAGTTTTTAGCAGCGCAGAGTGCGTAGCAGAAGGGGGATTTCTGATGGGATATACCGCATATGACTTCTACAAAGAAAAATACTATGGGGATTCTATCGAGGAATCCCTTTTCCCCAAGTGGGAAGACCGGGCCACCGATAAGCTGGATCAGTTGACCTATGGAAATATCAATGATGAAACCCAAGCAGAGTTTGACGAGCGAATCCAGAAAGCCACCTGTGCACTGGCAGATCTGCTCTATAAGATCGACTACAAGACGGCTCATGCGAATGATCCACAAGAGGGCAACGTAAAGTCAATGTCTTCGGGTGGGCAGTCAATCAGCTTTGGGACAAATGAAACTTTGGTGGATAAGGTGCTGAATGACAAGGTGGCACAGAACCGGTTGTGTTACGACACGGTATGCGAATACTTGTCCGGCACCGGATTACTTTATGCGGGGGTGATGTGATGTTTTTAAAGAGATTATTTTGCAAGCACAGAATGATGCCGTATATGTACATGGATGTTCGCACCCACGGCAACCATTATGTCCGGAAACACATCTGGAAGTGCACGAAATGCGGTAAGGAGTGTGGACGCTGATGGGGCTTGGATTGTTTTACAACGACACGGTGACGCTGTTTAACTACTTTTGTGATCCGGATACCGAGGAAGAGAAGCATTATCCGACTTTGTTGGAGCGAGTGAACCTTGTGGAAACCAAGGGCGCAAATGTGACCAAGAGTGGCATGGATAGCGCGGATGCAGTAAAGCTTTTTGTTGACTTGGGGAAGATACCTAAACCATACATGGAGCCGAAAGCGTGGGATGCTCTTCCGGACGATGAAAAGCCAAACTATATCACGTTCCACCCGACAGATGATTTTTTCATCAAAGGCGATCATACCGACTTGGAGATTCCAGAATCAGAAGCCTATGGATGGGCACATGACAATCTGGATTCTGTATACAAAGTAACGACGGTAGACCGGTATGAGGACATCATGCCTCATTTTGAGGTTGGAGGTGTGTAATTGGAAGAGGTAGAGAAACTTACCATAAAAGACGCAGAGAGCGCGCAAAACGCAGTGCTGGATTTGATTTTGAAGTATCCGGATTTTCCGAAGAACTTTAAAGCCAGCAACAGAAATGTGAAGTGGAACGGAATTAATGCGGATACTTCCATCGGTATTTTTCCATTATCCGGTGCGAGATACATAAAGAAATATGTGAGTGGCAGCTATACAGCGCAGATGCCGTTCCAAATTGTATACCGCAGTTCTCCAACAAACAACAAATCATCCATAGATGCACAAATGGTATTGGAGAATTTGAGCAAATGGCTGGAAGATACCGGGATTGAATTTGCTGACCCACACATGACATTACAGGAAATCGCACGTACATCTGTAGTCCTGCCAATTATGCAGGATGAAAAACAGATGGGTTACGGCGTAAATATGCAACTTATATATTTTTACAAAAAATAACAGGAGGAAATACACATGGCATTAGATCGTACCAACATGGTGTCCTTATTGGACATCGGAGCACTTACTGGCTCTACAGAGAAACTTGTCGAGATGGGCGATGGTTACACGGAACTGACAGAGGACTGGGGACCAAACACCGAGTCTAAGCAGTATGTAAATATGAAGAATGCATCCAATACAGTAAAGGGATATGCGCTTTCTATGACACCATCCCGCGAATATCTGTCTGATGATATGCAGTCCGCAATTGACACGATGTTCAAGACATTTCCAACAGGCGAGAAGTGTGAAACTCATTATTACAGATTTTTGAAGACAGACATCAAATCTGGAACAGGCGATTGCATTAAGGTTCCGGTTACTGTATGCCCGTCCAGCACGGGTGGAGCTGGTGGAGATACCCTTACATCTTCTATCCAGATTAATGGTAATGGCGAAGTGGAGCAGGGAACAATCACAATCGGTTCGGATGGCTCGTTTACATGGAAAGCAAAGGCGAGCGCCGGCTCAAAGGAATAGGTATTAATCAACAATTAGCATATTCGGGACGCGTACCTCTCTTTCGCGCCCCGGATTAAGAGAGGATGGTAATCATGGCAGAAATTATGAATCTTACATTTGACAATGGAATTAAAAAGATTGCGGTTAATGATAGTGACGGAAATGTTATTACAGTACTTTTAATCAATACCGCAGATGCAGCAACTGCAAAGCGTTTTGCAGAGCTGGCCAATAATCTGGAAGAGATTATCAATGCCGGAGATAGCGATATCGAGGTTTACAAGAAAAAGTATCAGGAATACGAAGGAAAGGATTTCGAAGAGCTTCCGGATGCCGTGAAAACGGATATTATCGTGGACGCATCGAAAATCCGTATCACGGTGCTTGAAGGAATGATTAAGGAAATTGATGCCTTATTTGGAAAAGACACAATCCACAACGTATTCAAGGAGTGCTACGAATTGCACGAGGATTTTGTACCGGATGAGGATGCATTGGTTGATTTTGTCAATACAGTTATGCCAGTTATGAGCAAACTGTTTGCAACACGTACGGAATCCATTCACAAGAAGTATTCGCCTAATCGCGCAGCACGCAGGCATAATCGCAATAAGCATAACAAGAATAAGAATCAGCTGATTCAGGAGCACAAGGACACAAAGCATGAATAATGTTCTGATCGATGATCTGCCGAAAAAGTGGAACGGGTACAAAGTGAATACAGATTTTACGATTGGCATCCAGATGCTGCAGGCGAAATATGATCTGGAGCTGACGGATTACGAGAAAAGCGACATGTTCGTGTGGCTCATGTTTGCCGATGAAGATGAGAACGGGGAAGAGTTTCTTCGGGATCATCCGCAGGGGCAGGAGCTTGGCGAATGTGTAGAATGGTTTCTTTCCGGCTGGTTCCACGATAATCCGAATCCGGATGGAGATAAAACGCGCGTGGTTGACTATGATGTTGACCAATGGCGCATTTATGCTGATTTCCGGCAAATCTACGGAATTGATTTGACCGTTGTGGATTATATGCACTGGTGGATGTTCTGCGGTCTGCTTTGGAATATGCCGTACAAACTATCAAGCTTTTTGCAAGTGGTATCGAAACGACAGGAGAAGCCGGACAACAATATGTCGGCAGAATATCGTAAGGAATTGCGTAAGACACAGCAGATCTATGCACTGGATCAGCCGGAAGAAAAGAAAGAGTACACAGAGGAAGAGAAAACCGCCATTGATGATTATGACCGCATGATGGCTGAAATACGCGGCAGGAAGTAGGTGAGCAATATGTCTGATTATGATGGTTCCATTAAGATTGACACGAAAATAGATACGAAGAATGTCTCTAGCCAGATGCTACGCCTTGAAAATCAGATGGCAAAAGCATCCAGAAAAGCAAGTGATCTGACAGAAAAGATGCGTCAGATGGAAAATGCGAAAATCTCGACAGAGGACTATAAGGACATTACAGATGCTTTGCATAGATCTACAGCCGAATTTGATAAGCTTCTACAAAAGCAAGAGGAAATGGTTGCCCGTGGTAAAACTTCTGGTGCTGTATGGGATTCTCTTGATCGAAAAATCGAAACTGTAGGTGCTGACATTCGTGCTGCTGAAAAATATCTGTCTCAAATGGAAAAAGACGGTACTGCTTATCTTGACAAAGGGGCTATTCGTGCCACTGATGCATACAAGAAAATGGAAGATCAGCTACGCGACACGAATGAGCAAATGAAAATTCTGTCCCAAAGGCACGACGAACTTGTTGCAAAAGAAAATAAGGTATCGATGGGAGCAAAAAGTGCTAATCATAGCACCGGCTCCTGGCTAGATAAGTTTACCAACAAAACAAAACGTGCAAGCGGAATGTTACATACATTTGCATCGCGGTTAAAGAGTATTGCTCTTTCGATGTTCATCTTCAATTGGATTACGCAAGGCTGGAATGCAATGTTATCCGCTATCAAATATGGCGCACAGAATATGGCAAAGTATTCTAGTGATGTGAATGCCAAGATGTCACAACTGACAAGTGCTATAGCTACGCTAAAAAATGCGCTTGGAGCGTTAGCAGCCCCGATTATTAGTGCAGTTGGACCGGCGCTCACTTACCTTATAAATATGCTCACATCCGCAATTAATAAGGTTAATCAGTTTATATCTGCACTTACCGGCAAAAAAACGTGGACAAAAGCAACTACCCAAACGAAGAATTATGCAGCCGGACTTGATACGGCCGCCTCGAAAGCAGATAAAGCTACGAAGGCGGCGAAGAAATTACAAGGGCAGCTACAATCATTCGATGACCTTAATGTGATAAGCACCAATAAGAACTCTGGATCAAACGGTTCTGGGGGCTCCGGTGGCGGCGGTGGTGGAGTTAGTGATCTGTATGAAGAGGTGCCAATTGACAAGAATATTGCAGATCTGGCAGACGAAATCAAGAAAGCCATAAAATCAGGTGATTGGGAAGGCCTTGGAGAAACTATAAGATCTGAAATAACTAATACGATTGGAAAGATTCCTTGGGAAAAAATCTACAAGAAGGCTGATAAATTCGGAACTGGTTTTGCAAGTTTCTTGAATGGGTTGTTTTCCGAGGATAAAAAGGGAAATAGTGTATTCACTGCCACAGCAGATGTTATTGCAGGAGCACTTAATACAGCTATTTTTGCATCGAAAGGATTTACAGATAAATTTAAGTTTAAAACTTTTGGGACAAATCTCGCACATGGAGTTAATAGATTTTTTCGCAAGTTCAAGTGGAAGGAGTGTGCCGAAGCCATTAATGGCTGGGTAGATGGATTTTGGGATACCATAATAGGTTTTTTTGATGGACTAAGTTGGGAAGATATCTTTAATGGGTTAAGAACTTTTTTAAATTCATTAAGTTCGAAATCAATTGCTACAATTCTTGGCGCTACTGCAATAAATAAATTTGGAAGTGCGCTAGGAGAAAAACTAAAAGGATCTGCCAGTGATTATTTTAAAGAGAAAGGGTTAAGTTTATCGGTTTCAGATGTCGCTCTTGCGATTGGAACAATGTTTATTACATGGACCGCCATGAAATTTTTGGATGAAAACGATATCCCGTCCAAAATTATTAAGTGGCTTAAAGATTTACCAAGTAAGATAACTCTCCCCTTTGGAAATGGGAAATCTAAAGGTTGGGATGGTAAAACATTACATTTGTCTATCCCATTATCCACGGCATTTGATAACATAACATTTAAAATTAAGCACATCAAGTGGAGTGATGTACTTGAAAATGTGTTTAATTTTGATGAAACAGGAGGATTCTTCGATGAAGCGAAGAAAAACTTCCAAACTGCGTTTGATGGAAAAAGAGCAGATATCCTAGATATGGGAAGCTATATCTTTGAAGGTATTATGGATGGGTTTGTCGGAGCATTCAGTGGTTTGTTGGAGCCGTTCAAAGATTTCTTTACATGGGTATCTGATGGGATTAAAGATGCATTTGGCATTCATTCGCCAGCCAAGAATATGAAACCACTCGGAAAAAATATATTCCTTGGAATTATTGAAGGCTGGAAAGAAAAAATGTCCTCATTCAGCTTATCAAACCTTGCGAAAAATCTTCTTACAAAAATTCAGAAATCTTTTGGTAAGCTGAAAGATAATTTTGTTGAGTTCAAGGCTAAAGTTAAGGATGAAGCAAAGCAATGGTGGAAGAATACCAAAAACTATTGGGGCAAAAAGGTTGGTAAGGTCAAAGAGTTTACAACAGGAGTGAAAAACAAAGCGGCTGAATGGTGGCACAACACTGAAAACTGGTGGGGTAAGAAAGTTGGAAACGTAAAAGAATTTAAAACGAATGTTTCCAACAAAGCTCACGAATGGTGGAAAAATGTTAAGGATTGGTGGTCAGGAACTACAGCGAATAAAGAAGTTAAAAAATTTACAGCAAATGTAAAGAAAAACGGAAAAGGCTGGTGGAATGATGTTAAAGATGCGTGGTCTCAATCTACATTAAATAAGAAACTTACAGTTGCAGTCGATTTTGCAAAAAATGCATTAAACAATATGTGGAGTTCGGTTACATCGTTCTTCGGTGGAAAAACTGTAAATGTAGGAACAAAAGCAACTAAAAAAGCCAATGGTGGTATCTATACAGGCGGTATGTGGCACAACATCACGAAGTATGCTTTAGGTACAGAGAATGCACCGGCAGGACAGCTTTTTGTGGCAAGAGAAGCAGGGCCGGAACTGGTCGGTACAATCGGCGGTCATACCGCTGTGGTAAATAATGATCAGATTGTAGCATCTGTAAGTGATGGTGTATACCGTGCTGTTCGGTCCGCAATGGGAACAGGCGGGCAGAATGTAAATGTAACATTCCGCGTGGAAGGAGATCCGCAGAGAATCTTTAAGATTACAAGGGAACAGGCTCGTGAGTTCACGGCACGCACGGGACGCTTGGCATATGAATTTTAGGGCAGGTGATAAGGTATGGCATATAATGGATATTTGATTAAAACTGGGAGTTATACGGTCCCGTTTGACTACATTACAGCAAGTACATTCAAATGTGGAATTCAGGGACAAGATCTGGATTCCACAAGAAATGCCAACGGCATATTGAAGCGCGATGCTTTGGAAAATGAAGTGATTCAGGCAGAATGGGATGTACCAGCACCAATTAGCGAGAAGAAAATGCGCCCATTGATGAGCAATATCCAAAAGCAGTACATAAATAAACTTGAAAAGAAAGTATCAGTTACAGCATGGATGCCAGAAATCGGAGCATATGTAACAATGGACTGTTATATGCCATCTATAGAATATACGGTGCAGTATGCAGATGAAAAGGATATCACTTATGACAGCTTTCACCTGAAGTTCATTGGCTACGGCGGAAAGGTAAGATGATATGGTTGGATACAAATACAGGGATTTATTTCTCCAGACATCCATAGATAAACAACTGCAGATCAGTGTCGATGACGGTAGGAATGATATCACGAATGAAGAATTGGCATACGAAAATTTTGAATTGACGGAAAGCCTTTGTTCTGAAGAAAATTTAAAATTCGGAGTGTGTGAATCTTCCCAGTTAAAATTTCGTGTACTGAATAACACGGACAGTCTGAAAAACAGGATTGTAACCGTCAAAGAAATGTTAAATGGAAACAATGATGAATTATTTTGCTATGGTTCCTACAAGATTGAAACAGATACGATGACATCTGATCGTAAATACCGGGATGTAGTTGCCTATGATGCTTTACATGATGTTATAAGTGAAAATTACATTGAATGGTATAACAAACTGGAGTTTCCAGTTACGATTAAGGATTTGCGTGATTCATTTGCGCAGGAAATTGGTATAGAACAGGCTGATGCAGAGCTTATATTTGATGATGTGGAGATCCCGCAGGATACGAATATTACATCGGATTGTTCCGGTGCTACAGTTTTGCAGGCAATCGGAGAATTAAATGCATGTTTTGCACACATTGGCAGGAATGGAAGACTGATATGGATTACGCTTCCGGATATTGATCCACCAATGGCCGATATTGAAAAATATAGTGCAAATGCTTTGGTACAGTATGAATCTTATGTTACGGCGAAAATTACCAAGCTACAGATTACGGCAGGAAACACAGATGTGACGTTTGGAGATAAAGTTACCGCCAGTACACCGAATCTGTACGTTATAAGTGACAACATGCTTTTAAACGGCATGGAAGAAAAGCAGATCAGGGAGATCGGTGATCAGCTTTTAGCTGTGTATGCAAAGTATAGTTATCGGCCGTTCAGTGGCGAATTCCAGGGGAATCCGTGTTATGAGGTAGGGGATTCCATCCGCTATTATGACGGGGATGCAACAATTGATTCCTACATCATGCAGCGTAGGCTATCTGGAATACAAAGGCTTACAGATTCCTACTCGGCTACAGCAAAAGAAACTTATGGAAATAACCTGAATTCTACCAGGCGGCTGTTACAGACGGAAATCAATAAAGTGTTGAATAAGGCTGGGCTTGTTGTCAAACCTTTTACAAACCCAAAAGCCCTTAAAGTAACGGATGGCGGTAATAATGTGGCACAGATCAGTTTTAAAACTACAGATGATGCAGTGATTGTGTTTGCAGCATCTATTCCATTGTGCATGAACCTGGATGGAATTGTGGATGTGTATTATTATTTGGACACCGCAAAGCTGAATGATGAGCCTTTTCGCCAGTACTATGAAAAAGGGGAGCACACTCTTTCGCTTGTGTATACATTCGAAGCTTTAAAGGGAACCATCGCGAATTTTTCGATACTGATGAAAACGGGATATTATGAGAGTGCAAGCCGCATACGGGATGCGCAGATCAAAGGACTTATTCAGTTTGCACAAAATGGTGGTACATATGAGCCGGCAGAAATTGACCAGACAGTTCCGGCGTGTGATATAGCACAACGCGCTACGCAGGCTGTTATATTCAGTGCGGGTCTTGAACCTACAAAAGTTTCCGTTTGGGATGGAACAATCGAGATTGAAGAGAAATTTAAAGGGATTGAACTGGATAAAACAAATATTAAGATTGGTAATTTCACAGAAACGGTATCCGCAAAAACAAAGGAACCAGAAACATCTGGATTGTCCGAAGTATTTGCAGGCATTGCGCTTACAGACAGCCTGATCGAAATTGCAGGAATGAAAGAGACGCTTGAAAGCAAAGATACTATCAGGACGCACACCATCAGCACACAGTACAAGCAAGGATCTGTGTATAGTCAGGAATATGTCAATGATGCAGAGGATACCTTTAAAATGCGTACCGATTATAAGTATATTTCAGAGGAACAGACGATTGACAGCGGAAGGATGGAGACGATATCTCTTGACTTTACGCAGTATACAGCAGAGAGTGTGGTGATTTCATGAATTACAACAGTATAGAGGATATTATATCAGATGTGACACATGCGACTGTGATTATCAATAATGAAGGCCATGACGATGATGCGGTTGCTGTGGATGGCGCGGACTGGCTGACATTTAACAATGCAGCAGTTGCACAGATCTACTGCAGCGGCAATTCGTGGCTGGGATTTGGCAGTAATAGAGAGCATCTGAGAGTAAATCGCCGGGATGCAAAAATGTACAATCTCTGGAGAGAGGAAGGTACACTGTATGGATATTATCATTTCATCCGAATCAGATGGAATGGGTATACTTATTATGGCACTACAGGGGATGATTACCGGATTACATTTGATGTTGTTTTGCTTGATACGGGGGATATCTATCTGCACATGGTGGATATTCCGACATCATACAATGATGGAACGAATGAATTATCTGTAGAAACGACATACAGCTATACATATTCTTCTGAATCTCCAAATGTATCATTTTATAAGCAGGAAGACGGAAGCTTTATTGTAGCAAATGAAACGATACAGATTCAGCCCCCATTTGACCGGAAATACCTGATCAAAGATTCCGAAACAGGGAATCTTTATAACATTACAGATGGAGCGCTTATACAGATACCAATATCCGAAGTGACAGCCACCGTGTTCCGACAGTATGGCATGGATGAGATCAGCGATTCGGCATTGTTACTTGGTATCCATAAGCCAGTGATTTTGTACTGGCAGGATTCGGACATGGAGCTGCCGGAAAAGAAGGTAGTGGTTAAAGCAGTGCCGCCGGAGCAGAACATTACGACTGAAATTGATTTATCGGATGAGAGCATCACGGGAATTACGGGTGTAAATGTTGAAGTGTCCGGAGAACCAGTCTTTTCTTGCAGTTTTGACGATGGAAGTACATGGAGTGTCCATAATGGTACCGACTGGGTGACTATAGCTGACGGAGCGGCCGGGATGGATGCAGATACATTAAAAGCAATTACAAGCGAGCAGTGGAATGCGGCAACGGCTGACGGATCTTTCTTTGTTTTTCGGATTACGCTGACAAGTGCAGAAGATGCGGTGAGCAGTGTTGTTTTCAACTTCATGAATTAGGAGGATAAGCATGTTAAAAGGACATACAAAAATTGAATTGACGAATGTGCATACAGGGGAAAAGGAAGTTGTTGAAAAACACAATTTGATTACAAGTCACCTAAGCATCCTTGCAAATTTATATAGAAGGTTTACTGGAGACTATACAATGAGAGCAAAAATAGGCCCTCTTTATGATAACGCTATGGGTGGAATTATCTTATTAAGTGAGCCTGTAGAAGAAAATATAAGTAACTATGCTTTAAATATTTCTTCTATGGATATACTGACAGGATATGCATCGAATGATGCAAATGCCAGTTCTGATAAAAAAAGAGGAAGTAAAAATCTGACAGAGAGTAAATTGTTGGATAATGGATACCAATATGTCTGGGATTTTGGAACATCACAGGGAAATGGATCTATATCTGCAGTTTGTTTGACAGATGCAGAGACTTGTAAGAATGGATATACAATACTGGCAAATCCAGAAAGTATTGGATCAGTATACTTAGACGAAAGATACAGTGAACTGGAAACGAATTTTGTACATTATGATTTTAATAAAAATATTGCTACCTGTATTACACAGGTGGATGAGACAACAATTAAAGTGAAAAAGTTTACAATTGCAATAAACACGCTCTATTTAACAAGTGGAATCCGTACGAAGGTAACAAAGATAACTGAACAAAATGTGGAATGTTCCGGATTTAAGAATGGGGGAACTTGGACATATGGTCATGATGGATACTATTATTATTTTTGTGCGGAGTCACAGAATAAACAGTATCTTGCAAGAATGAACAAAGATACTTTGCGGGTAGACGAATCTTTTGGCATAAAAGAAATTAATGCAAATTATGATGTGTCAAGATTAGATGTTTTCTGTGTTACAGATGGATATTTATATATTATGACAGACAATGGAAAAGCGAAGGCTTTTTCAAAGATTAATATATCAGATCCTTCGGATATTATACAGTATGATGAAAGTTTCACTGCCTATTACGGGGCATATGCAAACAAAAATCAGGTGTTTTCAGATGGAAATGTTTTTTTGAAGGATAATACAGTATTCCATTATAATTATAGTGGTGAAAATTATTGTAGAGGTTTTTACAATAAGGTATATTATGAAGAAAAATATATTCCGACATATATCGCAGATGATAATGAACTTATAAGAATTGACACGGGCGATTCTAAAACAGCTTTGAATTTTGGGTATTTTCGAAATAATGTTTGTACTATCAATAATCTGGGAAACACACTTGTGAAGACCGCGGACAAAACCATGAAAATCACATACACAATCACAGAAGAATTATAGAGGGCATCTTCGGATGCCTTTTTTATTTGGTACAAACAGTCTTTGAATAGGGCGTATACTTTATTCATAAAGATTAAGGAGTGCACCGAATGATCAAATTCATATCAGACAACTGGCAGTTAATAACTGCTTTTGCAGGCGCGGTTCTATTCCTGTATAGACAGGTAATTGCTACTCGCAAAGGGGTCAGGGCGTTGCTCCGTGCCGACCTCATACGCCTGTACAATAAATACCATGATGATCTAGGATATTGTCCGGTGTATGTTAAGCAGTCCTTAGAGGATGAGTACCAACAGTATCATGCGCTTCATGGTAACGGAGTAGGAACGCAACTATATAACGCATTGATGGCTCTACCAACAGAGCCACAGGAAGGAGACTAATATGCCAAAAAATTGTGTATTCAAAGTATCGGTAAACACGCAGAAATGGGCAAAGGCCGCAGCAGTCAGAGCAGTGAAGACTATGGCGCAGACAGCTATTGCTGTTATCGGAACAAGTGCAGTCGTGTCTGCAGTAGACTGGAAGATGGTAGTATCAGCATCGATTGTTGCAGGCTTGGTATCGCTACTCACCAGTGTAGCCGGCATCCCAGAAGTAAAGGAGGAATAGCATGGCAGTTACAAAAGCAATCAAAGCAATTGCAAAGCAGTTGTTTGCGAACCCGAAAAACTATGGGGATAAGAGAAGTTTAAAATCCATTAAGTACATCGTTATCCATTACACCGCTAACGACGGAGATCACGATGAGTCGAATGCCAAATATTTCCACAACAACGTGGTTAAGGCATCGGCTCATTATTTCGTCGATGATGATTCCTACACGAAGTCGGTGCCGCTTAAAAACATTGCTTGGTCCGTAGGTGGCAAGAAATATCCGAACTGTGGAAAGACAGGCGGTGGCAAGAAGTATGGACTTTGCACCAATGCAAACTCAATCAACATCGAATTGTGTGATACCGTAAGAGACGGAAAAGCTGGAGCGTCAGCAGCGACGATTCAGAATGCTGTTACACTTACAAAAAAGCTGATGAAGAAATATAACATCGATAAGGCACATGTGATCCGGCACTTTGATGTGACAGGAAAGCCTTGTCCGGCATACTGGACCAACGATAAGAAGTGGAAGAAAGAATTTTTGGACAAGCTATAATTTTGTGTAGAAATATGATGGGTTTTACGGTAGAATAGGAAGGGACAAAACGGAACAGTTCCTTCCTATTTATATTGTAGGCTATTGGTATATGGCGGTCCTGACGGAGAACTGGGAGCTTCCATGCGATATCTTTCCCAGCGCTTTTCCGCATATAACCCAAGAGTGGCGGGATTACTTACGGATATCGGAACGGAAGAACTCGCTCACCTCGAGATGATCGGAGCTATTGTGCGTCAGCTGACCAAGGGCTTATCTGCAAAAGAGTTAGAGGCTGCGGGTTTTGCTCCTTATTATATTGACCATACAGCATCTGTATGGCCGCAGGCAGCCGGTGGTGTACCATTCAGCGCAACGGAGTTCCAGTGTACGGGTGATGCGATTGCGGATCTTGTGGAGGATATGGCGGCGGAACAAAAGGCGAGAAAAACATATGATAATATTCTTAGACTTGCCAAAGATCCGGAAGTGGCAGATCCAATCCGCTTTTTGAGAGCCAGAGAGATTGTACATTTCCAGCGTTTTGGTGAGGCACTTCGTATGGTACAGGAGGATCTTGACAGCAAGAATTTCTACGCATTCAATCCGGATTTTGATTGTCAGAAGAAAAATAAACAGCAATAGATAGTATTTCGTATGTTCGGGGGCAAAAACATTTGTCCCCGAATCTTGCGTAATGGAGATGATTGGTATATAATTAACGTTACGAAAAAAGCGAGGAGAAAAAGGCAATGAGTAAAGTAAGAACAAGATTTGCACCAAGTCCAACAGGAAGAATGCATGTAGGAAATCTTCGTACTGCATTATATGCATACCTCATTACAAAGCATGAGGGCGGAGATTTTATTTTAAGAATAGAAGATACCGATCAGGAACGCTATGTAGAAGGTGCGGTTGAGATTATTTATCGTACACTCAAGGAGACCGGTCTGATTCATGATGAAGGTCCGGACAAGGATGGTGGCTGTGGTCCCTATGTGCAGAGTGAGCGTCAGGCGCAGGGAATTTATTTAAAATATGCCAAGCAGCTGATTGACAAGGGAGAGGCTTATTATTGTTTCTGTGATAAGGAGAGACTTGACAGTCTTCGCAAGACAGTAGCAGGCAAGGAGATTACGGTATATGACAAACATTGTCTGCACCTTTCCAAAGAAGAGGTAGAAGCAAAGCTTGCAGCAGGTGTTCCATACGTAATTCGTCAGAACAATCCGACAGAGGGAACAACAACTTTCGAAGATGAGATTTACGGAGACATTACCGTTGATAATGCAGAGTTAGATGACATGATCCTCATCAAATCCGATGGATATCCAACCTACAATTTCGCAAATGTAGTAGATGATCATCTGATGGGAATTACACATGTGGTACGTGGTAATGAGTATTTATCATCTTCTCCGAAGTACAATCGTCTCTATGAGGCGTTCGGCTGGGAAGTACCGGTATATGTACACTGTCCGCTGATCACAGATGAGGAGCATCACAAGCTTTCCAAGCGTTGTGGACATTCTTCTTTCGAAGATCTGGTAGATCAGGGATTTTTGACTGAAGCAATCGTTAACTTTGTCGCTTTGCTTGGATGGAGTCCTGCAGATAATCAGGAGATTATGTCTTTGGACGAGCTGGTAGAGAAGTTTGATTATCATCATATGAACAAATCACCGGCCGTATTTGATTTTACAAAATTAAAATGGATGAATGGCGAGTACATTAAGAAAATGGACTTTGACACATTTTATGAGAAAGCCCTGCCTTACATCAAGGAAGTCATCACCAAAGATTATGACTTAAAGAAGATTGCCAAGATGGTACAGACACGTATTGAGATTTTCCCTGACATTAAGGATCATATTGATTTCTTTGAAGAGTTACCGGAATATGATGTTGCAATGTACACACACAAGAAGATGAAGACCAATGCAGAGACTTCTCTTGAAGTATTGCAGGAGATTCTGCCGATTCTTGAGGCACAGGAAGATTACAGCAATGATGCATTATATGCAACACTTCTGAAGTATGTTGAGCAAAAAGGCTGCAAGAATGGTTATGTAATGTGGCCAATCCGTACCGCTATATCTGGCAAGCAGATGACACCGGGTGGAGCAACCGAACTGATGGAAGTACTCGGTAAGGAAGAGTCCCTTGCACGTATTCGCAAAGGCATTGAACTTCTTTCCGCATAAGATATAATGAGGTACTCATGAATTTTAACAAATCGCAGCAGGAGGCCATCCTTCACAAGGATGGTCCGATGCTTGTTTTAGCAGGTCCCGGTTCTGGGAAGACTGCGGTAATTACCCAGCGAACACTGAATTTAATAGAAGAACATCATGTAAATCCTGCCAATATTCTTGTGATTACATTTACCAGAGCAGCAGCGCAGGAAATGAAACAGCGCTTTTTGCGTCTGGCCGGAAAAGAAAAGAGCCATGTGACATTTGGAACGTTTCATGCGGTTTTCTTTATGGTGCTGAAATATGCATATCATTTTGAGAGCAGTAACATTGTTACAGAAGAGCAACGTTATCAGTTCATGCGGGAGATTATTTCCTATCATCATCTGGAGTATCAGGATGAAAATGAATTTATTGGCGAGATTCTTGGAGAAATCAGTAAGGTAAAGAATGAGAGAATTCCTCTGGATCATTTTTATTCCAGCCATTGTGGAGAGGAAATCTTTCGAAAGATTTATTCTGCTTATGTCCGGAGACTGCAGCAGAATCGCCTGATTGATTTTGATGATATGCTTACCTATACTTATGAACTGTTTCGGCAGCGACCGGACATTTTATCTGCCTGGCAGAAAAAGTATCAGTACATATTAATCGATGAGTTTCAGGATATCAATCAGATACAGTATGACATTATGCGTATGTTGGCAAAGCCTGCGGATAATTTGTTTATTGTAGGAGATGACGATCAGTCAATCTACCGTTTCCGTGGCTCTAAACCGGAAATTATGTTGCAGTTTACAAAAGTATATCCGAAGGCGAAAGTGGTCACACTGGATGTCAATTATCGGTGTACATCGGCTGTTGTAGAGGCATCCCGGCGCTTGATTGCACACAATGAGGAACGATTTAAGAAAACAATCACCGCGCACCGCAGGGAACAGGATCCGGTAAGGTTTTTCCTGTTTGAGGATGAACGACAGGAAAATACATTTCTTATTAATGAAATTGAGAAAGCACGGGCAGAAGGAATTCCTTTGCCACAAATTGCCGTTCTCTTTCGGACAAATGTGCAGCCACGACTGTTGATGGAACAAATGCTTTCAAGAAATATGGCATTCCGGACGAAAGACCGGATTCCGAATATATATGAACACTGGATCGCAAAAGACTTTTTTGCGTATATCCGGATTGCGCAGGGAAGTGACAAGCGCGCGGATTTTTTAAGCATCATGAATAAGCCGAAGCGATATATTGGCAGAGATAGTCTGTGTGAGCCACATGTGGCGTTTGATGAGTGGATAAGGATGTATGATGAACAGCCATGGATTGCGGAGCGTATCGAACAATTATGGCATGATACGCGTGTACTGAATACATTAAGTCCTTATGCAGCCATTAATTTTATCCGGAGAGGAATCGGGTACGATGATTATATTGCCGATTACGCGGATTACCGCAATGTCAATAAGGAAGATCTGTATGATGTGGCAGATGAAATTTTAAGTAATGCCAAAGGGTACCGGACGCTAGAGGAATGGTATACCCATATCGAGAATTATAAGAAAGAACTCGAGGAATTGGCAAAACGAGGAAATTCGAATGAGGATGCGGTGGTTCTCGCAACCCTGCACAGTTCAAAGGGGCTCGAATTTGAAAAAGTGTTTCTGATTGATGTGAATGAGGGAATCACCCCATATAAGAAAGCTGTGTTACAGCCGGATATGGAAGAGGAAAGGCGTCTGTTTTATGTTGGAATGACACGTGCAAAGAGAAGTCTTACCTTATGTTCAGTAAAAACACTTCACAATAAGAAGGTGGAATTGTCACGCTTTTTGAAGGAAGCAGGGGCAGAGACTTTGCCAAAAGAATGAGTGGATATCAAAAAAGCCTTCGTATAGCTGTGTGTTCAGCATGTACGAAAGCTTTTTGCTTTAATCCTCCATGGAATCGAATTCATCCTCGTCGAGCATTTCGTCGAAACGGTCTGCAGCAATTTCATATTCTTCATCATTGTCGATAAAGTCAATCTGCGGAAGTCCTTCTTCGTCTTCTGCATAACGATAAAGATATACGTCGCCAGTGCCTTCTCCTTTTTTGTCAAGGGGCATCAAAGCAATGTAATCGCGATTGTTTGCTTCAAAAATTGTGAGAATTTCACATTCCACTTCGCCTTCATCCAACTCTAATGTAACACGGATATCATCGGCTTCGTCTTCTGTTACAGGGGTTACTTTTTCAAAAGTTGCCATATCGTACCTCTTTCTACCTGGTTAATCTGCTTTTTTCATTATATAGAGTGTGTGAATGCTTGTCAATTCTCAATGTAGAGAAAAAAAGATATACAAAGGAAAAGAAAAAAGGTATAATTTACAAAGACAGTTAGAGAAGAACAAGATGGCGGTATAGAATGAAGACAAAGATAAAAGAAGGAAATTACGCAAAATTAGGGGTATGTCAGGAGCAGGAATGGACCAATTTCACTTTTTGCGGTGAAAAAGAGGACCAGTGTTATGTCGTCCTTACGAATACGATCACCGGCACAGTCGACCGAATTGAAGTTCCACAGGCATATTATGTAGGTTCTTTGCGTTCCATTGCGGTTGCGGATCTTTCCTTGGAAGATGAAGAATATTATTTTGAGATTAATGGACAGAAAGTGATGGATCCGTGTGCGCATGCGATTATGGGACGTTATATCTGGAATGATAAGACACGTAAAGAGCATGATTATGAAGTGTGTGGGGCTTTTGTTACGGATACGTTTGACTGGGAAAATGAGACTGCACCGGAGATACCAGGGAGCGAGATGGTCATGTACAAGCTTCATGTGCGTGGATTTACCATGGATGCGATGGGCAGACGGTTTCCAGGAACATTTCTGGCATTAAAAAATAAAATTTCATATTTAAAAAAGCTTGGGATTACGACGGTTGAGCTGATGCCGGTATATGAGTTCGAAGAGATGATGATTCCGCCGGTATCCAAGCTCCCGGATTATATTCAGTGGGATCCAAAAGAAGAGGACCGGATTTTGCCACCGGTTGCGCCAAAGGAAGATTCTAAGGTAAATTACTGGGGATATGTAGAGGGAAACTATTTTGCTGTGAAGGCATCTTATGCCTCAAAGCCGAAGGAAGCCTCGGCAGAATACAAGTCACTGATCAAAAAACTCCATGATCATCATATGGAATGTATTATGGAGATGTTTTTCCCGGAGGATGTCGATCACAATCTTGTTATGGAAGCGTTGCATTACTGGGTAAGAGAGTATCATGTGGATGGATTTCACCTGCTCGGTGGGAATCTACCGATGACGGCAATCATACAGGATAATATGCTCAGTCGAACAAAGATTTTTTACACCGGGTTCGATGCAAACATCTGCACAATTCAGCGTAAATACAAGAATCTGTATGTGTATAAAGAAGAATATATGTATCCGGCGCGCCGTGTGCTGAATCATTTTAATGCAAATATGCGGGAATTTATTGATCAGCAGCGCAAGCAGGGGAATAAGTATGGTTTTGTCAATTTTATAACCAGCAATAATGGTTTTACATTGGCAGATCTGTTTATGTATAACGATCGTCACAACGAGGCGAATGGCGAGGATAATTTAGACGGAAATAGTTGGAATTTCAGCAACAATTACGGAGTAGAAGGACCGACAAGAAAGCATTATATCAACAAGCTGCGCAAATTAAAATGGCGTAACAGTATGGCAATGCTTTTTCTGGCACAGGGGGTTCCACTTGTATGGTCCGGCGATGAAATCGGCAATTCCCAGCAGGGAAATAATAATGCATACTGTCAGGATAATCCGGTTGGCTGGGTCAATTGGAAGAATGAAAAGACACATCGCCGGGAAATTCACTTTTTAGAGCAGTTGGCGCAGTTTCGCCGGGAACACCCGATTGTTGCCAATGAGATGCCATTTCAATTTTCTGACTATCGTTCCTATGGAAGTCCGGATTTGTCATTTCACGGGGAAAGTGCGTGGATTTTAGAACCGTCCGAGGGGAGAATGGCACTGGGAATGATGTACAATGGGGCCTATTCCACAGATGAGCGATACACAGAAGATGTGTATGTAGCATACAATTTTTATTCTGCAGCGTCTACACTTGCGTTGCCGAAACTGGAAAAAGATAAACACTGGTATCTTGTATTGGATACAAGCGATGATAAGATGCCATTTTTGGAGAAACCGGTATTGCAGGAACGGGGGGATATTGTCTTAAAAGCACAGTCTATTTGTGTATTGGTAGGAAAAACTGAACCAAAAGAAGGCAAAAGGAAGGGCAAAGAAAGAAAATGATAAAGGCGTGGAAACATTTTTGCACGATTACAAAACATAAAAATCTGGTGCTTGTGGGATGCTTTAAAGTGGGATTGTACCGACAGGGATTGTTGCATGACCTGTCAAAATATTTTCCCACGGAATTTTTGGTAGGATGTAAGTATTATAAAGGGTATATGAGTCCGAATAACGCGGAGCGAGAAGATAAGGGATATTCTTCTGCCTGGCTGCATCATAAGGGCAGAAATAAGCATCATATGGAATACTGGATTGATTATGCGGCAGAGAAGGATCATGGAAAAGAGCATGGCGGCATGACAGGAATGAAAATGCCTATTCGCTATGTGGCAGAGATGTTCATTGACCGTATCAGTGCATCGAAAAATTATCAGAGGGAAAAATATACCGATCGAAGTCCAATCGAATATTTTGAGCATGGAAGAGGACATTATCTGATTCATGAAGATACAGAGGCACTTTTATATTATCTGCTTAAAATGTTAGCAGTTAAAGGCGAAAAAGAGACCTTTTCTTTTGTGAAATATGAGTTGTTAAAAGGAAAAGTTCCATACGAAAAAGAAGAACTGGAAAAAAGAACCGAGGCATTGCAGTAGCAATGCCTTGTCCGTTTTTTATGGGAAAGGCACGTAATCGCAGTTGGCAACATACAATGATAGAAAGCGATGAAAAAAGGTGCTAAGTGAAAACATTTTTGATTCCACTGTCACCGGAGGAGGAAGCTGACTGCCTGAACCGCCTGAAAAACGGGGATCGGATGGCGAAGGAAGAACTGATTTTACACAATATGCGCCTTGTTGCCCATGTGGCAAAAAAATACGTGAATTCAGAGGAAGATACGGAGGATCTTATATCCATTGGAACAATTGGTTTGCTAAAAGCAGTAAACAGTTTTAAACACGATTATGGAAGCAGGTTTGCTACCTACGCGATTCGATGCATTGATAACGAAATGCTGATGTATTTTCGCAATAAGAGAAAATACAGAGGAGAAGTGTCTTTGTTTGAACCAATCGGAGTCGATAAAGAGGGGAATCAGATTCAGCTTTTAGATGTATTGGAATTTCATGACCGCAATGTGGTGGATGATGTAGAAAAAAAGGAACAGATTGTAAAAATAAATCAGAATATGAAGCGTGTTTTGACGAAACGGGAACTGTATATTGTAAAGAAACGTTATGGGATGGATGGAACAAAGGAAATGACGCAGCGAGAGATTGCAAAAGAACTTGGTATATCCAGATCGTATGTTTCGCGTATTGAAAAGAAGGCGTTGAATAAACTGAAAAAAATAATTTGTGAATAAATGAAAATAACAGGTGTAAAAAGATGAATTGTATGGTAATATAAATTCATCTTTTTTCATGCATAAATCTATGCGCTTTTCCCATGTTGGAATAGAGGTGTATATGTATAGTACGGTCATGACATCCATGCTCAGCGGAATAGAGGCGGTTCTGGTGAAGGTGGAAGTAGATATCAGTACAGGAATGCCGGCTTTTGATATGGTCGGTTATCTTTCTTCGGAAGTGAAGGAAGCAAGAGAACGTGTGCGGACAGCTTTGCACAATTGCGGATTTTGTTTGCCCGCAAAAAGGATTACAATCAATCTGTCGCCGGCAAATATAAGAAAAAGCGGAACAGGGTTTGATCTCCCAATTGCCATTGCGCTCCTGGTCGCAATGGGAGAAATACCTATGAAGCACACGCAGAATGTGATGTTTACAGGAGAATTGAATTTGAACGGACAGCTTTTGGGTGTAAGTGGAGTGTTGCCAATCGTTTCAGATGGACAGAAAGCGGGCTATAGCCATTTTGTTGTCCCAGCTGCAAATCTTGCGGAAGGGAAACTGGTGGAACAGGCAGAAGTGCTTGGGTTTGACAAACTTATGGATGTTATTCATTTTTTACAGACAACCGAATATGAAAATCCGGAAATGCAGTTGGCAGATATACAGAATAAAATATCAGAAGTTGATTTTGCGGAAGTCAACGGACAGGCTTTTTTAAAACGTGCAGCGGAGATTGCAGCAAGTGGCATGCACAATATGCTGATGGTTGGACCACCGGGGTCTGGAAAAACCATGATTTCGGAACGGATGGCAACGATTCTGCCACCGTTGGAAAAGGACGAGCAATTGGAAGTTTCCAAGATTTACAGTATTTGTGGATTGCTTTCTAATAGTCAGACATTGATTGAAAAGCGCCCATTTCGCAATCCGCATCATACTATTACGAAAGCGGGGCTTGCCGGTGGCGGACTTTTTCCGAAACCCGGAGAAATTTCACTGGCGCATAATGGTGTGCTTTTTTTAGATGAGTTGACAGAGTTTGATAAGACGACGATCGAAATTTTACGCCAGCCATTGGAAGAACAGGAAATCCGGATTACACGGGCGCGTGGAAACATTTGCTATCCGGCAGATTTTTTGTTGCTGGCATCGATGAATCCCTGCAATTGTGGATATTATCCGAACATGCAGAAATGTCGCTGTTCGCAGGCCTCTTTAAAAAGGCATTTTGACAAAATTTCCCAACCATTAATTGATCGGATGGATTTGTGCGTGGAGGCACCGATGGTAAGTTTTACGGAATTGATGGAAAAGGGAAAAAATGAGAGCTCTGCACAAATACAGAAAAGAGTATATGCTTGTCATCAGATACAGATGCAACGGTTTGCGCAGGAGAAGTTTCGTCACAACAGTAGAATTCCGGCATCCCGGCTTTCAGAATTTTGTCCGCTGGAAAAAGAAGAAAAACTATATATGCAAAAAATATATGAAAAAATGTCGTTGACAGCGCGGACCTATCATAAAATTTTACGGGTAGCACGGACAATTGCAGATATGCGTAAGGCGGATAAAATCGGAATCACTGATCTTCAGGAAGCTGTCTGTTACCGGAGCATGGATGAAAAAATTTGGGGAGGTGTATGATGTATCGATATTGGCTGGCTAATATTCCGGGAATGACTCCCTCGAAATACGAATTTATATATAGAAACTGCAGCTGTGCAGAGGAATTGTATATGCTCAGTGACCGGGCAATAGAAAAAATGACCGGCTTGTCTCAAAAAGATGCGCAATCGATTATCTTAAGCAGGAAAAATTGGAATTTACAGCAGAAGTGGCAGGAACTGATGGAGAGTGGTGCAGGATTTGTGTCATGGGAAGATGATGCGTATCCGGAAAAACTTAAAATCATTGCGCATGCACCATACGCACTGTATTACGTGGGTAAACTTCCGGATGAAAGCAGGAAGAGAGTTGCCATTGTCGGGGCGCGTGGAAGAAGTGCATATGGAAGCCAGGTTGCAGGAAAACTTGCAAAGAGACTGGCAGAGGCAAAAGTGGATGTAATCAGCGGGATGGCACTCGGCATTGACACGGATAGTCATTTTGGAGCATTGGATGGAAAAGGCGACACATATGCGGTGCTTGGTTGTGGAGTGGATGTGTGTTATCCGAAGTCGAATCAGCGTTTGTATGAAAAAATTACAATGTGTGGAGGAATTCTTTCTGAATATGCATTACATACACCGCCTCTTCCTGCTTATTTTCCACAGAGAAACCGCATCATTGCAGGACTTGCAGACTATACGGTCGTTATAGAGGCAAGACTAAAAAGTGGTTCTCTCATTACTGCGGATTATGCGATGGAACAGGGGCGGGAAGTTTATGCATTGCCGGGAAGAATTACCGATGAACTGAGTCAGGGATGCAACAGTCTGATTCAGCAGGGGGCAGGTGTATTGCATAATATTGATGATTTTCTGAAAACAATGGAATTAGACAGTGCTTTTTGTATGGAGCAAATGGACTTTAAAAAAAATCTGCTTGAAAAAGACGAATCGTTGGTGTATAGTTTATTCGATTTTCATCCGTTGGGGGTTGGAACAATGGTTGAACGGAGTCCTTATACATTGAGTCAGCTTTTGGATATTCTGGAAAGACTGGAAAATAAAGGATTTATCAAAGAAAATATTCCCAATTATTATATAAAAAATATTTGATCTAGCATAGCATAAAGGAGCATATTCTGATGGCAAAGTATCTGGTAATCGTAGAGTCACCTGCAAAAGTAAAAACAATTAAAAAGTTTCTTGGAAAAAATTATGAAGTAATGGCATCAAACGGACATGTCCGTGATTTGCCAAAAAGTCAGCTTGGATTTAGTCCGGAAAATGATTTTGAACCCAAATATATTACAATCCGTGGAAAAGGCGAAATCCTTGCAAAATTGCGTAAAGAAGTAAAAAAAGCAGATAAAATATATCTCGCAACTGACCCGGACCGTGAAGGGGAAGCAATTTCATGGCATCTTACAAAGGCTCTTAAGCTCGATGACAAGGATGTGAGCCGTATCAGTTTCAACGAGATTACAAAAAGCGCAGTCAAGACATCTTTGAAAAATCCAAGAGAAATCGATATGGATCTGGTGGATGCACAGCAGGCGCGAAGAATGCTTGACCGTATGGTAGGTTACCGGATCAGCCCGCTTCTCTGGGCAAAAGTAAAAAGAGGTTTAAGTGCCGGACGTGTGCAGTCGGTGGCTCTTCGTATCGTATGTGATCGTGAAGAAGAAATTAATGCATTTATTCCAGAAGAGTACTGGTCATTGGAGGCAAGCCTTCTTCCGGAAGGAGAAAAGAAACCGATTATTGCAAAACTGATGGATAAAAACGGTGAGAAGATCGAGATTACTTCCAAGGAACAGATGGATGCTGTTTTAGCAGAACTCAAAGATAAAGACTTTAACGTTACCGATATTAAAAAAGGAGAGCGTACAAAGAAGGCTCCGCTTCCATTTACAACGAGTACATTGCAGCAGGAAGCTTCGAAAGCGTTGAATTTCCCGATTTCAAAGACGATGCGGATTGCGCAGCAGTTATATGAAGGCGTGGATATCAAAGGACAGGGTACGGTAGGTATTATTACATACCTGCGTACCGATTCCGTCCGTATTTCTGAAGAAGCAGATGCAGCTGCAAGAACTTTTGTTGAAGAAACTTACGGAGATTCATATGTTTCCGCAGGAGAGACAGGCAAGAAATCCAATGCCAAGATTCAGGATGCGCACGAGGCAATCCGACCTACTGATATTAACCGGATTCCTTCAGAAATCAAAGAGTCGTTAAGTCGTGACCAGTTCCGTTTATATCAGCTGATCTGGAAACGCTTTGCAGCCAGCCGTATGGCAAATGCAGTTTATGAGACAACAACCGTAAATATCGGTGTGGGCGATTATCATTTCCGTGTATCAACTTCCAGGGTCACTTTTGATGGCTTTATGGCAGTGTACACAGAAGCAGACGATGAAAAAGCAGAAAAACAGGTGCTTTTGAAATCACTGGACAAAGATACAAAGCTTTCTCTTGTAGAGTATGACCCAAAGCAGCATTTTACGCAGCCACCAGCACATTATACAGAGGCATCACTCGTTAAGACATTGGAGGAACTTGGTATTGGACGTCCGAGTACGTATTCTCCAACAATCACAACGATTATTGCCCGCCGTTATATTACAAAGGAAAATAAGAATCTGTATGTGACCGAAATTGGAGAAGTAGTAAATTCTATTATGAAAGAATCATTCCCTACCATTGTGGATGAACATTTTACGGCTAATATGGAGTCACTTCTGGATAGTGTCGCAGAAGGTGCCGTTCCATGGAAGACGGTAGTGGCTAATTTCTATCCGGATCTGGAGAAGGCCGTGCAGGCAGCAGAGGAAGAATTGGAAAAAATCACAATCGAAGATGAAGTGACGGATGAAATCTGTGAAGTTTGTGGCCGTAACATGGTCATTAAATATGGTCCACATGGAAAGTTCCTCGCATGTCCGGGATTTCCAGAGTGTCGTAATACCAAGCCATATTATGAGAAAATTGGCGTTGCATGTCCAAAGTGTGGTAAGGATGTTGTGATTAAAATGACAAAAAAAGGACGTCGTTACTATGGCTGCATTGATTATCCGGAATGTGACTTTATGAGCTGGGGTCGTCCAGTGGACAAAAAATGTCCGCGCTGTGGTGGCTATATGGTGGAAAAAGGAAACAAACTTGCCTGTGCGGATGAACATTGTGGCTATACTGAGCAAAAAGAAAAGGAAAAATAATTCAATTTTATAAAAAAAGTTGAATTGTCAGATAAATAGTGCTAAACTCATAATATATGGAAATTCTCAAAAAATAGATGGGAGAAATAAATATGAGTGTTCAGCTTCTGGATAAGACTAGGAAAATTAATAAACTTCTTCATAATAACAGCTCGTCAAAAGTTGTTTTTAATGACATTTGTGATGTGCTGACCGGAATTTTGGATTCCGATATCCTTGTGATCAGCAAGAAAGGCAAAGTACTTGGCTCAAGTGTTTGCAAAGGAGTAGACGAATTGCATGAACTGATTGTGGATGAAGTTGGTGGATATATTGATCCGGATTTGAATGAACGATTGCTTGGCATCCTTTCTACAAAAGAGAATGTTAATCTGGAAACGCTGGGTTTCGGGGAAGAATCCCGCAGATATCGTGCGATTATTACACCAATTGATATTGCAGGCGAGAGGCTTGGAACTCTTTTTGAGTACCGCAGTGAGAGAGAGTACGATATTGATGATATTATTCTCACAGAGTATGGAACAACGGTTGTCGGACTTGAAATGATGCGCTCAGTCAATGAAGAGAGCGCAGAGGAAGAACGTAAAGTTGCAATTGTAAAATCTGCGATTAGTACACTTTCATTTTCTGAGTTGGAGGCGATTACACATATATTTGATGAACTGGACGGAAATGAAGGTATTCTTGTGGCGAGCAGGATTGCGGATCGGGTTGGAATTACCCGGTCTGTCATTGTAAATGCGTTGCGTAAGTTTGAAAGTGCCGGTGTTATTGAGTCACGTTCATCTGGAATGAAAGGAACTTACATCAAAGTTGTCAACGATGTGGTTTTCGACGAACTTGAACAATTAAAAAAGAAAAATAAAAAATAATTTCATATGCCAATGGAGTGGATGTTTAAAGGGACTTATACAAGATATAGGTCCTTTTTTGTCGCATATTTGGAGAATTTAGGAAAAAAGCACTTGTTTTTTGAGGGAAGTATACTATAATTAGTATGATAGAATAATTAGGGGCACTAGATGAAGGGAGAAACATGTTAAGTACAAACGCATTTAATTACGTCAATGTTTTAGATAAAGCGGCAGATGCAAGCTGGAAGCGAGAAACCGTTCTGGCAAATAACATTGCTAATGTAAATACACCTGGATACAAGAGAAAAGACCTTGATTTTGAAAGCACCCTGAAAGAGGAATTGGGGCGTTGCAAACATACGTCGCTAGATTATAAAATTGATCATGCGAATCTGGATCGTCTGAATCCGTCCGTGTATACCGATTTGACGAACTATTCGTATCGTCTGGATGGAAGCAATGTGGATATTGACTCGGAAGAAGTGGAATATGCTTCTGAGCAGCTTCGATATGAAGGAATTACAGCGGGAATCAATAACCAGTTCAGCCGAATGAAATCAGTAATCAGTTAAGGAGGAATAAAAGATGGCTTTATTTCAGTCGTTTAATATCAGCGCATCTGCAATGACTGCAGAACGCTTTCGTACGGACATTATTGCAGAAAATATAGCAAATGTTAATACAACTTCGACAGAGAGTGGAGGTCCGTACCGTAGAAAGGTTGTTACTTTTGGAGAACGCAATGTGACACCTTTTTCCCAGTATTATTCTGCATCAAAAAATGCAGCAATCGGTAATGGGGTGAAAGTTACCTCTGTTCGGGAAGATTATGAGACGGATTTTGTAAAAGAATATGATCCGGCAAATCCGGATGCTGATGAAAATGGATATGTTTCTTATCCGAATGTCAATACGGTTACAGAAATGACAAATCTGATTGATTCTACGCGTGCGTACGAAGCAAATGCTACTGCTTTTGAAGCAAGCAAGAGCATGGCGCAGACCGGATTATCAATCGGACAGTAATTCATTAGTTTATTATAGATAAATTTGCAAATTGTATGAGGAAAAAGAAATGGATATTTCAGCATTGAATGGTGTGTTACCAATTTATTCGAATATATATACACAGAAGACATCCACTGATGATAACAAAACGAACAGCTTTGATTCCATCCTGTCTGCAATGATGCAGTCAGTAGATGAGACAAATGATCTACAGAACAAGGCGGAGTCGGAAGAAATCCGGTTCGCACTTGGAGAGTCAGATAATACACATGATTTACTTATTGCAGAAACAAAGGCGAATATTGCATTGCAGTATACAGTTGCAGTAAGAGATAAATTAGTCGATGGATACAAAGAACTTATGCAGATGTCTGTATAATAGGCGAGTGAGGGGATAACATGCCGGAACAGTTACAGAAAATAATCGATCGTGTAGTCGCATGGTGGAAGAAATTTAATAATAAGCAAAGGGCACTTATGCTCAGCCTGACAGCAATTGTGATAGTTGCGCTTGTGATTTTATATGTTGTTGTAACAAAACCTACTTACACGACACTGATTGATTGCGAAAATACAAAAGTGGCCAGCCAGGTAAAGGATTTACTTGATTCTGATGGTACAATAGATTATAAAGTATCAAATTCTACGCATTTTGAAGTGAATGTAAAAGATGAAAGTGCGGCAAATATGCTGCTTGGTTCCAATGATATTGCGACCGCCGGATATTCACTTTCCGGTCCGGATCTTTCGAGCGTTGTAAATGGAAGCATGTCTACGACAGAAGCGGACAAACAGAAGTTATACAAAAATTATATGGAAGAAAAACTGGCAAAGGATCTGACAGCAAATGATTTGATTGATTCTGCAACAGTTGCACTGGATGTTCCAACAGATGATGGAACGCTTCTTTCACAGATGCAGGAGAGCTCTGCCAGTGTATCACTTGCTTTAAATGGTGATATGGACGAAGATCAGGCGTATTCGATTGCACGTTTTGTTGCAACGCAGCTTGGAAATGATTCAACGCAAAAGATTACAATACTGGATCAGAAAACGTCGAAGCTTCTCTATTCAGGAGCTGATCAGGATTCTGCGTCGGCGGTTTTATCTTCCAATTTGAGCGCAAAAGAAAAAACACAGAATATGGTCAAGCAGAATATCAAAGATGTTCTTGTACAGTCTGGAATCTTTTCAGATGTTCAGGTCGGAATCAATCTTGATATGTCTTTTGACAAAGTGGAGAAAGAGACAAAAGTATATTCACATAACGATGGAATGGACAACGGAGAAATTACCAGCAAATCAGAATATACTTCAGATGCTACTGGTGGGCAGGCAGCAGTTCCGGGAACAGACTCGAATGATGACACACCAACCTATGTAACGCAGGATGGAGAGATTACAGAATCCAGCATTACGGACACCGATACAGTATATGCACCGAATGAAGAAGACACCAAGACAACCAATAATGGTGGTGTGATTAATTATGATACTTGTTCGGTTGCGGTTTCGGCGACAAGATGGGTTGTTTACGATGAAGATGAACTTAAGGCGAGTGGTCAGTTAGATGATATGACATTTGACGAGTTTAAGGCTGCACATAGTGATCCGGTTCAGGTAAATGCAAATCAGGACTATATTGATCTGATTGCAAAATCTACAGGATTTAATACCGACCAGATTTCTTTTGTATGTTATGAACGGCCGCAGTTCGTAGACTCCAGTAGCAAGGGCATCGGTTTGACTGACATTTTGCAGATTGCACTTGCGGTACTGATCTTTGCATTACTTGGTTTTGTTGTGTTTAGAAGTACTAGAAAACAGGATGAAGAGGAAGCAGAGCCAGAACTTTCTGTCGATGCACTTTTACAGTCGACCGCGGATACGTCGGAAGATTTAGATGATATCGGATACTCTGAAAAATCAGAGACCCGGTTATTAATAGAAAAATTTGTGGATGAAAATCCAGATGCGGCAGCATTACTGTTGCGTAATTGGTTGAATGAGGATTGGGAGTAAAGCATGAGTGAGTCTTATACGGGTGTACAGAAAGCTGCCATCTTATTAATTACTTTGGGACCTGAAAAAGCAGCTACTATTTTCAAACATCTCAAAGAAGATGAGATTGAAGAACTTACCCTTGAAATTGCAAATACAAGAAGTGTTTCGCCACAGACAAAAGAAGAAGTTTTAGATGAATTTTATCAAGTATGCCTTGCACAACAGTATATTGCAGAAGGCGGTATTAATTATGCGAAAGAATTGTTAGAAAAAGCACTTGGAAGTGACAAGGCACAGGGAGTTATCGCAAAATTAACGGCATCCTTGCAGGTGCGCCCATTCGAGTTTGTGAGAAAGACCGATCCGAGTCAGCTCCTGAATTTTATTCAGGATGAGCATCCACAGACAATTGCCATGATTTTGTCTTATCTGGCACCTGGTCAGGCATCACTCGTTTTGAGTGCTTTGCCGCCAGAAAAGCAGGCGGATGTTGCAAAGAGAATTGCAACAATGGATCGTACCTCTCCGGATGTAATCAAAGAAGTGGAGAGCGTATTGGAACGTAAACTTGCGTCTCTTGTTAATCAGGATTACACAATTGTTGGTGGTATCGACGCAATTGTAAACATTTTGAACAGTGTGGACAGAGGAACCGAAAAGCATATTATGGAATCACTCGAAATCGAGGAGCCGGAGCTTGCGGACGAAATCCGAAAAAAAATGTTCGTGTTCGAGGATATTTTATTGTTGGACGATCGTGCAATACAGCGAGTGCTGCGTGATGTTGAAAATGCTGATCTTGAGCTTGCTCTTAAGAATACATCTGAGGAAGTACAGAATGTTATATTTAAGAACCTGTCTAAGCGTTTGGCGGCAATGATCAAAGAGGATATGGATTTCATGGGCCCTGTACGTATGAAAGATGTGGAAGAAGCACAACAGAAAGTTGTCAATATTATTCGTAAGTTAGAGGATGCTGGTGAAATCGTGATTTCCCGTGGTGGAGGTGATGATATCGTTGTCTAATCTGTTAAAGCAATGTTATGTTGTTAACTCAGATGGAGGAAAACGCATTATCAATTCAGATCAAAGACTTGAAAAATCGCACTTTCACAATAACGAAGTTAACATACATAAAGAATTACCAATTATGCCGAAATTGGATGGGATTTCAGCGGTCCCAACTGGTGATCCGGCGCAGGAAATACAAAAAATCAAAGCAGAAGCAGAAAAAATACGTCAAGTGACACTTGAGGTCGCCAAGAGAGAAGCTCAGAGTATTATCGAAAATGCCCAGGTGAATGCACAGCAGATTCTACAGAATGCGGGAGAAAAAGCCAATAAGCTGATGCAGGAACAGAAGCAATTGGGCTATGCAGAAGGTGGAAAAGAAAAAGAAGAGGCTTTGGAAGCACAGTACCGCGAAAAAGAACAGGAGCTGGAGGCACGAAAACAGGAGCTGGAAAGTGAGTATGAGCAAAATATCAATGCTATGGAAGGTGATATTGTCGATGCTGTGATTCAGGTTTTTGACAAGGTTTTTCATATTCAGTTTGAAAATAAAAGAGAAATTTTATATTCATTAGTGAAAAATGTATTGATGGATATTGAGGTTGGCGATGAAATTCGTATTCATGTAAATGAAGCGAACCGCGAAATTATTGAAGCACATATGGATGAAATCCGGGAAATTGTTGGACAGAAAGTATCCATAGAATTTGTTCATGATGCGAAAATGCAAGATGACCAATGCAAGATAGAAACTTCGTTTGGCGTGTTTGATTGTGGAATTGATACACAGCTTGAAAACCTTTTAAAAGATATTAAGTCACTTGTATAAAGATGGAGCATATTTGTGATTGAGAAAGCAAAAAAATATTTGCAACTTATGGATCGGACTTTTTATAAAAGCTATGGAAAAGTTGCGAAAGTAGTTGGACTTACAATTGAATCAATTGGACCCAAAGCACGTCTGGGAGATTTGTGCCGGATATATCCAGGGGAAAATCAGAAGGAACATGTGATTGCTGAAGTGGTAGGATTTCATGATTCCAAGCTGATTCTTATGCCGGTTGACAGTGTGGAAGGTGTTGGCGTTGGATGCATAGTAGAGAATACCGGGCATCCATTGTCTGTTTTAGTGAGTGATGAACTTTTAGGACATACATTGGATGGAATAGGGCGTCTTACTGACAGCGAAAAGGAAGTTCATGGAGAATATTATCCGTTGGAACAGGCACCACCAGATCCGATGGATCGTGAGATTATCAGTGAGGTACTTCCACTTGGAGTAAAGGCGGTTGATGGTCTTATCACAGTTGGAAAAGGTCAAAGAATCGGCGTTTTTGCCGGATCCGGAGTTGGTAAAAGCACACTACTTGGCATGTTTGCCCGCAATACGAAAGCAGATGTTAATGTGATTGCACTGATTGGCGAGCGTGGCCGAGAGGTGCGTGAGTTCATTGAACGAGATCTTGGCCCGGAAGGAATGGCAAGATCTGTTGTCGTTGTCGCAACTTCAGACAAACCGGCGTTAATTCGAAATAAGTGTGCGAAAACGGCGACTGCGGTTGCGGAGTATTTTCGCAATCAGGGAAAAGATGTTTTGCTGATGATGGATTCGATGACGCGTTTTTCACAGGCGCAGAGAGAAATCGGTCTGGCATCCGGAGAACCGCCTGTTACAAGAGGATATCCACCGAGTGTTTATTCGGAGATGCCAAAACTTCTCGAACGTGCAGGAACGAATGACAAAGGATCAATTACGGGACTCTATACGGTGCTGGTAGATGGTGACGATTTTAATGAGCCGATTACGGACACGGCAAGAGGAATTCTGGATGGACATATTATGCTGGATCGTAAACTTGGACACAAGAATCATTACCCGGCGATTGATATTTTACAGAGCATTTCCCGTGTCATGAATTCAATTGTAACAAAAGAGCACAAAACCTTAGCCGGAAAATTAAAAAATGTTCTTGCAACATATAATGAGGCGGAGGACTTGATTAATATTGGTGCATATAAGAATGGTTCCAATCCGGATATTGATTATGCAATAAAAAAAATTAAAGATGTTAATGCTTTTTTATGTCAGGGAACGGACGAAAAATTTACATTTGATGAAGAGATAGAATTACTTGCAAAAGTATTCGAAAATTAATCAGTTTTGAAGGAGATGTAGTGTATGGCAAAATTTGTCTACCAGATGCAGAATATATTGGATATCAAACTCAAACTGGAAACACAGGCAAAGATGGCTTATGGTACAGCAAACCAAAAATATCTGGACGAGCAAAATGTATTACAGGAATATATTATTCGACGTATGGGGTATGAAAAAAAATTAAAGAATGCCATGACAGGAAAACTGGATATGGAAGAAGTTTTTCATGCCAGAGCTGACTTGAATAATATGAAAACGATTGTGCGTAGACAGATGATGGAAGTTCATAAAGCGGAAAAGGCAATGGAAGAGGCTCGTGATAAACTGAATGAAGTTGTGCAGGAAAGAAAGGTTCAGGAAAAACTGAGAGAAAAGGCATTTGAGGAATTTAAGCATGAACTTGCTGAAGCAGAAACAAAAGAAATAGATGAACTGGTAAGTTATACTTACAATAAATAAAGGAGAAATCCCAATGGCGAAAAAAGACAGAGATAAAGAAAAAGAAATTGATAAAGAAGAAAATAAGGAACTGGATGAAGAAAAAGAGGGCGGAAAAGGTGTGTTAGCCCTTGTTACAGTTCTTATCATCATTATCTGGCTTGGAATTATAGCTATTCTGATTAAAACAGATGTTGGGGGCTTTGGGTCGACGGTGCTTTATCCTATATTAAAGGATGTTCCGTATATCAACAAAATTCTCCCGAATCAGGAAAGCACACAAGGTACTTATGAAACGGAAGATACGCAGTACCAGTACTCATCTTTAGATGATGCGGTCAATCGTATCAAAGAATTGGAATTACAGTTAGATGAAGCACAGAATAAAAAGAAAAAAGACAAACAGACAATTAAGGATTTGAAAAAACAAATCAAAGATTTGTCTAGCTATAAAAAAGATCAGGCAGCCTTTGAAAAGGAAAAAGAAAAATTTTATGAAGAGGTTGTTTTTTCTGATGAAGCACCCGATATAAATGAATATAAGACTTATTATGAAAGCATTGATCCAGAGAATGCGGAAGTCTTATATAAACAAGTTGTTGAACAGATTACCTACGATGATGAGGTTCAGGATTACGCGAAGACATATTCGCAAATGAAACCAAAGGAAGCAGCTGCCATTTTTGATACAATGACAGACAACTTGGGACTGGTTTCCGATATACTGATGTGTATGGGAGCACAGGCGAGGGCGGATATTCTTGGCAAGATGAATGCGGAGACTGCGGCGAAGCTGACGGAAATCATGGAACCATCAAAGAAGTAGTGATCTGGAAAAAGAAAGGAGGGACATGTTTGGCGAGTGCAAGTGTATTTAATATAGGATCTGCAAAGCAGAACCAAATGTTAAGTGCAAATGCTGCAGCTGGCAAAACAAAGGCTGACAAGTCAGATAAAGTGGCGGTATTTTCTACGATAATGAACGCAAACTACTCTACAAATCCAAATGTTTCTAACGTGAAGGATCAGCGTTCAGATGTGAAAGATACAGATGCTGCAAGTACAGGCTATGAACAGTATCAATATTGCGATAAGCAGATTGATGCGAAAAATCCAATTACTGATAAAATTGACGGCAATTCGGAAGAAATTAGCAATGTACAAAAAGATTTGGTTCATACAGTAGCGGAAACATTGGACATTGATGACGATAAAGTTGTCGAAGTTATGGGAACGCTTGGTATGACAGCCTTTGACCTCTTGGATTCACAAAATTTGGCTCAACTAGTTCAACAAATACAAAATGTGGATAGTCCACAGGAACTGTTGCTGAATCCACAATTTGCTGATTTAATGCAGAAGATACAAGACGTTGCAAATGATTTTATGGATACATTAGAAATAAATGAAAATCAGTTTGCAGATTTGATTTCTCAAATGGAACTTGTAGAAAATGAAACTGTTACAGAGATACCACAAGTTGAAACAACTGTGAGGCCTGAAAGAACAGAGAAAGTTCTTACAACAGTGGATACATCAAATACAGATGATACATATTTGAACCAGATGGAGCGTACTGTGGAAAATACAGATACGCCGCAAATTGTGAATGTTTCCAAAGAGGCACAAAGCAACGAGGCAAATGAAGACGCAGAAACAGACAGTGGAGAACAACTGAAACAAACGCAATCAGCAATACAGAAAGACAGCCGTGTACCAGAGACAACGGAAGAAATTACTTTTTCGGTAAGTGAACAGGTACCACAGGATGCGACATCTGTACAGGATGCTGATTTGCAATATCTTTCCATTGATACTATGGATTTGATTGAACAGATTGCTGAAAATGTAAAGGTTAACATTTCGCAGGAGTCAACGTCTATGGAGATGCAACTCAATCCGGAAAATCTTGGAAAAGTATATTTGCAGGTTTCCACAAAAGAAGGAAGTGTTCATGCAGAACTTGCTACATCAAATGAAGCAGTGCGAACTGCTTTAGAAGCACAGATTGCAGATTTGCGGGAAAGTTTAAACCAGGCAGGAGTTAAAGTGGATTCGATTGAAGTTACAGTCGCATCCCATGAGTTTGAACGTAATCTCGAGCAGGGACAGACAAGAGAAGAACAGGAAGGTGAGAGACAACAGGAACAGTCGTCTTCACGTAGAAGAAATATTTCGATGTCTTCTTTAGATGATCTGTCTGGATTAATGACAGAGGAAGAAACTCTTGCAGCACAGATTATGCGGGATAATGGAAACTCTGTTGATTTTACAGCATAAGAAAAAGAATAGGAAAGGAGAGAGAATATGGCAGAACATGTTGCAGCGGTAAAAGATGGTAAGTTGGATTATAGCTACACCGACAGTTCAAAAAAGCAGTCACAGGCAACCGGATCAAACTTGGGATATGATCAGTTCCTTACTTTATTATGTGCGGAAATGCAGTATCAGGACCCGTTGGAACCTACAAGTAATACAGAGTATGTTGCGCAGCTTGCAACTTTTTCACAATTAGAGGCGACACTTTCCATGCAACAGTCACAGGAAAATTCTATGGCAAACGATCTTGTTGGTAAGCATGTTATTTTAAAGGTAGAAGATGAAAATACCGGTGCTACCAATTATGTAGACGGAAAGGTAGATTATGTTCTTTACGAAGATGGCAAGACATTGCTCAGTGTGAACAATGGACTTTATTCCATAGATACACTGGATACTGTGACAGATGCGGATTACTATGAGGCTGTAACAATTTCAAAAACATTTTCCAATATGGTTGCACAGCTTCCGGATATTGATAATATTACTATGGATTATGATAAGGCAATTTCACAGATTCGGGAAATGTATGATGGAATGACAAGCTATCAGCAGAAATTTGTGAAGTCAGATGATCTTCAGACATTACAGAAATACGAAGAACGTATTGCGGAACTGAAGAAGCTACAGGAAAATACAAAGACAGATACTGATACAAAGACAGATACTGATACTAAAACAGATACCGATGCTGAAACAAAAACGGAGGAATGATTATGAATCCGATTGCAGGAAAGTTTACATCCATTGAACAGGTAAACGACCAGTATCTTAATCGACAAAACGTAAAACAATCAGGGAAAACATCCAATATTTCTTTTGAGGATATTTTACGCAAACAGCAAAATGAGGCGGAATTACAGAAAGATTCAGGAATCCGATTTTCCAAGCATGCTTCGCAGAGATTGGAGACTAGAAATATTCAATTGTCCAGTGAGCAAAGCGCTAGACTGGAAGATGGCGTTATGAAAGCACAGGAAAAGGGTATAAAGGAATCACTTGTTCTGGTTGATTCTCTTGCGTTTATTGTAAATATTCCAAATAAAACGGTTGTTACAGCAATGGATCAGACAGACACACAACAAAATGTATTTACAAATATTGACGGCGCAATCATTATGTAGCTGGACCTTATGGAAGCTATGGTTCTTGACTGACAGAAGGAACCTGAACCGACCGTCGAAGGAGGTCAATGAATTATGATGAGATCATTGTATTCTGCTGTGTCAGGACTTAAGACACATCAGACAAGAATGGACGTTATTGGTAACAATATCGCCAATGTTAACACAGAAGCATTTAAGGCTTCAAATGTCAGATTTAGTGAAATTATGTATCAGACAACTGCTTCAGCGTCTGGCGGCAATGGTGCCACGGGTGTAGGCGGTGTGAATGCAAAACAGATTGGTCTTGGTGTTACGACAGCATCTACGACTGTAAATATCACAGGCGCCGGAGCATCGGAGACAACAGGAAATCCGTTTGATTTGAAACTGACGGATAGCCAGTCGACGAATTTCTTTATTGTAAGTGATGGAACAAACCGCTATTTTACACGAGCAGGTTCTTTTTATGTAGATGGTAATGGATATCTTTGCATGAGCTCTACCGGTTATACATTACAGGGCTGGCAGGTAGATCCTACAACCGGAGAAATCCGTAAGGATGTTGTTTCTCCATTGCAGGTAATGTCTCCGGCAAATCAAACGGCATCTCCGGAAGCTACAACAAAGGCATATGCATCTGGTGTGCTTGATAAAAATGACAGCAATGTAAATGCGAATGACGGATATGTTATGAACTTGGGATTTTATGATGATCTGGGTTATTCTTATACCGCAAAATTTGCAGTTAAGCCGATTAAAAATAATGGTACAGTGGTAGCTGGCAAGTACCAGATTACATTGACGGATGTTATCAATTCGGAAAGCAAGTCCATTCTTGATGCAAATGAGGCAAAAAAGAAAACACAGATAGAGAGTATTTTTGGCAAAGATGGATACACGATTGAGTATGATACAAATAAAGGTACATTTGTTTCTATCGGAGCAAATGGCAATCAGAAACCAGTAAGTCAGTTACTTAAAATGTCTGCTTTAAATACAGGCTATACAACAGATTTAGGTAACGGGAAGAAGCAGACGAGTAATTTTAAGGATATTGAAATCGATTTTTCAAAGTCCATGAATTATGATAACGGCGGAACTTCTACGTTAAAAATGCTTAAAGGTGACAGTACCGGTGATGGAGCTGGCAAGAAACTTGGAGCATTGACAGGCATTTCTGTTGATCAGCAGGGACGAATCCATGGTTCTTATGATAATGGTAATACAGTTTTGCTTGGACAGATTGCGGTCGCACAGTTTGCGAATGCATCGGGTCTGGAAAAAGTCGGTAATAATTGTTATCAGACAACTTTGAACTCTGGCGAGTTTGATGGCATCGGTGTGGCAGTTGATGCGGATGGAAGTGCAATTGATTCCGGAGAATTGGAAATGTCAAACGTTGATCTTTCCGGACAGTTCACGGATATGATTGTTACACAGCGTGGATTTCAGGCAAACTCAAGAGTAATTACAACATCGGATACATTACTGGAAGAATTGATTAATCTGAAACGTTAAATAAATACATAAAATAGCAGAAAACAGACGGAGAATCGCAGTGTGTTGATTCCCGTCTGTTTTACTCTTTTTTCATAAAAAGGAAGTAGACAAGCTATCAAAAATTTGGTAAAATCATATAAAAAGGTTATTTTGTCAAAAAAAGGTGAATTGTGACAAATTTCCTAGAAAAAAGAAAGTGGAAGGTGTGGCTATGGATATAGCATCGCTAGTCGGCATGCTGCTTGGAATGGGCATGGTCGTCTTTGGTATTATTGACAGTGGTGGAGTGAGCGCATTTGGTACATTTATTGATGTGGCATCTGTTGCTATTACGTTTGGAGGATCTTTGAGTAGTACGCTTGGAAGTTTTAAACTTGCGGACTTTATCAATGGATTTAAATCAATTTCATTGGCATTCAAAGAGACTTCAACAAATCCATCCGAAATTATCAAATCAATTATTGATTTGTCGAATATTGGACGAAAGGATGGACTATTAGCTCTTGAAGAAGCGGCAAATGGTATAGAGGATGATTTCCTGAAAAAGGGAGTACTCCTTATTGTTGATGGAACGGATCCGGAGTTAGTGCGGGCGATTCTTGAAACAGACATGATGTGCCTGGAAGATCGACACAAAAATGTGATTTCCTTTTGGGAGAAATGGGCAGAAATGGGACCTGCATGGGGTATGATTGGTACGCTGATCGGACTGGTAAATATGCTTAATAAATTGGATGATCCGTCGTCCATTGGACCTCAGATGGCCGTCGCACTTATTACAACTTTGTATGGATCTTTGATCGCAAACTGGCTTTGCAATCCTGTGGCGGCAAAACTTAAAGTTAACAATGACTTGGAAGTAATTAAAAGACAAATCACAATTGAAGGTCTTTTATCAATTCAGGCAGGTGAAAATCCTCGTGTAATCGAAGAAAAATTGAAGTCATTCCTGACACCAGCTTCCAGAGAACTTTTAAGTGGCAGTGATGCCGGAGGTGAGGAATAGTGGCAAAAAGAAAACAAGAGGAGGCACCGAAAGGGTCTCCTGCATGGATGTCCACATTCTCGGATCTTATGAATCTGCTTCTATGTTTTTTCGTTTTGCTTTTTTCCATGTCGACGGTTGATGCGGATAAATTTCAACAGGTAATTGCGTCTTTGCAGAGCAGCATCAGCATTTTGCCGGCGGGAGGTTCAAGCATTGGAGAGGGAGAAATGATTTCAGCCGGTGTGCGCCAATTGGAATTTATGGATTCCTACTATAATGAGATTGCTAATTCTGCTGCTGAAAACAGTGATGAGCAGTCAGAGGGAAAAAACTCTGTACAGGAAGCTTATGAACAGCAGGAACTTTCGGAATCGGAGCAGATGGCAGAACAGATTCAAAATGCGATTGATGCGGCAAATCTGTCAGATCAGGTCGAAGTGGACTTTAATGCAGAATATGTGCAATTGAATATGAGCGGGGCAATTTTGTTTGAATCCGGGAAAGCGGATTTGACATCAAGTGCAAAACCACTTGTTGATAAGATAGGAAAAATACTTGAAAAGTACAAAAAAAATGTGATTGAAATCGAAGGACATACGGATAATGTTCCAATCAGTTCCCGTGCGCATTATGAAAGCAACGAAGTGCTTTCGGTATATCGTGCGCTTGCTGTTACCGAGAGACTTCGGGAAAAGACATCCTTGAAACCTTCACATATTAAGTTCGCTGGCCGTGGAGATTATGTGCCAGTAGCTGATAACAGTACGGCGGAAGGCAGAGCAAGAAACCGACGTGTGGAAATTAAAGTGTATAATTCTTATAATTCAGATTTAGATTAAAAGAGGTATTGATATGAAAAAGAATTTGATTTCAGTGCTTATTCTGGCATTGGTATTTGCAAATTTTGTTTTGACAGCAATTTTGATGTTTACAGTTTTGCCGGAAACGCAGAAGGCAAACACACTCATTGAAAAAGTTTGTTCGGCCATCGATTTGGATTTAAATTCCGGAGGAGCAAATGGAACATCGAGCATTCCTATTGATCAGCAGGATACTTATAAAGTAAACGAGGGTGAGAAGATTACAACAAACCTTGCACAAGGCAACGATGGAAAGTCGCATTATGCAATTGTGAAAGTTTCACTTGTATTAAATAAGAAAAGTGATAATTATGCGACATATAATCAGGAATTTCTTACAAATCAGGATGAAACGATTAAGAATGATGTGATTCGGGTAATCGGACAATATACGCTTGATGAGTTTGAAGCAAACAAGGAACAGGTAAAATCAGAAATTTTGTCAGATATGCAAAAATTGTTTGGAGCAGATTTGGTAATTGGTGTTAACTTCTCAGAATCGACGTCCGAATAAGATGATGGAAGACTAACTAGAATTTCTGGTTGGTCTTATGAAAGTTATAGGCGGTGGAAACAGATGAGTGATGTATTATCTCAAAATGAGATAGACAGTTTGCTGGCGGCGTTAAGCACCGGTGAATTAGATGTAGATGAAATAAAAGAAAATAGTGAAAAACAGGTCAAGAAATATGACTTTGCCCGCCCTTCTAAATTTTCAAAAGAACATTTGCGTACGTTGGAAATTATTTTTGAGCATTATGGAAGGCTTCTTTCTACAAATCTTCCGGTTTATTTGCGCAAGAATGTTCAAGTAGAAGTTATGAATTCGGAGGCAGTTACGTACTCGGAGTTTTCGAATGCACTGTCAAATCCGGTGCTTCTTGGAATTGTGAGTTTTGCGCCACTAAAGGGAAATATTATTATTGAGATGGCTTCTTCACTTGGATATGCCATGGTTGACCGTATGTTGGGAGGCAAGGGAGAAACAATTGATAAAGTTCGCGAATTCTCAGAAATTGAGCTTTTGATTATCGAACGTATTTTGGTTATTTGTGTGAATCTGTTGCGTGAACCATGGGAAAACGTTGTTGATATACAACCGAAGCTGGAACGTATTGAAACAAATTCACAGTATGCACAGATTATTTCGCCAAGTGAAATGATTGCCATTGTTACAATTAATTTGAAAATTGGTGATGTGGAGGGCTTGATGAATATATGCCTTCCGTATTTGACACTGGAAGATGTTATTGACAAATTGAATACAAAGTATTGGTATTCTAATATGCAGGCACAGGATGATACAAATTATGCGCAGGCAATTGAATCATTGATTCAAAGAGCACAGATTCCTGTGAAAGCGGTACTGGGAAACAGTACAATATCCGTTAATGATTTTGCAATGCTTCAGCCGGGAGATATTATCCGACTGAATCGTAAGGTGGATGAAGAACTGGATATTTATGTTGGAAATATACGCAAGTTTACCGCATTGCCGGGGACGGCGAAAGAAAATTATGCGGTTAGAGTCACTTCGGTGATCAGAGAGGAGCAATAAAAATATGGATGGAGTATTATCGCAGGAAGAAATTAATGCACTGCTGAATGATCCAGGCGCAAATAGCGCAAATACAACGGATGAATTGACAGATGTAGAAAAAGATGAAATTGGAGAGATTGCCAATATCTGCATGGGAACTGCAGCAACTACATTGTTTTCTCTTGTTAACCGCAAAGTGGAAATTTCTACTCCGGTTGTTTCTTATTCTAAATGGAAGAATATAGCAAGTGAGTATGAAAGACCATGTGTGTTTATTCGAATTGCATACACAGAGGGGCTTGATGGAAATAATATCCTCATTCTTAAGGAAAATGACGTCAAAATCATCACAGACCTTATGATGGGAGGGGATGGTACTAATATTGAGGGGGAACTCGGAGAACTGCACCTCAGTGCGATTTGTGAAGCAATGAATCAAATGATGGGATCTGCATCCACTTCATTATCTTCTATGCTTGATCGTAAAATCGATATTAGTCCGCCAACTGCAGATGTCATTGACATGACATCTGATATTGATGAAGGAACAATAGATCAATTTCTTACAGGTAATTTTGTAAAAATTTCTTTTCATATGGAAATTGGAGATTTAGTAGACAGTACTATCATGCAGTTGTATCCGATTTCTTTCGCAAAGGAAATGTGTGAAGGGGTTATGAACAACATGAAGCTGGGACAGTCTGATGTCAGGGATAAGAAAGCTACGGAAACATCAACTTCTTCGTCTCCAAGTGGACAGAACGCGCAGTCAGCACAAGTACCTTTACAAAACCCGCAGACACAGGCGGCAAATACGCAGCAAATGAATGGTCAGCAGATGATGGGAAATCAGCCAATGATGGGAGCACAGATGATGAATGGTCAGCAGATTATGGGAGGTCAGCCAATGATGGGAGGATATCCAACAGAACAGCCGGTAAATGTTCAACCGGCACAGTTTTCTGCTTTTTCTGGTGGCACCGTAGGTGGCTATCCGGCAGAAAATATCGGACTGATTATGGATGTTCCATTGGAAGTTACTGCAGAACTTGGCAGAACACAAAAGTCTATTTCTGATATTTTGGATTTTGGCCCTGGAAAGATTATTGAGTTAAATAAAATTGCTGGAGAACCAATTGATGTTTTGGTAAATGGAAAATATGTTGCAAAGGGTGAAGTTGTAGTTATTGAAGAAAGCTTTGGTGTTCGTATTACGGAGATTGTGAATGCCGGTAAGCCGACGTAATGAATGACGACAGGTGAAAATATGAACATTTTATTGTCAGGAGCATTGGATAGTTTTGTTCAGCTGATAGGTGCTCTGATTATATTTGCCTTTGTGATTGGAATCACTTACCTTACCACTCGCTGGATGGGAGGTATTCAAAAAGGCAGAAACCATAATAAAAATTTGCGTATCATCGAGACGATCGGTGTTGGAAATAACAAAATGATAAGTATCGTGGAAGTGGGTACTGTATATTTGGTAGTATCCGTTGGAAAAGATGAAGTACATCTTTTGACACAGCTGAACAGAGAACAGTTAAAAGATTTTTCTTTTGATGAACAGAAGACCTGCGAAATTCAGCAAGAATCGTTTTCTGAGATATTAAGCAAATTGAAAGATAAGTTACCGAAGAAATAGGAATTATAATGAGTAAATTTAAGAAAATATATTGCATGGCAAGTTTTATATTCGCCTGCATAGTCATTGTATTTACAATTACATTATCGTTTGCACATCCTGTAACAGCTTATGCGGCATCTTCGCAGCCGGGTAAGAGCAACCAAACAAATGAACGGGATGTTGCAGATGCACTTGGGGATAATACGAATGGTTTATCCATTACTTATAACAACGATTCCGGATCAATTTCTACACCAGTTCGAATGCTTTTGGTCTTGACGGTATTAACACTGGCTCCTTCTATATTAATTATGATGACTTCTTTTACAAGAATTATCATAGTATTACATTTTGTTCGTACTGCGATTGGTACACAGACAGCTCCGCCAAATCAGATTTTGATTGGTCTGGCGCTGTTTCTTACATTTTTCATTATGTGGCCCACTTTTCAGAAAATTAATACCAATGCTATTCAGCCATTGGACAAGGGAGAAATTACGCAGACCGAATTTTGGAAAGAAGCAGAGAAACCGATTCGGGAGTTTATGATCAAAGATGCAAAGATTCAGATAAGGGATGTGAATTTGTTCGCTGAAATTTCTGGTCAGACATATGAGGACACAGATGAATTATCGGATGTTCCATTTACGACATTGGTTCCGGCATTTATTTTAAGTGAACTTCGGAAAGCATTTATTATGGGCTTTTTGATTTATATTCCTTTTATTGTTATTGATATGGTGGTGTCATCTGTTCTTATGTCGATGGGTATGATGATGCTTCCACCGACAACAATTTCGCTGCCATTTAAAATATTATTATTTATTTTGGCAGATGGATGGAATCTTGTGATAGGATCACTTGTACATACGTTTTATTAGGAGGCGGTTAAATTGATTACAGAAGGTGCAATCCTTGATATCGCAAGAGATGCGATATATACAATTATTATTACGTCGGCACCTCTATTGATTGTGTCTCTGGTAATTGGATTGATTATCAGTATTTTTCAGACTGTAACATCTATTCAGGAGCAAACGCTTACATTTGTTCCGAAAATCCTTGGCATTTTCGTTACAATGCTGATTTGTGGATCCTGGATGTTGAATAATATGACGAGCCTGATAGAACGGCTTTGGTCAAATTTTAGCTACTATTTGAGCTTAGGATAGAGCAATGGTAAATTTCGCTTTTACATTAGACAATTTTGAATATTGGCTTTTGATTCTGGTAAGAATTACATGCTTCATATATATTGCGCCATTTTTTGGACAGAGCGGAATTCCAAATCAGGTTAAAATTGGCTTGTCTGCATTTGTTTCGCTCCTTTTATACAGTATTGTACCGCGGCCGGATCTGACCTATGCAAGTGTTGTCGGATACGCGGTTGTTGTGCTTAAAGAGGGAATTACGGGATTGCTCATAGGTTTTGCTGCAAATATCTGTAATTCTATTGTTTTATTTGCAGGTAATATTATAGACATGGACATTGGATTATCTATGGCAACGGAATTTAACCCGGATATGGGAACAGAATCAACACTTACGGGAAGTTTGTATTATTATTTGGTTCTGCTTCTCTTGGTAAGTTCCAATTTACATACTTATTTAATTCGTGCAATTGCAGATTCGTTCACGGTTATTCCGATTGCTGGGCAAAAGTTTGCATGGGATCATTTGTTAAATACAATGATTCGATATATGGGAGATTTATTTGTGATAGGATTTCGTATATTTCTTCCATTCTTTGCGTGCATTATGATATTAAATTGTGTACTTGGAATTATGGCTAAGGTTGCTCCACAGATGAATATGTTTTCTGTTGGTATGCAGTTGAAAGTCCTGGTGGGATTTGTTGTGTTGTTTTTAACAGTTTTCCTGCTTCCAAGTGTTGCTGATTACATTTTTTCAGAAATCAAAACGATGGTGAAGTTAATTGCAGAAGGTATGTACTGATGAAGATATTTTAAAAAATCAAATATTGAAGTATAATCTGCAGTGGTTTGCCAAAGATGGCGAGGGCGGAGAGAAGACAGAGCCGGCGACTGCTAAAAAATTAAAAGATGCCCGTGAAGAAGGTAAAGTAGTCAAAAGTCGGGAATTGAATTCGGCATTTGGTTTGATTGTGCTTTTTCTTTGCCTGAAGATATTTGTTTCATATGTAGGCCAGAAACTGATTGCTGTATTTACCTATGCTTATGGTCAGATGGCTGATTTTGTTTTAATCAATGAGAAGAATCTAAGCACACAGGCAATCGCTTCATTGTTTAAAAATATTATTTTACAGTGGATGCTCATTGTCCTTCCTTTTTTTGCATTTGGGGTTATTATTGCATTGCTGGTCAGTATTGTTCAGGTGGGATGGAAAGTTTCCACGAAACCTATGAAGCCGGAACTGTCAAAATTTAATCCAATCAATGGATTTAAGAGGATGTTTTCCAAAGATTCGGTGTTTGAACTGGTAAAATCAATTGTTAAAATTGGATTGATTGGTTATATGGCATATGCATCGATCCGCGATCATCAGAATGAACTTTTTATTTTATATGATCTGGAATTAAATCAGGCGATTGCTTTGGTTGGAGGACTGGTTATCGATGTTGGATTTAAAATTAGCCTGGTATATTTGATCGTAGGTATTGCTGACTTCGTGTATCAGAAACACAAATTCAATGAAGATATGAAGATGACCAAACAGGAAGTAAAAGATGAGTTTAAAAATACAGAGGGAGATCCGCAGATTAAAGGGCGACAGCGTCGAAAAATGCAGGAAGTTTCCCAGAAAAGAATGATGCAGGATGTGCCGAAGGCAGATGTGGTCATTACAAACCCGACGCATTTTGCAGTAGCGCTTCGCTATGATACAAAGGAAAGTACAGCGCCGGTTGTTGTGGCAAAAGGTGCTGACTATATAGCGCAGAAAATAAAAGAAATTGCAAAAGACAATCAAATAGAGATTGTTGAGAACAAACCACTTGCTCGTATGATTTATCACAATGTGGATGTGGGAGCAGAGATTCCGCCAGAACTTTATCAGGCGGTTGCGGAAGTATTAGCTTATGTATATCGATTAAAAAATCCAGAAGGATAAAAGCAGAAAGGAGGTAATTGTAAATGTTGAAAAAAGCAGATATTGGTGTTGGTTTATACTTACTTTGCGCAGTTGTTTTCTTTATTGTACCAATTCCATCATTGTTATTGGATGTAATGCTTGCTTTTAACATTGCAATTGCTTTGATCATTCTGTTTAACGTGTTGTTTGTAAAAGAAGTATTGGATATGTCATTTTTCCCAACATTACTGCTGTTTACAACAATTTTTCGTATTTCATTGAATGTATCATCAACACGTCTGATTCTTTTGACAGGAGACCCAGGTAATGTCGTTCGCACATTCGGAAGCTTTGTTGGTGGCGGAAATATGGTAGTTGGTACCATTGTATTTATTGTATTGGTATTGATTCAGTTTATCGTAATTAACAAAGGTTCAGAACGAGTTTCTGAGGTAACAGCAAGATTTACATTGGATGCGATGCCTGGTAAACAGATGGCAATTGATGCGGATCTGAATACTGGCGCAATCACAGATAAAGAGGCAAAGGAGCGACGCGAAAAGATTCAGCGTGAATCCAGTTTCTTTGGAGCAATGGATGGTGCTACAAAGTATGTAAAGGGAGATGCGACGGCAGGTCTTATTATTACATTTATCAACCTGATAGGTGGAACCGTTATGGGTGTTATGAATCAGGGACTGGCCTTTGGTGATGCCATTCAGCAGTATGGATTGTTGACCATTGGTGATGGACTTGTTTCACAGATTCCGTCTTTACTGATTTCACTGTCAACTGGTATCCTTGTCACGAAAGGATCTAATGAGGCTGATTTTTCAGGAATTCTGGTCAAGCAGTTGTTTGGCATACCGAGAGTTATGTATATAGTTGGAAGTGTGCTGATTGTTCTTGGTGTTATCACACCATTAAATATTGTTTTGTTTGTTGGAGAGGGCGTCTTATTTCTTCTTGTTGGAAAGAGCATCAGCAATGACATTGGAGAGGAAAGTATAGAAGAAGAAGTTCAACAGGCAGAAACGGAAGCTGAAGAAATACGAAAGCCCGAGAATGTTGTTTCCCTTTTACAGGTGGATCCAATTGAACTTGAGTTTGGATATGGAATTATACCATTGGCAGATGTGAATCAGGGTGGTGACTTACTGGATCGTGTTGTTATGATCCGAAGACAGATTGCGCTTGAACTTGGTACGGTTGTACCGATTATTCGTCTAAGGGATAATATACAGTTGAATCCGAACCAGTATATTATTAAAATAAAGGGTGTACAGGTAACGGAAGGAGAAATTCTGTTTGATCATTATATGGCCATGAATCCGGGATATGTAGAAGAAGAAATTACAGGTATTCCGACATTTGAACCTTCATTTCATCTGCCTGCAATCTGGATAACAGAAGCGCAGAGAGAACGGGCAGAGAGTCTTGGCTATACGGTAGTGGATGCACCTTCGATTATAGCTACCCATTTAACGGAAGTGATTCGAAGCCATATTGCAGAGCTTCTCACAAGACAGGATGTACAGAATCTTGTTAATAATTTGAAGGAATCCAATCCTGTTCTGGTGGATGAACTTACACCGAAACTTCTTGGACTTGGAGAGATACAAAAAGTACTGCAGAATTTATTGGAAGAGGGAATATCTATTCGCGATTTGCTTTCAATTTTTGAATCTCTTGCAGACCATGCACAGACAACAAGAGATACGGATGTACTCACTGAATATGTAAGACAAAGTCTGAAGCGGGCAATTTCAAGCAAGTATTTTCCTGCAAATGAGACAACGAGTGTGATTACATTAGATCCAAAGGTCGAGCAGGAAATTATGTCGTCAGTAAAACAAACCGAGCAGGGGGCTTATTTAACACTTGATCCGGAAAAGACGAAGGCAATCATGGATTCTGTCAGAACAGAAACACAAAAACTTGAAAGTATTGGAAAAAATCCAATTATTATTACCTCTCCGATCGTGCGTATGTATTTTAAAAAGCTCACGGAGGATTATTTTAAAGACTTGATTGTTGTATCCTACAATGAGGTTGAATCCAATGTAGAACTTCAATCAGTAGGGATGGTGACAGCATAAGTGACAATTAACAAATTTCAGGGAAAAACAAAAGAAGAAGCAATTCAGAAGGCGAAGACGGAATTCGGGGAAAATGCAGTGATTATGAATGTGAAGGAAGTCAAGCCAAAGGGTTTTTTTCGTATTTTTAAAAGTACGACATACGAGGTGACAGCTGCAATGGAAGAAAAAGAACAGAATGTAAATCAGACAATTGCCATGCAGAATATGAAGAAGTTACATGAAAGTATTAATTTCGCGGCAGATGAGAAGATCCAAATTCCGAAACCGGAAGTAAAGACTGAGGCAGAGATAGAAGCAAAACCAGAGATAAAACCGGTACATATGCCGGATTTTTCTCAATTGATTCAACAGGAACAGAAAAAAGAAAACGAAGAAAGAAAAATTGAAAAGCGTTTAGACGATTTGTCAGATCGTTTGGAAAAAAGCCTTGGACATGCGCAGGGCGGAGTGGATATTGCAAAAGAACCATCTGCAGAGGAGCTTAATTTTATTCGTATTTTATATAGTACTTTGCTAAAAAACGAGGTAAGTGAAAAGTATGTGAATCAGATATTAGATGAAGTAGAACAGTTTATTCGACCGGGAAACAGCGTTGACATGATTTTAGCAAATGTATATCAGAAATTGATTTTGCGTTTTGGACAACCAAAGCCGATTGAACTTTCTGGATCTAAACCTAAAATCCTGGTTTTCGTTGGACCAACTGGTGTTGGAAAAACAACTACAATTGCAAAAATTGCTTCGAAATATAAAGTGGATTATGATAAAAAAGTTGCCTTCATTACCTCTGATACATATCGTATTGCTGCAACGGAGCAGTTGCAGGTTTATGCCAATATTTTGGATGCATCAATGACGATTGTGTATTCGAAAGATGAAATTAATTCCGCTATTGAAAAATATGCAGATTATGACATGGTTTTTGTTGATACAGCTGGATTTTCGCACAAAAATGCACCACAGCGGGATGATATGAAAAAGCTTTTGGATGCAATCGATGGAAAATACAGCAAAGAAATTTATCTTGTTTTAAGTGCTACTACGAAATATAAAGATTTGTTGGAAATTGTTGATGTTTATCATGAAATAACAGATTACAAATTTATATTTACGAAACTTGATGAGACAACAACTTATGGAAATTTGCTTAATATTAAGTTGCATACAGGGGCAGAGTTGTCTTATATGACTATTGGACAAAATGTACCAGATGATATTGAAATTTTTGATACACAAAAGATCGTCAAACAATTGTTAGGAGGCAACGCGTGATGGATCAGGCACAACAGTTGCGTAATGTGATTAAACAACGCAATCAGAATAATATAAATGCGGCTAAAGTGATTACCATCACGAGTGGAAAGGGCGGCGTTGGAAAATCTAATCTGGCAGTAAATCTGGCAGTCTGCCTTAGAAAAGTAGGTAAGAGAGTTGTTATTTTTGATGCAGATTTTGGACTGGCAAATGTAGAAGTGGTATTTGGAGCAATTCCCAAATATACATTATTTGATTTTATTTATCGCGGAAAAAGTATTTCTGAAGTGATTACAAAGGGACCGATGGATATTGGGTTTATTTCAGGAGGATCAGGAATTATTGGATTAAACGACCTGACACATGAACAGGTAATTCGTTTGGTGCAATCAATCAATGAACTAAATGAACTGACGGACTACATTATTATTGATACTGGTGCAGGAATTTCGGATCAGGTACTGGAATTTGTAGTCGCAAGCCCGGAAGTACTTCTTGTGGCAACGCCGGAACCAACGTCCCTTACAGATTCTTATTCGCTGCTTAAAGTATTATACCGTAACCCTGATTTTGATCCGAATGCTACGGCTATTCATGTGGTGCTAAATAGAGTGAATTCCATTGAAGAAGGAAGAGCGATGTATGAGAAATTAAATTCTGTTGTATCCCAGTTTTTACATGGAAATTTGGATTACCTTGGGATGATTCCGCAGGATGCAGCTTTAGAACGTGCGATTCGTCAGCAAAAAACAGTTTCTCAGCTGGAACCAAACGCAAAGTCTTCAAAAGCATTTGAAGTTCTTGCTGGCAATTTGATGAATGGGACACATAATGAGTTGAGTTGGGGAATCGGACAAATGTTTTCTCATTTTTTATCTAATTTCAAAGTAGGAGAATAGAACATGATACTTTCTGAAATTACATGTCCAGGAGATAAAATTGATATTCGATTGATGCATCAGGTAAAAATAGAAGAAAATGGAGGAGAGATGGCGCAGGTATATAAAAGTGGTATCTGTGATTATCTGTCTGACAGTCTTTTGGAAATTAGTATGCCTACAGCGGACGGAAGAATGGTTCTTTTTCAGATAGGAGCTGAATGTCTGCTGGTTATTTATTCTAAAAGAGGAATGTATCAGTGTGTTGCATCTGTGCAGAAACGATACAAAAAAGATAGCCTGTATTTGCTTTCTATGGAGATTATGTCAGAACCGAAACGATATCAAAGAAGAGAATTTTTTCGGGTCAATCTGCTTACAGAGGTACAATATTATACAATTTCTAAGGAAATTGCAGCATTGCCAACAACAGAGAAACTTTTTCTTGAAATAGAAAAACCAGAGTATATTGATCGAATGAAGCATGGAATGGTAAAAAACATCAGTGGTGGAGGAATGCTTTTTTCATCCGATGAATTATTGCAGACAGGAAACTATGTTTTATTGAATTTTCGGCTATCTAGTGAAAATATGGATGAGAGTTTCTATCTGGTAAGCAGGTGTGTCGCTTCTTATAAAAATCCAAAAGTGGACAATTTGTATGAGCATAGACTGAAATTCATTTTTAAAGATTTGCGTGACAGAGAAAAAATTGTGCGGTTTGTATTCGAGGAGGAACGTCGGATACGTAAAAAGGAAGTGGGGGAATCTTAAATGAAGAAAAAACTATTGGTAGTTGATGATTCTGCACTTATGAGAAGGATTATCTGTGATATAATCAATTCAGATCAAAATTTTCAAGCAACCGATTATTGCAGAGATGGTCTTGAGGCATATGAAAAACTCAAGACGACAAGCTATGATGGTGTGATTTTGGATGTTAATATGCCACGAATGGATGGTTTACAATTGCTTGAACGGTTACAAAAAGAGCATATCAAGGCAAAAGTAGTCATGGTCAGTACGTTGACTACAAAAGATGCGGACGTAACCATTCTTGCCATGGAACGTGGTGCAATTGATTTTGTGACAAAGCCAAATAACATTATAGAAGCCAAAGGGGAAGATTTTAAACGTCAGCTGTTATCTGTCCTGAATGCAGTGTATGAGACGCAACGATGGAATAGCATACATACAATTTCGACCTCGACAAGAACAAAACTCTCTGCATCGAACAACAGAATTAAAGCAGTATATCCAGGAAAGAAACTGGTCGCACTTGCGTGTTCGACAGGCGGACCCAAAGCATTACAAAGCGTTGTCCCGTATCTGCCGAAATGGTTGGATGCACCGGTCGTAATCGTACAGCATATGCCGGCAGGTTTTACACAATCTATGGCAAAGCGATTGGATGAAATCAGTGAAATACCGGTGAAAGAAGCACAAGAAGGGGACAAGCTGGAAAATGGACATGTTTATATTGCCCCCGGAGGTCATCATTTGGAAATCCGGCGTATGGCAAATGGCTCTCATGTTATAAAGCTTAACGATATGCCTCCGATTGGTGGATTGAAACCTTGCGCAAACATTATGTACGACTCTCTAACGGGAAGCGGTTATGATGAAATTGTATGTGTTATTCTGACAGGAATGGGAGCAGATGGAACTAATGGAATTCTTTCCTTGGAGAAAGCGAAACCAATTCATGTGATTGCACAGGATGCGCAGAGTTGCGTTGTATATGGAATGCCAAAGGCAGTCGCAGAAGCTGGAGTTGTTGATGAAGTTGTTCCTTTGAATCAGGTTGCAAAAACAATCACAAAGAATGTGGGGGAAAAGTAGTATGGATGTAAGTCAGTATCTTGAGATTTTTATTGATGAGAGTGCAGAACATCTGCAGACATTAAGCGATTGTATTATGACATTGGAAAAGGAACCTGATAACAAAGATACAATCAATGAAGTATTCCGTGCGGCACATTCCTTAAAAGGAATGGCTGGAACCATGGGATTTAAGCGTATGCAGCATCTTACCCATGATATGGAAAATGTGTTTCAGGAAGTACGTAGCGATAAGATCACAGTAGACAGTCCTATGATTGATTTGCTTTTTAAATGTCTGGATGCAATTGATGGATATTTGGAAAATATTAAGGAAACTTCGGATGAAGGAACAGAAGATAATGAAGTTATTATCAAAGAACTGAATGATTTTATAGCAAAAGCAAATGGTGAAGCAGCTGCGGAAGCGTCTACGAAGGAGAATGCTCCAGCGAATGAAACTGACACTTCTGATAATGTTGATAAGGCAAAATATCATCAGATTGAACTTACAGATCATGAGAGAGAAACTGTCACAACTGCAAAAGACGCTGGTATGCATATTTATGGAATGACAATTATTGTACAGAAAGAGTGCCTATTGAAGGCGGCACGTGCATTTTTGGTATTCCGTGCAGTGGAGGAACATGGAGAAATTCTGGTGTATCGTCCAAGTTCACAGGACATAGAAGATGAAAAGTTTGATCTTGATTTCAGCTTTTATATTGCTTCCAATGAAGAAATTGACAAGATTATTGCAGCAGCCAAAAATGTGTCAGAAATCGAAGATGCAGTAGGTGAAGAAATTACAGATTTTTCTGCTCCATCAGAAGAAAAGAAAGAGGAGACTAAACCGGCAGTTACAGGTGGTGAGACAAAACCGGCACCAAAGAAAGAAGAACACAAAAAAGCAGGAACACCGGCAAAGAAAACAACAGGAAAACCGGCAACCAATCGAACCGTTCGAGTAGATATTGAAAAGCTGGATGCACTTATGAATCAGGTGTCTGAGCTTATTATTGCAAAAAACAGTCTGGTATCTATCAGCTCTACAGAAGGTGGAAGCTTTAATAATCAGGGATTCCATGAACAGATTGAATATCTGGAGAGAATTACTACAAATTTACATGAGTCAGTCATGAAAGTACGAATGGTTCCAATTGAGAGCGTTGTTAATAAATTTCCTCGTATGATTCGTGATCTATCCCGTACATTGAATAAAAAGATGGAATTGATCATGACTGGTGAGGATACGGAGCTCGATCGTACTGTAGTGGACCAGATAGGAGATCCTTTACAGCATTTACTTCGAAATTCTGCAGATCATGGACTCGAGGATACAGAATTACGTTTACAGCGTGGAAAACCAGAAGTTGGAAGCATTTTCCTGAATGCATATCAAGAAGGTAATAATGTTATAATCCAAGTTGGCGATGATGGCAATGGTATTGATACAGAAGCTGTTAAGGCAAAAGCGGTTGAGCGAGGCATTATTACTCCAGAGCAGGCTGAAGTTATGTCGCAGAAAGAAATTATTAATCTTTTATTTATGCCTAGCTTTTCGATGGCAAAGAAGATTACGGATATTTCCGGACGTGGTGTAGGACTTGATGTTGTAAAATCAAATATTGAACAACTTGGTGGAGATGTAGAGGTAAGAACAAAATTGGGAGAAGGAACAACTTTTACGGTTCGTCTTCCATTGACTCTTGCCATTATTCAGGCTCTCATGGTGGAAATTCGTGATGAAAAATATGCGATTGCACTTGGGTCAATTGCAAATATCGAAAATATTCCTGTATCGGAAATAAAATATGTACAGGCCAAAGAAGTGATTCATTTACGTGGAAATGTTATTCCTCTTATTCGACTTGATGAAGTTCTGGATATTGAACCGGCAGAGGAGAAAAAAGAAAATCTGACCGTTGTTATTGTGAAACGAGGCGACAGTCAGGTTGGACTTGTGGTTGATAATCTTATGGGACAGCAGGAAATTGTAATTAAGTCCCTGGGCAAATATATTAATGGCAATAAGTTAATCAGCGGCGCAACCATTCTTGGTGATGGTGAAGTTGCATTGATTCTTGACGCAAACACATTGATGTAACAGGGGGATAAACATATGGCAACAAATAAGATAGAGACAAAAGATGTAGAAAAGGACAGCAAACAGTATATTGTTGTACAGATTGGAAATGAAAAATACGGTATTGATATCTGCTATGTAGACAATATTGTGCGTATGCAGAAAATTACAAGAGTTCCAAAAGCACAGGTTTATTTTAAAGGAATTATCAATCTTCGTGGAGAAATCGTTCCGGTTATGAGCATTCGAACAAAAATGGGACTTGAGGATGATGTGTTCACCAATGCTTCACGTATTATTATTCTTAAGATTGAAGAAAAAGGATCTTTGGGTGTGATTGTAGATGAAGTTTGTGAAGTTGTAACACTTTCTGATAGTGAAATTGAAAAGAGCAATGTAAATGCAACTCATACAAAGGATTCATTTATCAATGGAGTTGGCAAGAATGGAGATCAACTGATTTCTTTACTTGAAATCAATGCGATTGTTGATGAAAAAGATAACACGTAGTTATTTAAAATATATAGTGAGGCATTTGCCTCACTATATATGATTTTTGGAGGAATTATGGAATCTTTTACACTGGATCATGTAAATGAAATGTATATGGATGTGCTCCGGGAACTTGGAAATATTGGAGCTGGAAATGCAACCACTTCACTGGCGAGTATGATTAATGAACAAATTAATATGAATGTTCCGAAAGTTGAGTTGATTGAGGCATCCAAACTCGGCTCAGCTATTTGCCCGGAAGATGAAATTATTGTTGGTATATTTTTGGAAGTGACGCGCGACATTAGGGGAAGCATGATGTTTTTGATGCGTATGGAATCTGCACATTATCTTGTGAACCGTTTAATGGGAAGAGATCCGAAAAATATGGATCCGTTTGATGATATGGATTTGTCGGCAATGAAAGAAATTGGAAATATTATTGCAGGAGCCTATTTGTCAGCACTTTCCGGAATGACAAATCTTACGATTGCACCATCTGTTCCTTATATTGCGGTTGATATGGCAGCTGCAATTTTAAGTGTTCCAGCAATCCAGTTTGGGCAGTATGGAAATAATGCGCTTCTTATCGAAACAGAATTCGGAAGTGATTATATGATAGGTGGCTATTTTATATTAATGCCGGAAGAAGATTCATATGCCAAAATTTTGGAATCTCTTGGCATCCAGTTATAGGAGTAATGGATATGGGAGAAACGATTAAAGTAGGTATGGCAGACTTGAAAGTAGCACATGCCCCAGACTCTTTAATAACTCTGGGACTTGGATCCTGTATAGGACTTACATTGTATGATCCGGTTGCAAAAGTAGGTGGGCTTGTGCATTTTATGCTGCCTGATAGTACAAAATTAAAAAATAATACGAATATAGCAAAATTTGGAGATACCGGAATTAAAGAATTGCTTCGTGTGGTACTTGCGGAGGGGGCTTCTCAGCGAAGACTGGTAGCTAAAATTGCTGGTGGGGCATGCATGTTTGAAATGAGTGGACTTTCTTCCATGGGACGCGTGGGAGAGAGAAATGCAGAAGCAGCTAAGACAATGTTAAAGCAATTGAATATTCCACTAAAGGCAGAAGACATTGGACTTAATTATGGAAGAACCGTCGAACTTAATTGTGAGAATGGAGATTTTCTGATAAAATCAGTTGGAAAACAAAATAAAATTATATAGAAGAGGTGCGTAATATGAAAACCAATGGAGTGCCGGCGATTGTCATGCTCCTGGCCGGATTTACTGATTGCATAATAGCAATTCGTACGCATATGACTTTGGGAAGTTTTACCCGGCAGCTTTTTCTTGTTTTGTTAATTTTTTATGTTATTGGATGCATAGTTAAGCTGATTCTTGATCGAAATATTGATAAGATGGAAGATGTGAAAACTGTGGAAGAAGAATTGTCTGAAAAAAAAGTGGATATAGATGAGACGTCGGAGGAGAAGACGGCAGAGGAGAATACGGCAGAGGAAGACGCAGAGAAGGAAAAACAGGTAGAAGAAAACGAATAGCTTGGAGCGGACTGAATGAAAAGTACGGATAAAGAAAAATTATGGGATGAATATCGCAGAAAACCAACACAGGCATTGCGGGAACAACTGATAATAGAATATTCACAGCTCGTAAAGCTTGTTGCTGGAAGACTTAGTATGTATTTGGGACATAATGTGGAATACGATGATCTGGTTAGCTATGGAATCTTTGGACTTATTGATGCAATCGACAAATTTGACCTTACAAAGAATGTTAAATTTGAGACGTATGCAAGTCTTCGCATTCGTGGTGCTATTCTGGATCAGATTCGAAAGATGGACTGGATACCGCGTACCGTTCGGCAACGTCAGAAAAAAATGGACGATGCCATTAAACAGATAGAAATGCGTACGGGAAAGACGGTAACGGATGAAGAACTTGCAAGGGAGCTGGGGCTGACAGAAGATGAACTTGGAAATTGGCAGTCACAACTTAAAGTGACAAATCTGGTTTCGCTGAATGAATTTGAAGAAAGTGGAACGGAGCCGACAATCGATCATCAACATGCTCATTTTTCTCAGCCTGAAGATGTTGTTGCTGATGAAGAATTAAAAAAGACATTAATAGAATCTTTGGACTTATTAACAGAAAAAGAAAGAAAAGTTATTGAATTATATTATTATGAAGAAATGACTTTGAAAGAAATAAGTAAAATCCTTGAAGTTTCAGAGTCCAGAATCTCACAATTGCATACCAAGGCTCTTGTGAAAATGAGAAAAACAATGGGAAATTATATGGATATTCTGATAGATTAGGATGTGAGTAATATGGCAATCGGACCAATAGATTATGCAATGATCCAGCGAACAAGCGATGTTGAAATGTATAAAATGCAAGAAGAAACAAAACCATTTGTGGATCAGCAAAATATACAGGCACAGGTAACTGCCCGTGAAAAAATGCAGAGCCGGCAGGTCGTGAACTCTCAGGACAGTGAGCAGACAAAAAATGATGCAGATGCCAGAAAAGAGGGAAAAGGACATTATTTTTCTCAACAAAGGAAAAAGAAACAGGATGGAAAAATAACCGGCAAAGTTGTGCGAAAACAGGAATATGGCGGGTTTGATATCAAAATTTAGAATTGAGGAAGAAAAATCATGATAGAGATTATTTTGATTATTGTGGGAGTTATATTTATAATTGCGAGCTTTTTTGTTCAGGAAAAACTGACGGGAAAAGATGTACAGGCAATTGTCGATATGAGTGAAAAAGAATTGAATGTGATTGTAGAAAAGGAACTTAAAGATGCAAACAGTAAAATTGAGGATGCAATCGCAGAGACTTTTGACGACTCTATGGATATTGCGAAAAGAGGATTAGAAAAGGTCACAAACGAAAAAATTATGGCAATTGATGAATACAGCAATACGGTACTTGAGTCTATGAACAAGACGCACAATGAGGTCCTTTTTTTGTATAGTATGTTGAATGATAAACATGCAGAACTTACGGAACTTGCATCTCATTTACAGAAATTTTCAGATGAAATAAAGAATACTGAGACAGAAGCTTTGGAAAATTTGTCGGCAGCTGCAAATGAATTAGAACAAAAAACGATTGTAACACCAAGCCTGGAAGAGAATCTGCCAGAACCGGAAACTGTAGAACAGGCAGCACCGCAGCAGAAACTGCCGGTAGAAGAAAATGATGATGCAAATCACAATGAAAAGATTCTGGCACTTTGCAGACAGGGGATGAGAGATGTGGAAATTGCCAGAACATTAGGCCTTGGATTAGGTGAGGTACGTTTAGTGATAGGTTTATATAAAGGGGAGCAGACAAGTGAAGTTTAAGTATTATTTACGTGGATGTGGAATTGGAATATTATGTACTGCAATTATTTTAATGATTTCATTTCGGTCAGATAAAGGTCAAATGACAGATTCACAGGTGATGGAGCGGACGTCGGAACTCGGAATGATCGCACCTGGGGAAAAAGTTCCGGAAACAGAAAATTCACAAGCGGCAGAGCTGACAGATACAGAAAAGATAGTAAAGAAATCTGAAACTGGTAAAACAAAGGGCACAGAATCCGTGTCAGAGACGGGGGAAAAAAATACAGAAGAGTTAGAAGTGGTTCCGGATTTTGATACGGAAGAAAAAAATACAGATTCAAAGAAGGATGCATCAAAGAAGGATGATAAATCTTCGGATTCTAAAAAGACGCAAAAAGAAGAAAAAATTGTTCTTGAGATCAAACGAGGTGATGTGTGCAGAACAATATCTGAAAATCTTGTTGCAATAGGAATGGTTGAAGATGCGGAAAAGTTCCGTAAATATATGCAGAAAAACGGATATGATCATCAGATTAATGTAGGAAGTTTTGAATTAAAAAAAGGAATGTCCTATGAAGAAATTGCAAAAACGATTACTTCTTAAAAAAACGATTACTTCTTAAAAAAATACTTGAAAGAGGGCCTTTGGTATGTTATAATGCCAAAGGCTTTTAATTTAATTAATCACATGTATGGAGGTTACCGGTGCCGGATTTACGCTTTCCGGTGGTTGACCGATTGGAAGTACATGGAAGAAAACAACCAAATGGAGGTAAGTAAAATGAGCGTAATTTCAATGAAACAGTTACTGGAAGCAGGTGTTCACTTTGGACATCAGACAAGAAGATGGAACCCTAAAATGGCTCCATACATTTACACAGAGCGTAATGGTATCTACATCATCGATTTACAGAAGTCTGTAGGAAAGGTTGATGAGGCATATGATGCAATCTCTGACATTGCTGCTCAGGGTGGAACAATTCTTTTCGTAGGAACAAAGAAGCAGGCACAGGACGCAATTAAGACAGAAGCAGAGCGTTGTGGAATGTACTATGTAAACGAGAGATGGTTGGGTGGAATGCTCACAAACTTCAGAACAATCCAGAGCCGTATTGCCCGTCTGAAAGAAATCGAGACAATGGCAGAAGATGGAACATTTGATGTTCTTCCTAAGAAGGAAGTTATTGCTCTGAAGAAAGAGTGGGACAAGTTAGAGAAGAACCTTGGCGGAATCAAGGAGATGAAGAGAATTCCGGATGCTATCTTTGTAGTAGATCCTAAGAAGGAAAGAATTTGTATTCAGGAGGCACAGTCTCTTGGAATTACATTGATTGGTATTGCTGATACAAACTGTGATCCAGATGAGTTAGATTATGTTATCCCAGGTAATGATGATGCAATCAGAGCGGTTAAGTTAATCGTTTCTAAGATGGCTGATGCTGTTATCGAGGCAAAGCAGGGAACAGAAGAAGCTACTGCAGAAACTGCTGAGGAGACAGTAGAGGAATAATTTTTGCATAATCATTCGAGAATTGGAGGAAAATAAGATGGCTATTACAGCAGGAATGGTAAAAGAACTGCGTGAAATGACAGGCGCAGGTATGATGGACTGCAAGAAAGCGTTAACAGAGACAAACGGAGATATGGATGCCGCTGTTGAAGTGTTAAGAAAAAGCGGCGCTGCTAAGATGGAAAAGAAACAGAGCAGAATTGCTGCTGAAGGTATTGCAAGAGTTGCAGTAAATGGAAATGTTGCAGTTGTAGCTGAGGTGAACTCAGAGACAGACTTCGTTGCAAAGAATGAGACTTTCCAGGAGTTCGTACAGACTGTTGCGGACACAGCACTTGCTTCTGATTTGAATGGTGGAGCAAACGGTGAGGATATTGAGGCTCTTCTTGCAACAAACGGACTGAATGATCTGCTTGTTGAGAAGACTGCTACAATCGGTGAGAAGTTATCTGTTCGTAGATTTGAGAAGGTAACAGGAGATATTGTTACTTCTTATATCCATGGAGGTGGAAGAATCGGTGTTGTTATCGCTGCAAACGGTACAGCTGATGATGCTGCAAAAGAAGCTCTTACAAATATTGCCATGCAGGTTGCTGCAATGAATCCACAGTACATCAGCAGAAATGATATTTCTGCTGACGAACTTGCCAAGATCAAAGAAATCACGATTGACAGTGCATTAAATGATGCAACAACTCTTCCAAAGCCTATCTTAAATAAGCTGCTCGACAAAGCTATCAACGAGAAGGTTTGGAGCGATGACGATATCGCACAGTTCAATGAGCACAAGAGCAATATGAACTATGTATGGAACTTCCTTTCCGATGCCACAAAGGCACAGCTTGCTGAGCTGGCAATGGCAGATAAGGATTCTATCGTTGCTGAGAAGATGTTTGGCGGTCTTGTAGAAGGACGTGTATCTAAGCAGTTAAAGGAGATTTGTCTTCTTGATCAGACTTATGTTAAGGCTGAGGATGGCAAGCAGTCAGTAGCTAAGTATCTTGATTCTGTTTCTAAGGATCTTACAATCACCAAGATGGTTCGTTTTGAAGTTGGCGAAGGTATGGAAAAGAAGCAGGAAGATTTTGCTGCTGAGGTTGCCGCTCAGATTAAGGGCTAATTATATTGAATTGTATCATTCGATATCAAAAAAAGGACGGATTTTTTTCCGTCCTTTTTTTAAAAACATAAGATAGACTTTACAAGTACGAAAATTATGTTAAAATAAAAAAGGATATTTCTCGATGGAGGAAAATAATGAACGAAGACGAAAAAGCAGCGTTAGAACAGCAACGCCAAAGGCGCAATCGGATTACACGCATGAAGAATGCGGTAATTGTGGTTGTGGCGGGGTGGATGGTTGTTTCATTTCTTGCCATTATTATCCTTACAGTACAGGTGGTTCGTTTAAATCATCGGATTGATAAGCTTACAATTCGAAACGAAAGTTCGGTAGAAAATTCGGCACGGGAAGAACCAACGGAGCAGGAAAATACAGAAAGCATGGATCTACAGGCAGAAACTACAAATATGCCAACGGATATAGATGCGGAGGAGAATCTTGCAAAAGAAGGAGATGAACACGAGGTTTATCTTACTTTTGATGGTGGTCCGAATGAAAATACGAATGAAATACTAGATGTGCTGGCGAAATATAATGTGAAAGCAACATTTTTTGTTATAGGTAATAAATCGGATGAAATGAAAACTGTTTATCAACGAATTGTAGATGAAGGACATACAATTGGTATGCATTCGTATAGCAACAGTTACAGTAAGATATATTCATCACCGGAGGCTTTTGAAAAAGATGTTGCAAAACTTGATGCTTATTTAAAAGAAGTGACAGGAAAAGAAAGCAAATATTATCGTTTTCCTGGAGGCAGCAATAATGAAATAAGCAATGTAGATATGTCAGAATTTATTCATGTTTTAAATGAAAAACAGATTACATATTTTGACTGGAATGTATCCGCTGGCGATGCAGCTTCGGATTATTCCGCACAGGATATTGTTACAAATGTAACAGAGGGGGTATCCAAATATAAGACATCTGTCGTGTTGTTACATGACGGAGATGATAAGTCAACAACGGTGGAGGCGCTTGGACCTTTGATTGAGGCATTACAGAAAATGAAAGCAAAGATTCTGCCGATTGATGAAAATACAAACCTTATTCAATATATCAAGGCAGATAGCGTTGAATAAATATGAGATGGAGGAAAATACAAATGGGATTATTTAAGGATTTTAAAGAGGATTTTTCGCAGGCAGTGAATGAAATGATGCCAGGAACAGAGACATCTGCAAAAGACAGCAAGCCGGAAGAACTTGTTGTTAATACGTTAGGGGAAGACGTAGATGTAAAAAAGGAATTATCTAAATTAGACGGTCTTCTTGAACAGGTAAAAAAGGATGAGACACCTGCAATTAAAGCTACTTTAGAGACAGAAATTCCAAATGTAATGAATGAAAAGAAGGAAGAGGAGCCGGCTACACCGGAAATCAGACCAGTAGAAACTACAGAAGAGGATAAAATTTTAATGAATAATGCAGCATTATTAAACAACAATCTTACACCAGAGCCACAGGTACAGGTGGCACCTACAATTACACCAAGTGCACCAGTTAATACAGTTAATTTGGGAGCTGTTGCAGATGAGACATCTGTTATTACTGCAGGAACTGTTTTAACAGGTGATCTTGCATCGGATGGATCTTTTGATATCCAGGGAACAATCAATGGAAATATTTCTTGTAATGGCAAACTTGTGATTACAGGTACTGTCAATGGAAACAGTGCAGCTTCTGAAATCTTTGCTGATGTGGCTAAGATTGAAGGAGAAGTAACAAGTACAGGAACCGTTAAGGTTGGTGCTGGATCTGTAATTATTGGAAACATTGCTGCTTCATCTGCAGTTATTGCAGGTGCAGTAAAGGGTGATATTGATGTACAGGGACCAGTTGTTGTTGATACATCTGCTGTAATTATGGGAAACATTAAATCCCGTTCCGTACAGATTAACAATGGAGCTGTAATTGAGGGATTCTGCTCACAGTGCTATGCAGATGTTGATGTTCAGGGCTTATTTGATGGCAGATAATCAGAGGAGATAATATGAAGCGTATTTTATTAAAACTTAGCGGAGAGGCATTGGCTGGTGACAAACATCATGGTTTTGATGAGCCTACCGTAACAGTTGTTGCAAAGCAGGTAAAAAAATTAGTGGACGATGGTGTACAGGTTGGAATCGTCATTGGTGGTGGAAACTTCTGGAGAGGACGTACCAGTGAAACGATTGACCGTACAAAAGCGGATCAGATTGGCATGCTTGCCACCGTTATGAATTGTATTTACGTGTCGGAAATTTTCCGCTCAGTTGGAATGAAGACAGCTGTATTGACTCCGTTTGAGTGTGGATCTATTACAAAATTATATTCCAAAGATCGTGCAAGCAAATATTTTGCACATGATATGGTTGTATTTTTCGCAGGAGGAACCGGACATCCGTATTTCTCTACGGATACTGCAACCGTGTTGCGTGCTGTAGAAATCGAAGCAGAGGGTATCTATCTTGCAAAAGCAATTGATGGTGTATATGATAGTGATCCAAAGACAAATTCAAATGCAAAGAAATATGACGAAGTTTCTATCGAGGAAGTTATTGATAAGAAACTGGCAGTTGTCGATCTGACAGCTTCTGTTATGTGCATGGAGAACAAAATTCCAATGTATGTGTTTGGACTGAATGAAGAAAATAGTATTGTAAATGCAGTAAATGGTGCGTTTCGTGGAACGAAAGTCACCGTTGACTAGGAGGTTAAATTTATGGATGACAGATTAGTGATGTTTGAGGACAAGATGGGAAAGTCTCTTGCCAATCTTGAAGAGGAGTTTGCAGGTATCCGTGCAGGACGTGCTAATCCACATGTGCTTGACAAACTTCGCGTGGACTATTATGGTACACCTTCACCAATTCAGAGTGTTGCCAATGTCAGCGTACCGGAGCCACGAATGATACAGATTCAGCCATGGGAAGCTTCTATGGTAAAAGAAATCGAAAAGGCAATCCTTAGTTCTGATTTGGGTATCAATCCTACCAATGATGGCAAGCTGATTCGTCTTATTTTCCCGGAACTTACAGAGGAAAGACGTAAGGAACTTGCAAAGGATATCAAGAAAAAGGGCGAAGGAGCCAAAGTTGCAGTCCGCAATATTCGCAGGGATGCAATGGATCATTTTAAAAAAGTCGGTAAGGCAGAAGATATTTCCGAGGATGAAATCAAAGATCTTGAGGATAAGATTCAGAAACTTACAGATTCGTATGTAGCGAAGATTGATAAAGCTGTTGAAGCGAAGTCACAGGAGATTCTTACTGTATAATGGTTGTAAGGGACATTGCCACTGGCAGATGTCCCTTTTCCTGTCATAAGAGAGCATGGAAGAGGGGAGAGAAATCCCTGAATTTTTATGCAGTGATACAGAGATTGAGGTGAATTATGAAAATTCCAAAACATGTAGCAATTATTTTGGATGGAAATGGACGATGGGCCAAAAGTAAAGGTATGCCAAGAAATTATGGACATACAATTGGGGCAAAAAATGTAGAGACTGTCTGTAGGGCGGCAGATGAAATTGGTATCAAATATCTGACTTTATATGCATTTTCTACAGAAAACTGGAATCGGCCAGATAATGAAGTGCAGGCGCTGATGAAGTTACTGGAAAGCTATTTGAAAACATGCATCAAGACCGCTGATAAAAATAACATGAGAGTTCGTGTGATCGGAGAAATTAGCCGCTTGTCGGAAACTTTTCAACGGCGGATAAATGAATTGGAACAGGCATCCGCTGCCAATACAGGATTAAATCTTACGATTGCCATTAATTATGGCAGCCGGGATGAGATGATTCGCGCAATGCATCAGATGATAAGCGATGTGAAAGCAGGAAAACTTGAGGAAGATACAATTGATGAAAAAGTTTTCAGCTCCTATCTGGACACAAGGGAACTGCCGGATCCGGATCTTCTGATTCGTACCAGCGGGGAACAGCGGCTTTCCAATTATCTTTTATGGCAGTTGGCATATAGTGAATTCTATTTCACAGATGTTCCGTGGCCGGATTTTCATAAAAAGGAATTGGAATTAGCTGTGGAAGCGTATAATAGTCGTGATCGTAGATTTGGTGGCTTGAAAGAAGAGTAAGAAAGGAAAGATACGCAGTATGTTTAAGACGAGGCTTTTAAGCGGTATTGTACTTGTTATTTTGGCGTTGGTGCTCATAATTACGGGAAAAGAGGTACTTCTTTTTTCAACATTAGCAATTTCATGCATTGGCATGTATGAGCTTTATCGTGTATTCAAAATTGAAAAAAGTTTGCTCGCAGGACTTGGATACATTGCAGCAATTGTATTTTATTGTAATTTGGAGTGGGATTTTATACCGGATATTATGATTTTGTTTATGGGATTTATGATTTTGCTTATGTTTGTATTTGTATTTGCCTATCCCAAATATCATGCAAATGATGTCATGGCGGTATTTTTCGGCTTGTTCTATGTAGCGATTATGTTGTCTTATGTATATCAGATCCGTATGCTCGAGAGAGGATTATATCTTGCATTTCTGGTATTTTTGTGTTCCTGGGGATGCGACACCTGTGCTTACTGCGTTGGAATGCTGATTGGTAAACATAAAATGTCGCCGAAATTAAGCCCGAAAAAGTCAGTGGAAGGTGCGATTGGTGGAGTGGCAGGAGCTGCGCTTCTGACTGCGTTGTACTGTTTTATTTTCCGTTCACAGATGAATCTGACAGGAACAGAGATTGGAATCCTCGCTGTGATTGCTGCTGTTGCAGGCTTGATTTCTATGGTAGGAGATTTGACAGCATCCGCAATCAAAAGATTTTTTGATATTAAAGATTATGGACATTTGATTCCAGGTCATGGAGGTATTATGGACCGTTTTGATAGCATGATTATCACAGCGCCGATTATTTATTTCCTGGCATATCATTTTATTTAAACAGGTAGAGGAACAATATGAAAAAGATAGCTATTTTAGGTTCAACGGGTTCCATCGGAACACAGACATTAGAAGTGGTTGCAGAACATAAGGATATCGAAGTGGTTGCTTTGGCGTGTGGAAGAAATATTCAGATGCTTGAGACACAGATGCGCCAGTTTCAGCCAAAGCTGGTTGCCGTATGGAATGAGACAGATGCGGCGGCTTTGCGGAATAGCACGCGGGATTTATCCATACCGGTTTACACGGGCATGAAAGGTTTGCTTGCAGTAGCGACGATTCCGGAGGCAGAAATTCTTGTGACGGCAATTGTTGGAATGTTAGGAATTCGCCCGACAATTGCAGCAATTGAAGCAGGAAAAGATATTGCGCTTGCAAATAAAGAGACATTGGTTACGGCTGGACATCTTATCATTCCTCTTGCAAAAGAAAAGCATGTGCGTATTTTGCCTGTGGATAGTGAACACAGTGCCATTTTTCAGTCATTGCAGGGAAATGAGGGCAATGCGATTCACAAAATTCTGCTTACGGCATCTGGCGGGCCTTTCCGGGGACGTACAAGACAGCAATTGGAGCATATTCAGGTGGAAGACGCATTAAAGCATCCAAACTGGTCGATGGGACGTAAGATTACGATTGATTCGTCCACACTGGTAAATAAGGGACTGGAAGTTATGGAAGCCAGATGGCTGTTTGATGTTGCGCTGGATCAGATTGAAGTGGTCGTTCATCCGCAGAGTGTGATTCATTCAGCAGTGGAATATGAGGATGGAGCCGTGATCGCTCAGCTTGGAACTCCGGATATGCGGCTTCCAATCCAATATGCCCTGTATTATCCCAAACGAAGAACACTATCGGGAAAACGTTTGGATTTGTTTGAATTGCAGAATCTGACATTTGAACGGCCGGATCTGGAGACGTTTCGGGGACTTGGACTTGCAATGGAAGCTATGAAAAAAGGTGGAAATATACCGACGGCATTTAATGCAGCAAATGAAAAAGCAGTAGCATTATTTTTGAATCGAAAGATTTCTTATCTGGAAATTACAGATATCATTCAGGCATCTATGGAACATTGTAAATTCATCGATCATCCAAATGTGGATGAAATTTTAGCGACAGAGCAGGAAGCCTATGAATTTATAGGTAGCAGGTGGTAATTTGAGCGTAGTAAGTATTATAATTGCATTTATTATTTTTAGTGTTATCATTATTTTTCATGAGCTGGGACATTTCTGGCTGGCGAAAGCCAATGGAATCCGGGTAAATGAGTTTTGCCTTGGCCTTGGACCAACGATCTGGGGCATTCAAAAAGGAGAGACAAAATATTCCATCAAACTTCTTCCCTTTGGCGGAGCCTGTATGATGGAAGGAGAAGATGAAGATTCTTCCGATGAACGTGCTTTTGGCAAGAAATCCGTGTGGGCGAGAATCAGTGTTGTGTTTGCAGGACCATTTTTCAATTTTATTATGGCATTTGTATGTGCATTTATTCTGATGAGCTGTATCGGTTATGACAAGCCGGTATTGACCGGTGTGGCGGAAGGCTATGCTGCAGAAGAAGCTGGTTTACAGCCTGGAGATGAGATTGTTCGTATGAACGGATTATCCATTCACTTTGCAAGGGAAATCAGCGCGTATTCTACATTCCATGCAGGAGAAGAAGTAAAAGTCACTTATCTGCGGGATGGAGAAAAGAAGACGGCAGATCTTGTGCCAAAGAAAGACAGCAAGACCGGGCGTTACTTGTATGGTTTTCAGTATTCTGGACAGGAACGGGTAAAAGGAAATGTGCTGACCAATCTGAAGAATAGCTTTTATGAGTTGCGATACTGGATATATTCTACTGTTCAGAGTCTGCGCATGCTTGTAACACGCCAGATATCGGTTAATGAGATGAGCGGTCCGGTTGGAATCGTGAAAAATATAGGTGACACCTATACACAATCCGTTACAGATTCCGGCTATTATTATGCATTTTTGAATATGCTTAATTGGGCAATTCTTTTGTCTGCAAACCTTGGTGTTATGAATTTACTTCCACTTCCGGCACTGGATGGAGGAAGGTTGGTATTTTTGATTATCGAGGCAATACGAGGCAAAAGAATTGATCCCAACAAGGAAGGAATTGTCCACTTTATCGGAATTATTCTGTTATTTGGTTTGATGTTTGTTGTTATGTTTAATGACATAAGAAAACTGTTTATTTAAGATTCTGGGAGATAATTATGATGGAGAGACATAAAACAAGAGAAGTAAAAATCGGAAATTGTATTATTGGTGGAAATCATCCGATTGCAATTCAGTCGATGACTAATACAAAGACAGAGGATATAGCAGCTACAGTTGCACAGATTCAGCAACTGACCAAAGCGGGGTGTGAGATTATCCGTTGTGCGGTACCAACCATGGAAGCTGCAAAAGCATTGAAAGAAATAAAAAAGCAGATTGCGATTCCTCTGGTGGCGGACATTCATTTTGATTATCGTCTGGCAATCGCAGCTATGGAAAATGGTGCAGATAAGATACGTATTAATCCGGGAAACATTGGCAGTGCAGATCGTGTAAAAGCAGTTGTGGATGAAGCAAAAAGCCGAAATATACCAATTCGTGTTGGTGTAAACAGTGGGTCGCTGGAAAAGAACCTGGTAGAAAAATATCATGGTGTTACAGCAGAAGGCATTGTGGAAAGCGCTTTGGATAAGGTAAAGATGATCGAAGATATGGGATATGACAATCTCGTGATCAGCATCAAATCTTCTGATGTTATGATGTGTGTAAAAGCGCATGAACTGATTGCTTCGAAAACAGATCATCCGCTGCATGTGGGAATTACAGAAGCAGGAACATTGATCAGTGGTAATATCAAGTCATCTATCGGTCTTGGCCTGATATTAAGCCAGGGAATCGGAGATACCATAAGGGTATCCCTGACCGGTGATCCAATTGAAGAAATCAAATCTGCAAAGCTGATTCTTCGCACACTTGGATTACGCAAGGGTGGCATTGAAGTGGTTTCCTGTCCGACTTGTGGAAGAACCCAGATTAATCTGATCCAGTTGGCAAATCAGGTAGAAACGATGGTTGCAGAATTTCCGCTTGATATCAAGGTTGCTGTCATGGGATGTGTCGTAAATGGACCGGGTGAAGCAAAAGAGGCAGATCTTGGTGTCGCTGGTGGCATTGGAGAGGGACTTATTATCAAACACGGAAAAGTGTTCAAAAAAGTACCGGAAGAAGAACTTCTCCCAGCTTTGCGGTATGAGTTAGAGCATTGGAGTGAAACAAATGTCGAAGCCATTTAAAGAAGCGTTCCCTACGCTTCAATTGGATGAAGAATTAGATAATCTTTTAGAGACAACAGAGGTTACAAAAATAAGTGCGAATCATGATCACAATCATATTCGCATTTATTTGCGTGCAAAAAGACTGATTTTTAAAAAGAATATATGGAAAATAGAAAAAGCCATATTGGAACAGATTTTTCAAAATCGTGATATTAAGGTCAAGATTGTCGAGTCGTTTGAATTGTCCGAACAATATACACCACAGTCTTTGATGGATGTATATCGGGACAGTATTTTAGATGAGTTGAATGCCTATAGTGTATTAGAATACAATTTGTTGCGCACGGCAACGATGGAGTTTGATCAGCCTCATCATATGCTTCTTACTATGGATGAGACCATTATTGCAAAAACACGAACGGATGAGATTGTTGAGTTTTTGGAAAAAGTCGTCTGTGAGCGTTGCGGGATGAATCTGATCATACAGACTGCTTTTCGTAAACCGCAGGAGAGTAAATATCGCAAGAATTCAGAAAAACAGATTGCACAGGAAGTGCAAAGTATTATTGCAAGAACGAAGTTTGCTATGTCGGAGGAAGTAAAAGAAGAAAAGCCGGCAGAGGAAGAGATTGTGGCAGCAACATCCGGTCAGGAGAAAAAGTCAGCTTCCGGTACTTCAGGCAAAGAACATTCTTCCGGCGGACGAAAGAAACAGACCTTCGAGAAAAAGGGAGAGTTTCGTCGCAAATTTGAACATGATAGCAATAAGAAGTCGATGAACCCGGATGTTATCTATGGACGTGATTTTGAGGATGAAACGATTGAAATCGAAAAAATTGATGGACCAATCGGAGAGGTTGTTATTCGTGGAAAGATTCTTTCGGTAGATACGAGAGAAATTCGTAATGAGAAGACAATTATTATTTTTTCCATGACCGATTTCACGGACACTATTGTGCTGAAAATTTTTGCAAGAAATGATGACGTCAAAGACTTGTTGGGAGAAATCGATAAGGGCAAATTTGTAAAGGTCAAAGGTGTCGCAACCATTGACAAATTTGACAGTGAACTTACTATAGGCTCCATTGTTGGTATAAAAAAATGTGCTGATTTTACAACGGTTCGTATGGATACGAGCATTGATAAGCGCGTAGAATTACATTGCCATACCAAGATGAGCGATATGGATGGTGTTTCGGATGTCAAGGATATTGTCAAACGTGCCATGAAATGGGGACATAAGGCAATCGCCATTACGGATCATGGAGATGTACAGGCATTTCCGGATGCTAACCATACAGTTCCGTCTGATTCAGATTTTAAAGTGATCTATGGAGTGGAAGCGTATCTGGTAGATGATTTAAAAGGTATGGTCACAGACAGCAAGAATCAGAATCTGGATGCAGATTATGTAGTATTCGATCTGGAGACCACAGGTTTTAGTCCGGAAGCAAACCGCATTATTGAAATTGGTGCGGTAAAAGTACAAAATGGTGCGATTGTAGACAAGTTTTCTACGTTTGTCAATCCGGAAGTGCCGATTCCATTTCGTATCGAACAACTGACCTCAATCAACGATTCTATGGTGATTGATGCACCTGTGATTGCAGATATTTTGCCGGAATTTATGAAGTTCTGTGGGGGTTGTGTCATGGTTGCACATAACGCAGATTTTGACATGAGTTTTATCAAAAAGAATTGTCAGAGACTTGATATCCCATGTGCACCGACAATTGTAGATACTGTTGCATTGGCACGTGTGCTGCTGCCGAATCTGAATCGTTTTAAACTGGATACGGTTGCAAAAGCACTTGGTGTTTCATTGGATAATCACCATCGTGCAGTAGATGATGCGGGCTGTACTGCAGAAATTTTTGTGAAATTTATTGCAATGTTAAAAGATCGCGGGGTGTCCACCCTTGATGAGGTCAATGCACTTGGAACATCTTCGGTACAGAATGTGCAGAAGATGCCTACGTATCACGCTATTATATTAGCAACCTGTGATCAGGGTAGAACCAATTTGTATCGTCTGGTTTCGCTGGCACATATTAAATATTATCATCGGCGTCCACGTATACCCAAAAGTGAGTTTATCAAATACCGGGACGGATTACTGATTGGATCCGCCTGTGAGGCCGGCGAATTATATCGTGCCATTTTAAATGGCCGGCCGGAGGAAGAGATTACGAGACTTGTGAATTTCTATGACTATCTGGAAATACAGCCTCTTGGAAACAATGCGTTTCTTGTACGAGATGAAGATTCTCCGATTGCTTCTAATGACGATCTGATTGAAATTAACAAGAAAATTGTTCGTTTGGGTGAAGAGTTTCACAAACCGGTCGTTGCAACCTGTGATGTGCATTTCCTGGATCCAGATGATGAGATTTACCGCCGTATTATTATGGCGGGACAGGGATTTAAGGATGCAGATGAACAGGCACCTCTGTTTCTTCGGACAACCGAAGAGATGCTTAAAGAGTTTCAGTATCTTGGAAGCGAAAAGGCAGAGGAAGTTGTCATCAAAAATACAAATCTGATTGCAGATATGTGTGAAAAAATATCGCCGGTCCGACCGGATAAATGTCCGCCGGTTATCGAAAATTCGGATCAGATGCTTCGTGATATCTGTTATAACAAAGCACACAAAATGTATGGTGATCCGCTGCCAGAAATCGTACAGGAGCGTCTGGATCGAGAACTGAATTCCATTATCAGCAATGGTTATGCCGTAATGTACATCATTGCGCAGAAACTGGTGTGGAAATCGAATGAAGACGGATATCTGGTTGGTTCTCGTGGATCGGTAGGAAGTTCCTTTGTTGCGACGATGTCTGGTATCACGGAGGTAAATCCACTGCATGCACATTACCTGTGTAAGCATTGTCAGTACAGTGACTTTGATTCGGATCTGGTCAAATCGTTTAGTGGACGAAGCGGCTGTGATATGCCGGATAAGATCTGTCCACGCTGTGGAAAGCCTTTATCAAAAGAAGGATTTGATATTCCGTTTGAAACATTCCTTGGATTTAAAGGAAACAAAGAGCCAGATATCGATCTGAATTTCTCTGGAGAATATCAAAGTAAGGCACACAAATATACAGAAGTTATTTTTGGCGAAGGACAGACGTTTAAAGCAGGAACAATCGGTACGCTTGCAGATAAGACGGCATTTGGTTATGTCAAGAACTATTACGAGGAGCGTGGCGTGCATAAACGGAATTGTGAGATCGACCGCATTGTATTAGGCTGTGTTGGAGTACGCCGTACAACGGGACAGCATCCGGGTGGAATTGTCGTACTCCCTATGGGGGAACAGATTTATACGTTTACACCAATTCAGCATCCGGCAAATGATATGACAGTAGATATTACGACGACCCACTTTGATTATCATTCCATTGACCACAACCTGTTAAAACTCGATATTCTCGGACACGATGATCCGACCATGATTCGTATGCTGCAGGATTTGACAGGTGTTGACCCGACGCAGATTCCGTTGGACGATAAGGCCGTTATGTCATTGTTTCAAGATACTTCGGCACTTGGAATTACACCGGATGATCTGGTAAATTGTCAGCTTGGAGCTTTGGGTATTCCGGAATTTGGTACGGATTTTGCCATGGGCATGTTAATTGATACGCAGCCAACGGAATTTTCGGATTTGGTGCGTATCGCAGGACTTTCTCATGGAACCGATGTGTGGTTAGGAAATGCACAGACACTGATTCAGGAGAAAAAAGCAACTATTTCGACAGCAATCTGCACGCGAGATGACATTATGATCTATCTGATCAGTATGGGGCTTGATTCCGAGGAGTCATTCAAGATTATGGAGAATGTGCGTAAAGGAATTGTGGCGAAAGGAAAATGTGATAAGTGGCCGGAGTGGAAGCAGGACATGATTGATCATAATGTGCCGGACTGGTACATCTGGTCCTGTGAGAAAATCAAGTACATGTTCCCGAAAGCACATGCGGCAGCTTATGTAATGATGGCATGGCGCATTGCATACTGTAAAGTTTTTTATCCGCTTGCATATTATGCTGCATACTTTTCTATCCGTGCAACCGCTTTCAGTTATGAGCTGATGTGCCAGGGAAAAGATAAACTCGAAGGCTACATGCATGAGTATGAAAAGCGTAAGGACGAACTTTCCAAAAAGGAGCAGGATACTTACAAAGATATGCGTCTGGTACAGGAAATGTATGCAAGAGGATTTGAGTTTTTGCCAATTGACATTTACACATCAGAACCACATCATTTTCAGATTGTGGATGGAAAACTTCTGCCGGCATTAAATACAATAGATGGTCTTGGAGATAATGCGGCAGTTGCGATTGCCGAAGCTGCCAAAGATGGACCATTTTTATCCAAAGATGATTTCCGACAGAGAACAAAAGTATCAAAAACAACGATTGAGCTGATGAGTGATTTGGGATTATTCGGAGATATACCGGAATCGAATCAGTTATCCTTATTTGACTTTGGAGCATAAAAAATCACACACGTTTGTAAGATGCAAACGTGTGTGATTTTTATTTTAGAACCTATTTCGCAACACCAGGATGAAACGATGTCAGTTCTCCGGGATTGGAAGTTGAGGTATAGAAGACCTGTCGTGTTTTAAAGTCGGTAAAATAAATACGGTTGGAAGTGACATTGATGTTGGAATAGTTTCCCTGTGCGAGTTCTTTGAAGTCACTTCCATCGTTTTTGATCATGCATAGTGCGGGATGATCCTCAGAGTATCTTTGATAATAAATATAACTTCCGTACACATTATAGAGATCAATGCTGTCCGTAGTAAGTGTCCGTGGATTGCCTGCGGATATATTGGTATGTACTAACGCATTATTCTGATCTACGTCCAGGTAATAAACATTATCAGTTCCGGACACAATAGGTTTGTAACAGTTGCAATCATAAATCTTGGTCATTTCATCCGATACCGAATCGTACTGATACAGACAGCCGTCGGTCGTTGTTCCGTTTGAATAAAAATACTGACCGAGTGTACTGCAGGTGAAGAGATAGCTGTCGCTGACTTTTGTCCGACCTTTTCCATCAATTCCGACTTTGTAAAGCGTTGTCGCTTGGTCTTTGTCATAGTGGAGATAGTACACATAATTACCGATCAAAGTTGCGTAAATGCAAGGATCCGGATCAAGGATTTTTAAATTTTTACCCTTACGTGTGACGCGGCACAGGCTGTTGTTGTCAAAAGTGAAAAAAGCGAAGCTGGCACTGTTACGGTCGTTATTTCGGACATAGTAAATATAGTGTTCGTCTGCATTGATGTACATGACAGTATCATCACAAAGCTTTTTTAAATGGTTTCCATTGGAATCCATGGAATATAACCGGTAATTGTCATCCGGGTTGGCAAAAAAGATGGTGCCACTGTCTTCGCAGAACAGCCCGGCATTGTACAGATTTCCGGCAGAATTTCCGTTTACGTAGCTTTTATTATAGATAGTTTTGTCTTTCAGGTTGGTAAAAAGTGCAATACCTCCAAGAATGAGAATAAATACAAAAATCAGCAAGATCAGTTTTGATTTTTTCATATTGTAAGCCTCCTGTGTAAAATATACTTATAATCATACATATTACCGGAGAATCTTTCAAGGATTACTTGCCTTTTATAAGGATGTGTAATAGAATTTTAATAAGAATTGAAGGAGTACATTTATGAGAGATTTACTGGAAATACGTGATGAAATTGATGAGCTCGATGATAAAATCGTTGAGCTTTATGAGAGACGCATGCAGCTGACAACGGAGGTTGCAGAATACAAAATTGAGACTGGAAAACAAATCTTCGATAAGGAGCGGGAAGATTCCAAGCTTCATACGTTAGAAGAAAAAACGCATACCGATATTACACGAAAAGGTGTGCGGGAGTTATTCGAGCAGATTATGGCTATGAGCCGTAAAAATCAGTATCAGCTTCTGACTGCGCACGGTGTTAATTTTGACTGTGAGTTTACGCAGGTAAAAGGATTGGATTATTCGAATGCGAGAATCGTCTTTCAGGGACTGGAAGGAGCATACAGTCAGGAAGCCATGGAACAATTCTTTGGTGAAAACTGTGACAGTTTTCATGTGGATACATGGAAAGATGCGATGGAGGCTATCCGGACCGGGAAAGCGGATTATGCAGTTCTTCCGATTGAAAATTCATCGGCCGGTATCGTGTCGGAAAATTATGACCTGCTGGTAGAATATGACAATTATATTGTTGGCGAACAGATTATCCGGATCAATCATGCGCTGCTTGGACTGGCGGATGCACAGGAATCGGATATTACGAAAATATATTCCCATAAGCAGTCATTGATGCAGTGCAGTGATTTCCTTGAGGCACACAAAGAATGGGAGAAGTTCAGCCTGAGCAATAATGCGGTGGCTGCAAAGAAAGTAAAAGAAGATGGCAGAGTGGATCAGGCAGCCATTGCAAGTGCAAAGAATGCAGAAATTTATGGATTAAAAGTACTGAAAAATTCCATCCAGAATAATAAAAATAATTCCACTCGTTTTATTGTTGTGACAGGAAAGAAAATCTATACACCACAGGCAAACCGTATCAGCATCTGCTTTGAGGTAAATCATGAGAGTGGTGCATTGTATCAGGCGCTTTCGCATTTTATTTATAATGATATCAATATGATCAATATTCAGTCACGACCGATTCAGAATAAGAACTGGGAATATCGTTTCTTTGTCGATTTTGAGGGAACATTTTCAGATAATGCAGTACGTAATGCATTGCGGGGATTAAAGGAAGAAACTATTTCATTTAAAATACTTGGAACGTACTAGAAGGGGTGAGCGTATGGCAGTTCATACATTTGCAGCAATATATATCGGAACTTATGATGTCAGTCTGAAAGTTTTTGAGTTCATGGATAAAAAGAAGTTTCATCAGGTAGATCATATTCGCGCCCGGCTGGATTTGGGAAGCGATGCTTTCGTGGAGGGCAGGATCGGATATGAGCGTGTGGAAGAGCTGTGTGAAACATTGGCACAGTTCAAAGAAATCATGGAAAGTTATCGTGTGAAAGATTATGAAGTATATGCGTCTGCAGTACTGCGTGATGCAGAAAATGAATTGTTTGTATTGAATCAGGTGTATTTGCGCACGGGATTTCGTGTGAAGGTGGTCAGCAATTCAGAACATCGTTTTATCAGTTACAAATCCGTAGCGGGACAGGAAGCTTTTGAAAAAATGATACAGACGAGTGCTGCTGTGGTCGATGTGGGAGGCGCAAGCGTACAGATCACCATTTTCCGTGAGGGAAGGCTGATTACAACACAGCATATCGAGGCAGGAATCATGCGCCTGTATAATCTGTTAAGTGACAGAGGCCATTCACTTGCTTTGTATGAGAAACAGATTGAAGAGTATATGAACAAAAAGCTGGAAGCTTTTCGTGCCATGTATATGACAGAGACTGTGGATTATGTCATCCTGATCAGCGATTATGCAACTGAACTGATTCGGAAAATTGATGAAAATGAGCAGAAAAAACGTCAGGTAAAATCAGAGAAATTTGTAAAATTTATTGACAAGCTTCAGAAAAAGACACTCGAAGAAATCACATATGAACTGAATCTGTCAAATGACCGGGAACCATTGATTATACCGGCAATCATTCTTTTTAAAACACTGGTACAGAGTATTTGTCCAAAGACAGTCTGGGTACCGGGAGCAAATATACAGGATGGTATTGCATATGATTACGGACAGCGTAATAAGCTGCTTTCTCTTACACATGATTTTGATTCGGATGTTCTTTCGGCAGCGCATTTCCTGTCACAGCATTACAACAGCTATACACCACATATTGAGGCATTGTCAAAACTTTCTACAAAGATTTTTGATGCAATGAAAAAAGTGCATGGACTTGGTAAAAGACAGAGACTTTTGCTGGAAGTGGCAACGATGCTGCATGATTGTGGAAAATATGTAAGTCTTTCGGAATCTCCGGAGAATGCCTACCATATTATTATGTCATCGGAGATTATTGGACTGACGCATCAGGAACGTGAAATCGTAGCAATGGTCGTATTGTATAATACATTGCCACTCGATCCGTACGAAGAATTGTCAGACCGGCTGAGCGAAGGCGATTATTTGTGCGTTGCCAAATTATCTGCCATTCTTCGAGTGGCCAATGCATTAGACCAGAGCCACAAACAGAAATTTAAAAATATCCGGATCGCAGTCAAGGACCGTAATCTGGTATTCACAGTAGAGGCTTTTGAAGACATATCACTCGAGGAGGCATTGTTTGAGGCAAAGACCGCATATTTTGAAAATATTTACAGCATGAAGCCGATTTTGAAACAGAAGCGCATATATAATTGCTGAGGAGGTATCTATGGAAGCAAAGATTGATTTTAAAAATCCAAGTTATTATGATAACCGCGAATTGAGCTGGATTAAATTTGATAATCGTGTATTGAGTGAGGCAAAAGATAAGTCTATTCCACTTTTAGAGAGACTGAAATTTGTGAGTATTACCTCTTCAAATCTGGATGAATTTTTTATGGTAAGAGTTGCATCATTGCTTGACATGGTTCATGCGAATTACAAAAAACGTGATATCGCAGGAATGACCGCAGGAGAGCAGCTTGCTGCAATCAACAGTGCGACGCGGGAATTGGTCAATACACAGTACAACACGTATACACGCTCGCTTGTTCCTTTGATGAACAAAGAAGGCATTTATCTGGTGGATGCTTACGAGGATCTGACAAAGGAACAGGAAAAATTTGTGGATCGTTATTTTATGGAGAGTGTCTATCCGGTTCTTACGCCTATGGCGGTGGATGCGTCACGTCCGTTTCCGCTCATCCGAAATAAGACTTTGAATATTGCGGCACTGTTAAGCAGCAAACAGGCAGGGGATGAGACGGTTTTTGCAACGGTACAGGTACCGAGTGTGCTTCCGCGTCTGGTACAGATTCCGAGTGAAGAAGGAACAAAGTCATTTATTTTACTGGAACAGATTATCGAGCGGAATATCGGGATTCTGTTTTCAAATTACAAAGTGTTGTGTGCGTATCCATACCGTATCATGCGAAATGCGGATCTGACCATTGATGAGGATGAGGCATCCGATCTGTTAAAGGAGATTGAGAGCAAGCTGAAAATGCGCCAGTGGGGCGAAGTAATCCGACTTGAAATTGAAGATAAAGCAGACAAAAAACTGTTGAAGTTTTTAAAGACAGAATTAAAAGTGGCACAGGAAGATGTATTCCATATCGCAGGTCCAATCGATCTTACGTTTCTTATGAAATTGTATGGTATTGAAGGATATGATCATCTGCGTTATAAACCATATACACCGCAGCGTGTTCCGGAAATTGAACCCGGCAGTGATATTTTTGCGGCAATCCGTAAAGGCGATATTTTCCTTCATCATCCGTATGAAACATTTGATCCGGTTGTAGATTTTATCCGTCAGGCATCCGTAGATCCGGATGTTCTTGCAATCAAGCAGACACTGTATCGTGTCAGTGGCAATTCGCCGATTATCAGCAGTCTGGCACAGGCGGCAGAAAATGGAAAACAGGTTACGGTACTTGTGGAACTGAAAGCCCGGTTTGATGAGGAACACAATATTGTATGGGCAAAAAAGCTGGAACAGGCAGGATGCCATGTAATCTATGGACTCGTTGGGTTAAAGACACACAGTAAGATTGCATTGGTTGTGCGCAGGGAAGAAGACGGCATCCGCAGATATGTTCATCTTGGAACTGGAAATTATAATGATTCTACGGCGAAGCTGTATACCGACTGCGGTATTTTTACATGCAAAGAATCCATAGGTGAAGATGCGACTGCTGTCTTTAACATGCTTTCCGGATATTCCGAACCACTTTCCTGGAACGAACTTATTCTGGCACCGTACTGGTTACGCGACAAATTCCTGCATTTGATTGCCAGAGAAAAAAAGCATGCACAGCAGGGGCGTGAAGCACGCATTGTTGCAAAAATGAATTCCCTTTGCGATCCGGGAATTATAGAGGCACTGTATGAGGCGTCGGCAGCTGGCGTAAAAATCAATCTGATCGTGCGCGGAATTTGTTGTCTTAAGGTTGGTATTCCGGGTGTGAGTGAGAATATTACAGTTCGTTCCATTGTTGGAAATTTCCTGGAACATAGCCGCATTTTCTATTTCTGGAATGATGGAAATACGGAAGTCTATATGGGAAGTGCAGACTGGATGCCAAGAAATCTTGACCGTCGTGTGGAAATTATTTTTCCTGTTCTTGAAGAAGAACTGAAAGAAAAAGCGTTGCATATTCTTGAGGTAGAACTTGCAGATAACGTCAAAGCGAGAGTGATGCAGGCAGATGGCACATATGAAAAGCTTGACAAAAGAGGAAAAGTTCTGGTAAACTCACAGGAGCAGTTTTGTCAGGAAGCAAAAGATGCTGTGCCGAAAGAGCAGTTTGCTGGTAGCCAGAGAATTTTTATACCAGCGGAGCCGGCTGAATAATTACGAGAAAATTATTATGATATTTTCTGTTGACACAGAGAAAAAAGTGTGATAGAGTTTAATAGTTGTTAGAAACAAGTAGAGTATCCACTCTCACCTAAGCGCAATTGGGCGACTTAGCGTTAATACTTTAACATTCCGTATGTATGTTAGATGTAATAGTGGATAGTCTGCCTATCCACTATTTTTTATTGGAGGTACAAGACTATTAGCGAATTAATGATTAATGAACAAATCAGAGACAGAGAGGTTCGTCTGATTGGACCGGATGGAGAGCAGATTGGTGTTGTTTCATCAAGAGAAGCTCAGAAGATCGCGGACGAAGCAGGACTTGATCTTGTAAAGATCGCTCCGAATGCGAAGCCACCTGTCTGTAAGGTGATTGATTACGGCAAGTATCGTTACGAACTGGCTCGTAAAGAGAAAGATGCCAAGAAAAAGCAGAAGACAGTTGAACTGAAAGAGATTCGTCTGTCACCGAATATTGATACCAATGATTTGAATACAAAGATGAATGCTGCAAAGAAGTTCCTTGCAAAAGGAAATAAAGTAAAGATCACACTTCGATTCAGAGGTCGTGAGATGGCTCATATGAGTAGCAGTAAACACATCTTGGATGATATTGCTGAGAATCTCTCCGATGTAGCTGTAGTGGAGAAAGCACCAAAGATCGAAGGTAGAAGTATCGGTATGGTGTTGGCAGAGAAAAGATAACATTTTAAGGAGGAATAAACAATGCCAAAAATGAAGACTAGCAGAGCTGCTGCAAAACGTTTCAAAGTAACAGGAACAGGAAAGTTAAAGAGAAATAAAGCTTACAAGAGACATATCTTAACAAAGAAGACTACAAAGACTAAGAGAAATCTTAGAAAGCCAGCTATGACTGATCAGACAAACGTTAAGAATATGAAGAAGATTTTACCATACATGTAAGATTTGTTAAGGAGGATATAAAAGATGGCAAGAGTTAAAGGCGGATTAGGCGCTAAGAAAAGACATAATAGAGTTTTAAAGTTAGCAAAGGGATACAGAGGAGCTCGTTCTAAGCAGTATCGTGTAGCTAAACAGTCCGTAATGAGAGCCTTAACAAGTTCTTATGCTGGACGTAAAGAGAGAAAGAGACAGTTTCGTCAGTTATGGATTGCACGTATCAACGCTGCAGCTCGTTTAAACGGACTTTCATACAGCCAGTTCATGCACGGCTTAAAGCTCGCTGGAGCTGATTTGAACCGTAAGGTATTAGCTGATATGGCTGTTACAGATGCAGAAGGTTTTGCAAAACTTGTAGAAGTTGCAAAGAAAGCTTTAGCATAATACTTCAAGTGATATATAAATCCGGACAAGCTATTGTCCGGATTTTTTTTGCGTTACACGATATTCTTTTGGGGAGAGGCCTTTTTTCTTATGGAATGTTTTGGAAAAATATAAACCATTATCAAATCCTACCGAATTAGCGATTGCGGTAATGGAAAGGTTCGAATGTTCTAACAGATAGCAGGCCTGTTTCATGCGAAAGTCGGTAAGATACTCTTTTGGAGATTGCTGCATAACTATTTCAAAGGAACGAAAGAGGTGACTGCGGCTTAAACCAACATAAGAAGCTATGTCTTCGACGGTAATCGGATAGGAATAATTGGCACTGATATATTCGATGCTTTTCTGGACATAAGTGTTGGCTGAATTTTGTGTTTCTTTTTTATGTGCACATTGAATGAAAAGCGCAAGTGTAGTATACAGACGACCGGTCATTTCTACTGCGTGTTCAAATCCGTTTCCTCTGGCATCATAAATATGCAGAAGCTGACGCTTGATTTCGTTCCCGTTTTTTACATCATGGATAAAGGGGGCGTTTTTTGAAAAATCCGTTGCCTGCAAGATCGTTGCTGCATCGCTCCCGGTAAATCCCACCCAGGCATATTCCCAGGGATCTGTTTCATCTGCCTGATAAACGACTTCCGTGTTGGGATAGACAAGGAAAGCATCGCCTTCCTCTAGTGCATGAACAGAGGTTCCGAGCTTGTAAGTGCCTTTGCCGGAGATGATATAATGTATGAGATAGTGGTCACGAATACCGGGACCCCATTGGTAATTTGCATCACATCGCTGATAGCCTACGTTGTATACGGAAAGAGATACCAGTTCTTTGTCGGTTGCTTTATAAGAATTTTTATATTTATCATTCATAAAATTATTCCTTTTGTGTTTCTTTGCCTTTATTATAGAGGAAAGAATGTGCCTATGCAACATTATTACATGTTTTTGCATACATTTTCTTCTGTACAACCGAGGAAGGATGGATTAGAATAATATTAAAGAGATGGGGAACATAAACCAAATATAATTAAGAAAAGGAGACTGAATTATGGCAATTTTAGTTACTGGTGGAGCTGGATATATCGGAAGTCATACATGTGTAGAATTATTGGATGCAGGCTATGAAGTTGTTGTGTTGGACAATTTATCCAATGCATCTGAAAAGTCATTGGAAAGAGTAGAGGCATTGACAGGTAAGAAAGTGACGTTCTATAAGGGCGATATTCTTGACCGGGATATTTTAAACAAGATTTTTGCGGAGCAGAAGATTGACAGCTGTATTCATTTTGCGGGATTGAAAGCGGTTGGTGAATCTGTTGCAAAGCCTTGGGAATATTACAACAACAATATCGCAGGAACATTGACACTGGTAGATGTAATGCGCCAGAATGGGTGCAAGAATATTATCTTTTCTTCATCTGCAACTGTATACGGAGATCCTGCAGAAATCCCGATTACCGAGAACTGCCCGAAGGGACAGTGTACAAATCCTTACGGCTGGACAAAGTCTATGCTTGAACAGATTCTTTCGGACATTTACAAAGCAGACAACGAGTGGAATGTAATTCTTCTCCGTTACTTTAATCCAATCGGAGCTCATCCAAGCGGAACAATGGGAGAAAACCCAAATGGTATTCCGAACAACCTTATGCCTTATATTACACAGGTTGCAGTTGGCAAATTAAAAGAGCTGGGTGTATTTGGAAATGATTATGATACTCCGGATGGAACCGGTGTGCGTGATTACATCCATGTGGTAGATCTGGCAGTTGGACATGTAAAAGCATTAAAGAAAATTGAAGAAAAGGCTGGATTATGTATCTATAATCTTGGAACAGGCCATGGATACAGCGTTCTTGATATCGTAAAGAATTTTGAGGCAGCAAATGATATCAAAATCCCATATGTAATCAAGGACCGTCGTCCGGGAGATATTGCTACATGTTATTGTGATCCGGGTAAAGCAGAACGAGAGCTTGGATGGAAAGCACAGTATGGTATCAAAGAAATGTGTGCAGATTCCTGGAGATGGCAGAAGAATAATCCAAACGGATATGAGGACTAATTTGTAGTAATTTGATAAAAATTTGAAAAAGTTTAAACAAATTACAAAAAAAGCTTGACGAACGTATCATGCTATGATAATATAATAAACGGTTCGTTGGTCAAGCGGTTAAGACGCCACCCTCTCACGGCGGAAACACGGGTTCGATTCCCGTACGGACTGCTCTATTATAAAATGTAATAGCCCAACCCGGAAATAAGCGTTGCATGCAACGCTTATTTTTGTGCATTTTAAATAAAAAAATAACGAAACTTTCCTAAATTTCGCTATTGAATTTTGAAAATTGGCTGAATATAATTAATATAAGGATAAGAAACTTTGAATGTTCAAAAGCAAAGGGAGGAATTGTTATGACACGTATGTATGAAAAACCACAAGCAATTGTTATGGTGGAAAACCATGAGGGTGTGTACATGGCGAGTGGTGCAGGCGGTGCACAGTGGAATGTTAGTGTAAAAAGTGATCAGAGTTGGAATGGAACGGATCATGTATTTACTGTAGAATGTACTTTAAGTGGAGGACAGACATATTCTGTATCAGACTTAACAATTGTTGTAACTTTTAATACCATATTGGCAAGTGCGAGAGAAATCGATAATAACTTTGTTTGCTCACTTGTGGGAAATAAAGTGACTCTGAAACTTAATAAAAGCATGGAGTGTGGACCGGGATATAAAGTGTATGCAAATCTATGGGTACACACAGATAAGCAAGATACAACAGAGGGACTGAGTGCTGTGTCTTGCACAGCTGAATAAAGCAGAAAAACTGGTGTGAAAAATAAAAGAAAATATTTGAAAGAAAAGCTTGACGAATGAATTGCACTATGGTAGTATAATAAGCGGTTCGTTGGTCAAGCGGTTAAGACGCCGCCCTCTCACGGCGGAAACACGGGTTCGATTCCCGTACGGACTGCTGGAAACAGATGCATTTATTGCATCTGTTTTTTGTTACAAAAAATAAAAGCATAGCTTTGGCATGATACAATGTCAAAACTATGCTTTTACAAAGTTTATTTTACAGATCGATCGTCAATTCAATCGGACAATGGTCAGAACCAAATATATCGGTATGGATAGCGGCGCCTTTCAATTGTGTATCCAATCGTTTTGAGGTGATGAAATAATCAATGCGCCATCCGGCATTTTTTTCCCGGGCTTTAAAACGGTAGGACCACCAGGAGTATATATTCTCTGTATCTGGATAAAAATGACGGAAGGTATCCGTAAAACCGGAAGCCAGAAGCTCAGTCATTTTATTTCGTTCTTCATTCGAAAAGCCAGCATTTTTATGATTAGTCTTTGGATTTTTTAAATCAATTTCTTCATGTGCAACATTGAGATCTCCACAAAGAATCACGGGTTTCTTTTGATCTAATTCGATGAGGTAGGAGCGGAAAGCATCTTCCCATTGCATCCGGTAGGAGAGACGGGCCAGTTCATTTTGCGAATTCGGAGTGTAGCAAGTGACAAGATAGAAGTTATCATATTCTAAAGTGATCACACGTCCTTCTGTATCATGTTCTGGAATGTTTAATCCATAAGAGACTGCCAGTGGCTCGTGTCTGGCAAAAATAGCAGTGCCGGAATACCCCTTTTTCGCTGCATAGTTCCAATATTGGTAATAGCCTGGAAGATCGAGATTGATTTGTCCTTCCTGTAATTTGGTTTCCTGTATACAAAAGAAGTCTGCATCTGTGGAGTGAAAGTATTCTAAAAATCCTTTTTGCACACAGGCACGCAGACCATTGACGTTCCATGAGATAAATTTCATAGTTGTGTTTCCTCCTTTTTGAATTTCGATGGTTCTAAAATATCCTTAGTAAAGAAAATCATACAACCTACCTTATATTTTACCTGTAAAGAACGGAAAATGTAAATAAAAAAATAAAATAAAAAAGTGCTTGACGGATAGCATATGCTATGATATTATAATTAACGGTTCGTTGGTCAAGCGGTTAAGACGCCGCCCTCTCACGGCGGAAACACGGGTTCGATTCCCGTACGGACTGCTAAAACTCTTATCGTTTGATAAGAGTTTTTGTTGTATAGGAACTTTTTCGGAATTCCCCATATAATAAAAGCAGACGTACAAAGATGTGCATGCTTTATTTGGAAATAATAAAAATCATGATTTTCTTAGAAAAACCTTGAAATAAGAGGAAAAGAGTGATAAAATAGTAACAGTAACATAGATACTAAGTTTGAGAGAGGGCATTTGTCCTCTCTCAATTTTATGTTAAATTTGGTTGGATAAAAGAAAAGAGGTGGTAAGATGTCTAAGGCAAGCATTTATGAAACAAAGACGGAGAATTTGATTCTACCTATTTTAGAGAGAATGAATTTTGAACTTGTAGATGTAGAGTATGTGAAAGAAGGAAGTAACTGGTGCCTCCGTGCTTACATTGACAAGGAAGGCGGAATTACAATCAATGATTGTGAAGCTGTTGCAAGAGAAATGAATGAACTGTTAGACGCAGAAGATTTTATTCCGGATTCTTATACGTTTGAAGTGAGCTCTCCAGGACTTGGAAGACCTCTGAAAAAAGAAAAAGATTTTGTCCGTAATATGGGAAAAAAAATAGAAATTCGCACGTATCGCGCGATTGATCGATGCAAAGAGTTTTATGGAACTCTTACATCCTACGATGCAGATTCTGTGACAATTACAGATGAGGAAGGAAAAGCAATTACATTTTTGCGCTCCGATATTGCACTGATACGTCAGGCGGTTATATTTTAAATCTATTTTAGCGTAAGATAACACAACAAATAGGAGGAAAGAATCATGAATAATGAGTTATTAGAAGCGTTAAATATACTAGAACAGGAGAAGAATATCAGCAAAGAGACTTTGCTTGAGGCAATCGAAAATTCTTTACTTACTGCCTGCAAGAACCATTTTGGAAAAGCAGAGAATGTAAAAGTTGTCATTGATCCGGATACTTGTGAATATCATTGTTTTCAGGAAAAAACAGTTGTTGAAAATGTAGAAGATCCAATCGAGCAGATTTCTCTTCCAAATGCACAGATGATTAACCGCAAGTATGAGCTTGGCGATGTTGTTCAGGTTGAAGTGAAATCGAAAGAGTTCGGCCGTATCGCCACACAGAATGCAAAGAACGTGATTTTGCAGAAAATTCGCGAAGAAGAACGCAAAGTTATTTACGATGAGTACAATAGCAAAGAAAAAGAGGTTGTTACCGGTGTTGTACAGCGTTATATAGGAAAGAATGTCAGCATTAATTTAGGAAAGGCAGATGCGCTTCTTACAGAAAGTGAGCAGATCAAAGGAGAGGTATTCAATCCGACGGATCGTGTAAAAGTATATATTCTTGAGGTAAAAGCTACTTCAAAGGGACCAAAAATTCTCGTTTCAAGAACTCATCCAGAACTTGTAAAGAGATTGTTTGAATCAGAAGTTGCGGAAGTACGTGAGGGTATTGTTGAAATTAAGGCAATTTCCCGTGAGGCAGGAAGCCGTACAAAGATCGCAGTATGGTCTAATGATCCAGATGTTGATCCGGTAGGCGCATGTGTCGGTATGAACGGAGCGCGTGTCAATGCCATTGTAAATGAGTTGCGCGGTGAGAAGATAGATATTATTACTTGGGATGAAAATCCTGCAATTTTAATTCAAAATGCATTAAGCCCTGCAAAAGTTATTTCCGTTATTGCAGATGCAGATGAAAAATCTGCAAAAGTTGTTGTTCCGGATTATCAGTTATCCCTTGCAATTGGTAAGGAAGGACAGAATGCAAGACTGGCAGCAAGACTGACAGGATTTAAAATCGATATTAAGAGTGAGACACAGGCGAGAGAGTCCGGAGACTTTATTGATTACGAAAATGATTATGAGGATGATGAAGAATATTATGATGACTATGAGTCTGATGAGACAGCATCCGCAGAATCAGAGCCTGAATACACTGAAAATGCGACAGATGCAGAGGAATAATCATGGCAAATAAAAAAATTCCATTGCGACAGTGCGTTGGCTGTGGCGAGATGAAAGCGAAAAAGGAACTCATTCGTGTGATTAAAAATGATGAGGGCGTTTTCCTGGATGCCAGTGGACGCAAAAACGGAAGAGGCGCATATATCTGTGCCGATATAGAATGCTTAAAAAAAGCAAGAAAATCCAAAGGACTTGAGAGATCCTTGAAAGTTGCAATTCCGGATGAAGTGTATGAGAACCTGGAAAAGGAGATGAGTATACTTGCAGAATGATAAAGTATTATCCATGTTAGGGATTGCAGCAAAATCGGGAAATGTAGTTAGTGGTGAATTTTCCACAGAAAAAGCAGTGAAAACAGGCCATGCTTATTTGGTAATTGTTTCAGAAGAAGCATCTGATAATACCAGAAAAAGTTTTATGAATATGACAGAGTTTTATGACGTGCCGTGTTATTGTTATGGAAGCAAGGAAGCGTTGGGAAGATGTATCGGAAAGGAATTCCGTGCATCACTTGCAGTGACAGATGAGAATCTTGCGCGGGCTGTGGAAAATAAATTGAAAAAAACTGAATAATGGAGGTAGTTCATTTATGGCAAAAATGAGAGTTCATGAACTTGCAAAAGAATTAAATATAAAATCACAGGATATCATAGAATTGTTAAGCACAACAGATTATGCAGTAAAAAGTGCATCCAGTGGAATCGAAGATGTTGCACAGGCTGTTGTCCGTAACAAATTTTCTAAAAAAGAAGATGCAAAACCAGCTGCAAGAGCAGAAAAGGCAGTGACAAAGACGGAGGATGTAAAGACAGAAGACGGAAAAGAACGCCCAAAGAAAAAGTCAAGCATCACAGCGGTATTCAATGCGCAATACAGCAAGCAGTCAAGAAGACCGGGACAGGGAAACGGAAACAATAACAATAACAATAACAGAAACAACCGTGACAATAACCGCGGTTCCAGAAGAGACAATGGACAGCAGCGTCTGGAAAAGCACAGCATTATCCGTCCACGTCCGGTTGGAGAGCGTGCAATGCGTCCAATCAGTGAGCGTACAGCAAATAATGTGGATGATTTTGCAGAGAGCCGTCCAGCTAAGCAGAATACAGAAAAGCAGAATAACCGCCCGCAGAATGGAAACCGTCAGGATCGTCCGAACCGTTCCAATGGAGATCGTCCGCAGAACGGAAATCGTCAGGACCGTCCAAATCGTCAAGATCGTCCGAACCGTTCTAATGGAGATCGTCCGCAGAATGGAAATCGTCAGGACCGTCCACAGAACGATCGCAATAATGACAGAAGAAATAATAGCAAAGGACGATTTGATAAAGAAATCAATCGTTTTAACAAAGAAGCAGCTGCAGCGACACCGGAAGAAGTAAGAGGAAAAGAAGGCCGTGACCGTAACAATGACCGCCGCAATAACAATCGTCGTCAGGAACATGATAAACTCGGCGGAAAGCGTCAGGAGAATTATGTAAATTTAGAGAAACATGGCGGAAAGAAGAAACCTCAGCAGCAACCACAGAAACCGAAGGAAGAGGAAGATGTAATTAAGACCATCACATTGCCGGAGAAGATGACTATCCGTGATCTTGCTGATAAGATGAAGGTACAGCCAGCGGCTATCGTTAAGAAGTTATTTATGAAAGGGCAGATGGTAACTGTAAATCAGGAAATCGATTTTGATGCTGCGGAAGAAATTGCGTTAGAGTTTAACTATATTTGTGAACCGGAAGAAAAAGTTGATGTGATTGCAGAACTTCTCAAAGAGGATGAGGAAGATCCAAAGAATCTTGTTCCACGTCCACCTGTAGTCTGTGTTATGGGTCACGTTGATCATGGTAAAACATCTCTGCTGGATGCAATCCGTTCCACACGTGTGACAGACCGTGAGGCTGGTGGTATTACACAGCACATTGGTGCATCTGTTGTATCAATTAATGGACAGAATATCACATTCCTGGATACTCCTGGACATGAGGCATTTACAGCAATGCGTATGCGTGGTGCAAATTCTACAGATATCGCAATCCTTGTTGTAGCTGCGGATGACGGTGTTATGCCACAGACGGTAGAAGCAATCAACCATGCAAAAGCTGCCGGAGTAGAAATTATTGTTGCTGTCAACAAGATTGATAAGCCAAGTGCCAATATTGAGAAAGTTAAGCAGGAGTTATCTGAGTATGAACTGATTCCGGAAGACTGGGGTGGAAGCACAATTTTCTGTCCGGTTTCTGCACATACCAAAGAAGGTATCGATAATCTTCTGGAGATGATTCTTCTTACAGCCGAAGTGTTGGAGCTGAAGGCAAATCCAAACCGTAATGCAAGAGGTCTTGTTATTGAGGCACAGCTGGATAAGGGACGTGGTGCAGTTGCTACAGTTCTTGTACAGAAAGGTACCCTTCATGTGGGAGATTCCATTGCGTGTGGAAGCAGCTATGGTAAAGTACGTGCGATGATTGATGACAAGGGACAGCGTGTGAAGAAAGCAATTCCTTCTACACCGGTTGAAATTCTTGGTCTGAACAGCGTTCCGGCTGCAGGCGAGACCTTTGTTGTCTGTGATTCGGATAAGGAAGCGAAGGCATTTGCTGACACTTATATTTCAGAAGAGAAGAACCGACTGATTGAAGATACAAAAGCAAAGATGTCACTGGATGATCTGTTCTCACAGATTCAGTCTGGTAATATGAAAGAATTAGATATTATTGTAAAAGCTGATGTACAGGGATCTGTTGAGGCAGTAAAACAGTCACTTGTTAAACTGTCCAATGAGGAAGTTGTCGTTAAAGTGATTCATGGTGGTGTTGGTGCCATCAACGAATCTGACGTTATCCTTGCATCTGCATCTAATGCAATCATTATCGGATTTAATGTTCGTCCAGATCCAATTGCAAAGGTTACCGCAGATAATGAGGGCGTAGATATCCGACTTTACAAGGTTATTTACAATGCAATCGAAGATGTAGAAGCAGCGATGAAGGGTATGTTAGATCCGGTATTTGAAGAAAAGGTAATCGGTCACGCAGAAATCCGCCAGATTTTCAAGGCTTCCGGTGTTGGAAATATTGCAGGTTCCTATGTGCTTGACGGTGTGATGGAAAGAGGCTGTCGCGTACGTATTTCACGTGAAGGAAACCAGATCTTCGAAGGGGATCTTGCGTCGCTCAAGCGTTTCAAGGATGATGTCAAGGAAGTTAAGACAGGATTCGAGTGTGGTCTTGTATTTGACGGATTTAATGATATTCAGGAATTTGATCAGGTAGAAGCATATAAGATGGTAGAAGTACCAAGATAGGATATAGAATGAGAAAAAACAGTATTAAAAATATTCGTATCAATGAAGAAGTGATGCGTGAACTGTCCAATATTATCCGTGGAGAAATCAAGGATCCGAGAATTAATCCGATGACCAGCGTGGTGGCTGTAGAGGTTGCTCCGGATCTGAAGACTGCAAAAGCATATATTAGTGTCCTTGGCGATGAACAATCGCAGAAGGACACACTTGCAGGTCTTCGTTCCGCAGAGGGATTTATTCGTGTGAAACTTGCAAAATCCATTAATCTTCGCAATACACCGGAGATTAAATTTGTATTGGATCAGTCAATTGAATACGGAATTCGTATGTCAAAGATGATTGACGATGTTACCAAGAACCAGAAGGAGTCTGCCGATGAAGAAGCTTGATGCTGTATTGGAAAATAAACATTTGATCGGCATTGCTGGACATGTGCGCCCGGATGGAGACTGTGTCGGTTCCACACTTGCAGTCTATAATTACATTCGCACTTTTTATCCGGATGTGGATGTAAGACTGTATTTGGAACCGATCCCAAATATTTTTAAGTTTTTGCGTTATTCCGAGGAGATTAAAAGCGAATATACAGACGAAGATATTTTTGATCTGTTTATTGCGCTTGACTGTGGAGATACCGGAAGACTTGGAAATGCAGCAAAATATTTTGAAAGTGCAAAACACACGTATTGCGTGGATCATCATGTCAGCAATCAGGCGTTTGCAGAGGAAAATTACATTTTTCCGGAAGCAAGCTCTACTTGTGAACTTGTATATGAGCTGATGGATGCAGAGAAAGTAACAAAAGAAATTGCAGAATGCCTATATACAGGAATGGTGCATGATACCGGAGTCTTTCAGTACAGTTGTACCTCGGCGAAGACTATGAATATTGCAGGTATTCTGATGGAAAAAGGAATCGATTTTTCCAAAATTGTGGATGAGACTTTTTATACGAAGACATATAATCAGAACCGTGTCATGGGACAGGCTTTATTGGATAGCCGGCTTTATCTGGATAATCAATGTATCGTCAGTGTGATTACGCAGAAACAGATGAAACAATTTGATGTTCTTCCAAAACATTTAGATGGCATTGTTAATCAGTTGCGCGTGACAAAAGATGTAAAACTTGCTGTCTTTATTTATGAAAATGAGGATGGGAGTTTTAAAGTGAGTCTCCGGGTAAATGGGAACTTTGATGCGGCTTCACTTGCAATGCATTTCGGAGGTGGCGGACATGTGAAAGCTGCCGGCTGCACCATGTACGGTACGCAGGAACAGGTGGTTTCTACGTTGCTGGAAGAAGTGGAAAAGAGATTGTAGGTAGACAATGATTAACGGAATTGTAAATGTTTATAAAGAAAGCGGATTTACCAGTTTTGATGTGGTGGCCAAAATGCGTGGTATTTTTCATCAGAAAAAAATCGGACATACTGGAACGCTTGATCCGGACGCGCAGGGAGTATTGCCTGTGTGTCTTGGGCGGGCAACAAAAGTGTGCGATCTTCTGACGGACAAGGATAAAGAATACGAAGCTGTAATGCTTTTAGGCATGACAACAGATACACAGGATGCGTCTGGAACCGTTCTGAACCGACAGAAAGTTACAGTGACAGAAGATGCGGTAAAAACTGTGATTACTTCCTTTGAGGGAGAATATATGCAGATTCCACCAATGTATTCCGCGTTGAAAGTCAACGGGCAGAAACTGTGTGATCTTGCGCGCAAGGGAATTGAAGTGGAGCGCAAGGCGCGGTCTGTGACGATACATAAAATTCAAATCTTAGAAATCAATCTGCCAAGAGTCCGCATGAAGGTGGAATGTTCCAAAGGCACATATATCCGTACGCTTTGTCAGGATATTGGAAACAAACTGGGATGTGGCGCCTGCATGGAAAGTCTTCTTCGTACTAGAGTCAGTGAGTTTCGTCTAGATGGTGCACTTCGTTTGCAACAGATTGAAGAGCTGGTACAGCGGGAGGATTTTTCTTTTGTACAGTCAGTTGATTCGGTTTTTATGCAATATGATTCTGCGCAGGTGATGGAGATTGCCAAAAAGATGGTGGAGAACGGCAATCGGATTCCAGAGGAAATGATTTGCAATATGTGTCAGGAAAAAGAACAGAAATGCATTCGTTTGTATGACTGGGAGGAGCGGTTTATCGGGCTGTATGCCTATATGCCACAGGAACGGGATTTTAAACCAATAAAATTATTTATTTGATAAAAAGATATGCAGTATATAACCAATACACTTGAATTTAAAATTGAAGAAAACACAGTAATTTCATTAGGAAAATTTGACGGTCTGCATCGTGGACATGAGCTGTTGATGAAAAATCTCATGCAAAAGAAGCAGGAGCATGGCTATCAGGCGGTGGTATTTACTTTTGACATTCCGCCTCGCGCAGAGGTTGCAGATGTGGAGGCACATGTACTTACGACAAATGAAGAGAAACGTTGGATTTTTGAACATACCGGAATTGACTATCTGATCGAATGTCCTTTTACACAGGAAATCATGCATATGCCACCAGAAGAGTTTGTACGCTGGATGGTAGAAGCATTGCATGTAAAATGTTTTGTTGTGGGAAAGGACTTTCATTTTGGATATCAACGCAAAGGAGATTATCAGGTCTTGCAGCAACATGCGAAAACTTATGGTTACGAAGTAGTAGTTCTTGACAAGATGCAGAAGTATGGGAGAGATATCAGCAGTACGTTTATCCGGGAAGAAATTGCCTGTGGAAATATAGAAAAAGCAAATGAACTGCTTGGTTATTCTTTTTTTGCAAAAGCAGAAATTATTCATGGCAAACAGCTTGGCAGAACGATTGGAATTCCGACCATCAACATGGAACTTCCGAAAGAAAAACTGTTACCGCCGAAAGGCGTGTATGCCACAAAAGTATGGATTGATCATAAGTGGTATGCGGGAGTTACCAATGTCGGTTGCAAACCTACGGTAAGCAATACTGGAAAAGTTGGAGTGGAAACCAATATTTTGAACTTTGCTGCTGACTTATACGGCAAAGATCTGGAGGTCTTTTTTCTGCATTTTATTCGCCCGGAGAAGAAATTTGATTCGGTGGAATTATTGAAAGAGCAGATAGAACGCGATGTACAGACTAGTCGAGCGTATTTTGAAAAGAATGTTTTGCTGTATGAGTAAAATATAAATAAAAATAAATGTTACGAAAGTGTTACAAAAATAATTGACATTTCGTAACAAAGTTGTTATACTCATAGCTGTCATATAGGAGATATATCGTTGATGTATCTCTATGATTTTTGTATGGAGGAATCTATGAAGTTTAAGAATCTCATTCGCGCAGGAGTTCTTTTTGGAGTTGCTGCGATTATGGCTGGAACGATTGTTGTTTCATCCACACAGAAAAATCAGGATAATAAATCAGCACAGAGTGTAACAGAGGCAGGGCTTACTGCAGGCGTAACACAGGCCTTGAATGTAAAGGATATGGAATCCATTAATGTAACAGCCGGTGTTTCCGATGCTCTTATGGATACGACAGATATTGTTGTAGCGGATACCGGATTGAATACGGTAGCGGCTGCGATGGAAGATACAGAAGCTGATACAGTGAAGAACACATCATCTGAGGAGAATAAAGATACACAGAATGCTGCAGATGAAAAAAATATAGCGGAGATCTGTGGTTATACCAATCTTGGAATTGCACAGGTGGATGGTTCTTTGAATGTGCGTAAAAGCGCGGGAACAGACAGCAAAGTGGTCGGTAAAATGTCAAATCATGATGCCTGTGAAATCCTTGGACAGAAGAGTGGATGGATTAAAATTAAATCTGGAAAAGTAAAAGGATATGTAAAAAGCGGATACCTATTAAAGGGGGATGTCGCACTTGCGATTGCAGAGAAGGAAGTAGAGACAGTTGCTACTGTTAATACTACAACTTTACGTGTAAGAGAAGATACATCGACAGATTCAGCAATTGTTTCTCTGGTCGGTGAAGGAGAAGATCTTGTCGTAGAAAAAATTGTGGATGACTGGTATAAAGTGGAAGTGGATGATCAGAAAGGATATATTTCAGGAGATTACGTTACGATATCCCAGAAGCTTCCGACAGCATCTTCTGTGAAAGAATTAGAAAATGGTACAGGAGTGTCCGATACAAGAGTATCACTTGTACAGTATGCGTTACAGTTTGTCGGGAATCGTTATGTATGGGGTGGAACAAGTCTTACAAATGGTATTGACTGTTCTGGATTTACCATGCAGATTTATGCAAGGTACGGGATTTCACTTCCGCATCATGCCGCTTCACAGCCAGGATATGGCACGAGAATCAGTGCTTCTGAGGCACAGCCGGGCGATTTGTTTTTCTATGGTAGCGGCAGCACAATCAGTCATGTTGGTATTTATATTGGTAACGGACAGATTGTTCATGCAAGTAACGCAAGAACTGGAATTAAGATTTCGAGCGCATATTATCGTACACCAATTTGTGTTGCACGATATTTAAATTAAAAAGTTGTTTACAACATACCAAAGCTATGGTATATTATTTTAGTATGGTTTAGCCCATATTCGGTAGATGGACACTCCGACCTTTTACTGATTATCGGGTATTATAAGAATATGAAGGAGGATCAACAATGATCGCAAAAGAAAAGAAACAGGCAATTATCGCTGAGTACGGCAGAACACCAAATGACACTGGATCTCCAGAAGTTCAGATTGCTGTATTAACCGCAAGAATTCAGGAGCTTACAGAGCATTTAAAAGTTAACCCAAAGGATCATCATTCCAGAAGAGGTATGCTTAAGATGATCGGTCAGAGACGTGGATTATTATCATACTTAAAGAATATCGATATTGAGAGATATCGTTCTTTAATCGAGCGTTTAGGTCTCAGAAAATAATTGTAATCGAAGAGCGGAGTGCTATATTCCGCTCTTCTTTTTATTGTGTTGCAGAACTTTTTACCGGGACCACTGAAGAGCGCAGGAACGGCCTGCTTTGTTCAGTAGTTTCGGGGTTCTGCAAATTTGAAATAGTAAAACCGAAAAGGAGAAATGACATGTACAAAAGTTATTCAATGGAACTTGCCGGCAGAACTCTTACGGTAGATATCGGAAGAGTATGTGCACAGGCAAACGGTGCTGCACTTTTGAAATATGGAGAGACAACCGTTCTTTCCACAGCCACAGCATCTGACAAGCCAAGAGATGGTATTGATTTCTTCCCTCTCAGCGTTGAGTTTGAAGAAAAAATGTATGCAGTAGGTAAAATTCCTGGGGGATTTAATAAGCGTGAGGGTAAGGCTTCTGAGAACTCTATTCTTACTGCACGTGTAATCGATCGTCCGATGAGACCACTGTTTCCAAAGGATTATCGTAATGATGTAACTTTGAACAATATGGTTATGTCGGTAGATCCACAGTGTCGTCCGGAGCTGGTTGCCATGATCGGATCTGCACTTGCTACAACTATTTCTGATATTCCATTTGATGGTCCGTGTGCGATGACTCAGATGGGAATGAAAGACGGTGAGTTTATCGTAAATCCATCTCAGAAAGAATGGGATGAGGGAGATCTTAAGCTTACTGTGGCTTCTACTGCAACAAAGGTTATCATGATTGAAGCTGGTGCCAATGAGATTCCAGAAGCAAAAATGATTGAGGCAATTTATAAATGCCATGAGGTCAACCAGACAATTATTGCTTTCATGAACAAAATCCGTGAGGAAATTGGCAAGCCAAAGCATGAATATACAAGCTGTGCAATTCCGGAAGAAATGTTTGCAGCAATGAGAGAGATTGTTACACCGGAACAGATGGAAGAAGCTGTATTTACCGATGAAAAGCAGGTAAGAGAAGAGAATATCCGTCAGATCACAGAAACGTTCGAAGAAGCATTTGCTGAGAATGAAGAGTGGCTCGCTGTATTGGGCGAGGCTGTTTATCAGTATCAGAAGAAGACTGTCCGCAAGATGATTTTAAAAGATCACAAGCGTCCGGATGGACGAGCTATCGATCAGATTCGTCCGCTTGCAGCTGAAGTAGATCTGATTCCTCGTGTACATGGATCTGCAATGTTTACACGTGGACAGACACAGATCTGTGATGTTGTAACACTTGCACCTCTTTCAGAAGTTCAGAAGATCGATGGTCTTGATGAGAACGTAACAACAAAGAGATATATGCATCATTATAATTTCCCGTCCTACTCTGTAGGAGAGACAAAGCCTAGCCGTGGACCGGGACGTCGTGAGATTGGACATGGAGCTTTGGCAGAGAGAGCACTTGTTCCGGTACTTCCTTCTGTTGAGGAGTTCCCATATGCAATCCGTGCGGTGTCCGAAACTTTTGAATCCAACGGATCTACATCCATGGCTTCTACATGTGCATCTTGCATGTCCCTGATGGCAGCTGGTGTACCAATCAAGAAGATGGTAGCCGGTATTTCCTGTGGCCTTGTGACTGGAGATACGGATGATGATTATTTAGTACTTACCGATATCCAGGGACTGGAAGATTTCTTCGGAGATATGGATTTCAAGGTAACAGGTACACATGAAGGAATTACTGCAATCCAGATGGATATTAAAATTCATGGTCTGACTCGACCAATCGTAGAGGAAGCAATTGCCCGTACAAGAGAAGCAAGACTTTATATTATGGATGAGGTAATGAGCAAGGCGATTTCAGAGCCACGTAAGGAAGTAAATGAGTGGGCTCCAAAGATTGAGCAGATTACGATCGATCCAAACAAGATCGGTGATGTTGTAGGCCAGAAGGGTAAAACAATCAATGAGATTATTGCCCGTACTGGTGTAAAGATTGATATCACAGACGATGGAGCTGTATCTGTTTGTGGAACAGACAAAGCTGCGATTGCAAAGGCAATTGATATGATCAAGATTATTACAACAGATTTCGCTGAGGGACAGATTCTTACAGGAACTGTTGTAAGCATTAAAGAATTTGGAGCATTTCTTGAGTTTGCTCCAGGCAAAGAGGGAATGGTTCATATTTCCAAGATTGCAAAAGAAAGAATCAATCATGTAGAAGATGTATTAACTTTAGGCGATAAGGTTAAGGTTGTATGTCTTGGCAAGGACAAGATGGGAAGAATTAGTTTCTCCATCAAAGATGTTCCAGAAAACGCATAATTGATGTGACATGGAAACAAAAGCTGTACGCGTAAGCGTGCAGCTTTTTTGGTATATAGCAAAAAGACAATCTCGTAAATTCCGTATTCACTGATAAAGGAAAAATGACATATGATATGATAGAAACTATGAAATATGGATATGAATAAAAATGAAATTTCTAAAACAACAGGTGCATGCCAATGAAGTTTACAGAAATGGATATACAGGGAAAAATGTTCGTATTGCAGTACTCGATACAGGAGTGTTTTTGCACAGAGATTTACGAAACCGCGTGTTTGGATTTAAAGATTTTGTAGATGGCAGGGACTATTGTTATGATGATAACGGCCATGGCACGCATGTTACAGGAATTATCTGCAGCAATGGAACAATCAAGGGCATTGCACCGGATGCACAGGTGGCTGCAATCAAAGTGCTTGATAGGGGAGGAAACGGAAAAACCAATCGTGTATTGCTGGCTCTTGAGTGGATACAGGAATATAAGAAAAAATATGGGATACGCATTTTGAATTTTTCGGTGGGGTTTCTTCCGGGGGCAGAGAGCGAAGAACAGAAATTGATTGTCGACAAATTGGAACAATTGTGGGATGACAATATGATTGTGGTAGCAGCGGCAGGAAATAACGGACCAGGTGAGGGCAGTGTTACGGTCCCTGGAATATCGCGGAAAATCATAACTGTTGGAGCAAATGATGATAAAAATCCAGGGCATTTGATGCCGAAAGAATACAGTGGGCAGGGGCCAACCGAATGTTGTATTGTAAAACCGGAAATTCTAGCACCGGGGACAAATATGATCAGTCTTGACAGAAACAATCATTATGTAAGAAAAAGCGGAACTTCAATGGCAACACCTGTGGTTAGTGGAGCAATTGCACTTGCACTGCAAAAAAATCCGGGGCTTCGACCGGAAGATATCAAACTGAAATTATATGAATCGGTAGAAAAAAATGAGAAAGTGAGAGATGGTTATACAAAAGCATGGGGGAATCTTCATGTTGATAATCTGTTGCGTTTGATATAAAATGCATTATGGAGGTTTTTGATATGAAACGATTTGCCAGTAAAGTATTTAGTAAATTAGTGATTGGGGCATTAATTATCATATTGCAGTTTGGATGGTTTGTTTATTTGATCTACAGTGCGACAGCAGCAAACTCTGCGGTAAATATGTGCTTGCAAATTGCGGCAGTTGCGCTTGCTTTGTATATCGCGAATAAAGATATGCGGACTTCATACAAAATGTCGTGGATATTTCTTGTGCTTTTTCTCCCGATTTTCGGGTGCCCTGCATATTTTATTTTTGGACGTTCGGAAATTACGAAACGTACGAGAAAAAAGATGGAATATGTGGCCGATAAGGTGGTGCCATATCGCCGGGAAGATGCAAAAGTACGAGAAGATTTGCAAAAGGATGACTTTTATGCGCATCAGCAATCTTATTATATATCTTCCAAAGCGGGATATCCATTGTACAGAGAAGGTGACAGTACCTATTATTCCAGTGGAGAGAACGTTTTTCCACAATTGGTTGAAGATTTAAAACGCGCCGAGCATTTTATTTTTATGGAATATTTTATTCTTGAACACGGTAAAATGTTTGATACGATTATTGATATTCTTGCAGAAAAAGCGGCGGCAGGTGTTGATGTTCGGTTGATTTATGATGATGTGGGCTGTATCCAGACACTTCCACCAAAATTTTACCTGGAGTTACAGAAACGAGGAATTCATTGCGCATGCTTTAATCCGTTTCGTCCGGTGCTTTCGATTATTTTAAATAACCGTGATCACAGAAAAATTACGGTGATTGATGGCAAAGTTGCCTATACTGGTGGGTTTAATCTTGCGGATGAGTACATCAATGAAAAAAGAAAATTTGGATACTGGAAAGATGCGGGACTTCGGATGACTGGGGCTGGTGTATGGAGCTTTACAAGCATGTTCCTGGAAATGTGGGATTACATTACAAAGACGGAAGACGAGTATGAATTCTACCGGAAAGCTTCAGAATTGCCAGAGGATGCGGTAGCTGGTCCGGGATATATTCAGCCTTACAGTGATTCGCCGCTGGATCACGAGGATGTGGGAGAAAACGTATACTTGAATCTTATTGAGCATGCAAAAAAATATGTATATATCTTTACCCCGTATCTGATTCTTGGCTCCGAAATGACAGCTGCACTGGTAAATGCAGCAAAATGTGGTGTGGATGTACGGATTGTAGTGCCTGGAATACCGGATAAAAAGATGGTATATCTGTTGACGCAGGCAAATTTTGAACATTTGCTGAAATATGGCGTGAAAATATACAAATATACACCGGGATTTATTCATTCCAAATGTTTTGTTGTAGATGATGTGTATGCGGCGGTGGGTACGATTAATCTGGATTATCGTAGTTTGTATCTGCATTTTGAGTGTGGAACTTTCATGTACAAAACAAAGGCTGTTATGCAGGTGAAAGACGATGCACTGGAAACATTCACCAGATGTCATGAGATGACAAAAGAGGAATGCCATAATAAAGTATTCATTCATCGTGTGTTCCTTGGAGCACTAAAATTGTTTGCACCATTGTTGTAAAACACTAAATGTTGTAATTTGTCCTTGCTTTTTACACTATATCAAGTTAAAATATGCTTTGTGAAAGAAAGGAATTGCACATGGAACTGACGGTTAAGTTGCAGGTCTTTGAGGGACCTTTGGATCTCCTGCTTTATTTGCTGGATAAAAATAAAGTAAATATTTATGATATTCCGATTGTAGAGATTACGGCACAATATATGGAATATATTGCGGAAATGAAGCGACAGGATCTGGATGTGCTTAGTGAATTCCTTGTGATGGCAGCAACTTTGATTGATATCAAATCAAAAATGCTTTTGCCAAGAAATCCGGGTGACGAAGAGGAAGAAACCGATCCGCGTGCGGAGCTGGTTCAGCAGCTGCTCGAATATAAGATGTATAAGTGTATGGCATATGAATTAAAAGACCGCCAGGTAGATGCGCAGAGAGTGATGTTCAAAAAGCCGACAATTCCGGAGGAAGTGCTTGCATATGAGGAACCACTCAATGTAGAAGAACTGGTGTCTGACATCACACTTGCCAAGCTTAATGAGATTTTTAAAAGTATCATGCGCAAACAGCAGGATAAAATCGATCCTTTGCGATCAAAATTTGGCAAGATTGAAAAAGAAGAAGTGTCATTGGAAGAAAAAACAGAATATCTTGAAAATTATGCCACGACACATAAACATTTCAGCTTTCGTAGTCTGTTAGAGGCACAGTCAAGCAAAGTGGAAGTGATTGTTACGTTTCTGGCGATACTTGAATTGATGAAGACAGGAAAAATTCTTATTTCCCAGGAACATATTTTTGATGATATTCAAATTGACTCTAAGATTGCAGCTTAGATGAGGGTATATGACAAATAAAGAATATAAAGCAGTTATCGAAGCGATTCTTTTTACCATGGGGGAATCTGTGGAGCTTGAAAAAATCGCAAATACAATTGAATTGGATAAAAATAAAACGAAAAAGCTCATTGAAGAAATGATGAAGGAATGGAAGGAACAGGGAAGAGGCGTTGCAATCATCGAGCTTGATGGAGCGTATCAGATGTGCACCCGTACAGAAATGTATGAGTATCTGATCAAGATCGCAAGCCAGCCGAAGCGTAGAGTCCTTACCGATGTGCTGCTGGAAACTTTATCAATTATTGCATACAAGCAGCCGGTTACAAAAATGGAAATAGAAAAAATACGAGGCGTTTCTTCGGATCATGCGGTGAACAAACTGGTAGAATATAATCTGGTCTGCGAACTTGGAAGACTGGATGCACCGGGACGCCCACTTCTGTTTGGAACAACAGAGGAATTCTTACGATGCTTTGGTGTACATTCCATTGATGATCTGCCCGTACTCAGTCCGGTGCAGGTGGAAGAGTTTAAACAGGAAGCGGAAGAAGAAATGCACGTTCAATTGGATATTTAAATCGAAATAATCATATACATGATAGAGAGTATGTATATGGTTATTTTTTTATGGCAAAAAGATTGTTAAGTTTTATGTTATGTCTCTTATTTTTCCTGACAATGCTTTTTTCAGGGAGCATACAGCAGGTTAATGCAGAAGAAAAGAAAAAACTTGCAGAAAGCGAGTTACATTCCAAATCCTGTGCACTTATCGATGGAGAAAGTGGCCGGCTTTTATATGGAAAATCAGAAAATGTGCCTATGGCAAATGCGAGTACAACAAAAATTCTCACCTGCATTCTGGCACTGGAAAACAGTAAAGAGGATGACATTGTTACAGTCAGTGAAAATGCAGCGGCACAGCCAAAAGTACATCTGGGGATGAAAAAAGATGAACAATTTTATATGAAGGATCTGCTTTATGGGTTGATGCTGGAATCTTTTAACGATTGTGCCTATGCAATCGCAGAACATATTGATGGGAGTGCGGAAGCCTTTGCAGAGCGCATGAATGAAAAAGCAAAGGAAATTGGCTGTACCGACAGCTATTTTGTGACGCCCAACGGACTTGACGGAAAGACAAAAGAAGGAGAACATCATACGACGGCGCAGGATCTGAGCAGAATCATGCGTTATTGTGCATGGAATTCGCCACAGAGTGAGACATTTCTTGCGCTGACACAGACGCGGGATCATTCGTTTTGCGATATGGATGGAAAATCATTTCAGGTTTCTAATAAAAATGCTTTTCTCGATATGATGAATTGTGCGATTACAGGGAAAACAGGATTTACGGCAAAGGCAGGATACTGTTATGTTGCGGCAGTTGAAGAAAGCGGGCGCAAGTATTGTATTGCATTACTTGCATGTGGTTGGCCAAATAATAAAAATTATAAATGGGCAGATGCAAAGAAACTGTTTCAGTATGGTTTAGAAAATTATCATTTGTATGAACCTGGAAAGAATGCGTTTGATCTGGGACACATTGAGATAGGAAATGGATATCAAAAAGGCTCTCTGGAAGAATGGGGAAGCAAAACGAAAGTACAATTGTACAGCGAGGCTGCGAAAAAGAATCTGACCTTTTTAAAAGCAGACTGGGATGAGGCCAGCTTGCAGAAGGAACTCAATGAAATCTGCATGGTTCCTGTAAAAAAGAACCAGAAAATAGGAGAAGTTTCTTATTGCATTAATGGCGAAAAAGTTTATTCATATCCAATACGTACTGTGAATGAGGTGAAAAAATGGGATTTGAACAGCTTTGGAAAAGCGGTAATGGAAGAATTTCTCCCGTAAAAATGGTGAAATTTAATTAGTGAAAAATTTAACAATTACAGTTGAAAACCTCGTGGAAATGTTATACAATCTCACTAGCGGAATTTTTTATTTTTTATAGATGGAGGGCATAAGATGAGTAGTAACAATGAAAACTTGGCAATGCAGCGTATTGCTAAGTTGGTCGATGAGAACAGTTTTATGGAAATTGGTTCTCTCGTAACAGCACGTAGCACAGATTTTAACCTGACAGCTGCGAAAGCTCCTTCTGATGGTGTTATCATTGGTCATGGACTGATCGATGGCAATCTGGTATTTATTTACAGCCAGGATGCTTCCGTATTAAACGGAACCATTGGAGAGATGCATGCAAAGAAAATCGCGTCAGTATATGATATGGCAATGAAGATGGGAGCACCGGTAATCGGATTTATCGATTGTGGTGGTATTCGCCTTCAGGAGTCTGTTGATGCGTTAGATGGTTTTGGTATGATTTACGCAAAGGAAGTTGCAGCTTCCGGTGTGATTCCACAGATTTGTGGAGTATTCGGCAATTGTGGCGGTGGTCTTTCCGTTGTCCCGGCACTTTGCGATTTCGCTTTCGTTGAAGAAAGCAAGGGTCGTATGTTCGTAAATACTCCAGATGCAATCGAAGGAAACCGCACAGAAAAATGCGATACTGCAAGTGCCGCATTCCAGAGTGAGAACAATGGTTGCGTTGATTATGTTGGTTCTGAAGATGAAATTATGGCTGAAATCCGCCAGCTTATATGTATGCTTCCAGGCAACAATGAAGGAGACGTTTATACGGACGCATGTGAAGATGATCTGAATCGTGCATGTGAGAGTATGGAGACTATGAAAGGAGATCCAAGATATCTTTTATCTGAGATTTCTGATGGACATGTATTCTTTGAGGCAAAAGCTGATTATGCAAAGAACATGGTAACCGGTCTTATCAAATTAAACGGTATGACAGTTGGTGCAGTTGCAAACTGTAGTGAAGTATATGATGCAGAAGGCAACAAAGCTGAGACATTTGATATGTCACTGACCGCACAGGGATGTAATAAAGCAGCTGAGTTTGTTCAATTCTGTGATGCATTTTCTATTCCGGTACTTTCTATTACAAATGTTAACGGATTCAAGAATTGCATGTGCTCAGAGAAAAAACTTGCAAAAGCACTTGCAAGAATGACATACGCATTCTCAAATGCTACATGTGCAAAGGTTAACATGATTACCGGCGAGGCATACGGAAGTGCATATGTATTTATGAATTCCAAATCAATTGGAGCAGATCTTGTTTATGCATGGAATGATGCAAAGATCGGAACAATGGATCCTACAATGGCAGCAAAGATCATGTATCCGGATGCAGATGCAGCTGAAATTAAAGAAAAAGCATCTGAATATGGGAAGTTACAGTCTTCTGCAACATCTGCTGCAACAAGAGGCTATGTAGATCGTATTATTGAGCCGGCTGATTCAAGAAAATATCTTGTGGCTGCATTTGAAATGCTTTATACAAAATATGTAGGTGAGCCGGAGAAAAAGCACGGTACCAAGTAGAAAGGTGAAGTTTTATGAAAAAGAGAATTGCTTTAGCACTTAGCATGATCCTTATGGTTCTTTTACTGGGTGCTTGTGGAACAGATCCGACTACCGTGGACTATAATGGACATTCTTATGAAGACCTTCAGTCAGAGAGTGACAGTAATGTAACAATGGTACAGCAGCTTGCAGCTTTGTTTGAACAGAATGGTCTTACTGTTGATACGGTAAGTCAGGATATTGTTGATACATTGTCTAACAATTATGGTGTTACCCAGGCACAGATTGAAGCTGCTGGAAAATGGATGGATGTAACAGATAAGTTTGGAGCTTTTGAAAAAGTAAAAGACAATTCTTTTGAAGTTACAAAATCTGGAAAGACGCTGACAACGGATGTTACTTTGAAGTTCGAAGAGAAGAATGTTGATTTTCAGGTAGTCTATGATTATTATTCAATGGATATCACTGGTATTACAGTTGAGCCAATTTACTCATTAGGTGAGAAAATGTCGAAAGCAGCATTGAATACAGTTATTTCTATGGCAGTGGTTTTCGCTGTACTTATTCTGATCAGTTTACTGATTTCATGCTTTAAGATTTTCCCATACCTTGAGAAGAAGAAAGCTGCAAAAGCAGCGACAGCAGTGGCTGGCAATGCACAGGAACAAACAACTGAAACAGTTACAGTAGATGAGCCACAGGTGGCAGATGATACAGAACTGGTAGCAGTTATCGCTGCAGCGATTGCAGCAAGCACCGGAACTTCTACAAGTGATTTTGTAGTACGTTCTATTAATCGAAGATAATTTATTTGAAAATCATTTTAGGAGGATAATATTCATGAAGAATTATACAATTACTGTAAATGGTAACGTATATGATGTTACAGTAGAAGAGACCGGAAGCACACCTAGCGTGGCAGCTCCAAAGCGTGCAGCATCGGTAGCTCCAGCTGCGAAGCCAGCAGCATCTGCAGGTGCAGGAAGTGTTAAGATCGAAGCCGGAGCAGCCGGTAAGGTATTCAAGATTGAAAAGAAAGCTGGAGACGCAGTGAAGAAAGGCGACACAGTACTTATTCTTGAAATTATGAAAATGGAGACACCTGTTGTTGCACCAGAAGATGGAACTGTTGCAAGCATCGACGTTGCAGTAGGTGATTCTGTAGAGTCTGGCGCATTACTTGCAACTTTAAACTAATTCCAAGGAGGAAAACACTGTGAGTTATGTAGGCGAAACTTTAATGAACCTCCTACATCAGACAGCCTTTTTTAACCTGACCTGGGGAAATTATGTCATGATCGCTGTGGCACTTCTTTTCCTGTATCTGGCAATTAAGAAAGGGTTTGAGCCATTATTACTTGTTCCAATCGCATTTGGTATGTTATTGGTAAATATTTATCCGGATATTATTGCGAGTCCGGAGCAGACAAGTAATGGTGTAGGTGGTTTACTTTACTATTTTTACACATTGGATGAGTGGTCAATCTTACCATCCCTGATTTTCATGGGTGTAGGTGCGATGACAGACTTTGGACCATTAATTGCAAACCCGATCAGTTTCCTGATGGGAGCAGCTGCACAGTTCGGTATTTTTAGTGCGTACTTCCTTGCAATTATTTTAGGATTCAATGATAAGGCAGCTGCTGCTGTATCTATTATTGGTGGAGCAGATGGCCCTACATCTATTTTCCTTGCTGGTAAACTTGGACAGACAGGTCTTATGGGACCAATCGCAGTAGCTGCGTACTCTTATATGGCTCTTGTTCCAATTATTCAGCCGCCAATTATGAAGTTGTTTACAACTAAGAAGGAACGTGCAATCAAGATGCAGAACCTTCGTCCGGTCAGCAAACTTGAGAAGATTTTATTCCCAATCGTTGTTACCGTTGTTGTCTGTGTATTACTTCCAACAACAGCACCGCTTGTTGGTATGCTGATGCTTGGTAACCTTTTCCGTGAGTCTGGCGTTGTTCGTCAGTTACAGGAGACTGCTAGTAATGCACTTATGTATATCGTAGTTATCTTACTTGGTACATCTGTTGGTGCTACAACAAGTGCAGAAGCATTCCTGAATGTAAGCACAATCAAAATTGTTATTTTAGGACTTGTAGCATTTATGGTTGGTACAGCTGCCGGAGTTCTCTTTGGTAAGTTGTTATGCTGGATTACCAAGGGCAAGATTAACCCTCTGATTGGTTCCGCCGGTGTATCTGCCGTTCCAATGGCAGCCCGTGTATCCCAGAAGGTTGGTGCAGAAGAAGATCCTACAAACTTCTTATTGATGCATGCTATGGGACCAAACGTTGCTGGAGTTATCGGTACAGCAGTAGCGGCTGGATGTTTTATGGCAATCTTTGGAATTTAATTACGATTTGAAATTTTAGGAGGATAATCATGTCAGAAATAAAGGCAAAGCCGGTAAAAATTACCGAGACAATCTTACGTGATGCACATCAGTCTTTGATTGCTACACGTATGACAACCGAACAGATGCTTCCGATTATTGACAAGATGGATAAAGTAGGTTACCACGCAGTAGAGTGCTGGGGTGGAGCTACATTCGACGCATCTCTTCGTTTCTTAAAAGAAGATCCATGGGATCGTCTTCGTAAGTTAAGAGCTGGATTTAAAAATACTAAGTTACAGATGCTTTTCCGTGGACAGAATATCTTAGGATATCGTCCATATGCAGATGATGTAGTTGAGTATTTTGTACAGAAGTCTATTGCAAACGGAATCGATATCATTCGTATTTTTGATTGCTTAAATGACCTTCGAAATCTTCAGACTGCTGTTACTGCAGCTAATAAAGAGAATGGACATGCGCAGGTTGCTTTATCCTATACATTAGGTGATGCATATACATTAGAGTATTGGACAGAGATGGCTAAGCGAGTTGAGGATATGGGAGCTAATTCTTTATGTATTAAGGATATGGCTGGTCTGCTTGTTCCTTACAAGGCAAAAGAACTTGTACATGCATTAAAAGAAGTTGTAGATATCCCAATCGATCTTCATACACATTATACATCTGGTGTTGCTTCTATGACATATTTAGAGGCAGTTGAGGCTGGTGTTGATATTATCGATACTGCAATGTCTCCATTTGCACTTGGAACCAGCCAGCCTGCAACTGAAGTTATGGTTGAGACATTCAAGGGTACACCATATGATACAGGATTGGATCAGACACTCCTTTCTGAAATTGCTGATTATTTCCGCCCAATGCGTGAAGAAGCATTAGAGAGTGGACTGATGAATCCGAAGGTATTAGGTGTTAACATTAATACACTCCGTTATCAGGTACCGGGTGGTATGCTTTCAAACCTTATTTCTCAGCTCAAGGAGCAGGGAAAAGAGGACAAGTACGAGGAAGTTCTTGCTGAAGTTCCTCGTGTACGTAAAGACCTTGGTGAGCCACCACTTGTTACACCTTCCTCACAGATCGTTGGTACACAGGCTGTATTTAACGTACTGATGGGTGAGCGTTATAAGGTAGCTACGAAGGAGACAAAAGATATTCTTCTTGGAAAGTATGGACAGACTGTTAAGCCATTTAATCCGGAAGTCGTTGATAAGGTACTTGGCGATGACAAGAAGAATGCAATCACTTGTCGCCCGGCTGATCTTCTTGAGCCTGAACTTGCAAAGATTGAGGCAGAGATGAAGCAGTACAAGCAGCAGGATGAGGATGTTTTATCTTATGCATTATTCCCACAGGTTGCAACTGAGTTCTTCAAATATCGTGAGGCTCAGCAGACTGGTGTTGATGCAAAAGCTGCTGATACAAAGAACGGAGCATATCCTGTATAATTCGGATTTGGCTGTTTAATACAAAAGATATTCGCAGATAGAGATTGTTCTTATCTGCGGATATCTTTTTTTGTGCTTTTGGTTGCAATTATTTTATAAAGTGTTACAATCAAATTCGGCGGCAGATGTGTCGTTAGAGAGGGGTTTACCGTGTCAAATACAAATGAACTTTTAAATCGCATAAACAATCATTACAGTGCGATGAGCAAGGGACAGAAGCTGCTTGCAACATATATTACGGATAATTATGACAAAGCAGTTTTTCTTACCGCTGCAAAAATGGGGGAGACCGTTGGCGTGAGTGAATCTACGGTTGTTCGCTTTGCTACATCATTAGGATATAAGGGATATCCAGAGTTTCAGAAGGCATTAGAAGAATTAGTACGAAATAAATTAAATTCGATTCAACGTATGGAAGTAACATATGGAAGAATCAGTCAGTCAAAGATTTTAGAGACGGTTCTGCAGTCGGATGCGGACAAGATAAAAACGACATTGGAGAAAATTGATCACAATGCGTTTGATGTTGCAGTATCAACTATTTTAGAAGCAAAACATATTTATATTGTAGGAATTCGAAGCTGTGCACCACTTGCAAGTTTCTTGGGATTTTATCTCAATCTTATGTTTGATGATGTACGTCTGCTTACTACAAACAGTTCGAGTGAATTGTTCGAACAGATGGTGCGTATCGACAAGGATGATGTGATTATTGGAATCAGTTTTCCGCGTTATTCGATGCGGACATTAAAAGCGTTAGAGTTTGCAAATAACCGTAGCGCAAAAGTAATTACAATTACTGATAGTATTCATTCCCCAATGAATTTGTATTCGTCCTGTAATCTGATCGCGGACAGCGATATGGCATCGATTGTAGATTCTCTGGTTGCACCGCTTAGCGTGATCAATGCACTTGTTGTGGCCTTGTGCATGAAAAAACAGAAGGAAGTGGCTGGAACACTCACGATGCTTGAGGATATCTGGAATGAATATCAGGTATATGAGAATGATGAGATAAATTACATAGATGATTCAATAAAAGTACATTACGCGAAATTAGAGGATATGGAAGAATGAGCAACGTAATTGTAATTGGAGGCGGTGCGGCAGGCATGATGGCGGCATATGCAGCCGCTCTGTGTGGACATCAGGTAAAACTGATGGAACAAAACGAAAAATTAGGAAAGAAAATATTCATTACGGGCAAAGGCAGATGCAATATCACAAATGCCGGCGATATGGATAATCTGTTTGCCAATGTGATGAGCAATCCAAAGTTTTTATATAGTGCCTTTTATACCTTTAACAATGAGCAGATGGTGGGCTTTTTGGAAGAGTATGGTTTGAAAATGAAAGTGGAGAGGGGAAACCGTGTGTTTCCTGTGTCGGACCATTCATCGGATGTGATTGCCACATTGCGTAAGGCACTCGAGGATAAGAACGTTGAGGTATTCCTTCATACGAAAGTCGATCATTTGCTGGTAACGGAAAAACAGATCAAAGGTGTCGGGCTGTCAGATGGAAGAGAAGTACCGGCGGATGCGGTCATTGTTGCAACAGGTGGCTTTTCATATCAGACAACCGGTGCGACCGGAGACGGATACCGGTTCGCAGAGAAAACCGGCCACAAATTGGTACAAAGAACCCCTTCTTTGGTTCCTTTTGAGATTAAAGAGGATTGGGCAAAAGAATTACAGGGACTTTCCCTGCGGAATGTTTCTGTTTCGATTTATAATGGAAAAAAGAAATTGTATGAAGATTTTGGGGAAATGCTGTTTACGCATTTTGGTGTGAGCGGACCATTGATCCTTTCAGCAAGTGGAATGATAAAAGCAAAGCAGTTTGAAAATGAGCTGGAGTTGTATATTGACCTGAAACCGGCACTTACGGTGGAACAATTAGATAAACGTATATTGCGGGATTTTGATGAGGCAATGAACAAGCAGTTTAAAAATGCAATTGGGCATTTACTGCCGGCAAAAATGATCCCGGTACTGATCGATTTAAGCGGAATTGACCCGGAGAAAAAAGTGAATGAGATTTCAAGAGAAGAGAGGACAGGCCTTGTTGCATTAATGAAAAAGCTGCCTCTTACGGTCACAGGACTACGTGGATGGAATGAAGCAATCATTACCAAAGGCGGCGTTTCTGTGAAGGATATCAATCCTTCTACCATGGAATCCAAACATGTACAGAATCTTTTCTTCTGTGGAGAAGTACTGGATCTTGATGCACTCACGGGAGGGTATAATCTGCAGATTGCCTGGTCGACCGGGTATCTTGCAGGAATTTCTGTGCAATAACAAACAACTACTAATATATTAAATCATTCCAAAATTTTATCGAAAATGAGAACAGAATAATTTTTTAAATAAAGGAGAAAAAATGAGTTACAATATTGCAATCGATGGACCGGCCGGAGCCGGAAAAAGTACAATTGCCAGAAAACTGGCGGCAGATTTAGGATATGTGTATGTGGATACAGGTGCGATGTATCGTGCTATGGCATATTTTTTTATTCAGAATAATATTGCATCCGATGATGAAAAAGCAATTGCGGATGCGTGCAAAGATGTAGATGTAACGATTCAGTACAAGGACAATGAACAGCAGGTTATTTTAAACGGTGAAAATGTCAACGGTGTCATCCGAAATGAAGAAGTTGGAAATATGGCCAGTGCGACAAGCGTTTATCCGGTTGTCAGAACCAAATTGGTTGAATTGCAAAGACAGCTTGCAGAACGTGAAAATGTTATTATGGATGGAAGAGATATCGGAACAGTCGTGCTTCCGAATGCAAATGTAAAGATTTATCTTACTGCAAGCTCTGCGGTTCGTGCAAAGAGAAGATATGATGAACTTACCGCAAAAGGTGTGGAATGTGATATCAAAGAAATTGAGCAGGATATCATTGACCGTGATTACCGGGATATGCACAGAGAAACTTCTCCACTGAAACAGGCAGAAGATGCAGTTCTTTTGGACTCATCAGATCTTGATATAGACGGAGTCGTAGCGGCAATGAAAAAAATTATCAAAGAGGCTTAATATGAACCTTGTAATAGCAAAAAGTGCAGGCTTTTGTTTTGGGGTAAAGCGTGCGGTAAATATGGTTTATGATGAAATCGGTAAATCGGATGTGCCGGTGTATACGTACGGTCCGATTATTCATAACGAAGAAGTAGTTCGGGATCTGGAAGAAAAAGGAATCCGGGTTATTCGTTCTCTGGATGAACTGGAACAACTTCCACATGGAAAGATTATTGTGCGTTCCCATGGAATCAGTAAGGCGGAACATGAAAAAATATTGGCCGCCGGATTTGAGCTGCTGGATGCGACCTGCCCATTTGTTTTGAAAATTCATCGCCTGGTTGGTGAATACAGCAGGAAAGGGTATACCATTGTGATTGCCGGAAACGGACAGCACCCGGAGGTGGAAGGAATCATGGGATGGGTGGAAAATGGAGCCGTTTATACGGTCCAGACACCTGAAGATGTTTCAAAATTGCCATTGGAAAAGGAACAAAAAGTCTGTTTTGTGGCGCAGACGACATTTAACTACAATAAATTTCAAGAATTAGTTGAAATTATTATGAAAAAAGGTTATGATATAAGTGTTTTAGATACAATTTGCAATGCGACAGAAGAAAGACAGGCAGAAGCTCGTGCGATTGCTGGTCGATCGGATGCAATGATCGTGATTGGAGACAAGCATAGTTCCAACACGCAGAAGCTGTATGAGATATCTAAAAAAGAATGTGCAAATACTTACTATATACAAACGAGTAAAGATATGGATTATCATCAGTTACAATCCATCAATAACGTAGGTATTACCGCAGGGGCTTCGACCCCAAACTATATCATCGAGGAGGTTTCAAAGAATGTCAGAAATGAGCTTTGAACAAATGTTGGAAGAATCTTTAAAAACAATAAGAAATGGAGAAGTGGTAGAGGGTACCGTTATTGATGTTAAGCCAGATGAAATCATCTTAAACATCGGCTACAAGTCAGATGGAATCATTACACGTAATGAATATACAAACGAACCAAATGTAGACCTTACTACAGTTGTTAATGTTGGCGATACCTTAGAAGCTAAAGTCGTCAAGGTAAATGACGGTGAGGGACAGGTTCTCCTTTCTTACAAGCGTCTCGCAGCAGAGAAAGGAAGCAAGAGATTAGAAGAAGCTTTCGAAAATCAGGAAATCTTAAAGGCAAAAGTAAGTCAGGTATTAGCTGGTGGTGTATGTGTCATCGTTGATGAGACAAGAGTATTTATCCCTGCAAGCCTTGTTTCAGATACTTATGAGAAGGATCTGACAAAATTCAAGGATCAGGAAATTGAGTTCGTTATCACTGAGTTTGATCCAAAGAAGAGAAGAATTATTGGTAATCGTAAAACATTACTGGTTGCTAAGAAGGCAGAACTTCAGAAAGAGTTATTCGCTAAGATTAAAGTTGGCGATGTAATCGAAGGAACCGTTAAGAATGTAACAGATTTTGGTGCATTCATCGATTTAGGTGGAGTTGACGGATTACTTCATATCTCAGAGATGTCCTGGGGCAGAGTTGAGAATCCTAAGAAGGTATTTACCGTTGGACAGACTGTTCGCGTATTCATTAAGAATATTACAGATACCAAGATTGCGCTCAGTATGAAATTTGAGGATGAGAATCCTTGGAATGGTGCTGCTGAGAAGTATGCAGTAGGAAATGTTGTAAAGGGTAAAGTTGCCCGCATGACAGACTTTGGTGCATTCGTAGAGTTGGCTCCTGGTGTGGATGCTCTTCTTCATGTATCTCAGATCTCTCACGAGCATGTAGAGAAACCTGCTGACGTATTAAAGATTGGTCAAGAAGTTGAGGCAAAGATTGTTGACTTCAATGAAGAAGACAAGAAAATCAGCTTAAGCATTAAAGCTTTGACAGCTCCAGCTGAGGATGCAGAAGAAGCTGCTGAGACAGAAGAATAATCTGATGGAATTTCATATTAAGAAGTTGTCAGTTTGACAACTTCTTAATTTTTTATTTGCTATAACGAGGAGGGGCTTGCATGTTTGACAAATACGAAGATTTTAAAAAAGAGGTATATGTCCTTACAAAAATTGATCTGAATTATTATAAAGAAAAACAAATGCGCCGTCGAATTGATGCGATTGCGACGAAAAATGGCTGTAGTAACTATGAGGAGTATATTAAAATCCTCAGGTCGGACAAAGAGAAGTTTGAGCAGTTTGTTAATTTTCTGACCATTAATGTTTCGGAGTTTTACCGGAATCCGGATCAGTGGAAGTTGATGGACGAAAAAGTTATTCCAAAATTATTAAAGGAACAGGGAAGAAGACTCAAAATATGGAGTGCCGCCTGTTCGACAGGTGATGAACCGTATTCCCTTGCTATGGCATTTTCAAAACATATGCCACTTTCCGATATACAGATACTTGCGACTGATATTGACAAGCAGGTGATTGCGCATGCACAGGTTGGATTGTATAATGAGAAAAGCATTGCTGGTGTTCCGGCAGATTTAAGACAAAAATATTTTAAAAAAGTAGGAAATTCTTACCAGATTGCGGATGAAATCAAACGTTGCGTGACGTTTCGCGAACATAATCTTCTGAAAGATACATATCCGCAGGGATTTGACTTGATTTTATGTAGAAATGTTGTGATTTATTTTACGGATGAAGCAAAAAATATGATTTACAAAAATTTCCATCAGTCTCTCAAAAAACATGGTGTTTTGTTCATTGGAAGTACTGAACAGATCACAAATTACCGGGAACTGGGCTTTGATCGATTGAGCAGTTTTTATTTTGAAAAGGGTGAATAAAATAAAAGCATCTTTGCTTGCAACATCATTTGATGTGTGTAGACAGAGATGCTTTTTTGATAGTTTTTCAAAATTATTTTTTTGTTTCGAACATATATTTTAAAATATGGTCAACATAGCGACGCAGCATAACATCGGAAGAACAGAAGTCTTCGGTCAATTCGAAGTAGCTGATCCTGTCGTTATATTCTTTCCGGAATTCCGGCTGCATAATGCTGCTGCATTGTGGCAGGAAGGAGCTTGTTTTGCGATTGTAACAATTGTATGCACGTGCATTTTCGCGATATTGTCGGTCTACAAAGGAGGCAACACTTTTGTGGATTGCTAAATCTTCTTCTGGAAGGTAATAGTAGTCTTTGTAGTTTGGATAGAAATAGTGAAGTTCCCCTTCGTAAATTGGAACGCGGATGGATGTACGTGTCGGACTGATCATAAGACTGAAGTCATTCAGTTTATGTGAAATGCGACGGGGAACCGGATAGTCATTCTGCATGGTGATGATAAGCTCATTTCCGGTTGTTCCATTGAACGCATGATAAGCATCCACGCGGGTGGAGAGTATCGTATATTGTCCATTAAAGATTTCTGTATAGGATAATATAGAAAGAAGATCAATCATACCGATAACATCTTCGTAGTTGTGAAGCAGCAATAGCTGTAAAGCTTCTTCGGATGGCTGTTTGACATAAGCATGGTAGACATTGATCAATTCGCCACCAGATTGCGTGTCGTTCCTTGATAGCTTCAAAAATGCCTCAATTGTTTTCTGTTTGTAATTTGGAAGCTTTAATAAAAACTTTAACTGGGAAACTGATTTAAAAATGTCCAGATAGTTAAATCCTTTGAAGTTCTCCTGTAATCCGTATGTGTCACACTTTGCTTTCAAATACGGAATATCAAAACCGATACCATTGAAAGAAATGATCGTGTTGTATTGACATAAAATTTCTAAAAAAGCGCATAGTACAGCGTTCTCTTCAGTAGGGTTTTCAGCAAAAAATTGATCAATGTAAATATATTTATCACATCGACGTGCACATCCAATCATATAAAGAGAAGAACTGTTTGGCGAGAATCCAGTTGTTTCGATATCAAAAAAAATAGAATGCGTATCAAACAACTGATCTGCTAAATTATCCTGTTTGATATATAATTC